>Ga0182015_10003351_pt1 | contig 18092 bp, 18 predicted proteins | sample 712P3MmetaG_FD_120478 | JGI IMG/M metagenome (GOLD analysis project Ga0182015, IMG submission 120478) | Permafrost microbial communities from Stordalen Mire, Sweden - 712P3M metaG | ecosystem: Environmental > Terrestrial > Soil > Wetlands > Permafrost | place: Sweden: Stordalen | collected...
CCGCCTGCTGCATTCTCAATCACTTTCACCCGTTGGAACTCTTTCTGACTCATCGTCACCATCCTTAGAGGGTGACAAAGTCTCGTTGCAGTTATGGGGTGACATTATCTTGGAGCATTTACACCGTTCAATCGCACTCTGGGCGACGGTCTCTGGCGGGGTGTAAACTCTTAAGCCATGCGTCGGCTAAAAGTCAAGAGTTCCAAAACGCCGCTTCTGACATTTAACACGAAGCCACCGGTGGACGGACAAGATGGTCTACATTCTGGCAGCCAACAAATTCCACAAGTACAAGAATGGTCGGTCACGAATCCTTTACATAGGCACGACGAAGAAAGGGGGCAATAGGCCAGCAGCCTCAGCGGTGAATAAAGCGAGTGAGGCTTTCTACAAGTTGCGTGGGGTTAGAACAATTGATGTCCACATTGTGACGTGTGCCCCACACAAAGCAATGCAAACGTGGAAGCGACTTGAATCAGCCCTGCTAGACGTTTTTCGGAATAAGTATTTTCAGTTACCGAGGTACAACAAAGTCAGACCTATTGCAAGGGAAGGGCTATTCAGCACGAAGGCACTGGACAAAATCATACGCGAGTTTCATGGGTTACGACGTTCAGTCGTCTTCCTCGTCCAGCCAAACGATGTCGTCCCACTGGTCTACGGGCACGAATGTCATCGCCCTGGCTCGTCTTGCTATCCGTTCGAGCGTTCGACGTGCATCCTGTCCGTGCTGGTTGGTCCACGACGGCAAGGTCATGGATAAGGCCGTCTTCCTGGAGTGTTTGTGGTTTGGGCTGGGGTTTCTTCGAAAGCGTTGGCAATGGTTCAACGGTGATGCGTCCCCCTCTCTCCTGGCCCCATCACCCTCTTGCACGTTTCGTCCTTATTATTGTTTCCTCGTTCAAGCTTCTGCTATGCTCTGCTCGATAAAGTGACCGTTTACGATAAAACTGTCATGCGAAAATTGGTTAGTAGCCACAAATCCTACACAGCCTTCGCAAAATGGCTCTGCGGGATACGATTACAACTCCTTTCAATAGTTGGGCTTACATAGTAATGCTTAGCAAAGCCCGCAACTGACTCGGAGTTCTGCCGCCGCGAACCAGGCCGGAATACTGAGCCGAGTTTGCAGGAGTCCTGTGGAGATTCTCGACCTCAGACATTTTTCTTCGGTAGATATACGCCCGCTGCTCGACGACGAGGGCCGAGTCTGGGCGAATCTGCTCTCATGGGACTACAGCGGATCGGCGGAAATGATATTGCGTTATGTGGACGCGAAAATTCTTCCCGGCTATGCCGCCATCGAGCGCGGCCGGATCTTCGGGTACACATTTTTTGTGTATGAAGGCAGTAAAGGTGTGGTCGGCGATCTGTTCGTGACGAATGGCCACCGTCTCCCAAACTCGCGCGAAGTGGAACTTAAGCTGCTGACGCACGTGATTGAAACGCTGCAGCAATCGCCGGGAATTCACCGCGTGGAAGCACAGTTGCTGGCGCATGAAGCGGGAAGCGTGGCGCGGCCATTTCTAGATCAGGGATTTCAGCGCCATCCGCGTCTGTTCATGGTTCTACCGCTGGGCAAGGGTGCTCCGGTGATGCCGCCTACGCATCCCGAAGTTGAAATCCGACGGTGGACTGAAGCCGACTACCAGCCCGCGGCTGCCGTAATTACTGCCGCATACCGCGGACATGTCGATGCCCAGATCAATGACCAGTACCATACCCTGGGCGGATCGCTGCGTTTCCTGAATAATATTGTGCGTTTCCCGGGATGCGGGCTGTTCGATGCCGAGTCGTCATATGCCGCCTTCGATCGCAAGGCAAAAAATCTGATCGGATTAATTCTTTGCTCGCGCGTGCGGGGCGATGTGGGGCATGTGACGCAAGTGTGCGTGCTCCCGGAATATCGCTCGCGCGGCATTGGCGAATCTCTTCTGGCCGCGACGGTTGGCAGCCTGCGTAAGCGGGGATTTTCCATGCTCTCGCTAACCGTAACGGAAGCCAATTCGCGGGCGGTAGCACTTTACCGCCGGCTGAATTTTGAGTCGAAGCGAATATTCGATGCCTTCGTATGGGAGGGATGAAAAGAAGCGTTTACCCGTTAGCTCTTGGCCCTTAGCCTTTCCCAGGTGCTGTACACTTTATCGGCGCGAGGGGAAATAGGAGTAAGGGAAACTACTATGCAGGCGGAAGAGGTCCGAAAAGAGACATAAACTAGAAGCCTCGGCTAAAAAATTATTTTCGCACCAACCACATGGCCCAACCCGCCACCAGAATGCCACCCAAGAACATTACGAAACAGTAGAGGCTGTAGCGGATCATGTCGCGAGTGGTCTCGCGATGCGTGATGCCGAAGACAACGGACGCGAAAATAGCGAACACGAAGGCGGCTGTGAAGTGAGTGAGTTGAACGGTCATTGTTCCCCCACACAAGAATTCTTAGTTGGCAGGCGATGGCGCATAGCTGAAAGCTGGCTCATCGCTTCTTTCCGATGGCGATGTGGTAGGCGTCCGCCACCGCAATGAAGTTCAGCAGACCGGCAACGATCATGAACTTGGTACCGTAATCCGCAATCGCAAAGGCAATCGCTCCCTGGCCTCCGTTCAAGGCGAGGGTCGCAATATACAGTCCGCCAGCGCCCAGGTCTCCAACGAATCCAAGAATGTCGAGGATGTCGCCGCCGTTGGCTTTGTAGATGTGGCCCTGCATCAAAAGTCCGAGCACAAAGAGAGTTCCAATTGAGACGAACAGCAGCAGGCCCCGAATCCAGCGCCGTTGAACGAGATGGCCTGCCCCGGGAACAAGCCAGCCCACGGCGGGGGCGATGATCGACATCATGCTGGCGGGCTGTGCCGGCTCGACTTTTGTTTTTGCTGCGGTGGAATTTGCCATCAGATAGTTACGATCTCGCGTTGAATGTTGCCGGTCACAGCCGCCGACTTCGGCCGAATCAGCATGTTCACTTCGCTGCGCACCCCGAACTCCGGCAGATAGATACCGGGCTCGATCGAGAAGCAAGAGTTAGGAAGAAGCTGGCGCTCGTCATGGATTTCCAGATCGTCCATATTGGCTCCATTGGAATGGACGTCGGTGCCGATGGAATGTCCCGTCCGGTGAATGAAATATTCGCCGTAGCCTTTCTGCTTGATGTGGTTGCGTGTGGCACGATCCACTTCCCATCCCGCGATCCGGCGTCCGGCGCTTATCGCGTCGGTTACGGCATTTACTCCGGCATCACGCGCGTCACGCACAATCTCGAAAACTTCCCGAATGCGGGCGGACGGAGCCGGGCCGACAAAGCCCATCCAGGTGATGTCGTAGTAGACGGCATCCGGAACATCTTTCTTGCCCCAGACATCGAGCAAAACCAGGTCGGCCTCTCGAATGGGAACTGGATGATCGCCGCGAGGCTCATAGTGCGGATTGCCGGCATTGGCATTGACGGCCACAATCGGAGGATCGTCGGTAATTAGGTTTTCGCGGCGGAACGCTTCCATGAACCATTGCTGGATTTCGTGTTCGGTAGTTCCACCGTTCCGGGCCCGTGATCCAATTTCTTTGAAGGCTGCGGTTACGATTGCATCGACACTATCGCGCGCGGCGAAATGCGTCTTGATCTGTTCCTCGCTCCAGGTGGCTTCAAACTGAGCAACCAGATCGGCGGAACTGACTACGTTCTTACCTAAGCCGCGCAGCAGTTCGACGGTTCCCGCGTCGACCAAGGAAATCGTAAAGACAATATTGTTAGGAGAATACTGCATGGCGATGTCGCGATAAGGAGCGAGCACCGACTTCAGGGTGTCAAACAATTCCTGCCATCCGGAATACTGGCGCTTGCTGCCCGGCAGGGAGTCGAGGTGTCCGGCCTCGATTTTGTGCACCAGTTTCACCGGTTCGCCTTGCGCCGGTATCAGATAAAACCACCGCCGCGTGACCATCAACGCTGCAGGCAAACCGAGCACGCGATAGGCAATAGGGTCGCGATGGTGGTGATCGTAAAACAACCACGCGTCAATGTTGCGTTCGCGTAGCGCAGATTGGATGGCGGACAGGTCCATGGGCAAACCTCTATTGTAAACAATGGAATTGATTTGGGCGAATCGCGGCGCCGATTCGCGATCGCCTGCAGGGTTTTATTTGCGCGCGCTCCTGGGGGAGAGAATCCGCCTCTGGACGTCTTGTGGCAGCGTTTCGCAGGCGGTACGCTGAACCAGACGGGGAGCGCTCTCGCGAATTTTCATCAAGTATGGAACGGTTTTCCTGGAATCGAACTTTGCGGTTTCTCGCAGCAGCCAGCCTAATCCTTTCTGCACCATATCGTTTTCGTCTGCGAGAAGCGAGTCAGAAAGCTTGGTGATTTCGGGGAAGAACATTTTGGCGCGGGCTCCGCGAATCAGGGCTACACAGGCCGCTCGCCGGTGCCAGCGGTTGGGCGACGTTGCCCAGCGGAAAACTACTTTTGCACGTTGCGGGTTGGACGCGACCATAGGAGCAATCAAATAATGCACCAGGGCATCGTGATCAGCCCAGCTACTGATGCGCTCGAGCCAGGATTCGAATAGTTTGAATTCGCGGTCGCCAAACTCGCCATCCAGATTTTCCAGCAAGAATACGGCGGCAACCTTTTCTTCCAAAACCGATCCAGAAAAAAGCTGGTCGGCAACGGCGATCAGAAAATCGAGCCCTTGCGCTTTCCGAATTTCCCGCCGAAAACGAACGGCTTCGCGCCGCAACGCTGCAGTCCGCCATCCGTGAGATTTGATCTGGTCTTTAAAAAACCACTGCACGCCGGCGGAGTGCTCGCCGGAACCGCCGTTCTTGAGCTCGCGTCGAATCTTCACGGCAACCTTCGCCGGCGAGCCGCTGAATCGCTCCGAAGGGCTTGGCTCCTTCGACTTCGGGACGCGCGCCATCTATTTCGCCTCGACGGTACTCTCTACCCTCACAAGACGGTCGTAGATCCACAGCAGCAGGGTTGTGGTCACGCCAACGGCGACGACCGACCACCAGACGAGTTTCGGCCGGTGCATCTCTTCTCCGAAATGATGCATAAGCCATCCGCTGAACCTGCCCGCGATAAATGATCCAATGCCGAGCGGCAGAAACGCGAACCCCATGTAGGTTCCCTGCTGTCCCGCGGGTGCCAGGCGTGAGATGTAGTCGTAGTAGCGCGGTTGCTGCGTGATCTCTCCGATCGCGACCACAACCAGTGTGGCAACGGCCATCCAGACTGAAGGATGCACGATTAAGAGAATCCAAGCCAGGCTCGTGATCAGTGTCCCCAACACTATGGCATGAAAGGCGTGCATGCGCTTGGTGAGAAAGCCGATCACCATCGTGAACGCGATCACGACTAAAGGATCGGTGACTAGAATCAGCTCTGTGTCGGCCTTCGGATCGATATACGCGGAAATATAAAGCGGGAGAGCGATGAATTCTTGCCAGAAGACAACCCAGTATCCCGTGAAAATCAGCAGAAATAACATGAATCGCGGGTTGGAGAGGACGGTAAGAAAGTTTTTCCCCACCTGGCGTAGACTGGCCGTCTCGCCTTCGTCGGAGCGACGTGGCTCCTTAAACAGCAGCAGCACGAGGAAGAGCATTAAGAACACGCTCAACGCCGCGATGCGAAATACATTTTCTACACTTCCGTGCTTGTGCACCCCCGAGGCGAGATACGGTCCCGCTGTGCTTCCGACGTTCACCAGCGTGTAGTAAATGGAGTATCCCACGGAGCGGACGTTCTCCTTGGAAGCGCGAGCTGTAGTTCCAACTACACAAGGCTTCACCAGAGCGACGCCCAGTGCTGGCAATATCAGGATGAACGCTACAAAAGTTTCCAGCGGAACGTGATCGCGAAGCGGAGCGAGCCAGACGGAGCCGATCGACCCGAGGGTGAAGTAGGCGATCGTGAGAATCAGGTAAGCGAGAGAGAGTGCGCGCCGAAAACCGAGCCGGTCCGCGAGCGCGCCGCCACCAACGGCTAGAAACCAGACCCAACCGCCAAACATCCCGGTCAGGCTGCTGGCCCGCTCGACATCAAAGTGCAGGTCCTCGTGCAGATAGCGTGCGAGCACGGCAAAGACCGCGTAGTAAGAAAGGCGCTCAAAAAGCTCGCTGATGTTGGCGACCCAAAAGGGACGTTCGAACCCGGTGCGGATTTCTGTCAAGCGTTCAGAAAAGCTCAAATGTGGCTCCCCATGTCACTCGATGACATCTTGCCGGCGGCGCTACAACGCAATCGTCTACGTACTTCTTCGGCCGAGAGTCCCGAGACACGAATCACCTTGTTACGGCTGGTTTGGCCGGAGGCAATGGTAACGGAAGATCGCGGCACCTTCAAAAGTTTCGCGAAGAATTCGATACAAGCTTCGCTGGCTTTGCCATCGATGGGCGGGGCGCTGAGGGAGAGCTTCAACGCGCCGTCAAGTTCGCCGGTGATAGCGTTCTTCCGGGCACGGGGATGCACTTTTACTGCAAACGTGGCGCCACTTGCCGACTCTCGAATGGGGATCAAGCGTTCTTCTCCAGCGAGAAGACGGTTTCGATCACCAACAAAGTTGCTAGCACAGGTATTTGCGGGTTGTGCAGCGTGCGCGACTTTCCGATGCTCACCATCAGCGCGATCGCGAACACGAGCATGCTTACATTTGCAGTGACGCAAGATAGCCGCAGACCTTCTATTCCACGGGCATTGCGAATGCGCAGCACATTTAACATCGCGGTGAACAGCAAGGCTAAGCCGGTTCCAAAGATCCAGATTCTGCCGGTGTACGTTCTCGGCACGAGCAGGCAATCCACGATCGCCAGAAGGAATAGAGTGCCGGAACAAATGCGGTCAAAGCGCCTCACGGTGTCCCTCCGAGCTTAGGTGGAGCGCTCGCCGAAAATTGCTGTCCCCACGCGTACGCAGGTCGAGCCTTCTTCGATCGCTACTTCGAAGTCGTGTGACATGCCCATGGAAAGCTCTTCCATGACGACGGCTGGCAGTTTGCGAGCGCCAATCGTGCCGCACAATTTGTGCAGCATGCGAAAGTAGGGACGCGCGCCCTCGGGATCTTCGGTAAAGGGAGGGACGGTCATTAATCCGCGGAACGCCAGCGCCTCCAGCCGAGGCGCGGCCATCAGCAATTCTTCGAGCGCAGGCGAGTTCGGCACTAATCCGCTCTTTGTGGCTTCGCCACCGACGTTGATTTCGATCAGCACATCCAATTTCCTGGCGAGCGTATGTGCCGCCGCGTCTAGCTTCTGCGCCAGCTTCAGCGAGTCGATCGAATCCACGGCGCGGAAGAGTTCGACGGTTCTTGTGGCTTTATTGGTCTGCAAGTGGCCGATCATGTGCCATTCGGTGTCGTGCAAGTCGCGAAGGGCGTCGACCTTGCGATCCAGTTCCTGGACACGATTTTCTCCGAACAGTCGCTGCCCTGCTTCGTAAGCTTCGCGAATGCGCACTGCGGGCTGCGTCTTGGTGACGGCCATCAGCAAGATCTCGTCGGGCGGATGCGCAGATCGTCTCGCCGCCGCGGCGATGCGTTCCTTGATCGATGCAATGTTTGCGGCGATGGACATCAGAAAAGTGGTGGGCTCCCGCGCCACTCACATGATCGCCGTTGGCGGCGCGGGTTCGTCCGGGCTGCCGGCATTAGCTAACGGTACGCGTATCATCACGAGGATTAGGACTGCGAGAGCGGCTAGGGCCACCCAGAACGAAGGCGTCCAGTGGACCAGAGTCACATCTTTGCCTGAGCCAACCAGTCCGGCGATCACCAAGCCGCAGAGAGCTTCGCCTGCGATCAGTCCAGAAGCGGTCAGCACGCCGGAGTTCTCGACTCGAGCTTTTTGCGCCTCGTTATAACCGCGACGGTCGCGGAGTTTGTCGGTGATCCAGCGGATTACGCCGCCAACAAAAATCGCGAACGTAGTTCCTAGCGGCAAATACATCCCGACGGCGAAAAGCATGACGCTCTTTACTTCGATCATGATCATGGCAATGCCGAGCAGGATTCCGACAATTACCAGCGGCCACGCCATGTCACCGCCGACGATGCCTTTGGATAACATGGCCATCAGGCCCGCCTGCGGGGCGGGAAGCGCCGCGCTGCCGAAGTGGTATGCCTTGTCGAGCACAGCCAGCGGGAAGAACAACACCAGCGATGCCACCACGACGCCGAAGAGATCGCCAATCTGCATTTTCGACGGCGTGCCGCCCAGAATGTGTCCGACCTTTAAATCTTGAAGCATCTCGCCTGCCACCGCGGACGACACGCAGACCACTGCCGCTACACCCAGTACCGCCGCCACGCCTCCAGTTCCCGAAACCCCCAGGGCCACCATCAACAGCGCGGCAATCACCAACGTACACAGCGTGAGTCCCGACACTGGATTATTCGACGAACCAATCAGACCCACAAGATTTCCGGATACTGCGGCGAAGAAGAATCCTAGAACAATCATCACCAAAGCGGCCACCACGGAGGCCGTAATGACTTGCGAGGTCGACAGATTTCCCGCGCCGCCGATGAAGTAGTAATAAAGCGCAATCATGGCCAGGAACACGCCGCCCACACCGGCAAAGATCGCCTTTGATGGAAGATCGCGATCGGTCCGATTCGTGGCCTCATGCGCGGCGGCGGACTTCTTCAGGTCGGAGACTGCACGCGCCATGCCCGCTCCCAATTGCTTCCGCATTTTGAACAAGGTATAGGAGGCTCCCACCAACATGCCGCCCACGGCGATGGGCCGAACGATCGAGTAATAGATTGCGCCAGCCAGCAGCGGCCATGCCAGAGTTTGTCCCGCAGGCTGCGCCGCTTGTATGTAAGGGCCAAGAGTGAAGGTTAGAAGTGGAACCAGCAGGCCCCAGGCCAGCACGCCTCCGGCAAAATTGAGCGCAGCCAGCCGGGGACCAATGATGTAGCCTACGCCAAGATACGCCGGGCTGATGTCAGGTGCAGTGAGTAATGTTGCTCCTCCGGTAATCGTGGTGGCTACGTTGGGATTGGTACCAGTGCGCAGGAGCAACTTCTTGCCCAGCGCACTGATAGTGACCGGAAACGTGTTGTTTGCCGAGAAAACATTCACCGCGCCCAGAAGGTACATGAATCCGCCAAAGCCCATGTTAGCGAATAGAATCTTGGCGGCCTTGGCACCTTGCTGCCCGGCCTTGTGAATCTCGGAAGCAGCCACTGATTCCGGGTAGGGAAGATCGGGGTCTTCCACCATAACGCGTCGCAGAAGGGTCACAAAAAGGATGCCGAGCGTTCCGCCAATCACCATCAGCGCGACTGAGTTCCAATATTTCTCTCGGGTCAGGCCTGGCCACAGCCCGGCCATAACGAATGCGGGAATCGTGAATACTGCGCCGGCCGCTACCGACTCGCCGATCGAGCCCACGGTTCGCGCGATGTTTTCTTCCAGCAAGGAGCCCTTCATCAACCGCAACAGCGCCATCCCAATCACCGCCGCCGGATAGGTTGCCGCTATGGTCATTCCCGCTTTCAGTCCGAGATAAGCATTGGCGGAGCCCAGAATTGCCGTCATCACCAAGCCGATCAGCAGCGCGCGGAAGGTGAACTCTTTCATTTCCATGTTTTCGGGAACGTAAGGGACATGCTTCTTCCGGATGGGTGGTGGGGCGACCGTACTCATGGGCGAAATCCTCGCGATGGGATGAGTCCCTGCTGCTATGCAAAACACTGGAACGGCGCACGTTAGCACGCGTGCAGGTTGCTTTACAAGTAGGATGCGGGTTCCAGGAAGGATAGTAAACCAGGAACACTGCCTCTTGCTTGTTCGTCGCCTTAGGGTACAATACCGCTAATCGTTCGGAGCCCTTCTTAAGTTTCATGTTCCATCATTCCGAGGTGCAGCGTGACCAAGAACTCCCCTGACCAGCAGTGGTTGCAGCGATATTTTGAATTTCACTGCGGCGATTGTGGCAGCGACACGGCCTTCCGTTCGCGGCGCCGCACGTTCACCGAACGTTACTTTCTTCCGATCTTTCTGCTTCAGCCGGTGCGTTGCGCAGAATGCTTTCGGAGGGACTACCGGGTGATCTTTATGCCGGCGCGAGAGAGGCTGTCGGAAGTGAGTGGGAAGCAACCGGTCTCGGTGGGTGTACCTCGTGACACCCGCAACGTTGCCTAGCGGCCAGACGCCGTTTATACTGGCGAATAAGCAGGCGAAGTCCCATTTTTCGTGGGCATCACGGAGGCCGTCTTCAGCAGTAGTGGAGACCGAATTCGGGCTATCCAGGCCAAAGACGCAGTGGCAGGGACTTCTATTGCTTCCGGGAACGGGCGATCCTGGGCTAGCCGAGTTTCCATCCAAGTTGCGCAGAGCCTGTTTGCGGTTCTGTTTCCTTCCGATTGTCGAATCTGCGGTGCGCCTCTCGTAGAGATTTCTCGTCTACCTGTTTGCCACGAGTGCCTCGAAGCCATGCAGCCAATCGGAGTGGGAGTCTGCTCCGTTTGCGGCGACCGGCTGTTCTCTGCCTACGCTCTTTCTTCGAATGACGGCGAGCCGCGCTGCGGATTATGCCGCCGGGTTGAGCCTGTATTTGCGCGCGCCGTGGCTTACGGTAGCTACGAGGGTGGGTTGCGCGAACTCATTCATCTGTTGAAGTACGCGGGAATGCGTCCGGCTGCGAATGTTCTGGGACGCATGCTGGCTGAGGCTCTCGCAGAGCTCGAAGCTGAATTGCCGGCCGAACCCATTGCGGTAATCCCTGTGCCATTGCACCGCAGCAAGCTTCGCCAGCGCGAGTACAACCATGCGGAACTGATCGCGAGAGTTGCGTTGAAACTCGGCCCAGCAGAGGGCCGCCTACAGTTCTTTCCAACAGCGCTCGAAAGAAACCGCGAAACCCCGTCCCAGATGGGCCTTACGAGCCACCAACGCCGCGAGAACGTCCGCGGCGCGTTTGGAGTGACCGATCCAGAAGCCGTGAAAGGACGGGATGTGCTGTTGGTGGACGATGTTTACACCACGGGAGCGACTGTATCGGAGTGTGCGCGGGTTCTGCGTCGAGCCGGGTCGGCCAAGGTCTGGGTTGTGACGGTCGCCCGGACGCTGAAAGCTTCTGAACAGCACGTCGAGATTCAGTTGCCCGCTGAGGCGGCTGACAGCGCTGCATCAGAGATACAGGATGTTCGCCTAGCTCGTGCGGCGGGCATCTAAGTGAACAATATGCGCCGGGCGATCCGGCATCTTATGTAAGAAAGGGACTGATAGGTCGGGACGCGGTTGGAGGGGCCAAAGTAGAGCGCCATGTCAGCAAGAATTGAAGCCGATGCAGGATTCACGGGCAGGCACGCGGGCAGCCTGTTCGCAGGGCAAGTTGCGCATCGCGATGGCAATGGGCACGCGCTGCACGCGCCCGTACTCGTCCTGAACGCCTCCTATGAGCCCATCAATGTATGCGCGGCTCGGCGCGCGCTGGTGCTGGTGCTCAAGGGCGTGGCCATGACGGAAGAGGAGAATGGACACTTTCTGCACGCCGCACGTATCGCTATGCGCGTGCCTTCGGTGATCCGACTTCTGGAATATCGCCGCATCCCGCACCAGAGCCGCGCTTTGTCGCGAAAAAATATTCTGCTGCGCGACCGCAACACTTGCCAGTACTGCGCCACCGTGCTGCCTTCCGGCGAACTGACGCTGGATCACGTGATCCCTCGCTCTCGCGGAGGGTCGTCGACTTGGGAAAACCTTGTGGCCTGCTGTCACCACTGCAATCGCCGTAAAGGAAACCAGTTTCCCATTGAAGCCGGAATGAAGCTGATGCGCGAACCCCGCGCCTTCAACCTGCACACCAGCCGCCACATCATGCGATTGATGGGTAGGTCGGATGATAAGTGGAGGAAGTATTTGTTCTACTAAGGTTTCAAGGTTTCCCAGGTTTCCCAGGTTTCGAAACCTTGAACCTCTGAAACCTTGAAACTCACTTCTGTGGGCTATTCGGCGCTGTATCCGGCTTCTTCTGGTCTGGGCTCTGATTCTGGTCCGGCGGCGATTTCTGATCTTTCTGGTCCGCCTTGGGAACTTCCTGCCCCTGGTACAGAATTCTCACGCTCGATCCAAATCGTTTGTAGTCTTCATACTTCACGATTTCACGGATGTGAATATCGTTCAGGTTAAAGTGCAGTGTGTCATCGGCGCGCGTGTAGGTAGGAAACCAGTACTTGCCATCGATTTGCTGCCGCCAAGTGGTGAACTTGGGATAGAGATGTTCTTCCTTGCCTTTCTTTTTCGTGTCGCGGATCTCCGGCACCGCCTGACCGTAGGTTTTTACGATCTGAAAATCGTGATCGTCCACCCAGATCCGTCCCTGGAAATAGCGTTTCTTCCCCACAATCTGTTTGGGAGCGATGTCGAAAACATAGCAGTGCAACTCGTCCTCTGTCTGTTGGCCTACGTAGAGGATGTTGTATTCCGGAATCTCATCGCTGGTGAGCACAAAGGGGAGGCGGTTGCGGAAGTCCTGAACGTCGCCCTCATCGAGCGAAAGACCGCCCTGCTCCAAACTAGACTGCGGCGCAAACACCACGTTTTCGATGCGGTGACCCTTGTCGTCAAAGAGCACATCGAAAACTTCCTGGTACAGTCCGGTGACGGTGTCACCGTCCAGAGTCTCGACCTTGATGTCTTGGCGGTAAGTGTAGTGATCGCGGGCTTCTTTGAATTCCTTTTCCTTGGCCGCGAAGCGCTGAATCATCTCCTCAGCCGTGATGCCTTTGGGCGGCTCGCTTTTGAGCGGACCTTCCTGTGCGGCCAACAGTGAAGGGAGCGAAATGCATATAGCAAGAAAGAGGAAAATACGGTGCGCCCAGTGCATAGGACTATCTTATCGAAAAAATGATGGCGAGGATGGCAGATCGGCAGGGGACGCTCGACTGCGGGAGTACCGCAGCTACCGTCCCCACCGCGGCGACCCTCCCCCGACCCCTCTCCGCTCAGTGAGGCCGGGGGTAGGGCGCTGCAGTTCTGCCGTTACCTTGGATGCCATATCGATTCAGGGGTTGCCGTCTAGAAAAGCAGGCAGATCAGGCTTCGGCGGCGGCGTTCAAATGCTGCTACACTCATCCGTTTGCCGTTTGTCGGGAGGCACCCTCATGCGTCGTTTTATTCCCGTTCTTCTCGCTCTAATCGCCTTCACATTTTCTGCCTTTGCGCAGGCCAAGCATCCCTTCACCTTTGAAGACATGATGAAGCTGAAGCGCGTGGGGGAGCCGGAAGTCTCGCCTGACGGCAAGTGGGTGATCTTCAGCGTGGTCGATGTGGATCTCGAGGCCAATACGAAGACGCCGCACGTCTGGATTGTGCCTACACCGGGAGGGCAGGAGCGAGAGATCATTCGCGATCAGGACGCCGACCGCCCACGCTGGGCGCCGGATGGGAAGCGGTTTGCTTTTCTCTCCGCGAAAGAAGGCGGGTCACAGGTGTGGATTGCGGACTTCGACGATGTGGCTGGTACGGTTGCGGGAGTCTACAAGCTGACCTCGATGCCGACTGAAGCAGGCGGGGAACTCTGGTCGCCGGATGGGAAGAATATTCTCTTCACATCGGATGTGTATCCCGAGTGCGACGGTCAGATCGACGAAATTGCCTGCAATGCGAAGAAGCTCAAAGAGGTGAACAACTCCAAGGTCAAGGCGCTGATTTTCGGCCGGCTGCTTTATCGTCATTGGAATGCTTATCGAGAAGGCAAGCGCACCCATCTGTTCGTGATCCCAGTTCTTACGCAGGTTCACGTGTACCGCGATCTCACGCCTGGCGACTTCGACGCGCCCGTGTTCTCGCTCGGCGGGCAGGACGACTATGCTTTCTCGCCCGATGGGCAGGAGATTTGCTACCCCTCGAATCAGGACAAGAACCCCGCGGCGTCCACCAACAACGACCTCTGGATCGTCCCGGTCGGCGGAGGCCCTGCCAAGAACATCACTGCCGACAATCCTGCCAGCGACTCCACGCCGCTCTATTCGCCCGACGGCCGCTACATTGCCTACCGCGCTCAGCGGCGTCCGGGATACGAGAGCGACCAGTTCCGCTTGATGCTCTACGACCGCAAGACGGCGGAGAAGAAGAATCTGACGGAGGACTTTGATCATTGGGTCGGAACGTTTGCATGGGCCCTCGATTCCAAAGGGATCTATTTCAGCGCAGAGCACGAACGTCATTCGCTAATTTATGCCGTAGCCACGGCTAGAAATCCCTCGATACGCGCCCTCGTGGGTGGCTACGACGATGACATGGCTGTCAGTCCAGACGGAAAGAAGCTGCTATTCACCCGCATGTCACTCAAGGCCCCAATCGAAATTTTCGGCGCCGACGCCACTTCAGAGGGCTGTCCGGCGAGGACCGGCGATGTGGACAAAGGGAAAGAGAATGATTGTTCGTTGAGCAAAGATTGGCCGGTCACTCACGTGAACGACCAATTGCTATCGCAAATCAGCATGTCTGACGTCGAGTCCTTCTGGTTCAAAGGTGCGAAGGGCGATGACGTGGAGGGCTCTCTGGTCAAGCCGCCGAACTTTGATGCGTCGAGGAAATATCCCGTGAAGTTCCTCATCCACGGCGGACCGGAAGGCGCCTGGGGAGACGACTGGAGCTATCGCTGGAATCCTGAACTCTTCGCTGCTAACGGATACGTAGTCATCATGATCAACTTCCACGGCTCGACCGGCTACGGGCAGAAGTTCATTGACGCTATTAACGGCGACTGGGGCGGCGCTCCGTATGAAGACCTGATGAAGGGCCTCGACTACGCCGAGAAGGCTTATCCGTTCATCGATAAAGACCGTGAGTGCGCGCTGGGCGCCAGCTATGGCGGATACGCCATTAACTGGATCCTCGGCCACACCGACCGCTTCAAATGCCTGGTATCGCACGACGGCATGTTCAACGCGGAATCTGCCTGGGGAACGACTGAAGAACTCTGGTTCAATGACTGGGAGTTCAAAGGGACTCCGTACGACAACCGCGCCATGTATCAGAAGTGGTCGCCGCACCAGTACGCGAAGAATTTCAAGACGCCGACGCTGGTCGTGCATGGGCAGCGGGACTACCGGCTCGACGTGAGCGAGGGCTTCCAGCTGTTCACGACGCTGCAGATGGAAGGCGTGCCGTCGAAGATGCTTTATTTCCCGGACGAAGGCCACTGGGTGCTGAAGCCGCAGAATTCGCAGCTTTGGTACAAGACGGTGAACGATTGGGTGGATCAGTGGACGAAGAAATAGATTGTGGACTTCGGACGTGCCTCCGGCACTTGCGCCACATTTTGGGGGTCGGATCCCGCCAGTGAACTGGCGGGCTATTATCGATAGTCCCTACGGGACCTCATGCATCGGGAATCGGATGATGCCCGGTTGAACTAGAGTTCTCTTTTAGCTTTGGTCGCACACATGTCATCAGCGGTCGCTCAGCTCAGTTTCCAAGGGAACGTCATCCGGGACGGGGTCATTGCTTACATCTCCGGTGAGATCGGCGAGTATTCCGTACCATTGGCTACAGGGGGGCGTGGAGTTGTTCGCGCTGGAGGTTTGGGGGAAAGTTTCCAGCACGGCCTGAAGCGCAGCAGAAGTCCCTGCCGAGACCTGGATCTCTAGCTCTAGCAGGCCGGTGAATGGTCCTACCGAAGGGACGACACTAGTTCCCCGGAAGACGGAGCACGGTGGATTGAAACCGCACGGTCGCTCCCAAGACGGGATTCGGAGGGTTGAAGGAGTCGGTTACGCGCACCGTCAGCGGCTGAAATGCCGGTCCGCTGACAACTTGGCCGGCTCCGGCCGCTGCCTGCAGCTTCAAAGCAGCGGCTCCCACCGCGTTTCCATAGACAGTTTGGCACGGGCTTCCCGATGCGACGCACGCAACGACTTGCACGTTGGTGAAAATTTGTCAGGCTAAGCGTGACCGACGCGTAGCTGGCGCTATTGGTTACCGCAGTGGTGGAACTAAGCGAACCGCTTCCTTGTGAGATCCTGAAATTAACCGTCACTCCAGCCTGCGGTGTTCCTGTGCTTACTACTCGCGCCGTGATTGGCGCGCTGAGAGTAGCTCCCTGGGCGATATAGAGATAAGGCGCGACGATTCCGATATATCCGAAGCCAACGATCTGGCTGACCGTGTGCCGGAGACCGACGGTGAGGGGGTGTAAATGCCCGGCGCGAGTTGCTGTGATGGTTGCGACTCCGGCGGCTGCGGGCGTAACCCGCGTGGAAGCAATTCCGCTTTCATCCGTAATTGCCGCGCAACTGGAAACGCCGCCGCAGACTGAGAGAGTGGCGCCGTTGGTGGTGGTCCATCCTACGGTTGCGCCGCCCATGGGGGTGACGCCATCGGAGGCGACGACCTGCACCGCGACCGGGTTGGTGGCCTGGGTTCCCACAGGGGTCGGGGGATTTGTCACCTGCAGGAGCAAAATCTTGTCGGTGGCGGCGGCTCCGAAGGTGAGTGCTGCGCGACACGGACCTACCAACAACTGCTCGACATACGGAAAAATGCCGACCCTGACTTCATCCCCGCTCAGGAAGCACGCCGGGAACTGGCGGCGCTGTCAAAGACTTAACAATCGAAAAGAAGCTGAGAGGTGGCAAGTTTACCCGCCCGCTTCGTGGTTCGCTTAGCGTCAAAGCCGCCGCTGATGCTCTTCGGCGCTGAGATTTGCACCCGCAAGCAATAGCAACCCTGACAAGAATGCCCAGAACATCAGGGTCACTGAAAGCGCGAAAGGGCCATAGACTTCGGCGAAATTCAGCCAGGGCAGCGCCAGAATGTAGCCATACTTCAAAGCTTCCGACAATAATCCCATGATCAAGGCCGTCGGCAGCACGGCACGCGCCGGAACTTTGCCATTGGGCAGCACCCAATAGATCAAAAAGAAGATGGCTATGCTGGCGGCGATAGCGAACAGCTTCATCACTAGAAATCCCACGAGACGAATAAGCCCCGTTCCGTGGCCGCGCAGCAGGAATTCCAGCAAAGCCACGTTGCCCGCGGTCATGGCAATGGATAGCAGTGCCAGCACGCCGCAACTAAAGGCCAGGCCAAGAGAGACCAGCTGATTACCGAAGTAGGATCGGTTATTGGGAAAGCGCCAGATCCGGTTAAGGGCGACCTCCAGCGGCATGAAGACGCCGGAAGAGGTCACCAACAAAATAATGAGCGAAACCACTTGAACGCTGTGGCGGCTATTCACCATAGCATTCAGGTTGCGGATGACGAATTCCTGTCCGGCGGGCAGGTAATCCCGCAGCAGTTCGACAACCACGTCATACATCACGCGCGAATGAAAGACGCGCCGGATGAGCGTCATCAAGAGCACTACAAAAGGGAAGAACGAGAGAATCGAATTGGCAGCGACAGAAAATGCAAATGTGTGCACATCGGTTCGCAGCAGGTATTTGAGAGTCGAAACCATGACCCCGGATGAACGCGATCGGCGAGGGCGTTGAGGAGGGGGAGCAGCGATCCCCGTGGGTCTACTAATCGTTGTAGTAATTTGATCCGGCACAGGGCCTCTGACCTAATCCTACCAAGGGTTTGCCTGCTTGTCGGCGGTTCCGACGACACGAAAGTTCGAACTCCAGCCAGCCTCGTTTCTTATACCCCGTTAAAGTTTTAAGTATGACCGAAGGTTATTTTTAGGGTTAGTCTTCTAATTCTTCTTGTCAAACGATTTAGTAGTGCTTATTATCGCGTGTGCTCATCGGCGGAGAATGCCGCGTGATCAGTCTGTCAGGCAGGTTGACGTCTTGAGTAGGGTCGTAGATATCAGCGTCGATGGTCCAAGGCTCCGGAAGTTCTCGCCGCAGTTTGCGCGGCACTGAACCGAGGGGGCTTTTGCTTTGGGGCGATTTCTGCGGCACTAAAGGGCTCAACCAAGTTCCACCGTCTTTCTTGAGGGGGCGTTCCGGTTCACCGGGACAACATACTGGAAATCCGGGGAACAATTCTTAACGATGCTGAAAGGAGTTTTTCCGTGAGAGAGAAGGGAACAGTGAAGTGGTTCAACGGGGCGAAAGGATATGGATTCATCCAGCGCTCCACGGGGGAGGACGTTTTCGTACATTTCTCCGCGATACAGGAGAACGGCTAC
>Ga0182015_10003352_pt1 | contig 18090 bp, 14 predicted proteins | sample 712P3MmetaG_FD_120478 | JGI IMG/M metagenome (GOLD analysis project Ga0182015, IMG submission 120478) | Permafrost microbial communities from Stordalen Mire, Sweden - 712P3M metaG | ecosystem: Environmental > Terrestrial > Soil > Wetlands > Permafrost | place: Sweden: Stordalen | collected...
AGCCGTCGATTCGAAAGATGCCGACGCCGCGCAACTGGCGGAAGGCGCCTTCGACCGCGCTGCCTCAAAAGGCATCGTTCATCCGAACAAGGCCGCTCGCAAGAAATCCCGCCTGGCCGCAGCCATGAAGCGCGTGACCCCCTCGACGAAGCCCGCCAAGAAGAGCTCGCGCAAGAAGTCCTCGTAAGTTTCCTAGGGATCCACGTTGATCGCGAGGCGTGTGGCTCGGTCGGCGTGAGCGAGCGGCAGGAGCCGTTCGCGGATGGCGGCCCGCAACTGCACCGCGGCGTTTGTTTTGAGCGCGATGCGATACCGCCATTCGTCGTTGACGCGCGCCACCGGATACGGTGCGGGTCCAAGCACCTCGGCAAGTTGGGTTGACCGCAGAACGCCGGCGTAACGCGTTGCCGCTTCGCGCACGCGCTCCCGGTGCCGGCCGATAATGCCCAGATAGACGAGACGAGTCGTCGGCGGGAAGTGCAGCTCTTCGCGTTCGGCCAATTCGAGCGCCGCAAAACCGTCGTAATCGTGACGTGCCGCGTACTTCACGGCCGGATGATCCGGAACGAACGTTTGCACGATCGCCTCGCCGTGCCGGCTGCGGCCGCTGCGACCGCACACTTGCGCGATGAGCGCGAAGCTGCGTTCCGTCGCGCGAAAGTCGGGAAGATTCAAACCGACATCGGCGGCAACGACGGCTGCGAGCGTGACGGTTGGAAAATCCAACCCTTTTGCAACCATCTGCGTTCCCACCAGAACGTCGCCTTCATTTTCGAAAGCGGCAAGCAAACGCGCATGATCCCCCGCGCGCGTCGTGGTATCGGAATCCATTCGCAGGACGCGCGCCGCGGGAAAGAGCCGCACAACTTCAGCAACGACGCGTTCGGTTCCGATGCCTAGCTCGGCGATCTCTCGCGCCTCGCAGATCGGACACCGTTCTGGAAGCCCGCGCTGGAAATCGCAGTAGTGGCAGCGCAGGAGCCGCTCTCCGCGATGAACGGAAAGCGATACGCTGCAACGCGGACACTGAGGCGAGTTCCCGCAAGCGCGGCAGATCAGGGAGCCGCCGCTGCCGCGCCGGTTGACGAGCAGAATGCTTTTTTCGCCGCAGTTCAGCCGCTGGGCCAGCGCTTGAACCAGCGCGCCGCTGAAGACGTCGCGATTGCCCGCTTCGTACTCAGCGCGCAGATCGACGACCAGAACCTCGGGCAGGGGCAGCGCCGTCGCGCGCTCGCGTAGGCTCAGCAGCGCTATTCGACCGTCGAGTGCCGCCGCGTAACTCTCCAGCGACGGCGTTGCGCTGCCCAGCACCAGCAGACCTTGGGATAAGCGCATGCGCGCCGCGGCGACCGCGGCTGCATGGTAGCGCGGCACGACATCCTGTTTGTAGGATTGGTCGTGCGACTCGTCCACGATCGTCAAACGCACGTCCGGCAACGGCGCGAAGATCGCGCTGCGCGCGCCGAGCACCACTTCCACTTCCCCCCGCGCGCACGCGCTCCACGCCGCCAAGCGCTCTCGTTCGCTCAGCGCCGAGTGCAGGACCGTCACCCGCTCGCCGAACGCCGCTTCAAAACGCGCGGCGGTCTGCGGCGTCAGCGAGATCTCGGGGACGAGAACGATCGCACGGCCACCGGCCCGCACGACCTGACGAATCGCCTCGATGTACACGTACGTCTTCCCGCTGCCCGTAACGCCGTAGAGCAACGTGGTTGTAAATCGGCCGCGCTGGATCGCCGCGAGGATCTCGTCGAGGGCGCGTCGTTGCTCGGCTGTCGCGGACATCGTTTCGGTCGAGCTCGCTTGGCGAATACGCGAGGGCCGCTCCAGCCTTTCGCCGACAGCGCCGGCGCGGACCGCGCGCAAAATGACGCCGGCGCTGAAACCGTTGAGTGCTGCCTCGGCGCGGGGCACGCTGCCGCGCGATCGTACGAACTCGGCCAGCGCTTGCGCCTTCGGTCCAACTGCGACGCCCGCTCCGGGCAGCAATACTTTCACCAAGCTCTCGGCCGCGCGCACTTCGGCGACCCGTCGCACCCGCCGCAGGCTCCCACCACGCACGAGCGCGCGGACGTGAGCGAGCAGCGTGCCGCGATCGCCGATGCGCCGCGCTTCGGGATGCCGCAGTACGCGCTCCAAGGGAAAGGTTTCGTCGAACTCATCCCAGAGCAGAGCAATAAACCGCTGCGGAACCGACGGATATCGCGCGCTTTCCGGGGCTTGATCCGTGCGTTGCAACGATTCTCGCATGCGCGGGATGGCGTTCGAAAGGACGGCGGCACCGAGCGCCTCGGCCAACGTGCAGACGTAGCGATCGGCCACAAAGCGCGCCAAGGCGAGCCCGGTTTCGTCGAATGCGCGCGGCGTGTCGTAGCGCTCGATAACCGCTTTCAGCGCACTGGGTTGGTCGTCGCTCTCGCGTACCTCCGAGACGACAAATCCCAGAAGCTCGCGCGACCCCAGCGGGATTCGCACGACGTCGCCGATGGAAAGGGTCAGATCGCCGGCGTCATACGTCAGGGGCAGATCGAACCGCGGCGAGCGAACAGCGGGCAGCGCGTCAACGACGCGCACGAACGTTCTCTGCCTCCGGCGGCCGCCGCAACCTCTCGAGCACCGCGCGAACGGTGCGCTCGCCGCACACGACGTCGTACTCGACGTCGCCGATGGCGCGCGGCAGCACGAAGCGCAACCGGCCACCCCGCTTTTTCTTGTCGGCTTGCATCGCGACCAAGATCGCGTCGGCGCTCAGGGTCGTCTGCAGCGGCAACCCGAGCAGCGTGAGCAAGGTCAGCACCCGCAGGTGCTCGTCCCGGCTAAAGCGCCCGGTCCGCAGCGCCAGCATCCCCGCAGCCCGCAATCCGATCGAGACCGCCACGCCATGCCCGATCCGGTACTTGGCAGCACGCTCGATCGCATGTGCGAAGGTGTGACCGAGATTGAGCGTGGCACGCGTTCCCGCTTCGAGGCGGTCGTCGGCGACGGCCATGGTCTTGACCTTGATCGCCGCGGAGATGACCTCGCTCCAGGGCCACCAGCGCAACGGATGCGCGGCCAGCTCTTCGAGCTGCTCGAACAGCTCGCCGCCTTCGATCACGGCGGCCTTGACGATCTCCGCCAAACCCTCGCGGAATGCCGCGGGCGAAAGGGTCGCAAGTGCCTCCAGCGGACAAAATACGGCGACCGGATCGCGAAAGCAACCGGCGAGGTTCTTCCCTCCACGCAGATCCACGCCCGTCTTACCGCCGATCGCCGCGTCGACCATCGCGAGCAGCGATGTCGCAATGTGCGCGTAGCGGACGCCGCGCATGTACGTCGCCGCGGCGAATCCGAAGAGATCGCTCGCGACCCCGCCACCGGCTCCGATAACCAGGCCGTCGCGCTCGACGCCGGCGGTCAGCATCGCATCGAGCACCCGCTCCACCGTCGTCATTCGCTTGCGCGACTCGCCCAGCGCAAACGACAAAACGGCCACGTTCCTCGTTCCGCTTCGGAGGTCGTCGGCGATGGCGCGAACGTGACGGTTCGCATCGCAGAGGATCACCGCGGGCGGTCCGCTCTGACGAAGGAACGTGCGCATCGTCGCGCCGATATTCTCTGCGACGACAATGGGATAACCGAGGTCCTCGTTGCGCTCGGCTATCGCGGAAACTCGATCTTCTGCTCGCGCAGCCATGCAAGAATGTCGTCGATGACGGCGCGGTCGCTCAATAAGTGCGCGTCAACGGTGTGATCGGCAGCTGTGTAATCCGGGAGCCGTTTCTCATAGAGGAGGCAAATCTGCGCGAGCGTTGGCGCAGAACCGAGAAGCGGACGCCGACTCGCTCCGTGCCGTACGCGCTCGAGGATCTCCTGCGGCGAAACCTTGAGAAAGACGCTGTGCGCGTCCCGCGCGATCCGCCCCCGAGTCTCGCCGACGGTGAGGGCGCCGCCACCGAGCGCCACGACAGCCGATTCGCCTTCCAAGACGCGGGCGATCGCTTCTCGCTCGTAACGGCGAAATGCGTCCTCTCCCTCTTGCGCGAATATTTCGTCGATCGCGCCGTGCTCGCGCACGACGAGCGCGTCGGTATCAAAGAATGCACAGTGCAGACGGCGCGCCAACCTGCGCCCGATCGTCGATTTTCCCGCCGCCATGAAGCCGACCAATGCGAGGTGCCGCTTCACCGGAAGAGTCGGCGAGCGGACTCCCGGCTGCGCTCGAGGTTGTCGCGCGTCTCCTCAAGAGAATCGCCTCCGTACTTCTCCAGGACCGGCCCGGTGAGTGCCAGACGCACCATCGCTTCGGCGACGATCGCCGCCGCGGGGACGACGCAGACGTCGCTGCGCACGATCGTCGCGGGCGCCTCGGTCGCGTGATGAAGATCGACCGAGGGAAGCGCACGCATCAGCGTCGGAATGGGCTTCACCGAAACGCGGACGACGATCGATTCGCCGTTGCTCATACCACCTTCGATTCCGCCTGCACGGTTGCTGCCGCGCACGACGTCCGACCCCTGGAGCGCAAACGTATCGTGTGCACGCGAACCCGGAGTGGCGGCCACCTCGGAGCCCAGCCCGAACTCCACCGCGCGAACCGTCTGCATCCCCATGAGAGCACCGGCCAAGATGCCGTCGAGCCGCTGATTCGGCTGGCGGTTGCTGCCAATGCCCGCCGGAACGCCGTCGACTCGAATCACAAACTGGCCACCGAGCGTGTCGCCGGCCTGCTTCGCCTCGTCGATGGCTGCGATCATCCGCTGCGCGGCCTCGGGGTCCGGACAACGCACGTCACTCGTTTCGACGTCGTCTGCACTCCAATCATCGGGCAATACCGCTTCCACCGTGCCGATGCGCGCGACCCCGCTCCGGGTCGTGATCCCCAGCGCGCCGAGCAGCTGCGCGCAGATGGCGCCCAAACATACTCGCATCGCCGTCTCTCGCGCGCTCGCGCGTTCCAGCACGTTGCGCAAGTCACGCTGGCGATACTTGAGCGCGCCGGCGTAATCGGCGTGGCCGGGGCGCGGATTGGTGAGCGGCTCGCCGCTGCCGGTCAGCGGGTCCATGAGCGCGCGGTTCTTTGACGTCAGGTAATCGCGGTTCCGGATGATCGCCGCGATCGGGGAGCCGAGCGTCTCTCCGCCGCGGACGCCGGCGAGGAACTCTACGGCGTCGCGCTCGATTTGCATACGCGCGCCGCGGCCATAGCCGCCTTGCCGGCGCGCTAACGTCTCATCGATCGCGGCGACGTCCAAGCGAAGATGCGCCGGAATCCCATCGAGAATTCCCACCAGCGCCGGCCCGTGCGACTCCCCCGCCGTCAAATATGAAAACATGGAGGTGTCAAGCCTTCGGCAGGAGCGGGGGGTGCTACTCCACCACACGTTTGAGCCGCTCGATCGCCGCACGATGCAGACGCGTCACGTGGCGGCGGGAATACCCTAGACGCCGAGCAAGCTCTACGACGCTCACGCCGTCGAGGTGGATGGCACGAACGATCTGCCGTTCGAGCGGCAGCAATCCGTTCAGGATGCGCTCGACGGTTAGCCGATCGAGCACGTCGTCAATGCCCTCCTGCGGCATTCGTTCTTCCGATGGGCCCAGAACGTCGAACGACAGGAGTCGGCTGCTCGCGCGGTACGCCAGGATCTCCGTGATTTGCGCCCGGGTAGCGCCGACGAAGTGCGCGACTTCTTCTTCGGTCGGCTCTCTGCCCAACGCCGGCCAGAGGTGGCGCTCCGCGGCGCTCCAGCGGCGCTCAAGATCGCGCACGCTGCGCGGCGCGCGAATAACCCGCTCGCTATCGCGCACGAAGTGCATCAGCTCACCGAGGACGAGAACCCATGCGTAGGCCTCGAACGGCGCCGCTTGTGCGGCGTCGTAGCGATCCACGGCCTTGATGAGACCGATCGCCGCGACTTGTTCGAGATCCGCGCGATCCAGTCCGCGGCGCATGAAACGGCGCGCCGCTCGCCGGCAAAGATACCAATACTCCACGACCAAGCGCTCGCGATCCGCGGACGGCTCCAACGCCGCAACGGATCCGGCGCAACGAAAGCGTAAAGCCACACCCAACCTCAGCTTCGTTTGCAGCAGACGGTTGGCAACGGTTATAGCGCAGCACAACGCAAAGCGCAAGACGCCGGCAGCGTCGCGCATGCAGATGTCCTCGAGCGCGTAAAGCTGGGTACTCCGTCAACGCGACGACGACAAGCCTATCGCCCGCTGGTGCAATCTACGAACGACGATTCTTTCTTATTCTTTGTCGACGGGCTGGTATGAGGGCGGCTGCTGCAGGAAATACTGTTTCGAATATTCGCTGGCCAGCGGTCGAAAGGCGCGCGGCTTCTGAGCGAAGTTGAAGAAATCCGCGACGAAACTGCGCGAGGTCCCGTCGGTCGTCCCGAGCCTGCCCAAGGCCCAGTTATCCTCGACGAAACGAACGATGCTGCCGAACTCGTATTGGCCGTGCGACACGTAACCGGCTTTGGCAAATGGAGAGATCACGATCAGGGGTACGCGGAAACCCACCCCTCCGCTCCGGCGGGTTCCCGGCGGCGGCACGTGATCGTACCATCCGCCCCAGTCGTCCCACAGGACGAGGATCGCCGTCGTCTGCCATGCGGGGCTTTCGCCGATTGCGTTGACGACTTGCGCAACCCACGACGGGCCCGTATCGCTGCCCTGGCCCGGGTGGTCGGAGTTCTGGAGGTCGGGGATCACCCAGGCGACGCCCGGAACCGAGTCGCGCGCTATGTCGGCGAATACCTTCGTTTCCGGCCATGCAATGTTCGCCGACCATTCCGGGCTATAACGCACCGCTTTGACCGCGTCGAAAGCATTCCAGTTGTCCCCGCCGGTGTTCTTTCCGACCGGAGGGGCATAGTAGCGCCACGAGACGTCTGCAGCATCGAGGAGATCGCGCAGCGTCATGTACGAGAGGCACGGGAATGGACCGCTATCGTGCTCGTACCGATTTGTCGTCGTGATCAACGACGTTACCGTCCCAGCCGGCGCATCGCAACCCCACGGCGAACCGGTGGGGGAATCAATCAGACTCACCGATGCGTTGAGGTTCGTGCCGCCTCTGACAAGGTCTTGGTGTGCGGTAAAGCTTCCGCTCCCCTGAGTCTGAAAGAAGTGGTCGGCGAGCACGTACCGCCTCGCCAGATCCCAATATGGCTTGATTTGCGCCGGGTTGACGTACTGATAGACGTACGTACCAGGCGCGCCGCCATTGGAAACGGTATCGAAACCATTCATCCTGCAGCGTCCGCTTGAGGACGCATGACAATCTTGCCGCCAGTACGAGTATCGATTGTCCAAGTCAATCGGGCTATCCAAGGCGCCTTCGTGCAACCGCCTGGTCCCGTTGTGAGTTTTGCCCACTCTGGTTCCGTCCGCGCCCGGAAATGTAGCGAACAAATTGTCGAACGTGCGATTCTCCTGAATGAGAATGACGATGTGCGTAAAGTACTTTCCGGCCGGGGGCGGATTGAGCGGAGGCAGCGGCGCCGCGCCGGAGGAGTTCGATCCTCCGCACGAGGCTAAAATGGAAGTCAATGCTGCCGTCAGGGCAAAGCGAGTGGGCCCTAGCAGGTGACGCGACGAGCGGCGTCGGCGATGCGGCATCTTAGCGTTATAGGCGAGATTCGTGCGCTATCCCTCTCCCGTTGCGCGACGCATACGCGCCGAGCCCTACCGTCGCCAAGAGCGCGATCCACGTTGGAAGTTTAATCGCCAGCCAGAGCGGATCGGACGTGCTTCGGCTCTCGGCGTACGGCCGCCATTCATCCTGCACGAGCTCCTGAGGCGAGTACGCATGCGCCGCCACAGCAGGCGCGGGAAGCCGGGGTGGCCGCAGCTCGAAGGCGTAAATGAGGGTCGCAATCACGGCTAAGGCGCTAAGCGTTACGCGAACGTCACGTTGCAAGCTTACGAGGATCGCGGCGCACATAAAGATGCTTGGGAGAAGAAGCTGCTTCTCTCCCCACACTAAGATCCACGGCACGGCGAGCAAGCAGGCCGCGAGCGTGAAGATCGTACGCTCTACGCCTTGGGTGACCCAAGCCAAGACCACGACTGCAGGGATCGCGAAACACAGCTCCTCCGCATGCAGATACGTGCCGCCGACGACGCTACAAAGCGCGGGGAAGAAAACCAATAGCTCGCGGCGCCCTAGTCGCCGGCTCAAGGCCGGCGCCAGGGCGAGGGCTGTGGCGAGCATGACGAAGTACGACGCCGCGCCGGCAACGCGCGCAGCGCCCGAAGACATGCCGACGAACGCCAGGAGGTACGTGAAGCTATATTGGTACGGGAAGTGCACCTCTGACGCAGCTTGCGCCGCCAGAACGGCAGTCGCGTAAACGTAAACCGTCTTCCATCCCACGAGCGTTACCGCCAAAACTGCAAGGGCGCACGCCGTCGCAATAACTGCAGACCGGGCGCGGGGTACGAAAAGAAGCGTTGCAACAGAGACGGGTAAGCCGACCGATGGTTCCATTGCGCAGAGGGCTGCAAAAAAACCCGCGGCCCGATCGTTCCGCCGGTAGAGGGCCACGCCGCAGATCACGAGGGATAACAGCGAGAAAGGAATGACCTGTCCAGCGTTGAGCTCCACGCATGCGGTCGACAGAAACAGCGCCGCGCCAGCTACCGTCAGCGGGAGCTTCAAGGACCAAAGCCCGGCAACGCAAAGCGCGACGGCAAACAGAATGGCAAACGCCTGAATCCGCGCAGCCGTACTTACCCGAATACGAGCGAGCCCCATGTAGGGCACGAAGTCGTAAGGCGGCAAGGGCGCCGGGATTGCTATCCCTTTGCTTCCGCGGAAGAAATTGCTTCGAAAGGCGCCGCCCGAGTTGACGCGTCGCTCGCAGGTATGCAGCGGCTCATATGTATACGGACTCGCGCGATCGTTCAGCGCCAAACCAGCGCAGTAGAAGTCGGGGAAATCGTACATTCCGCGCCAGGGCGCCGCCTCACCGAGTCGCAAGAAGTCGCGAAGCGCTCCAAGACCCAAGAGAAGCATGAAGGCACCGACGATAAGCCGACGCCGGTCCGGCATGCTCAACTGTCGCTCTAACGAGCTCGTGCGGACCGAATGGCGAGACTACACCTCACGCCGCAGTACCACCGGCTCGCTGTGGTTGGCGATCGACCCTCCAACCTGGGCCGCGCTGCTCGCCGCCGTGGGAGTTACCGCCTCGATCTCGCGACGCATTTGAATCCAGCCGCGAAAGTTTGCATGAAAGGCCGCGTCGCGTGCCGGCGTCGCGACGTGCTCGAACGGGCTCAAGTGCCGCTCGCGACGGAGGCGCTCGCAAAGCTCGAGGTCGCGCTCGATCTCGCGGGTCCCCTGATGGGTCAGGTACGATACGCGCGCGCAGCGCGCCGCCGAGATGCAGCGTCGGGTTTCGAGGTCGAGATGTTCTTCGTCCGCCTGCAACAACGGCATATGCCACTGCTCGTATTCGAGGCGCTGCGGCTCGCTGCCGGCGATCGCGTTTCGCATGCGCAGCGCGACCGCGCGAATTTCCGGCTGCGCGTTGAGCGAACAACGCAATTCGAAAAAGTTCTTCCATTCGGTGCCCGAGACGATGACCGTGTGCCAAAGAAACGGCTCGAGGATACGATTGAGTTCCTGCTTGTGGACGTTGAGATCGAGCAGCTTGCGGGCTTGGACGACGGCTGCGTCGCGCGCTTCCAGCCAGACCCGCTGTGCGGCGTGCGCTTCTTCTTCCGGAAGAATCTCTTTCGCCGACATACCCGGCATATTGCGGCCCCACTCCAGGGGCAGCACGGGATCTTGTTCTACCCGTTCGAGCAACTTCGAGGTCGGCACGGCTCTGCTGCTCGAAGAATTCTTTGAAAGAACTCGGTGCGTGTTAAACTCCGAGAGCACGAAGCGGGGAAAGGTCGCTTCGAGCGTAGTGAGCCGGACCCCGTTGGGACCTACGGAGTCTAACAACACACGCGCGCTGTAGGGCATTACCCCCGATAGCGCAGAAACGCGGGCACGTCGATATCGTCCATGGTCACCGGCGCAACCGCGTCGAGCCGGCTGGGCTCGAACGCGTAACCGCTTTGCGCCGAGCGAAAACCTCGGCGCGTGCCGAATCCCGCGGCGAGCACCGTAACGCGAACCTTACCGGTCATGGACGGATCGATCGAGGCACCGAAGATGATCTGCGCGTCGGGATCGACGGCGCGGCTGATCATCTCCGCCGCTTCATTGACCTCGTACATCGCCATGTCGGGACCGCCGGTGATATTGAAGATGACGCCCTGCGCGCCGTCGACGGTCGTCTCGAGCAACGGCGATGCGATAGCCTTCTGTGCGGCATCCGCCGCGCGGTGCTCGCCGGTGCCTTCGCCGATGCCCATCATCGCCGAGCCCGCGTCCGTCATGATCGTCTTGACGTCGGCGAAATCGAGGTTGATCAACCCCGGCTGCGTGATGAGATCGCTGATGCCCGCGATTCCCTGACGCAACACGTCGTCGGCATAGGAGAACGCTTCGTTGAGAGGCGTCTTCTTCTCGATGACCTGAAGGATGCGCTCGTTGGGGATAGTGATGAGCGTATCGACCTTGCTCTCGAGCTCCGCAATGCCGTTCTCGGCGACCTGCATCCGCTTCTTGCCTTCGAATGCGAACGGTTTCGTGACCACGGCGACCGTCAGCGCGCCCGACTCGCGCGCCAGCTCCGCGATGACCGGAGCCGCGCCGGTCCCCGTCCCGCCACCCATGCCCGCCGTCAGAAAGACGAGGTCGGCGCCTTCCAGGATCAGTGTGAGGTCTTCGCGAGAGCTTTCTGCCGCTTCGCGCCCCAGCGTCGGGTTCGCTCCGGCGCCTAAACCGCGGGTTTGACTGCCTCCGATATGCACCCGATTCTCGGTCAAGGAACCCCGCAAAGCCTGCACGTCGGAGTTGACGGCAAAGAAATCCACGCCGGCCAAGCCCGCGGCCACCATCCGATTGACGGCATTGCAGCCTCCGCCGCCGATGCCGATCACTTTGATCGTCGCGGCGTGCGTGGGCTCCGAAACGGAACGTCGTACTTCAGCCATTTTTTCGGGTTCCTCCTGTGAGAAAAAGTTTAGGTCCATAAATCGGCCAACCATCGTTGAACGCGCGCGCCGACGGTCGACCGCCGCCGCGCGTGGGAGACTTCGTCACCGTTTCCATTGGCACCAAATACCACTAGTCCGACCGCAGTCGCATACTGCGGCAAGCTCATTGCGTCGGTCAACCCGCCCAGCACGTTCGGCATGCCGATACGAACCGGAAGACCGAAAACCTCTTCTGCGATCGGCTCGATACCGGGCAGCAGCGCGCCGCCGCCGGTGAGCACTACTTCCCCGAGAACCAAATCGCGCGGCACGTTCTCGACGATTTTTTGCCGAGCCATGCGCAACGTCTCGACGACGCGCGGCACGACGATCTGCCGCAGCGTCTCGGTCGATTGCTCGCGCGTCGAACGCCCGTCCAGCGTTCTTACTCCGAACGTCGTGCCGTTTTGGCTCGCGCCCAAGCGTTTCTTGATATCTTCGGCTTCCGCGAGCGTCGTCTTCAAGCCCAGCGAAATATCGCTCGTCAACACGTTGCCGCCTATCGGAACGGTGGCGGTATAAATCGCGCTGCCGAGGGAGTAGACCGCGATATCCGTCGTTCCGCCGCCGATATCCAGCAGCACGACTCCTACCTGCTTCTCTTCCTTCAGGAGCGTTGCGGCCGAACTCGCGAGCGGTTCGAAAACGACGTTTTGCGTTTCCAAACCGGCGCGCTCGACACACTTGAGCACGTTGGTAATGAAGTTCGTGCTCCCTGTGACGATGTGCGTGTCGACCTCGAGCCGGCCTCCCGACATTCCAATGGGATCGTTGACGCCTTCCTGGCCGTCGACGGTGAAATATCGCGGCAGGGCGTGTATGATCTGCCGGTCGCTGGGCAGATTGATAATCTTGCTCGCGTCGATGACGCGGCGCACGTCGCTCGTGGTGACTTCTCGGTCCTCACCGGATACGGCTACCACCGCTCGGTTGTTGGTGCTTCGAATATGGTCGCCGGTAATCCCCACGACGGCCTCGCTGAAATGGATCCCAGCCATGCGTTCGGCCTTTTCGGTCGCCGCCTCGATGGATTTGATGGTCTCGTCGAGATCGACCACCACGCCTTTCCGCATGCCGAGCGTCGGCGCTTCGCCGAAGCCGACGATCTCGAGACCGGCGGGACCATTCGTCGCAACGACCATGCACGTCTTGGTCGTCCCGATGTCGAGCCCGCAAACGGTCTCGTGCTTCATTGCGCTCCGTTACCTATCTCCGAAAATGCCGCGGTTAACCACTATATATTGTGGCCGAATCGCCCGACTCCTACTAGTCATAGAGGGAAACGAGCGGATGTGCCAAGCCTTAGCGGAGCCAACGCCTTCTCCTTGGGGACAAACTGCGCATATGTGTGGAGAGCCTGTGCACAACGTTAGAAAATTCACTGGCATCTGGAAGCCGGCGCGCAGTTCGGGTATCATTCCTACTTAAATGAACCGTGCTACAGCCTTTCTGGCCCTGCTCATTGCCGCCGCCTCCCCGCTGGTCTCGCGCGGCGCGACCGTCGCTTCTACCGCTATTCCCGACGGAACCTACACCTTCAAAGTCGAGCGCATCGTCGATGCGAAGCACGTCGTCGTTCTCATGGATAACGGTAACGAGACCACGCTGCCGGCCGGCCGGCCTAACATCGACTTTTCGAAAATCCAGCCGAACGACCAAATCAAAGTGTCGCTCGTCGGCGGCAGCGTCATGGTCTACCTCGACATTACGCAGCACTAGCGATAGACGACCACGGGCGTTGCCGGTGCGCGCACGTCGATCGTCGCCAGGCGCCGCCGCGCGTGCGCCGTCTGCGCCACTATCGCTATGCTCAGCCGCAGCTTCTCCTCCAGGCCGACCGGCTCGCCCAGCAGCAGCATCGGTCCCGCCGCGATTTTGACTTCCAACTGGCCGAAGCGATCGAAGGAGAGCGCTTCGGGAGCGAGGCCCGCGCGCGTCGTCGCATCGTAGGCATCGCGTAAGACGACGGCATCGCGAGTCGCTAGGAACGATCCTGCAATCAACTGCCCCTTACCCGGTAAGGTCAATATCGGCAGAGCCGGGTCGGCCGCCTCAGGTTCCAAAACACGCAACGCGTGATCGACGATTGCGCCCGCGCCGCCCCAGCGCACGACGGCGAACGGGATGCGCTCCTTAACGACGATAGCAATCCTCGCCGGCGGATACCGGCGGACCGTTACCTGCCCGACGTAAGGAATGGCGGCAACGTGGGCCTCCATCCGCCGCGTGTCTTGCATCCAGATACTCCGGCCTGGATCGATCTGCGCAGCGCGCAGGATCGCCGCCGTGGCGACCGCGTGGTTTCCGGCAACGCGAACCTGCCTGGGGCTGAAGCCCGGCCACGACGCGAAGAAGACGAACCCCGCGGCCGCCGTCGCGCCGCCGGCGGCGATGAGGATCCAAAAGGGCCGAACGCGCGCCCCGGCGGATCGCTTCGTGCGCCTCGCATTTGCCTGCCAAGGGCTCACGAGAGCACGTAACGCTCGATCGCCTCGGCAACGCCGTCGTGATGGACATCCCCGACTACCGCCGCCGCCGCCGCGCGCAACTCGGCCGGGGCCGAGCCCATGGCTATACCGAGACCCGCGGCGCGCAACAGCGGCGCATCGTTCCAGGAGTCGCCGATCGCCGCCGTGGCTTCCAGCGGCACGCCGAGGCGCCGCGCAACGAAGCCCAGCGCCGTACCCTTATCGACTCGAGGATCGAGCACTTCGACGAACTCCGGTAGGCTTCGCGTGACGTAGGCCCGGCCCGACAGGGCCTCTTCCAGTCGCTTCGCGTAGGTCGCCGCAACCTCGGGGTCCGCAACCACGACGCCCTTCGTCGCCGGACTATAGGCGAATGCCTCGCGCAGCGAGGGCACGACGACCGGCTCCGTCATAGCTAGCGATGCGTACAGATCCGAGAAGCGATTGCGCGCTTCGCAGTAATACTCGTCGTTGCGATACAGCTGCAAGTGCATACCATCGCGTTCGGTGAGGGCGATGAGCTCGCGCACGACGTCGTTGAGGAGCGGCTCGTCGTAGAGCACCTCGTCGCTCATCGGATCGACGATCGCCGCGCCTTGATAGCAGATCAGGGGGGCTTCGAAATGCAGCTCGCGAGCAAACGGCAAGGCGGCGCGATACATGCGACCCGTTACCAGGCAACCGCGAATCTCGGCCTCGCGCATGCGCTCGACGGCGTCCGCGACCCCTTTCGATATCTTCAGATCCCGGCCGATCAGCGTGCCGTCGAGATCGAAGGCGACCAGCCTGATCACTTGCCGCTGCGCATGCGAGCCGCCTGGGCGTGGTACGTCAGGCCGTCGCCCTCCGCCAAGGCCGTAAGCGCGGGCACATCGTTGCGGATACGCTCCGCACTGTTTTCGACGACGCTGATGCTATGGACGAAATCGCCTAGGGAGAGTGCCGACGAGAAGCGCGCGCAGCCCGATGTCGGCACGATGCCGTTCGTGCCGGTAAGATATTCGCCGGCGACCAGCGGCGTTGCGCTGCCGATAAACACCGCCCCGGCCGCGGAGACCCGCTCCAGACAAGCCCAAGCATCGCGCACGTGCAGGCAAAGGTACGCGGGCGCAAAGCGCTCTACGACCTCGAAGAGTTCGTCTCGGCTTTCGCAGGCGATCAGCCTGCACCGGTCGCCTATCGCCCCGCTCACCGCCCTATCGTCGAGCGCTTCGAGGTCGAGCGAGTCGATGAGCTGGGCCACGGCCTCGAGCAACGGCCGTGATTCCGCCGCCACCGCCAATCGGCTCGCACCGATACGCTCTGCTTGCGCGAGCAGTTCTGCAACGACGTACTCGCTGTTGGCGCTCTCGTCGGCGACGACGAGCAATTCCGGAGGACCAGCGAGCGTATCGATGCCGCAACGCCCGAAGACCTGTCGCTTTGCCTCGGTCGTCCAGATGCTTCCTCGGCCTACGATTTTGTCCACGCAACCCAGCGAGGCCGTTCCAAACGCCGCCGCCGCGATTGCGTGCGCACCGCCGATCGCATAGAGTTCGTCCACACTGCAAAGCGCGCACGCGAAGAGCAGCGACGCCGAGAGCTCACCGCGTTCGGGAGGAGAGAGCGCGACGACCCGGTCGACGCCGGCGATCCTCGCCGGCACAGTGCCCATGAGCACCGCCGTGGCCGCCGCCGCGCGCGGCGCATATACGGCCACCGACCGCAGCGGCCGGCGCAGCAGCGCGTAGCGCGTGCCGTCTTCATCGACCTGCGTGATATTGGGCAGGCGCTGCCGTTGATGGAAGCGTGAGAGCCGCTCCATCTCCAACTCCAACGACGTCGCAACTTCGGGGGGCACCGATGCACGGGCTTCGGGGAGCGCCGGAATCGGGACGCGCAGCTTCTCGAGATCGAAGCCGTTGTCGTCGAAACGGCGCGCATAGTCGACCAGCGCGGCGTCCCCGCGCGCGGCGACGTCCGCGAGGATCTTTGCGACCTCGGCGGCCACGGCGCTGGAAACCTCCCAGCCGCAGCCCATAACGCCCGCGAGCGCCGTTCGATCCGATGCCGCGACGACGTTCATCCGAACGCGTCCATCGCGCCTTCGCGAACGCCTTGGGGAGCGAATATTCGTTCTAGCTCGCCGCGAACGCGGGCGTCACCGGCGATGGCCCGGGCGACCCGCTGCGAGCGCCCTCGCACGTGCATGACGACGGGCACTTCCCCGGGCCACTCGTCGATAAGCCGCGCAAGGCGGTCGATCTGTTCGCGATCGGTCACATCCACATGCCAGCCCGTGGCATCGGGCTGTATGGGCGCAACCGGCGGCGCGGAGAACTCGGAGACTTCGTTTGCGGCGACCGAGAGCTCGACGTTCGGTTCGTCTCCCGGCGCCGCGCCCGGACGCTCGCGCAGCCGCAAACGGCCTTTGACGACGAGGATTGCGTCCTCTTCGAAGAGCTGCGAGAGTGCCGCGTACGCTTTCGAGAACAGGACCACGTCGCAAAAGCCGGTCGTATCGGCGAGTTGCGCGACGAGGATCTGCTGGCCCGATTTCGTCAGCGTGCGCCGCACCGACGTGACGCTACCGGCGATCGTGACCGCCGCGTCTTCCGGCAACGACGCTAGCTCCTTGACCGGCGTCGCTCCGGTACGCCGAAGCGCGGGGGCGAACTCGGCGAGCGGATGCCCGGAGACGAAGATCCCCAGCGTCTCCCGTTCCCAGGCAAGCATCTCGCGGGTCGTCGGCGCCGCCAGCGCGGGAAGCTTCGGCACGAGCGTCGGCATCGCATTTTGCCCACCCTCGAAGAGCGAAACTTGGCCCAACTCGGCGTCGCGTGTCGTGCGAGCGGCAAGCTCGAGGGCGGTGTCGAGTGCGGCGAGTTTCTGCGAACGATTGCCGGTCAATCCGTCGAGGGCACCGCACTTGGCGAGCGCCTCGAAGACGCGACGGTTCACGTGTTTCGCGTCGACCCGCGACGCGAGCTCGAACAGATCGGTGAAGGGACCGCCCGTCGTTCGGCCCTCGATAATCGCCAGAACTGCGGCTTCCCCGACCCCCTTCACTGCGGCCAATCCAAAACGAATGCCCGCCCCGGTTACCGCAAAATCGACGAGCGACTCATTGACGTCCGGCGGCAGGACCTCGATGCCCAGCTTCTTGGCCTCCTCGATGTACTCGACGAGCTTGTCCGTCTTGTCTTTCACCGAGGTCATGAGTGCGGCGAGATACTGCAGCGGGTGGTTGGCCTTGAGGTACGCGGTTTGTAGCGCAATCCACCCATATGCGACGGCGTGCGCTTTGTTGAAGCCGTACCCGGCGAACGGCTCGATGAACTTGAAGATCGCTTCGGCAACCTTCGCATCCACGCCGTTCAGGACGGCACCCTGGACGAACTTCTTGCGTTCGCCCGGCATCTTCGCCAGAATCTTCTTACCGACGACCTTGCGGAGCTCGTCGGCCTCGCTCATGGAGAAACCGGCGATCGCCCGCGCCATCTGCAGCACTTGCTCCTGATAAATGGCGATACCGTACGTGGGTGCCAAAATCGGCTCCAGCGCGGGATGGAGATAGTTCGGCGTCCGCCGGCCGTGTTTGCCGTCGACGTAGAGCGGAATCCACTCCATCGGGCCGGGACGGTAGAGCGCCACGAGAGCGACGATGTCTTCAAAACCCGACGGCTGCAGCTCGGAGCAGACGCGCTTCATTCCTTCGGATTCCAGTTGAAAGACGCCCACGGTTTCACCGCGCGCGAGCATGTCGAACGTGCGCGGGTCGTCGATGGGAATGTTGCTGAGGTCGAAGTTCGGGTCGGTCGTCCGCCGGATCTCGCGAACCGCGTTCTCCATCACCGTCAGGTTGCGCAGCCCGAGAAAATCCATCTTGAGCAGCCCGATACGCTCGATCCAATCCATATCGTACTGCGTATTGATACCGCCGTCGTTGAAGCGGACGAGCGGCGTATACTCGATGAGCGGTCCGGCGGAGATGACGACGCCGGCCGCATGCGTTCCCGCATTGCGCGCCAGCCCTTCGATTTCCTTAGCGGTGTCGAGAAGCTTGCGCATCTCCGGACGCGTCGCGTAGACCGATCGTAACTCCGGAATCTGCTCGATCGCTTGCGATATGGTCAATCCGCCTGGGCCCGAGGGCACGAGTTTCGCCGTTCGATCGACGTCCGGAAGCGGCACGCCAAGCGCGCGGCCCGCATCGCGAATCGCCGCGCGCGCCGCCATCGTGCCGAAAGTGACGATTTGCGCTACGCGGTCCTTGCCGTATTTCTCCGTCACGTAGGCGATGACTTCGTCCCGCCGTTCGACGCAAAAATCGGTGTCGATATCCGGCATCGAGATTCGTTCCGGGTTCAGGAATCGCTCGAACAGTAAGTTGAACCGCAGCGGATCCAGCGCGGTAATCTTCAAGCAGTAGGCAACGAGCGAGCCGACCGCCGAGCCTCGGCCCGGGCCGACGGGTATCTCGTGATCGCGCGCGTACTTGATGAAATCCCAGACGATCAAGAAATACGACGCAAAGCCCATCTTCGTAATG
>Ga0182015_10003353_pt1 | contig 18081 bp, 10 predicted proteins | sample 712P3MmetaG_FD_120478 | JGI IMG/M metagenome (GOLD analysis project Ga0182015, IMG submission 120478) | Permafrost microbial communities from Stordalen Mire, Sweden - 712P3M metaG | ecosystem: Environmental > Terrestrial > Soil > Wetlands > Permafrost | place: Sweden: Stordalen | collected...
ATGACACGGCAGTTTCTCTCTGTGGCACTTGCTTTCAGCGCATCGACGCGAAGATCGTCTTTGAAAGTGACAACGTCTTCATGCTCAAGCGCTGTCCGCAACATGGCTTTCAGCGAGTGCTGGTCGCCGATGAAGTAGATTATTATCGCCGCTGCCGTGAGGTCTTCCTCAAGCCTCCGGAAATGCCACGACGCTTCAACACGCCGGTAAAGTTCGGTTGTCCCTATGACTGCGGTCTTTGTCCCGATCATGAGCAGCACTCCTGTCTCTCACTCCTGGAAATCACCGACGCCTGCAACCTGGACTGTCCTGTTTGCTACGCCAGCAGCGGAACGCACCGGACGACTCACCGGCCGCTGGAACAGATCGAGCGCATGCTCGACATGATCGTCGGCAATGAACTTGAGCCGGACATCGTGCAGATATCCGGTGGTGAGCCGACCATCCACCCGCAGTTTTTCGACATATTGGATGCGGCCAGGCAACGTCCGATCAAGCACCTGATGGTGAATACGAATGGAGTGCGGCTGGCTACGGACGAGGCTTTTGCCCAACGGCTGGCCTCGTATATGCCGGGGTTCGAGCTTTATCTCCAATTCGATTCTCTCGAACGCAATCCGCTGCTGCAGTTACGCGGCGCCGACCTGCGCAACGTGCGCCAGCGCGCGCTCGAGCGCCTCAACCACCTGGGTATTTCTACGACCCTGGTGGTTACCGTGGAACGTGGCGTCAACGACGGCGAGTTGGGTGCGATCATTGACTTCGCATTGCAGCAGCCCTGCATCCGCGGCGTGACCTTTCAACCGGTGCAACAGGCGGGCAGGCTAAAAGGATACGATGCCGGCCAGCACCGCCTCACGCTGACGGAGGTCCGCCGCCGCATCCTGGAGCAGACCCAGGTCTTCAAACCAGAGGACATCATTCCCGTCCCCTGCCACCCGGATTCACTCGCCATGGGATATGCGTTGAAACTGGCGGGGAATGTGACTCCGCTCACCAGCTTGATTCCGCCGGAAGTTCTGATCAATGGCGCGGCAAATACCATCATTTACGAGCAGGATCTCGGCATCCGGCGCCATCTCGAGCAGCATCCCGAGGTGCTTGCCAGGGCCGCTGCCAACCCGGTGAAAGAGGGGCTTTTCAAATTATTTTCGACCAATCACTCGCCCCAGTCCCAGGCGTCCACGCTGCGCGATTTATTGTGCTGCATGCCGCAATTGCTCGCACCCCGAAATTTGACCTACAACCATCTTTTTCGCGTGTTGATCGTACAGTTCATCGATGCGGACGCCTTCGACCTACGCTCGATTCGCAAGACCTGTATTCACATCGCCCATCCGGATGCGCAACGGCTGATCCCGTTCGACACATTCAATCTCTTCTACCGTGACGATCTGGAGCAAACAAGGTTGAATCCATTGCGGACCCAACGCTACGGATAGCTGCTTTCTTTGCTCCTGCGTTTCCCCGGGATGGAAGGCTCCGGAGTTCACCCGCACACTGGAAAAAGAAACCAAACGCCGCCTGGTTTGATCCCTCCGACGTCGTCGAGGAGAAGCATTGGCACGTGCGAACCCCATGGTTCGTTACCGCAATGTCCTGCTGAACGTCTCCTTGTTTTCAAGATGGGCGGTCTCTTCAATGGAGCCCTTCGAAAATTCCAGTTCCACAAAGCCGTGCGGCCAGTAGGCCTTCTTCCCCGGATAGCAGGTACACATCTTTTTCGGAAACCAGGTGGGTGTCGTCGCCACCCTTGTGGGATTGCTGTACTTTTCGACAAAGGAACCGTTGCCGACGCAGGCCCCCCAGTATGTGTTGGATCCGTTCTTCGGATAGAGCGCGCAGTTGTGCTCGTGGCCCCAGTACCAAGCGAACACCTTATCGTTCACGCGGTCGGTGAGCTGGCTTGTCAGGCTTACCGCAGGCTTGCTCCAACCTGATAGCGCAAAGTGGTGGCTCATCACCACCAGCGGACGATCGTCTTGTTCGGCCAGAACCGCATCAAACCACTCCAGCTGTTTTCCGTCGAGCCTCGCGTCGTCGCCCGCAATGTTCATCGCCCCGAGCGACGTGTCAAGACAGGCAATCCGCCAGTCGGGATGGTCGATCCGGAAGTATCGTCCCGGCTGTTGCAGCATATCCATCGCGAAGACGAAGCTCGTGCCCCCGTAGTAGAGGTCATGATTGCCGACCAGCGTAAAGAGCTTCATGCCCTTCTTCGTAAGCCGCGAAAACGGGCTAAGGAAGTTCAACGCCATCTCCTCGACGTCGCCGGCAAAGTACACGTCTCCCAGGTGGATCACATAGTCAAAAGGATTCTCCTTGTGGCAGGCTAGGATCATGCGAATCACCTTGTCCTGTGCGGTGCCGAGAAAGCCGGCGTCGCCGCAGACCGCGATGCGCATCTTTTTGGATGGATGGGTCACAGGGGCGTCCGGCGTCCTCGCTGCCAGTTGTTCTCGTGTATTCGACATCCGCGAGAACAGCGCCTTCAATCCTGTTTTGACCCACTCGGGGCGGTACCACCCCTCCTTCAACTCACTCCCTGGAGGCCCGGCCGCGCCGTATAGGCTTCGGGAAGAAGCGACGGACTTCCGCAGGCAATAGAGGGCTGCCGCAAGAACCGGGTCCTCGAAGGTGAACATGCCCTGCGGATCCCCGGAGAACATATCGGGATTGGCCTTCAACCGGCTCTCGGCCGCCGCCAGCGCCGCATCAATCTCGCGATCCGACGGCAGCGCCTTCAGCGGAAGACGTGTTCTTGCAGACGGTGCAGCGGAAGCAGCGCCAAACAGCAGTTTGTGATCAACACTTCCCGAGAGCGCATTGGCAAACCTACGCGCGTTGATCATCGACTAGACCAGAGGGGTATCTTTGATGCTCTTCAAGGTCAGCTCAGCCCAGTTCGAGACAACTTTCTCACCAAGAGGCGTCCGCTTCTTGACGTGCTCCACAATGTCTTTTGGCGACATCGCCGCACTGCCATCTGCCGCGCCAATCAACGGCTTGTTTGCCTGGGGGACTTTATCAACCCAGTCGTCCAGCTTCTGAATAATTGCGCTGCGGAATTGTTGGGTAAATGCTATGTCCTTGGAAACCGCGTCCTTGGAAGAGGACGGCGCTGCTTTGCGCGGGGCGGCTTTTGCTGCGGATTTCTTGGTCGCCATGGCTTTGACTCCACCTGCTATTTTACATCTTCCGGTTACGGCCCGCGAGCTCCATAGCCTGGGCATTCACTCGGTATACTGCCGATGCGATCACGCTGTCTTCCGCGTTTCCCTTGATAAATTTATCTGCCGCGCTATTGTAGGCATCAATCGCTGCCTTCATGGCAGTGGCTGCATCCTTTCCCGCCAAGAGCGACAACGCGGCGGCTAAGATACATGTTTTCTGTAACCTGCGGTCTTTTACGCGAAAGGAAACCATCATCTGCCCGCGGTATCCGATCACCGTAGCTCCATGCTTTTCAGCCGCCGCCGCGAGGCTTTGCGCCGAATAGCAGGAGGTTGCGAAAACTAGACGGTTTTTCAATAGGCCGAGGTTCCTTGCATAAATCCCGGGCTTCATGTCCTGTGCCACCAGGCCCTTTGGCGGAAGCTCGCCGTGACCAAAATAAAACAGGGTCACTTTCTGTCGCGCCATCAACGTTTGATTCACCCGCTTGGAGTCAGAATCGGGTGGCCCGAGCTTCAGCGTAAGTCTGCCGTTAGCCTTCTTGATAAGTTGCAGGGCGCAATCTTTCAAGACTTCCGAGACCTGATCGTAACCAGTAAAGATCACCAGCATGCAGATTCCTCAGCCATTTGGCGTCTCTGACTCTGACAAGTGCCGACAAAAAAATCGGGCTGAACATGTCTAGCACAAATCAATTCAGTTGAGGGACAAACGAAATACCCCCCCACCACCCAAATCGAAAATCGACCCTGGCAGCACCTCTCGTCTGCTTCTAAGTAACGACAACCACCTGGAAAATCCTGCAGGTTTCTTCCTCACGAACCTTCAAGACGGAGGAAGATGCTGCAGATTGGCGCGCGCCGGCGCATGATCGGGTGCAAGTTGTAAGGCATGGCGAAAGTCTTCGCGCGCCGCACCAACCCGGCCGGCCCTGGCTTCCAGCACACCCAGGTTGTTCCAGTCATCGGCATCATCGGTGCGCAGATGCACGGCCATCTTTTGCTCTGCAACCGCCGGCTCCAGTTGGCCGGCACTGGCCAGCGCCTGCGACAGCAGCGCGTGCAGATCCGGGTTATCCGGCGAGAGCGCAATCGCCTGCCGCAGTTGCACTTCGGCGTCGTTGATGCGGCCTGATAAGGCATACGCGCCAGCCAGTTGTTGGTGCGCGTCCACATCCTTTGCGTTCCGCTTGGTGGCGGCTTCGAGAAACGCCACCGCCTGTTCTGGCTGATTTGCTTGCAAGGCAAAATCTCCCAGGTTGTAGAGCGCCGTAAAATCTTGCGCATCCACGCGCAGCGCCGCCTGGAACTCTGCCTGCGCGGCTTGCGCCTGGCCCTCTCGCGCCAGTGCGGCTCCCAGGCCGCTATGCACCGCGGCGTCTGCAGGGCACTCTTGCAGCATGGTGCGGAACTCCTGCTCCGCATCGCTCGCGCGATCGTGCTTCAATTGCAAACGCGCCAGGTTGAATCGCGCATCACAGGTGTCAGGATGGGCGGCGATGTCTTCCGCATACGTCTTCGCGGCCTGCTGCCAGTCACCGGAATTGTCCAGCGCCACGGCGAGTTGGTTCAGCAGGCGTTCGTCTGCGGGATGCAGGGCAAGGGCATGGCGGAAAGCAGCAATCGCATCCTGATATTTGCCTTGGCCAGCGAGAGCAGAGGCGAGGTTGGAGAGCGGAATGATGTCGTCCGGCTCCTTGCTGAGCCAGTTTCGCATCCATGCCTCTTCTATCAAGAGCCTGGGATCGGGCGCATGGCTCGGTGTATTCACCGGCAATACCTGCAGCCAAAGGTGCGCCATCTCATCTTCCGAGCGATTCCCTGCTCGCACGCGCACCGGCGGGCTATGCGGGTTGTGCGGGTTGGCGGAGGAGTTGTCATACACGTACCGCATGTGCACTACCGAACCCCTGGGCAAAAACACCGGCTTGCGATAACGGTAAACAGACTGCCGGTCGATGTCCCAGCCGGGAACAAGGATCAGCCATTTTTTCTGCTGATCAGGTAGTATGGCCCACGCCTCCATCCGCTTGCCCAGGTAGTGCGCGTGCGGATAGATGCCGAGCACTTGGACATCTACCGGAAGCCGCAAAGAATCCTCGACCACAAAGTCCCGTTTGCCGGCGGGGATATCGAGTGCACTATCGTGCTCCAGTTGCAACAGCATCGGTTGTTTCGTGGGCGGGTGATCGGTGAAATAGAGGCCGACCTGCGCCGCGGCCATTTCCGGCTTGCCCGACGGTTTGAGATGCATGTTGAGGATCAGATCATTGCCTGGATCGAGTCTCCATGGCATCCCTTCGGGCTCAACCAGGACCGGCGTATCCGGTTTCCAAAACAAGAAATTGCTTTCCGGATCAAAGTCGTTGCCCGCATCGACATCCAACTCCATTCCCGGAACACCGTCCTTCCATGCCGCTGGGTGCGCGCGGCGAAACGATGCCGTGCGATCGATGAGGATGTTCGCGTGATGAACGATCTGTGCCGCGGCGGGGCGAATCTCCATGGCGCGGATGTAGTGTGTTTGCTGCAGCGGGTAAGGCAGAATGAAGTTGCGAAAGACGTCGGTTCCTGAGGCAGACAACATAAACGGACGCTCCACCGTCAGGATAAGATCGGGCGTGCCGTGTTGCCAGGTCGCGCTGTAAGTGGGGGCCGGCGGCGCGGCGGAGGCATCCCCTTCCTGCATGCCGGTCTGCACCCATTTGGCGATCTCCGCGATCTGTTCGTTGGTGAGGCTTCGCTCATCCGCAAAGTCGCCGTAGCCATGCTCCGGCAGCCAGGGCGGCATATAGCGCGACGACGTGACCGCAGCCATTTGTGTGCCCCAACGGCGCGCGTCCTGATAGGTCAGCAGGCTGAACGGTCCGGCGCCTCCGGGATGGTGACAGGTGGTGCAGTGGTTGTACACCAGCGGCGCAATCTGACGGGACCAGGTCACTTGCTCGGATTGGGTTGGGGTCGTGGCGGCAAATACGCGGCTTGTCGTAATCACGACGGATACATAAAGGGTCGCCGCGACGAGGACCAGTATCGACCGCCGGATGTAGCGAGCGCGTTTCATGGTTGCCGGGTCACAATCGAGCAGCCCACCGAAGGCCCGCCGGGCTGCGGAACGGCCCTTGCCGCAAGCACGGCGCGGATAGCTTCTTCGAGATCATGATGCGCCGCTTGCGGCCGCTCGGAGCCCAGCGCCAGGTAGCGATCATCGATCCGCCCACGATATACCTCGCGCAGGCTCTCCCCGTGGGGCACAAAAACCGCAGCCTCCGGGGTGATGGTGGCGTGCGCCATCCGGGTGAGCGTCTGGCTCCTGTCGAGTGCTGTGTACGCGCCAATGGCAAACTCACGGTCGTGGGCGCGAACGACTTCGGCAGTATCGCCCGGATTGGGATACACAAACCATACGCGGACGCCGAGCGGCTCGAACTGCTTCGCCAGCCGCTGCATTTCAGGAATGTATCGGTTGGAAATGGGGCAATCGGACGCCGCAAAGAAGAGGACCACAGCCCGTGTCCCCGGCGGCGCAAGTTCGGTAACAGGATGCCCATTGAGATCGGTAGCCAGCGGTACTGAGATCGGTCCCGGGCTCGGTCCTGGGCTCGGTCCTGGGAAGCCGGCGCCGATGGCCAGCATAAGCAGTGTGGTACGAACGAGGACTGTCATTTTTCACGCTGACCCTATCGGAGTGTGCGATAGAGCAAGCTCCGGCCGGCCGTCAAGGCGCCGTGGCGGGCGCCTTGACGAAAACCCGGGTTCCATTGTATCGGACGACCTCGTCGATCGCAGTTGCCGCGGTTTCACCGGTTCCGTGGTTTTGCGATACCCATACAACATTGAAGACATGGCCTTCCGGCATTCCGGGATAGCTGCCCTCGCGATCTCCAATCACCAGCGTCCTGGAAGCCTCATCCCAGCGGATTGGAATGACCGAATGCGCGCCTTTCTCGTAATTGTAGTTATCGCCCTCATCCTCATAGAGATCGAACGCCCCGTTGGCGCCGCGGTAAACACGCAGTTCGATGGGATCGGCCGGCTTTTGATCCGCATACTCGATTTCCGGGCCGAGAGGCAAAATCGATCCGGCGCGAACGTACAAGGGAATGCGATCGAGGGGCGCACTGGCATCGATCTCCTTCGCACCGCTGTTGCGTGCGCCGGACCAGAAGTCATACCAGGTGGGCGCGGCCGGCAGGTAGACGGAGCGGTGGGTCGCGTCCTGCTTCAGCACCGGGCTGACAAGAAGGGCCGGCCCAAACATGAACTCATCGCCCACGTCCCATGTTTTCGGATCCGTGCGCCAATCCATAACCAGCGGCCTCTGGATCGTGTCATCCTGGCTTGTGACGCGCCACGCGAGCGAATAGATATACGGCATCATGCGGTAGCGGAGTTTGTCATAGAGCAGGAGCGTGGGCTCAACCTTGTCATAGGTCCACAGCTCGTTGTGGGCGCGATGTCCGTGGGTGCGGAAAATGGGGCAAAAGACGCTGAACTCAAACCATCTCGCATAGAGTTCCTGGTACACGGGATCGTTCGGGGGGCGGTCATACGGTTGCCAATAGCCACCAGAATCAGTGGTCCAGTAAGGATTTCCCGAAAGAGCAAAGTTGAGGCCTGCTGTCACCTGGTGCTGCAGTCCCCAGTAGGTGCTGTAAACATCGCCTGACCACACCGTCGCGCCATTCCGTTGCTGTCCGAGGAAGGCGGAACGCGTGAGCAGGAAAACACGCTTCTGATCGGTGGTCTGCTTCCAGTGCTCCGCTACACCACCGGTGTGCATCAGGGGAAAGATATTGGTGTAGCGGGCCCCATTCCCAATCGAGAGCTGCTTGTTGAACAGGATAGCGTCGCCCACGTGCGGCCAGTATTCTTCCGGTTCTGCGCTGTCCAACCAGAAAGCATCCCAGCCTTGTGCAAAGAGCTTGCCGGCAAGGTCGTTCCAGTAGAATGCGCGCGCTGCAGGATTGGTGGCGTCATACACGTGGGCGTTGGGAACGTCGAAATGACGATCCACCATGGTTTTGTAGTTTTGCGATGCTGGATCAAAAAGGCCCCAAACGGAAAGCATCGCGTGGACGTGCTCGTTATGCAGCGTCCTTAGCTCGCCCGGAACATCGGTGAAGTTTGCATTGAAGACCGGGTCGCCTTCGTGCAGCCACCAGAACCAGTCCTGGACAATTAAGTCGAGCGGGATATGCTCCGCGCGATAACGATGAGCAATATCGAGCACTTCCTGCTGCGATATGTAGCGATCTTTGGACTGGATAAATCCATACGCCCATTTTGCGAACATCGGGGTGTGGCCGGTCATGGTCCGGTACTGGTGGATGATCTGATCGAATTCCGGTCCATAGATCAGGTAGTAGTCGACGGCATCGCCGGCCAGGGACGCGAACTTGAGTTCGAGCGGAAAGCGGTTATCAACATACGTCAATGCGGCCGTGTTCCACTGCAACGCATAGCCCTTGCTGGAGAGCAGCAGTGGGATGGCGACATCCGTATTGTTCTGGCCAAGCTCCACGGTTCCACCGCGATAGTTGAACATTCCGTTCTGGTGCTGCCCGAGACCGTACATTCCCTCAGTTGCATCCGGAGAGAAGCGGTCGGTAACCTTGAAGGTCTTCTCGCCATTCACTTCGGCCGGTTCATAGGTACGCGGTACAGTGTTGCCTTCGCGCAGCAGCAGGTCTCCGTGCGCGGTCGCGTAGGTCAAATTTCCCCTGGCCAGGGAGAACGTAACCGTTAATGTACGCGTGGTCAGCGTAACGGCGTCGCTGCTCTGCCGATATTGAAAGGGTGCGCCTGGGCACGCCTGCTGGTGATCGAGCATCCATGGCTCGCTGTGAACGGGCTCGTTCTGCTCAGAGAGCGGCTTAGGGCTGGCCGTGACATGAACGACAGATTCGCCACACACTGCGACGTGCAGCGTCTCGCTCCCTATGGTTGCGGTCATGCCATCGTCTGTCTGGCTGACGGCGGTTGTGGGCTGCGATGGGATGGCGACTCCGGGAATTTGCGCCGCCACCCGCGCAGAAGCGATCGCCCACAAGAGAATCACACTCGAGAACACTGCGAACTGGCTGATGCGCACCCTTAGGACAATGTTTGCCGACATTCTCATTCGCCTTATCCGAACCGTGTTTTGAACCCGCGTGGGGATGAACGCCTGGCCACTCAGAGTAAGAGGGCCTTCCAAAGCATTTTCTACTTCTGCTCTGGCCCGGAACCTGGCAGAGTGGATCTCTTTCCGAAAAGAGGCACGGCTTTCATTCGCCTGCTTAACGAGAAGCAAAAATAGTGAAGTCTTCTTGTCAAAATGAGGATGGAAAAAGTCGCCGCGCGCAGCGTCGCGTTCGCGCGCGGCCCTTTGGAGCAAACCTATATGACCTCTACACGAAGGCCGATCCGCTGGCACGCGCATTCACAGGAATGCACGCGCGTGCCGACGGAGGTGACCTTAGAACTTGATGGTGACGGCAAACTGAAGCTGCCTGGGCAATGACCCCAGCCCCATCCCCGTAATCACGCCGTTGCTACCGGCAGCGGCGCAGTCGATACACGACCCGTTTGGATTGCCCGGGGAAATGTAATTGAAACCATTGAAGGCATCCATGCGGAACTGCGCCTCGATACTTTCATGGATAGGAATGTTCTTCAGCAACGAAAGATCGTCAGCAAAGAAGTTTGGCCCGAAGTAATTGTTCCTTCCCATATTGCCGAACTGGCCGATGTTCGGGCGCGTAAATACGCCGGATGCCGATCCGTTGTCACCGAAAGGCGCCCCAGGAACAAAATAGGTTCTGGAATGCGTTGCGGTACTAAAGGACGTGAGGGCCAGAGGCAGCCGGGCCTGGGTCTTGTTGGGCATACAAGGTCCCGCCGGAATGTCTGTTCCGCACTCCCCATAGCTGGGCGTAAAGGGGAGCCCGCTGGCGAAGTTGAGCGATGTACTGAGTTGATATCCGCCGATGAGGTAGTTGACCCAAGCCGGGGCTCCACTGGCGAACATACGGTTTCTACCGAAGGGCAATTCATAGTTGCCGAAGACCGTCAGCTGTTGCTGGCGCAGATCGTCGTACCTGCCGTAGTCTACGGCCCGATCGATCTCCTGGTAGTCTCCACCGTCGTTAAACGCCGCCTGCCAGTTGTAGTTCGCGGAGAACTGCAATCCCTGAGAGAAGTGCTTGTCGACGGTAACCTGCAGTGCGTTGTAGTGGGTATTGAAAGCGTTGTGATAGTAGGTGAGCCCCTGGCTCCATCCATACTTCGCGTAGTAACGCTGCAACAGGATCGGGTTCTTGGTCTGCCCCGTACCGACCGGATTCGGATTCCAGCAGAGCGTTTGTCCCGTGCTGCTTTCGCTTGCCGGGATGCAGGCAGCGGCTTCATTCGGATTCGTGGTCTGGCCGTCTCCAGAGAACGTATGGGTTCCCTTGTTGCCGACATACGCGATGGTTAGAGAAATTGAGCTGGTCAATTGCTGTTGGATGGCGAGGTTCCAGGCATCGATCGTTGGGAAGCGATTGGGATCGTCGCGGATCTTGACGTTATCGCCGTTGGGAATCGGGATCAGCCCGTTCGATGGGATCGCCGGGAAAACGAAGGCAGCGGGTCCTTGCGCAAGGTTGAAGGCCGCGGTGTTGGGGCCGCTGCTGGTAAGGTTCTGGTTGGCGAGAACAGGCAGATTCTGGGTTACCACATGCCCGAAGATGGAGCCGAAGACGCCGATATCAAAACTCCGCCCATACCCTCCCCGAACCACCGTCTTGGGATCGAACTGGTACGCAAACCCGATGCGCGGGGCGACCAGGTTGAAGTCTTTCTTGACGTTCATTGCTGAGCTGATCCCGCCGACCCCGGCGACACGAACATTGCCGGTCGTCAGGTCGGCAAAGCCACCTTGACCGGGACCATTGACGGTTTCCGGAAAGTAGATTTCCCAACGTACTCCGAGATTCAGCGTGAGGTTGGGAGTGATGCGCCAGCTGTCCTCGGCGTAAGAGAATATCCGCTTTTGTGACTCTTTTGCGTTGGTGGAACTGCTTACATAGCGGGTGATATTGGTGGCATCGCCGATCAGGAAAGTGGCCAGGCCCAGACCGCCGGAGGTGCTCAGGTTTGGATTTTCGGTATCGTTGGCGCTAAACGTAAGCTCGCCCGCGCGGTTGCTGTCGCTGGGCACCCGCAGGTTTCTTCCGTAACGCAGATCGGCGCCGAACTTGATGCTGTGCGTCCGGATGATCTTGGTCCAGTTGTTCACCACCTGGTACTGGTCTTCGGTTTCGAGCAAGGCGCAGTTGCAGGCGTTTACGCTCAGGCCTGAGCCGAAGTTCGACAATCCATCGCCATTAACGCCACTCGAGTTGTTGATGTAGAACGCCGGCGAACCGGAGGTGAACGAATTGCCGGTATTGAGCCCCGGAATGCCCACCTGTGTGGCCAGATCCGTCGTCCCGTCGAACTTGTGGGTGGCTACGTGGTAGCGGAGATACCCCAAGCGGAAGTCGGTCAGCAGGTTGGGGCTCAGTGCGACGTCCGCACCGGTTACGGCGCTTTGGTTGCGGCCGTCAGCGGAGCCGCCGAAGCTGTTGGTCGGTGAGGAGAAGCCGGTGCCACCGGCAGCGCCAAAGATGGTTCCAGCCGAAATCTTGTTGTCGAAGTAGCTGTAGCGCCCGAAAGCGTGGGTCCGCTGGCTTACCTGTTCATCGACCCGCACATCGTATTGGTTCTGATTCACCACGCCCTGCCCACCGGCGGTGTAGTTGTTCGAGATGCCCGAACCGTTGGGCAGTGGTATCAACTTCAGGAGCGCGAGCGCCTGGGTAGAGAGTTCAGAATTGGGGATCAGATTGTTGACGAAGGGCACAGGCCCGGCAAGCGGATTGATAACCCGAGGATTATAAATTTGCCCGGGGGCCGCTCCGCGAGCGGCGAGGTACTCGCTGAGATCGCACCCGTTGCCGGAAAGACATGAATTGTGGATGAGGGCGGTAGGCACGGTTTGCCGGGCCGAAGTGCCAATCCTTTGCCGTACGCCCTGGTAGTCGCCGAAGAAGAAGGCCTTGTCTTTCCAGATGGGACCGCCGACCGACCCGCCGAACTGACTGTAGAGGGCCGGGGGAAGCAAGCGTCCGGTCAGAAGGTCTGGTGTGTTCTGGGTGTAGGGGTTCCTGGCCTGCTGGGCGTCGCTGCGGCGATAGTCGAACGCGTCGCCGTGGAAGCTGTTGGTGCCAGACTTGGTCTGCGAGGTAACCACCGCAGCGACGGCCTGCCCAAACTCAGCGTCGTAGTTTTGGGTGGCGATCTTGGCTTCGGTGACCGCATCGAGTGGCGGGTTGATCACAATCTGGCCAAGGATGGGATCCTGATTGGCCGCGCCGTCGAGTTCGTAGGAAACTCCGGAAAAATGCTGCCCGTTAATATTGACCGTGGGGCTGCCCTGGAAGTCTTCCGCGCTGTTTTGTGACCAAGCCATGACCTGGGCTCCGGGAATCAACAGCTCCAGGCTGGCGAAGTTGCGGCCAGCGATGGGCAGATCCGAGACCGTCCTTTGGTCGAAAACCTTGGCCACGTCCGCACGGTCGGTCTTGAGTTGGGGTAGCTCGCTGGTGACTTCGACGGTTTGCGTCGATGCACCAATCTGCAGCTTGAGATCGATCTTCGGCGAGGTGTCGGCAGAGATCTGTATGCCTTTGTTCTCCTGGGTCTGGAAACCCGTGGCGGTGGCTTTGATGTCATATAGGTCGGGGATGAGATGCTCGACCAGGTATTCTCCCTGATCGCTAGAGGTGACCTGAACCGAAGTGTTCTTGCTTTCATCCGTTACCGTGATAGTCGCGTTTGGGACCACTGCGCCAGTCTGGTCAGTCACCTGACCATAGATGGATCCGTAGATGGCCTGCGCCAGAAGAGCCGGCGCCGACAGTCCACTGAGCATGATCACCACAAGTGCGCATCGGGTGCGCGTTTTGAATAATATTGATTGCATGTGTCCGTCCTCCACAGAAGTACAACAATGCCTACGCAAGCGAGGCGAGTCAGTTCTCGGCTTCAGAACAGGTCTTTTCAAGTGCCTTACGGTGTATTACAGTGCAAAGGCAGGGTGGTTGCGCATTTCGGCGTAGGCTAAATCGTTGATTCCTTGCGGTGTCGCCGAATGATGGAAAACGTTTTACCAAATGGGGTCGGGCCCTGGATGAGAAGCTGCAGAAGCTGCAGAAATGGCAACCAACAGGATCGAGGGCCAGCTAATACAAAACGGCGCCTTGCCCGACGCCAGCACTTAGGTATTCGGCCGCAGCGCTACGCGATCGTAGCGGCAAAGTCGTGAGTCTATGCATTCGCCGATAGTCCCGAACGGAAAGCCTCGAATGAATGGGGGTGTTCCGCCCCACGATGGCCCAGCAAAAGAGGCTATCCTGCGAGAGCTGGAATCCATCCTGAAAAGTCCCTTTTTCCGGACCAGCAATCGGAGCAGGCAGTTCCTGTCCTACGTGGTGCAGCATACCCTGGACGGCAACCAGGAACCGCTGAAAGAGCGCACCATCGGAGCAAAACTGTTCCAGCGGCCGGTGGGGTACGCGACCGGCGACGATCCGGTGGTCCGGGTCCAGGCGGGCGAAGTACGCAGAAGGCTGGAGCAATATCATCATGCGGGCCCAAGTGACTCTCCGGTGCGCATCGATTTACCCGTGGGCGCGTATGCCCCTGAATTCCGTTGGGCCCCTCATCCTGACGAACCGGCGCCGGTGGAAACGCCCCGGACGGAACCGGTCGAGGCGACCGGGGAGGAAGCGATCCTCGGCGTGCAGCCGGCGCAGCAAACGACAGATGGGGTCGCGAAAAAAACCGGCCGCCTAACCGCTGGACGGTTAGTCGTGGGCGCCGGACTGATCCTCATTCTGGCTCTGCTGGCCGGAGTGGTTTATCGCACAAGTGCCCCCAAATCAACCCTCGATCGGTTCTGGGCGCCGGTTTTGTCCACCCAGGAGCCGGTCCTGATTTGCCTGGCAAAACCCCGCGTTTACCGGCCGTCCGCAGAACTGTACCAGAGGTATGCCAACCCCCCGGGAAAATTCAACGGCGAATGGGCGAGGCTCACGGAGCCGCCCCCCTTGCAGCCGAATACCAAGCTGACCTGGGGTGACATGGTGGAGTACACGGACTACGGTGTGGCGGCCGGGGACGTCTACGCCGCCTTGCGGATGTCTGCCGCGCTTAACCGCATGGGCAAAGTAAGCCAGGTGAGAATTGGGAACAGCTATTCCTTCGAAGATTTGCGCAGCTCGCCGGCTATCGTAGTGGGCGCGTTCAACAACCGTTGGACGATGCAAATGACGTCCAATCTGCATTTTGCTTTTGTCGAGGAGAACGGCCAACAGCTGATTCGGGAGCAAGGTTCGCCGGGTAGAACCTGGACCGCCAGGTATGGCCCGCATGGGGAAGCGATTGAGGATTTCGGCATTGTGACCAGGCTCCTCAACTCGAAGACCGGCAAGTTCGTGGTAGCCACGGCGGGGCTTCTTTCCGAAGGAACCCAAGCGGCGGCAGAGTTCGTTTCCAGCTCCGCGTCGCTCGAAGAAGCCCTCAAAACAGCTCCCCCGGACTGGCCCAAAAAGAACCTGCAGGTCGTGGTGCAAACCACAGTGACCGATGCCATCCCGGGGCCCCCGCAGGTGATCGCGATCTATACCTGGTGAGATCTGAGAGCTGGTTTCGGGTGGAATCCGGTCGCTGTCACGCTTACTTAACAGTCTCGAGCTTAGGCTGAGTGTCGGCCTGGAGCTGCTCAGCCACCTGGAATTCGTGGGAGGCGCGTGCCGCCTGCCCGAGGGAGCGATAGACCTGGCCGAGCAGGGTGTGTGCGGTGTAATTTCCGGGATCGATGGCCACCGCCTTATCGAGATACATTTTCGCCATGAGTGGATCCTGTTGCTTCACCAGGACCTTCCCCAGCAGGGTATACGGCACCGCAGAATTTGGTTCGAGCAGCACGGCGCGATCGAGCGCCTCCTGCGCCTTGCTATAGTCGCCCTGGTGCAGATAGGCATCCCCCAGCCGGTCATACACTTCGCCATAAAGTGGATTCAGCGCGCTCTCGCTGGTGAACTCCGCGATCGCTTCTGCGAGGTGCGACTGCGCGAGCCTGATCTGCCCCAGGAGCAGGTGCGCCATGGGAAGATTCGGGTTGAGCACCAGCGCCTTCTGCGCGAAGCTGTCGGCCACCGGCAGATAATCGCGGCGCAGCATCATCCTTGCAGCCAGCAGGTAAGCCGAAGCGGAATCCGGAGGAAACTTGTATTGGGTAGCAAACGCCCTGCGCGCATCATCGTATCGCCGCGTATCCAGGTAGCAGAGTCCCAACAGATAGTTGCTGTCGATATTGGTGCGGGCAATCGAAAGGTGTGCCCGCTCGAGCAAAGGGATAGCCTCGGCCGGTTTGCCCGTACGAAAGAGCGTGACGCCCTCCATTTGCATGGCTTCGCGATCGCCGGGGTCCTGGACGAGAGCACGGGCAAACGCTGCCGCAGACAACGGCATGTTCCCCTGCTCATAGTAGGCTGTGCCCCGCAACCGCTCGACACCGGCAGGTTCCGGCTGCTGTTGGGCGAGCGCATCGAGTGCCTGCAGTGCCTCTTCCGTCCGCCCGGTGTCGAGCAGCTTTTGGGCGTCAGCCGTCGGAGAACCACTGGGCGGGTTCACGGCTTGTGCAAAGGCTGCCGGGGGCAAGGCGATGAGCGCGGCCGCTAGCGGAATGACAAAACACAGGATGCGCAGCTTGGCCATAGAACTACAGCGCACAGTTTATATCAGGCGCCCAGGCGCTCCTGGCAAAGCGCGTTGGCGCCACCAGTTGCGTCTCCCGGTTCTAGAATCAGGCATGCGCTTAGGGGGCAGGTGCGGGCCAATCGAGAGACGTACCCTGGCTGCACTCCTTTTTCTGCTGCTGAGCGCGGCGCTCAGCAAAGGGGCGATGGGGGCGCCCGGAGGACAAATTTATCCCCCGCAAACCCAACATAGCGGGCCAGCCTGGTTTGAGGATATCGCCGGGAAGGCAGGCATCCGGGTGCTCAACGCCAACGGCGGCGTGGAGTCCAAGCGTTACATTCTGGAAGCGACTGGAAGCGGCGTGGCCATCTTCGATTATGACAACGACGGCTGGCCCGACATTTTTCTGGTAAATGGAGACCTGCTGCCGGCGAAGGATCAGAAAGCACAGCACCCGACAAGCCATCTGTTTCATAACAACCACAATGGCACGTTTACGGATGTAACCGCGCATGCCGGCCTCATGGAAACAGGATGGGGCCAGGGTGCGTGCGTCGGCGATTACGACAATGACGGTTACGACGATCTTTTTGTTACCGCATACGGCAAGAACCGGCTCTATCACAACCAAGGCAATGGCACGTTCACCGAGGTAGCCGCTGCCGCAGGCGTCGCCGGCACGGGCAAGCTGTGGGGAACGGGCTGCGCCTTTGTCGACTACGACCGGGATGGCAAACTCGATCTCGCGGTAGCCAACTACGTCAGTTTCGATTTGGCCACGACCCCCGTTCCCGGCGCGGCACCGGGCTGCACGTGGAAGGGTGTCCCAGTGATGTGCGGGCCGAGAGGTCTGGCGAGCTCCCCCAACATTCTTTACCACAACCTGGGCAACGGCAGGTTCGAGGATGTGAGCAAGGCGAGCGGGTTTGAGAAGACTCCTGGCCACTATTGCTTTAGCGTCTCTACCATCGACTACGACGAGGACGGCTGGCCAGACATCTTTATCGCTTGCGATTCGACGCCTGCCATCCTCTACCGTAACAACCACGATGGCACGTTTACCGATACGGCGGCGGAGACCGGCGTCGCGCTCAATGACGACGGACGCGAGCAGGCGGGCATGGGTTCGGCCATCGGGGACTATGACGGTGACGGCCACCTGGACATCATGAAGACCAACTTCTCCGATGACACTTCGACGTTGTACCGTAACAGCGCCGATCATGTCTTTAGCGATGAGACGTACGCTGCCGGTATTGGCGTCAACACCCAGTACCTCGGCTGGGGCGTCACATTTATGGATATCGACAACGATGGCTGGCCCGATCTGCTGCTGGTCAACGGCCACGTGTATCCCGAGGTAGACAGCGGCAATATGGGCTCGGCTTACCGGGAGCCCCGGGTACTCTATTGGAATTTGGGCAAAGGAAAGTTCAAGGACATCTCCAAGGATGCGGGTCCGGGCATCACGCAACCGGAGTCGAGCCGAGGTCTCGCCATCGGGGATCTCTGGAATGATGGCCGGCAGGAAGCCGTGGTAAATGACGTGAGCGGGTTTCCCCTTCTGTTGGTAAACCTGGCCAGGAATGAGAATCATTGGCTGGGGATCCATTTGATCGGCGTCACGTCCAACCGTGACGGTATCGGCGCACGGGTCACGATGCTGGGCGCGGAGCCGGCAGCGCCGCGGGTATGGGTGGACGAAGTGCGCAGCGGCTCCAGCTACAGTTCCAACAACGACATGCGATTGCATTTTGGCCTGGGCCGGGCGACCCGGGTCGCTTCCATTGAGGTGCGTTGGCCCAGTGGGCGGAAGGAAGTCTTTCCTGGAGTAGCGGCAGACCAGATCATCTCGCTCAAAGAAGGGTCGGGACAGGTGAAGCCTTAGCGTCACTATGACCGGTTGGTATTGCTGAAACCAATCGGCAGTTGTTAGGGGGAGAGGCGCACCGCTGATCCCCGGCTGAGATCTTGCTCGATGATTATTTCGACAGAAGTGTTCATGGGCCTGCGCTCCACCTAAGGTAATGAAAATGTGCTGAAGGGTGCGGGCTTCAGAGTCTGCGTGAGAACCAGAGTTCAGAAATTTTCCTGCCACGAACTTGGGTGCCCCATACCTCGCGCTTTTTGCGAGATG
>Ga0182015_10003355_pt1 | contig 18078 bp, 13 predicted proteins | sample 712P3MmetaG_FD_120478 | JGI IMG/M metagenome (GOLD analysis project Ga0182015, IMG submission 120478) | Permafrost microbial communities from Stordalen Mire, Sweden - 712P3M metaG | ecosystem: Environmental > Terrestrial > Soil > Wetlands > Permafrost | place: Sweden: Stordalen | collected...
GCGCAGCGGAATCGCCAGCGTCAGCACCATCGCAAAGCCCGAGTAAATCGCGCCCGCCACAAAGTACGGCGGGAAAATCGTGGTATGCCAGCCGGGAATGATCGCCACGGAGAAATCGAAGCTCACCACCGAATGCACTGAAACCACCAGCGGCGTCGCCAGGCCCGCCATCAGCAGATATGCCGTCTCGTAGCGGTACCAGTGCGTCGCCGAGCCGCGCCAGCCCATCGCCAGCATTCCGTACACCATTTTGTGCACGCGCTTGGTGGCGCGATCGCGCAGCGTGGCCAGGTCCGGAATCAATCCGATGAACCAGAACATCAGCGACACCGTCGCGTAGGTGGAGACGGCGAAAACGTCCCACACCAGCGGGCTGCGGAACTGCGGCCAGATGCCCATCACGTTGGGATACGGAAACAGCCAGTACGCGAACCATGGGCGACCGAGATGCATGATCGGAAACATTCCGGCGCAGGCCACGGCAAAAAGCGTCATGGCTTCGGCGAAGCGGTTGATCGACGTGCGCCAACTCTGGTTCAGCAGCAACAGCACGGCCGAGATCAGAGTCCCGGCATGGCCGATGCCGATCCACCAAACGAAATTCACGATCGCGAATCCCCAGCCGACCGGAATGTTGATGCCCCAGATGCCCACGCCTTTCAGGAACAGATAACTTGCGGCGTAGAAAAGCATCATCACCAGCGCGAATGAGAATAGGAATCCCGCCCACCAGCCTGCGCCGAAGCGCTGCGTCAGGACGATCGAGCCGATCTTGTCGGTCACCGATGCATACGTGTATCCCGGCTGAATCACCGGCGACCTGCGGCGGCTCGGAGGCTGCGCTGAGCCGGTTGCGTCGGGCGTCTCAGGCGCCATGGCCGCCTCCATTTTCAATTTCGGGATTCGGATTGCGCACCGCCGCCAGGTAAGTGGTGCGCGGACGCACGTTCAGTTCAGCGAGCAGACCGTAATCGCGCGGCCCGGCCTTCAGGCGCGCCACGCGGCTGGCGGGATCGTTTTTATTTCCAAAAATGATGGCCTCGGCCGGGCACGCCTGCTGGCACGCCGTAACGATTTCGCCGTCGCGCACGGCGCGGTCTTCCTTGTCGGCGGCGATGCGTCCCTTGGTGATGCGCTGCACGCAGTAAGTGCATTTCTCCATCACGCCGCGACTGCGCACGGTGACTTCCGGATTGCGCTGCATCTTCAGCGCCGGCGTATCGAAATCGGCGTACGCCAGGAAATTGAAGCGCCGCACTTTGTACGGGCAATTGTCCGAGCAGTAGCGCGTGCCGACGCAGCGGTTGTAAACCATGTCGTTCAGGCCCTCGGAGCTGTGGTTCGTCGCGCCGACCGGGCACACCACTTCGCACGGAGCGTTCTCGCACTGCATGCAGGTGACGGGTTGAAAAAACATTTCGGGGGTTTCAAGATCGCCGGCGTAATACCGGTCGATGCGAATCCAATGCATCTCGCGCCCGGCCATCACCTGATCTTTTCCCACCACGGGAATATTGTTTTCCGATTGGCAGGCCACCACGCACGCATTGCAGCCGACGCAGCGATTGAGGTCGATCGAAAGCGCCCACGCGTTGGCGTTGTACGGATGTTCGTCGGGATAAAGCGTCAGCCCCGGCGGCGGCACTTCCACAGCGTCGCGCGCGAACGTGGGATGCGCGCGGTATTCGGCCAGCGTGGCCGAGCGCACGATCTCGCGCCCGTCCATACTGTGATGAAATTGCACGCAGGCCAGCGGATACGTTTGGCCCGGAAGCTTTCGCACCCGCGCGCCCGGTGCGCCCCACGGCGCGGCCGAAGTGCGCACCTGCCCGGCGTCGAATCCCAGGCCGGTTGCGACTTTGCCGGCGTTCAATCGGCCGTAGCCCAGATGCAGCACGATCAGGCCGTCCGGCATCCCCGGCAAAATCCACGTCGCCACGTCGAGCGCGCGCCCGCCAAATCCCACTTCCGCCATGTCCACTTGAATTTGACCGTGCTCGCCGCCGGTTGAATCGATTGTGTACGTCAGTCCCAATTGCTCGGCTGTCGCTGGACTGACCATCGCGGCGTTGTCCCAGGTCAGGCGCGTGATTGGCCTCGGCAATTCTTCGAGCCAGCCATTGTTTGCGAAGCGCCCATCGAAAATCGCCGGGTCCGGACGAAACGCGATTTCGCAATTGCTGCCGGCGGAGACCGGCGCCGCCGCCGCTGCGGTGCTCGCCGCGCTCGCGAGCGCGCCAAGTTGCGGCGTCACGTCGATCGGCGCAAGGCGGGTGTTCTCAATCACGCCGTCATTCAGTGCGCGCCGCCACGCGGTCTCAAAATCGCCGCCCATCTGCTTCTGCCAGTATCGCCGCACGATTCCATAGCTATCCGTCACCGGATCTTTCGCGAACGCTGCGATCAATTCGTGCGCGGATTTTCCGCCGTAGAGCGGCGCAATCAGCGGCTGAACGACGCTCGCCGTGCCGTCGAACGTCCGCGCATCGCTCCACGACTCGAGGAAATGCGTCATCGGCACGTGCCACTGGCACAGCTCGGAAGTTTCGTCGGGGTAGCTGCTCAGGTGAATTCGAAGCGGCGCCTTCAGCAGCTTTTCGCTGAACACCAAATCGACCGGCGCGTCGTACACTGGATTGCAGCCGAGGATCACGAGCGTTTGCACGCGGCCCGCATCGAGATCGTTCGCCAAATCCACCAGCGACGCCAGTTGATCCATCGGCCGCGCTTCGATCGGCTCGGTGTGAAACACCGTCGTGCCGGCCGATCCGAGCGCATGATGGATCGCGTGCGCCAACGCATGCACCGCCGGCGGCTGCTGATCGCCGGGGATCACCAGGCTTGCGCCGCGATGCTTCTGCAGATCGCGGGCCACCGAGGAAATCCATTCGTCGGATACGCCCGGGTCGCCGCCCGGCGGCACCGCGATTCCCAGCTTCGCGGCCAGCGCAAACGCAAAGTCCCGCACCTGGCTGGGCCGCAGCGGCACACGATGATCCGCCTTCGCTCCCGTCGATGTCGGCATGGATTCGACGGCGTAGAGCCGCGTCATGCCGCCGGGCGCTTCCGGCACGCGACGCCCGGAGAATTCGCGCGCGTAGCGCAGCCAGCCCGGCCCGCTTGTAAGAAAATCGGAGTCGAGCGAAACAATCACGTCCGCTTTTTCAGGGCTGTAGTACGTATTCACGGCGCGTCCAAACGCCATTTGCGCGCCCGCTCGCGCCGAATCGCTTCCCGCCGATTCCCACTGGTGCCACTTCGCCGCCGGATACGCGGCCATCAGCGATTCCATTTGCGCGCTCAGCGTCGGAGAGATCACAGTGCCGCTCAGAAATCGCAGTCCCGCGCCCTTGCTGTCTTTCTGTTCCGCCAGCGCCGTCTCGATTGCGCCGAGCAGAGCCGGCCACGGCCGAATGTCGCCGAGGTACGTCAGCACCTGCGAGCGATCGGGATCGTAAAGCTCGAGCACCGACGCTTGCGCGAACACATCGGTGGCGCCGAGGCTCGCCGGGTGCTTCGGATTTCCTTCAACCTTTGTGGGCCGCCCTTCGTGCGTTTCCACCAGCAGTCCGATCGCCGACCCAGCCAGCGGCATCGCCGTGGCGTAAAACTGCGGAATGCCTGGAATCGTGCTCTCCGGCTGGCGCACGTACGGCACGATTTTTTCATCCGGGCTTACGCCGCAGCCGGTGAGCCCCGCAAGCGCCAGCGACGCCCCCATCAATTGCAGAAATTTTCGCCGATCGACGCCCGCCGGCAACTCCGAAGCGTGCCGCGGAAATTCGCGGTGCAGCATCTCCTCAAAGCGCGGATCGTCGGAAAGCTCTTCGAGGCTGCGCCAGTATTGCTTGCCCGTTTTCCCCGCCAGTTTCGCGCGCACGGCTGCCAGGTCCAGCGGCGCCGCCGGAATTCTCGCCGGATTGTGATCTTTGCAATTCAAGCCGTCACCGGTGACACGTCGAGCAGCTCGTCAAATCCCGCGCATCGCGAATGTGATATTCCTGCTTCAATTTCAATCCCAGTGCGATCTGATCCGGCGGAGCCTTGTAGGACATGTTGAACACCTGATCCTTGGGCCGCAGATATTTTTCCGGCTGGCGATGGCAGTCGAGGCACCACTCCATTTGCAGCGAAGCCACCTGCCGCACCAGCGGCATCTGGTCCACCGCGCCGTGGCAGGTGAAGCAGCCGATGCCCTTGGCGATGTGAATGCTGTGATCGAAATACGCGAATTGATCCAGTTTGTGCACGCGATTCCACTGGATCGGCGTATCGGTCCGGTAGCTCGCGCGCACCGGCTCAAGAAAAGGACTGTCCGCAAACAGCAGCGAGTGGCAATTCATGCAGGTCTTGGTGGGCGGGATGCCGGCGAACGCGGAAGTTTCAACGCCGGTGTGGCAATAGCGGCAATCGATGCCGTCGTCGGCGACGTGATGCTTGTGGCTGAAGGGAATCGGCTGCTCGACGACGACGTTCGCGGACGTGATGTAACCGGAGCGCTGAAAGCGGTCGGTCACAGTCAGAAGCACACCCACGAGCACCAGGCTCAAATAGATCGTGAGGCGGGAAATTGTATTCGTGCTGCGATGAAAAATCTGTGCCATTCAGATTTTCCGCTGGTACTTGGCGTTTCCCCCAATCCGGAACGGATGGCTGCGCTGCGGACACATCGCGCTGCGTGTGGATGTCCGCGCGAGTTTTAAAGTCTACATCAGCCGCGACGCGAATCAAATCCCGCAGGCGCTCGCGAGCCGGGAAATTTCAGATGGAAAGTTGCGATTCGATTCAAATTTTCGATTCACGTACTCGTTTCGCGGAAAAATGCGGAAAACGTGACGCGCGTCACAAATTGCGCCGCGCGGTTTATGGCCGCGCGCGTCCGGCGGCGAATCTCGCCTCGCGGAAATCCGGCGCGTTGATCTCGATCGTGCGGCACATCTCATATAGGCGCGAGCGAATGCGGTTCCCCAGCCGGTGCGCAAGCGTCTCTTCCATCGTCGCGGCGGCTCCCGCCGCGGCCGCCGGACGCCGCCGTGCCGCCGCGGGCAGTTGCGCGGGGCCATCGGGATAGTTCGTCGTCAGCAGCGTAACGCGATGCTGGTTGTACCGCGTATTCAAAATGTGCCCCAGCGTTTCGAGCGCCCAAGGCGAAGGACTGCCAGCGCCCGCGTCGTCCAGCACCAGCACTTCCGCGTTCAGCACCGGTTCGAGCACGCCGAGCTCGGTCGATTGACTCGCCGTGTTGTAGCTCCCCTGAATTTCTTTCAACAACTCGCGGTAGTCGTAAAAAAGGCCGGCGTGCCCGCGCTGCACCAATTGCCGCAGCGCCGCCACGGCCAAATGCGTTTTCCCCACGCCGCACGTGCCCATCAGCAACAGGCCCGCCTGATCTCCCGCCGGATATTCTCGCGCAAACGTCGCCACGACCAATCGCGCCTGCTCGAGGCTGCGGCTCCACGCCGCCGCTTCGGCGATGCCGTCATACTGCAGCGACGGCCAATCGGTGCCGAAGTTTTCAAAATCGCAATGCTCGTAGCGCCGCGGAATGCGCGCCCGTTCGATCACGCGCGCCGCGCGGTCGCTGCCCGCGCATTCGCACGGCACGGCCCATACCAGCCGCGATTTCGCCGGTGCCGCGCCCGCGCCCGAAGCGCTGCTGAGCGCTACGCGCTGCGCCGGTTCGTCGGCCGCCACGCGCTCCACCGTCTTCCAGCCGCTTCCTCCGCACAGTTTGCAATTCGCGTCGGCCATTACGACAGCATAGGCGCGCCCACAGCAGCGTGCAAGGAGCGAGCACGAGGCAGGCATGTGGAAACTCTTTCGGATTGTGGAAAGCTCGCGACCCAGGGGTTTGAAACCCCGGAAGCTTTTACGAGGTTTTGTCGGGACCGGACCTGTGCACGCGAATCACTTTTGGCGGGGGCACGCGCACCAGCGCCGACTGCGCCGCCGGCTCGGCCACCGTGCGCAGCCCACGCGAGAGTTCGTGCTGCACAAACGCGGCGAAGGTTTCCATCTGCCGCTGCATCTCGGCCATTTTCTCGCGCATGTTCAGCACCACTTCGATCCCCGCCAGGTTCACGCCCATCTCCCGCGTCAGCGTGAGGATCACTTCCAGGCGCTCCAGATCGGAGTCGGTGTAAAGCCGCGTATTCCCCTGCGATCGCGATGGCTTCAGCAGGCCGACGCGTTCGTAGAGCCGCAGCGTCTGCGGATGCAACTTATATAGTTCCGCGACCGCCGAGATCATGTACCCGGCGCGGGCCTTTTTCTTTCGTGCGGGAGAAGTGGCTTTGGCCATGGCGCTGCCCTAACCCCCGGCGCGCGCGAAAAGATCGCGCCGCGGGTCTTCAGGATCGAGCTTGGCTAGCTCGCGCAACAAATTCCGCACCTTCTCGTCCGTCGGCTTCGGCACAACAACATGCAGCTCGACGTACAGATCGCCGCGCTTTCCCGGCGTTCGCACGCTGGGCACGCCCTTGTCGCGCAGACGCAGCTTCTGCCCGCTGTTTGTGCCCGGCGGAACGCGCAACAGCGAGCGGCCGTCGAGCGTCGGCACTTCGATCTTTGTGCCCAGCGAAGCCTCGGTCACCGTGATCGGCACAACGGTGTACAGATCGTCGCCGCGCCGGTCGAAATAAGGATGCGCCTGCACGTCGGTAATAATGTAAAGGTCGCCCGCCGGCGCGCCGCCCGTGCCGGCGTTGCCGCGCCCCGCCACGCGCACGCGCGATCCCGTCGAGACGCCCGCCGGAATGCGCACATCGAGCGTGTCCGCGCGGCGCACCCGGCCGTCGCCGCCGCACGTTTTGCATATCGTCGGAATGCGCCCGCTGCCGCCGCAGCGCGTGCACGTCAAATTGAAGCGCATCTTCCCGGAAGTTTGCGTCACCTGACCCGTGCCGCCGCACACCGAACAAACTTGCGGCTGCCCGACCGTTCCCGCGCCGTGGCAGGTCGCACAAGTCTCCAGCCGCGCCACCGTCAGCTTGCGCACCGTGCCGCGCATCGCTTCCCAGAACGATATGTCCACCTGATATTCAAGGTCGGTCCCCGGCTCCTGATCCAGCTGCGTGCGCGCGCCTGCCCCCGCGCCGCCGCCGCGAAAAACCTGGCTAAAGAGGTCGCGGAAACTCGCGCCCCCGCCGCCCGCGCCGAAATCGAATCCGCCGAAATCGAAATGCACGCCTTCGGGTGCGCCTTCCGGCGGAGCCGCGCCGCCGCCCGAAGACTCGAAGCCGAACTGGTCGTACATCTGGCGCTTCTTCGCGTCGGAAAGAACGTCGTAGGCTTCCTGAACCTGCTTGAATTTTTCTTCCGAGGATTTGTCGCCCGGATTCAAATCCGGATGGTATTTGCGCGCCAGCTTGCGATAGACGGCGCGGATCTCCTTCTGCGTCGCCTTGCGCGGCACGCCGAGCGTCTCGTAATAATCCTGTTTGGCTGCTGTTGGCATAACGTGTCCTGCCCGCCGCCGGGGGCGTCTGCTCTACGATTTCAAAACTTGGCCCAGCGTGCGGTCCATTCCGAAAGTTCCTGTTGCTCCCGGCCGTGCTCTTCGCGCCGCCGTTTGCGCTCTTCATCCAGGCGCGGACCCATTGATGCTTCCTTGTCGTTGGCGCGCGCGATCCAGCGGTCCACCCAGCCGATCTTCGCTTCCACGCTCGCTCCGTCGGACCGAAAACGCAGCGTCTGCCCGCTCATTTCAATCGAACGCGGATGAAAATCGGCCGGCGGCGCGATCTGTGTTTCGTAAAACAACCGCTTCCAATCCGCGCTGGGCACTTCGTTCAGCCCCACTTGCACCATATAGAAATTGTCCCGCAGCTTCTGAACCGCTTGCGGCGGTCCCATCCGGCGAATCCCTTCGGTTGCGTTCAACCGTCGTCTCCTGTGCGAGTCTTCGCTTCTGAAAATAAATGAGGCGCGCCACCCAGCGATGGCTGGCCGGCGCGCCTCGGTCGGTTAGTTCGGCTGCTTGGTTTCGTCCACGTCGACGTATTCCGCGTCGATCACGTCGCCTTCGGCCGGCTTCTTCGGCTCGGCGCCTGCGCCGCCCGCGCCCGGAGGAGTTCCCGCGCCGCCCGCACCGGCAGCCTTCGCCGAGTTGTAAAGCACCTCGGCCACCTTGTGCGAAGCGCTTTCGAGTTCCTTGTTCGCCGCTTCGATGGATTCAAGGTTTCCGCCGGCCAGCGCGGATTTGGCCTTTTCCAGCGCCTCTTCGATGCTCTTCGCATCGCCTTCAGCCAGCTTCTCGCGATTCTCGCGTAGCAGCTTCTCGGTTTGATACACGCGATTGTCCAGCTGGTTGCGCGCCTCGATTTCCGCAAGCTTGCGCTTGTCGTCTTCGGCGTGCGATTCGGCGTCCGCGCGCATCTTCTCGGCCTCTTCTTTCGAGAGGCCGGTTGACGCGGTGATCGTGATCTTCTGCTCCTTGCTGGTGGCCATGTCCTTCGCCGAAACGTTCAGGATGCCGTTCGCGTCGATGTCGAACGTCACCTCGATCTGCGGCAAGCCGCGCGGCGCCGGCGGAATTCCCATCAAATGGAATTTCCCCAGCGTGCGGTTGTCGGGCGCCATCTTGCGCTCGCCCTGCAACACGTGGATTTCCACCGACGGTTGATTGTCCGCCGCGGTCGAAAACGTCTCCGATTTGCGCGTTGGAATCGTCGTGTTGCGCGGAATCAGCACGGTCATGATCCCGCCCAGCGTCTCCACGCCCAGCGAAAGCGGCGTCACGTCGAGCAGCAAAATGTCCTTCACTTCGCCGCCCAGCACGCCGCCCTGTATCGCCGCGCCCACCGCAACCACCTCGTCGGGATTTACGCCTTTGTGTCCCTCCCGCCCGAACAGTTCGCTCACAAGCTTCTGGATCAGCGGCATGCGCGTTTGCCCGCCAACCAGAACGACTTCGTTGATCTTGCTCGCGTCGACGCCGGCGTCCTTCATGCACAGCTTGCAAGGCTCCACCGACCGGCGAACAATGTCATCGACCATCGCCTCAAGTTTTGCCCGCGTCAGCTTCTTAACCAGGTGCTTTGGACCCGAGGCATCGGCCGTCACGAACGGCAGGTTGATCTCCGTTTCCAGCACCGTCGAAAGCTCGATTTTTGCGCGCTCGGCTGAATCCCTCAGCCGCTGCAACGCCATCTCGTTGCCCTTAGCTCGTAGATCGAGCCCCTCATCGTTCTTGAACTCTTCCACCAGCCACTCCACGATGCGCTGATCGATGTTGTCGCCGCCCAGATGCGTGTTGCCGTTGGTGGCCTTCACTTCCACGACGCCCTCGCCGACCTCCAGAATCGAAATGTCGAACGTGCCGCCGCCAAAGTCGTACACCGCGATCGTCTCGTCCTTTTTCTTGTCCAGGCCGTACGCCAGCGCGGCGGCCGTGGGTTCGTTGATAATCCGTTTCACTTCCAGTCCCGCGATTTTACCCGCGTCCTTCGTCGCCGTGCGCTGCGCGTCGTTGAAGTACGCCGGCACTGTGATCACCGCCTCGGTCACCTTCTCGCCCAGAAAATCTTCCGCTGCGGCCTTCAGCTTCTGCAAAATCATCGCGGAAATTTCTTGCGGACTGTATTCCTTCCCCTGCGCCAGGATCGCGACGTGATCGCGCTGCGCCACCACCTTGTACGGCACCATCTTCATCTCTTCGCTCACTTCGTCGAACCGCCGGCCCATGAACCGCTTGATCGAATAAACCGTGTTCTCCGGATTGGTCACCGCCTGGCGCTTGGCCACTTGCCCCACCAGCCGCTCGCCGGCTTTCGTGAATGCGACTACCGAAGGCGTCGTCCGGCCGCCTTCTTGATTGGGGACCACCACCGGCTCGCCACCCTGCATCACGGCCACAACCGAATTTGTCGTGCCCAGGTCAATACCGATAATCTTGCTCATTGTTATAACTCCTCGAGGTAAGTGTTCCGGGCCGCCCCCGCCAATGCCCGCTGATATAGAGGTCCGGGCAGGTCATAATCGGCAGCTGCGCCGCACCGCAAACGCCACCATAATAAACCTTGAGTGCTTCATTGTCAAGCAATTTTATGAATGTACTATCTACATTGTTTTCTTGATCTTACGCCATCCTTCCTGACACCTCACAGCCCTCAGATTTTGCCCGCTATGGCGCCTCAGACCGCTATCCCGGCCCCAGGAAACATTCGCCGACCTCGCCTCGAAACCCGCCGCTCGCACCACCCGCTCTGGCCCTCCCGCATCCAAATATGGGTAGCGATTCCGCGGCCGAACCGAACGCTCTGCTTTAAATGGAGCGCGCCGCCCAAGTTGAGTACAATGCTTCCGCCAACCACGCGATATTCAATCGTGGCTGCAGCGAGGTTTCCTTGAAGCGACTGACTTTCCTTTTCGCCGCCGCGTTGTTCGCGGGCCTGGCCGCCATGGCCGCGGCCGGCGTTCCGGCGCAAATGCACATCACCCCGTCCTCGTTGACCGCCGCGAAATCCCTCGGCTCATCGAGCGCCCCGATTCGCATCGACGAATTCAGCGACTTCCAATGTCCCGCCTGCGGCAATTTTTATCGCAACACGCTGCGCCAGGTGATCGACAATTACGTCTCGGCGGGGAAAGTCTTCGTCGTGCACCACGATTTTCCTCTCAATATGCACGCGCATTCCCGCGAAGCCGCGCGCTGGGCCAACGCCGCCGCCGCCGTGGGCCTCTTCGAGCCCGTCGAACAGGCGCTCTTCGCGAAGCAGGACGATTGGGGCGCGACCGGAAAAATCGAACCGGACCTAGCCGACGCGCTCTCGCCCGCGGAAATGAAAAAGATCGAGACGATCTACGGTCAGGACGCCCCGCAACTCGACGCCGCAATCGATTCCGATCTCGCCGATGGCCATACGAGAAACATCAATCAGACGCCGACGATCTACGTCACTTCACACGGCACTACGCAGGAGCTTCCGCCCGGCGGCGTCACCTACACGCTGATGAAGCAGTATTTGGATTATTTGCTTGCCCACTGATTCCAGCGCGTCCGCCGGCTCTTCGCGCAGGTCCCGCACCGCGGCGGACAAATTTATCTGGTGGCTGGTCTTCGCCGGCCGCCTGGTGCTCGGCGCGATTTTCGTCTACGCCGCGTACACGAAACTGCACAATCCATGGATGCTTTTCGGCATGATGGTCGATTCCTATCAGATGCTGCCGGAGTGGCGAGTTGAACTGGTCGCCCGCGCGCTTCCGTGGCTTGAACTTCTTCTGGGAACGATGCTGATTTTGGGAATCTGGGCTCGCTGGGCCGCGGCCGGAGCCACCGCGCTCCTGGCCGTTTTCATCTACGCGATTGTCCGCGCCTATCGCATGAATTTGGGAATCAATTGCGGCTGCTTCGGCACCAGCGAACCGATCACCAAATTCACGATTCTCCGCGACACCGCATTCCTGGCCGCGTCATTTGCCTTAACCATGCTGGCATTCATCTCGCGCCGCCGCGCGCGCCAGTCCGCGTAGCCACGAATCGCCACGCGCAAACCGCGCGCGCTATCCCATGAACGTGAGCGTCGGCGTCGCGAAATTCCCGAGGTTCGGAAAAATGTACGGCAGGTCGGCCGCCGCCACGCCGAACCATGTCGCCAGCGTCGCGCCATACTGATCCACCGACGTCGTCGGAATCCATCGCCCGTTTGATCCCACGTCGTTCGGACCGCCCGGCGTTAGCACCGGGAATTGCCCGTACACGTCGCCGCCATGCACCGCGCCGCCCATGATCAAATGATTTCCGCCCCACGCGTGATCGGTCCCGCCGTTGGTTCCCGGTTGGTACGTGCGGCTGAAGTCCGACAGCGTGAACGTCGTCACCTGCTGCGGCAATCCCAACTCCACCGTCGAATTGTAGAACGCGGACATCGCGGGATCGAGTTGCGAGAACAACGTCTGCTGCGTCGGCAGCTGTGAGCTGTGCGTGTCAAATCCGCCCAGCGAGCAGAAGAAAATCTGCCGCGTCAGCCCGAGCGACGACCGCGCCTGAATGATCTGCGCCACTTGCTTCAACTGTGCGCCGATCGACGTCGTCGGGAAGACCGTCGTCAGCGCCGGCAAATTCGCGATCGCCGCCGAAAGCACCGCGCTTTGCGTCAGCGATTGCGTCATCACCGCGTCGGAATCCTGCACCAGCGACAATCCCGAATTCATCGTCAGCATCTGCTGAAACGCCACCAGCCGCGCATTCTCGGCCGCCGTGCCGTTGTATCCGGAAAGCCCCGGATTCGTTTCCGGGCTCAGCGCGTAGGGCAAAGTTTGTTCTCCCGTGCACAGAATCGCGCCGCCCGCCACGGAAGTCACCGGCGGAAATGTCGCGCCCGCGTTCAGCGTTTGAAGTTTGTCCGCGGTGCGCCCCACCCATCCGCTCGTTCCATTTCCGATGGTGGTGAACTCCGCCGTCTGCCACTGCGCCTGCTGGTCGGCATGCGAGAAAAGATTGATCGGCAGCGTCGGTCCGCCCGCCAGATACTGCGCGCGAGTGAGCGGCCCCGCCAGCGTTCCCACGTTCGCAATGATCCCCAGTTGCCCGCCGGTGAACAGGCCCTGCAGATTCGTCAGCTCCGGATGCAGACCATAATCCACCTGGCCCGACGGCGAGGCTTGATTGGTTTTCGCGACGATCGGCAGCAGCGTGTTCTGCGCGAGCGCCAGGTTGGCGCGGATCGTGTTGTAGCTCGCGTAGCCGGCCGTGTCGTTCGGCACGATCAAATTGTTGCTGTCGTTGCCGCCAAAAAGAAAAATGCACACCAGCGCCTGATATTGCGTAGTCGCGCCGGCCGCATAAGCGTGAATCAAATTGAGCCGACCGAGCGCCGCCGACATTCCGAACGAAGCCGCCGTGCAGCAGCCCATGCGCACGAAATCTCTGCGCGTCAGCCTGTGTTTATCGAACATGTTCACGCTCCCGCGGCGATCCTCCGCCGGAAACTAATGCTGCACCTGATATTCCGAAGAAGTCGCGATCAGATAAATCGCCGTTTCCGCCTGCTGCAGCGCCTGGTTGGCGCCGGTCGGAACCGCCTGCATCGCCGTCAGGATGCTGCTCTGCATCGCCGCCGGCATTGTTCCGTGAAGCATCAAATTATTCAGCGACGCCAGCAGCGTCGCGGGATTCGCCGCTTCCGTGGCGTAACTTGAAAAGCTCACGGTCGCTCCGGTTCCGAGCGAGGTTCCAAACACAAAACTGTTCGCAAAATTCGCCCGCGCCAGCGTCGTCGCCGTCGTCAATATCTGGAATTCCGGCCCCAGCAGACTCGTCTGCGGAATCACGTAGCTCGGCGCGTAAAAATTGAACACGCTCCCCGAACTCAGCGCCGTTTGCCCCATCGCGCCGCCCTGCGAAGTCAAATTCGATCCGTCCGTCGTCGCCCCGAAAGCGCGCAGCAAGCCCGTGATGTAAAGAATCGGCTCCTGCAAATGCCCGTCGGTCGGCAGCTCATCCGCGGCCACGTCGCCGCGCCGCGCCTCCGGATCCGTCAGGATCGCCGTGATCACCGCCGTCATGTCGCCGCGCACGCCAAATCCATTGTTTGCGAACACCGCCGCCACGCGCTGCACGTAAGCCGGGCTCGGATTGCTCGTCACCAGATGCTGGATCAGGATTTTCGATACGAAGGGAGGCAGGTTGGGATGATTGAAAATGTTGTCGAGCGCGCCCTCCAAATCCACTTCCGCCGTTTGATTGGCCGGCAGCAATCCGCCCGACGCCGCGCCCGGATAGGTCAACAGTTGCTTGGCGGTCTCGTCGTGGTTCGACTCAAAAGCCACCATCTGGCCGGTGTAGTACGCCGGATTGTGCTTCATCAGCACTGCGCCCGGCATGGTTGGAAACGTCCATCCCGTGTAGGCCGCGGCAAACTCATCGACCGTATTTTGCGTGAACGTGGGAATCGCATTCCCGTTCGCGTCGAGTTGTTGCGTCCCATCCTGATTGAGCATCGCTAAGCCGATCGTAAACAGTTGCATCATCTCGCGGGCGTAATTCTCGTTGGCGTGCGTCGTCGCCGTGGCCTTGTCGTTGTTCACCATGTCCAGATAAATGCCCATGGCCGGAGAGAGCGTCACGTCCTCCATGATCGTGCGGTAATTCGTGAACGCGTCGTTCTCCAATATATTCAGGTAAGGCGTGTATTCCTGCGGCGTCGAGTCCGTCAGGCTTGAAATCACGAAGATCTGCTGCAGCGCAAACACCACGCGCTGCCGCAGCTGGTCCGGAGCGTTCACCAGTTGTACGTAGTAGCGCCCCTCCAAAGGCGTGTCGTTCGTCTCCGTGCCCGCGGGATCGGCGAAAAGCGTCGGCGGCATGGCCAGCTGGTTCGTCAGGAAATAGGACGTGCCGGTTTCCGACATCGTGCTCACAAGCTGCGTGGTTGGGCCGAAGGTTGTTTGCTCAAGGAAACGATCCGCGATGTTCGGGTCCAGACCCGCGCTCAGCAGCGTTTCCATGGCGAATCCGGTAATCGTCGTATTCGTCGCGATACTCGCGTCGATCTTCACGGGGTTGTTGGGGACGGGCAGCGGCACGGGCGCCGTGTACACGGCGGTCAAGCCGGATTCCGAGCTGATCGTTCCAACCGTGCTATTTCCGTTCGGTATTCCGTTTACGTCCCAAACCAGCGTGGGATTCGTCACATCCGTGACGACTGCCTGCAGCGGCACCGACGCGCCCGCCACCACCGATAGCATCTGCGGTTCCACTACGACGCCCGGTACCAGAGGCGCGATTTCCCCGCCGCCGCTCGAGCAACCTGCTGCCACACCCAATAAGATAACGGCCGTTAGCGGGAGCAATGATCGACGCACGGTTACCCCCTGTCGTCGGAAGCCGATGGTACGCGTGTTACCCTCAACCCCGCACCCGCGGGAAAGTTGCGGCCATCTTACACATTCTTTCGCTGCGCCGCTCGCGTGTATCGATTTGGTCCAATCGACCGCGCGGAGCGCAATGCTATTATAGTTCTCGATGGACCCGCTCCCTCCGATCACACTCCGCCTGCGCGGACGCCAGCTCGCCGTGCGGCTCACCTTCGCGGTCCTTTTAATCCTCGCGATCTGCGCCGGAGCCATTGCCGGACTGCTGTTCGTCTATTCAAGCGATCTTCCCGAAATCCACGCTCTCCAGGATTACCAGCCCAACGTCGTCACCGAGCTTTACGCCGACGATGGCCAGTTGATCGGCACGTTCTCTCTGCAGCGCCGCATCCTTATCACTTACGATCAGATTCCGCCGGTTCTGAAAGACGCCATCCTCTCCACCGAGGACCAGCATTTCGAGGAGCACTGGGGCGTCGATTTCACGCGCGTCGCCGGCGCCGCCTGGAAGGACCTGATTCACGGCCGCGTCGAAGAAGGCGCCAGCACGCTCACCATGCAGCTCGCCGGCACGCTTTTCCTCAATCGCGCCGACCGCAGTTTTCGCCGCAAGATTCAGGAAACGCTGCTCGCTCTTCAGATCGAACGCCACTACACCAAAGATCAGATCCTCACGATGTACTGCAATCAGATTTATCTCGCGCACGGCAATTACGGTTTTGAAGCCGCATCCGAATATTATTTCGGCAAGCCCGTCGGCCAATTGACGCTCGCCGAAGCCGCCACGCTCGCGGGCCTGATTCGCGGCCCCGCCTATTCGCCCATTCTGCATCCGCAGAAGGCGCTCGATCGCCGCAATCTCGTTCTCGAACGCATGGCCACGCTCGGCAAAATTTCCGATGCCGCCGCGCAAGCCGCCATCGCCCAGCCCATGGGCCTCAACCTTGAAGTTCCGCGCGACGATCTCGCTCCTTACTTCGTCGAGGAAATTCGCAAATATCTCGAGGGCGCCTACGGCACCGAAACTGTTGACGAGCGCGGCCTGCGCGTGTACACCACGCTCAACGTCGCCATGCAGCGCGCCGCCAATCAAGCCGTGCGCGATGGCCTGCACACCTATGATCGCCGCCACGGCTGGCGCGGCCATCTTGACAACATTCTTGACGACAACCGCGGCCCGCTCGACGCTTACGTAGACGACGATTGGCGCGGCGAACTTGTGCCCGGCGCCTATGTCCACGGTCTTGTCACGTCTGTGGACGCCAGCGCCGCAACAATCAAAATCGGTCCCTACCACGCCACGCTCGAACCCGCGGATTTCTCCTGGACCGGCCGCAAATCCCCCGCCGCGCTCCTGAAAGCCGGCGACCTCGCCATGGTGCACATCGTCAGCCTCGCCGACGGCGCCGCCAAGGTCACGCTCGAACAGGACCCCGGACCGCAAGCCGCCTTGCTTGCGATCGACAATCCCACCGGTGAAATCAAAGCCATGGTCGGCGGCTACGATTTCGCGCAATCGAAATTCAATCGCGCCATCCAGGCTCAGCGCCAGGTTGGCAGCTCATTCAAGGTCTACGTCTATTCCGCGGCATTTGAGGCCGGCTACGATCCCTTCGACACGATTCTCGATGAGCCCTACACCACCATCAGCGGCGGCCAGCCCTATTCGCCGCACAATTACGATGAAAAATTCGAGGGCCTCATCACCTTGCGCCGCGCCCTCGCCGGCTCGCGCAACGTCCCCGCCGTGAAGCTGATGGAAAAAGTCGGCATCTCCAACGTGATCGCCCTCGCGCGACGCTTCGGCATTCAAAGCCCCTTGCCGCCGTATCTGCCTCTCGCGCTCGGCGCCGCCGATCTAAATCTTCTCGAGCACACTTCCGCCTTCAGCGTTTTTCCCGACGACGGTGTGCGCATCGATCCGCACATGATTCGCAAAGTCACCTCCTACGACGGCGCGCTGCTCGAACAAAATCGCCCCGCCGTGCATGACGTGATTCCCCCCGACGTCGCCCGCACCATGGTCGCCATGCTTGAAGACGTCGTCACCATGGGCACGGGCCAGGCCGCGCTCGCACTCGGCCGTCCCTCCGGCGGAAAAACCGGCACGACCAACAATTTCTCCGATGCCTGGTACATCGGCTTCACGCCGCAGCTCACCACCGGCGTCTGGGTCGGCAACGACGATAAGCAAGTCTCGCTCGGCAAGCACGAAACCGGCGCCGTCGCCGCTCTTCCCATCTGGCTCGAATTCATGAAAGGCGCCCTCGCTGGTCAGCCCGTAGAAGATTTCCCGAACGTAATCCCTCTCGAAAAAGTCGCCCTCACCAGAACAGTGAAAGTCGATACGCCAGACAGCGCCCCCACCGAAGGTGGCGAAGAATCCCCCGCCTCCGCCGCGCCGCCCGCGACGACTCCCGCCGCGCCCAGCGCACCAACTCCGCCCAGCCACGCCCCGCCGCCCGCTAACAATCCGCTCGCTCCACCCCAATAATCGCTGTTCGTAGTCGCACTTTCGCGCGGGCCAGAGAGCGCTTCTATTGTTCGCTTTTAGATATCTCCATTGATTTCAGTCTGCTACGGTCGACATTGTATTCTTTTGAAAATTCCGCATTTTTCTGCAACTTTGTCGTTGCAACAATCATCTGTACAACAGGAGGTTCTACCATGAGCTCTGCAACAACCGTCGCAACCAGCACCACGACCGCAACCAGCACCTGGAACATCGATCCGATCCACAGCAGCGCGCAATTCAAAGTCCGGCACATGATGGTTTCAAATGTGAAGGGCGAGTTCACCGGCATCACCGGCGTGCTATCGCTTGACGGCGCCGACATCACCAAGTCGCGAATCGAAGCCTCGATTGACGCCACCACAATCGGCACCCGCGATCCGCAGCGCGATGCCCATCTGAAGAGTCCGGATTTCTTCGACGTCGAAAAGTTTCCCACGTTGAGCTTCAAATCTACCCGCGTCACCAAGACCGTCGATGGAGCCCTGGCCGTCGCGGGAGTTCTTTCCATCCACGGCGTCGCCCGAGACGTAGTATTTGAAGTGGACGGCCCGAGCCCCATCGCCAAGGATCCGTACGGCAATACGCGCACCGGTCTTTCCGCCACGACGCGCATCAACCGGAAGGACTTTGGCCTCGTTTGGAACGGGGCGCTCGAGACCGGCGGCGTCCTGCTGGGCGACGACGTGACCATCACGCTCGACGTTGAGTTCATCAAGGCGTAAGCTTCGGCGCGAAGCGCAGCCGGAAAA
>Ga0182015_10003356_pt1 | contig 18077 bp, 13 predicted proteins | sample 712P3MmetaG_FD_120478 | JGI IMG/M metagenome (GOLD analysis project Ga0182015, IMG submission 120478) | Permafrost microbial communities from Stordalen Mire, Sweden - 712P3M metaG | ecosystem: Environmental > Terrestrial > Soil > Wetlands > Permafrost | place: Sweden: Stordalen | collected...
AACTCAAAATTGCGCAGCAGCACCACCTTGGCGCCGTCCTCAGGTTTCGCCGAAGAGGTGGACGTCGACCCCTCCCGTCCCTCAACCTTCCATGCCGTAACTTTGCCGTCTTGCACCTTGGCATCGAGCCGGAGAGATCTCCGAGGACGAACTTCTCCGCTCGCCCACGACTCCAGATTCACCACCACATCCAGTTCCATATCCGGCACCGGACCCGCAAAGTCCAATCGCCCGTAGACGAACGTGTTATCGATTCCAGCGTACATGGAATCCAGGAGGAACTGCTTGCCGTGCATTGCTCCGGCACGCTGGTCGGCTGTGAAAATGGCCGCACCCATCCACTCGAAGTAGCGGATGTTGTCGCCGGTCACGCGTGGATGGATATATGCGGTTTGCGGCGTAAACGCCGGGCGCACTTCGCCTCCGGTGATCGGTTGCGCTAAATAATCCGGAGGCGTCGCCCCCAGCGCCTGGTAAATGTTCGAGAGATGCTTGCGGTAAAGCTCGTCAAAATCGCGATCATTGGCCGAATGGTGCTCGGGACCATACCACCAGTTCCAGTCACTGCCCTCGGCGATCAGGACTTCTTCAAAAGCCAGCTTGCGTTGTGCCTCGCTGGCCTTGGCTGCATTCTGCGTATAAAATTCGCGTGCCTGGTACAGATAGTCCCAGGCACGATTGTCTTCAGGAGCTCCAATCCATACATTAAAATTTGAGTTGATCCACGAACCAGGTATAAGCGACTTCAACGGCGACAAATTGCGATGACGAGCAATCGCCTCGGAAACAGTGACCGCTTCGAGACCTCCCTCGCGCTGCAGCGCATCATAAAATCGCCGAAGAAACTCCCGTCCCGACTTCGGGTAATACTCCCAAGCGTTTTCCCCGTCCAGAATCACCGATACTACCGCGTCGCGCCCTTGCGCGAGCACCGGTTGGGCGGCGTCCTTGATATTCCGAAGAAGATGTCGGGCAGCTTCTCCCGGATCCATCCCCGAATAGACAAAGCCGATGAGATCCGAAATCGTGTGGTCCCGGAACACCAGGTTCATGGTGGAGCGACCGTCGTCATAGCGGTGAATGTTATAGAGGCGCTCCGCCAAATGTGCGGGCAACCGCCCGTTGTTATCACGCTGAAAGAATACGCCCGTGCCGCGGCCGAGCACCCCTTCATCGGTAGCCATCCACTTGATGCCCAGACTATGCGCAATCCCCAGCACCTCTTCGGAAACGCTGCCCTCCGAAGGCCAAACACCCACTGGGCGCACCCCAAACACCTGCTGATGTAAATCTAGAGCGCGCACCAGTTGTTCGCGCGCGTCTTCGGGATGACGGAAGCGGTTTTGCGGCAGGGGCAAGCCCGGCGACGAGATCGCACCCGCAGTGGTGTCACATACCAAAGGAAGAATGGGATGATAGAAAGGCGTTGCGGAAATCTCGATCGAGCCTTTTTCAGCGGCGTCGGCATACGCCGGTAAGACTTTCGCCAGAATTTGCCGCTCCCGTGCAATGACAAAACTCTGCTCTTCGAGCGAATAATCACGCTCTTTTCGGATCAGTCCTGCAACGTCTTCATCTTCCAGGAAGAATTCGTCGAACCACGCGATTTGCGACAGCACCTGTAAATCCGTCAAGTCCCGCGGCAGAAAATATTTTTCCGCCTTCTCTGCCGAGAACCCATGCTCCCGAAACCGCTCCCAAAGCTCCCGGTAGCGCGGGTATCTCCCAATCACGTTCGCGATGTTGGCCTGGAATAGATACTGCAGTGCAAATTGCCGTTCGGACTGCGTCAAATCCTTGGCGGGCTTGGCCGCCACCTTCAGAAACGGATCCTGGGCCGTTCCTGCAACATAGTCCTGAATCTGCGTGATCAGTGACGGCACCAGATTGAAGTTCTGGTGGACATTGGGAAACTCGTCCAGCAACTTTACCATGCCGTAATAGTCCTTTAGCGCATGGAGCCGCACCCAAGGCAAACGGTATGCGCCCGTCACCAAGTCCTTGTAGAAGGGCTGGTGCTGATGCCAGAGAAGAATCAGACGAAGGGCGGACATGGAGAAGAGTCAGTCTAGCATGTGGATTCGGCCCGGTCAGCGCACGGAAGCACGTGGCAGAAGGTTCTGAATAAGTTACCAGGCCAGCATCCCGGCAGGCCTACTCCAGTCTGTGTATTTCCCCATCCGCATCTTCCGGTACACTAAGGACTCGGGAAATGCCAGAAACTCCCATCGCCGCCTCTGATCGCCCGACGCTTCTCTCGGATCAGGATTTGTACCTGTTCAACGAAGGCAGCAACTATCGCCTGTATGAAACCGTGGGCGCCCACTTGGTGACGCGTGATGGGCAGGCCGGCACCATGTTCAGCGTTTGGGCTCCCAATGCGAGCTTGGTTTCCGTGATCGGTAACTTCAACTCATGGGGCGCACGAAGCAACCTCCTCCAGCCCCGGGGCGATTCCGGAATCTGGGAAGGATTTGTTCCCGGAGTCAACAAGGGCGCCCTCTACAAATTTCATATTGAGTCGCGGCGGCACAGCTACCATGTGGACAAAGCTGACCCGCTTGGCCTGTGGCACGAAAAGCCTCCGCGCACGGCTTCGGTGGTATGGGATCTCGACTACCAATGGGGCGACGGCGAGTGGATGGAGAAACGAGCGGCCCGCAACTCGCTGCGCGCCCCACAAGCCATCTATGAAGTCCACCTCGGGTCGTGGATGCGCGTTCCCGAAGAACATAATCGCCCGCTCACCTACCGCGAAACGGCGCCTCCTCTCGCCGAGTATGTCGGCCGCATGGATTTCACCCATGTGGAATTCCTGCCGGTGATGGAGCATCCCTTCTATGGTTCCTGGGGATACCAGACTACGGGCTATTTCGCTCCCACTTCGCGGTATGGAACACCGCAGGATTTCATGTACCTGGTGGATTACCTGCACCAGCATGGCATTGCGGTGATCCTCGACTGGGTGCCCTCCCACTTCCCTTCCGATGCTCACGGCCTCGCTTATTTCGATGGCACACATCTCTACGAACATGCCGATTCGCGACAGGGTTTCCACCCCGACTGGAAGACGCATATCTTCAACTACGGGCGCACCGAAGTGCGCAGCTTCCTCATGTCGAGCGCCATGTTCTGGCTCGACCAGTACCACATCGACGGCTTGCGCGTGGATGCAGTCGCTTCGATGCTTTATCTCGACTACTCCCGCAAGCAGGGTGAGTGGATCCCCAACAAATTTGGTGGCCGCGAAAATCTCGACGCCATCGATTTCCTCCGCCGCTTCAATCAGGAAGCCTACAAAGAGCATCCCGAAATCCAAACCACCGCGGAAGAGTCCACCTCCTGGCCCATGGTTTCGCGGCCGGTCTATCTCGGCGGCCTCGGCTTCGGCATGAAGTGGGACATGGGATGGATGCACGACACTCTTGAATATTTCAAACAGGATCCCATCCACCGCAAGTACCATCACAGCCAGCTCACCTTCCGCATGCTGTATTCGTTTCAGGAAAATTTCGTGCTGCCGCTTTCACACGATGAGGTCGTCCACGGCAAGGGTTCGTTGATCGGCAAGATGCCTGGCGACGAGAAGCAGCGCTTTGCCAACCTCAGGCTTTTGTACGGCTACATGTACGCGCAGCCCGGTAAGAAATTGCTTTTCATGGGATGCGAGTTCGGCCAGGTCCGCGAGTGGGCGCATGACACCAGCCTGGAGTGGCACGTGCTTCAGTATCCGGTGCACAGCGGCTTGCAGGAGTGGGTGGGACAGCTGAACCGCCTCTATCGCAGCGAACCCGCGCTGCACGTGCTTGATAACAACGCCGCTGGCTTCGAGTGGGTGGATTGCAATGACAATCTCACCAGCACGATTTCGCTTCTGCGCAAGAGTGAAACCGCCAAGGACACGGTTCTCATCGTTTGCAACTTCACTCCGATCACTCGGATTGGCTATCGGGTCGGCGTTCCCGAAGCCGGCTACTGGCGCGAATTGCTAAACAGCGACGCCATGGAATACGGCGGCACCGGCGTCGGGAATCTGGGCGGCGTTCATGCAGAAGCCGAACCGGCGCACGGGCGTCCCTATTCGCTCAAGCTCACTTTGCCCCCGCTGTCTGCGTTATTTCTGAAAGCCGGATAACCGCGTGCGCGTGGGATTTTGGGTGGCGCAGCGCTTCCAGCGCTGCGATAGGTACTTCTGCGGAGTTGGCTTCAGCCCCTGGGGCCGATTGCGAGGGAGGTTGGTGGGACTTGGCCGATCTGACGCCCACGTCATCCTAGTCCTTTGGTTGACCCAGTGGTGCCGAAAATTCACGCTTGCCGAAGCCCGTGCTATCCTGCCCTCAGAAGCGCGTCTCCCATGCGGATTCTCACCCGCTACATTCTTCGGGAAGTGACCTCGCACGCCCTGATCGGTGCGGCGATCTTCACCTTCGTGTTGTTCACCCGCGATCTGGGACGCATTCTGGAACTGGTGGTCCGCGCCAGCGCGCCCCTGCCTAGCGTAGCCGCAATTTTCTTTTACACTGTCCCGCTTGCACTCACCTACACCATCCCCATGAGCGTGCTGGTGGGAATTCTCCTCGGACTGAGTCGCCTCGCCGCCGATAGCGAAATTACCGCGATGCGCGCCAGCGGCATGGGTGTATGGAACTTCGGCCGCGTGCTGGCGATTTTTGTCCTTGGCGCCTGGTTGCTGGCTTTGGGCAACGGGCTCTATCTGGCGCCGTGGTCGCTCGCGTCGCTGGGACATCTCGAGGATCAACTCAAGGGTTCCCAAGTTTCCTTCGAAGTGCAGCCTCGAGTTTTCTACGAAGGTTTCCCCAAGATTGTGCTCTATGTGCAGGACGTCCACACCGCTCAAGGTGCGGCGGTTTGGAAAGGCGTTTTTCTCGCCGACATCTCGGACCCCGCCAACCCGAGCATTACTCTGGCACACGAAGGCATACTCGTTCCCGAAGGCCAGGACCGGCTCCACCTGCATTTAGTCGACGGTGCCACTCATGAAACGGATCCCAAGCTGGCAGACCACTACCAAATCTCCACCTTCCAGCAAACCGACATTCCCCTCGATCTGCCTTCGACAGAAAACAAAGGTGACGAACAAGTTCCGGTCGGATTGGTAAGCACTTGGACGCTGCGCGATCTTGCGCGCCGTGTCGATCCCGTATCCGCGCGCTGGTACCTGATCGAGTTTCACCGCCGCTTTGCGCTCCCGACAGCCTGTCTCGTTTTGGCCATGGTTGGAATCCCTCTGGGACTTTCTTCGAAGAAGAGCGGGAAGTCGGGAGGTTTCGTCCTCACCATTGCGTTGGTCTTCATCTACTACTTCGTTTCGCTGATCGGAGTATCTCTAGCGCGCCAGGGCAAAGTCGGACCCATGCTCGGAGCGTGGCTGGCCAATATCGCATTTTTCGCTGCCGGGGCAATTCTGCTGTGGCAAGCCGAACGCAGGCCCATCTCACTGTCGGCGTTCCGTCTCGCCGGCAAGCACGACGCTACTCCTGCCAACGGCCGCCTTCCCACATTCCGGTTGGGGCGCAGAGACAGCTCCAGCGCTTTCGAACGCGCCTCCACTCGCCGCCGCATGTTCAGCGCCAGCTTTCCAACGCTACTGGATGACTACGTTCTGCGCGATTTCTTCGTCTACCTCGGAATGATCCTCTCGACATTCCTCATCCTGCTGCTGGTTTTCACTTTGTTTGAGTTGCTGGGCGACATCCTGAGAAATCAGACGCCCGCCATCGTGGTCGCGGAGTATCTTCTCAACGTCGCCCCCTACCTGCTGTACAGCGTGGCTCCGTTGATCATGCTGCTGGCGGTGCTCATCACCTTTGGCCTGATGAACCGCTCCAACGAAATCACTGCGATTAAAGCCACCGGAACCAGCATCTACCGCATCGTCACCCCTGTGATGACGGCGGCCGCATTTCTGGCGATCGGATTATTCTTCGCCGATCAGTTCTATCTGCCTCACACCAACAAGCGCCAAGAGGCGCTGCACAATGAGATTAAGGGCAAGCCGGCACAGACCTATCTGCGTCCTGACCGGAAGTGGATCTTCGGCCAGCACGACGACATTTACTACTATCAGTTTTTCGATCCCGACCGCGATCAGTTCGCTAGCGTCACGATCTTTCAAATCGACCCCGCCAGCTTCACCATCTCGCAGCGCGTACACGCCGAGCGCGCGCACTGGGCTGACAGTCTCAACCGTTGGATCTTCGAACAGGGGTGGGAGCGCTCTCTGCACGGACCAGCCATCGCCGGCTTCCGCACCTTCGAGGTCTCAACCTTCCCGGAGCTCAGCGAGTCGCCCACCTATTTCAAGAAGGAAGTAAAACAGTACTCCGAGATGAATTACGAGGAATTGCGCCGTTACATCCGCGACCTGCAGCAAAGCGGCTTCGACGTAGTGCGGCTGCGCGTGCAGCTCAACAAAAAGCTCTCCTTCCCGTTGATTACTTTGATTATGGCGGTGCTGGCCGTGCCGTTTTCACTTTCAGCGGCCAAGAAAGGCGCGATTACAGGGGTAGCAGTCGCCGTGGGGATCGCCGTCGTCTACACGGTAGTGTCGAGGTTGTTCGAGGCCATGGGCGATCTCAGCCAGCTTCCGCCCGCTCTGGCGGCTTGGTCGCCAGATCTGATTTTCGCCATGGTGGGCGCCTACATGATTCTGAAAATCCCTACCTAAATTGCCAATCGAACTACTTCACCGCCACGCCCCACGGATTATTGTCAGTTTGTACCGGTGGCTGCGGCGTTAATCCTCCACTGGAAGGAGTGATGGCATATTGCGAGAGATTAGCTGAGTTAAGATTGGTCACAAACATCCAGCTGTTATCGCTACGGATGGCGATCGACGCGGGGAATGAATTGGTCGCGATGGTTGCCGGAGTCTGCGCCGTCAAGCTGCCCGTGGTAGTGCTGATCTTGTACGCGGATATGGCGTTTTGCCCTTGATCCAGCACGTAGAGATAGTTACCAAAGGCATCTTCGAGCAAAGGGCCAGGAGTGTTGCCGGCAGGGAACGGCGAACCTGTGACCGGCAGCAAGCTATAGTCGGCTCGCGGGCAGTTCGGTAAAGAAACGGCGTTGCAAACCGTAAAAGCGTTGACGTTATTTGAAGTCGAATTTGCCACGTAAACAAACCGGTTGCAGGGGTCGACGGTGACTCCTGAGGGAACGGTGCCCGTCGGATTCGATGACGTTGGCGTAGTCGGAAGAGTTCCTGTTGAAGGGACCGGGTAATTCAATACCATGTAATTGACGGAATCGGTCACATACAGGTTTTCTGAAGTCGGAGGTACATTCCCCGAACAAATTGCATACGCAGAGGGGTAGACGGTCGGAGTAACGGCAAGCGCGGAAGCGCTTGGGGCCGTGCCGCCCGTCTGCGCTGGCAACAGAAAAGGCGAACCCGCCACCTCTGTCAAGGTGCCGCTACTTCCGATGGCAAGCACGGAAACGGCTCCTGGCGCAGAGTCGGCGACGAAAAGAAATTTACCTGCCGAGTCGATAACCATAGCCGCGGGACTTACGCCACCGTTTAATATAGTCGTCGTTCCGGAGCCTAACTTTCCGTCGGAAGCTACCGGGAACATCTCGATTCCGGTGGCACTATCATTCACTGTCGAACTCTGCGTGACCAGGATGTATGCGTATGCCCCGGCCGGATCAAGCATGGCAGACGTTGGCACACCATTCGTGGGCGGTCCGGCGGCATTGTTAATCTCCGCAAGGTGGCCATTGCCCAAATCCAGGCTAAAGGTGTCCATCACTGCATTGCCCTGTGTGGAGACGACTACCAATCCGTTACTAGAAGAAGCGTATTTCGTGCTGCAGGCGACCACTCCCATCAAAATCAGAGTCGCGATCCCCAAAATCCAGGTAAACCTTGTCCGCATGCTTCCCTTTATCTCCTGTGAACGTGCTGCCGCACTCCCCGGCAAACATAAACCGGGCTTGTACCTTCAATGAAGGCTTGAATACCATCCATTTGTGTATCAGGAATGCACGGGAAGAGCAAACCCCGGTCAGATTCATTGGAACCGCGGAAGTGACTGGGAGTTGCCTGGGAGCAGTGGGCAGTGATCAGTTATCAGTGGCCGGAGGGGAAGGCAGCAATGGCCAGTCGACAGCGAGGAGTGGTCACCCGGTGAACGGCCCGAACGCGGGCATTCGAAAGCTGACCACTAACCACTGACCACCGTTAGGCCTCTTGTTTCTCAGGCATCGGCTCGGCCGCCGTGTCGGCGCTGGAGTTAGCGAGCAGGGGAAGATGGATTTCCACAAGCAGACCGCCTTCCGCCCGATTGAAGGCCGCAACGCGGCCGCCATGAAAGCGCACCGCTCTTTCCGTAATGGCCAAACCAAGGCCAACTCCGCCGGTCTGTCGTCCTCGATCATCATCCAGACGATAGAATGGCTGAAACAATTTTTCCAGCGCATCCGCGGGAACGCCAGATCCACAATCGGTGACGCTCACCACGGCTTCGCCGCTGGCGGAGTTCGGAATTTTATCGAGGTGAATCTCCACCGTTGTGCGCTCGTGGGTGTAGCGAATTGCATTGCGGACGACGTTCTCGATTGCACTATGTAACAAGGAGGCCTCGCCACGCACCGCCCAATTCCCCGGCGGTAGGTTGCTGCGGACGTGACAATGGCGAGCTTGCGCCTCGAACTCGGCATCTTCAGCCACGTTCAACACCACTTCATCCAGAAGAACTGGCGTAGGCGGCACACGCTGCTCACCGTCCTCAAGTCGGGCCAGAGTGAGCAGGCGTCCGATGAGTTCGTTAAGGCGGCTGGCTTCAAGTTCAATGCGCTCCAGCATGCTCGCGCTTTCCGGCCCGGAGCGCTGCCGCGCGAGGCCAAGCGCCACATTCAGGCGCGCCAGCGGAGAACGCAGCTCATGAGAAATATCATTCAGCAGACGGGATTGCGCTTTCACCAAGCTTTCCAACCGGCCAGCCATGGTGTCGAAATCGCGCACCAGTCCGGCGATTTCATCGCCTCTCCGGCTGTTTGGATTCCCCGCGCGCGCACTCAGGTCGCCAGCGGCGAGTCGCTGCGTGGCAGCGCGCAACTGGGACACTGGCTTGGTTAAATACCAGGCAAGAAAATAGCAAACGATGCCTGAAGAGAGAACGGCAATGATCAAGCCCGGCACGGGCATTCCGCGTGGGCCGAAGAAGAAGCGCGGACCGGGCGGCAGGCCCATCACCAGCGTGTAACGATGGTTACCGTCGGAAGAAGCTCGCGATTCTCGCTGCACGGGAGGAGGTGGGAAGAACACTCCGTCGTGCGGGGTGCGTTTCCCTCCCGAGGCCACGCGGATGGCCCAGTCAGGTGTCTGGCGGAGTGAAAGCTCCTTACCGTGTTCATCGAAAAGAAAGGCGCGGACATGCTGACTCGCTTCCAAATTATCGAAATACTGGCTCAGTTGAGTTGCGCCGCCATCTTCATAAGCGGCGATGGAGTCATTCAAGGTGGTCGTGCGAAGGGCTTCCCAAGTGGCATTGCGCGGGCGAAATGCGAGGGTGACGAGAATAGCCAGGACGAGGAACAGCGCTAGCGCAACCCAGAAAGAAAGAAAAATCTTAAGGAAAAGACTCTTCATGACGTCGTCTTCACCTTTTCGCGGGGACGGGCAAAAATGTAGCCCACGCCTCGGATCGTTTTGATGTGCTCGTCGCTATCGGTATCTCCAAGCTTCTTGCGAACCTTGCTCACATGCATGTCGATGCTGCGATCGAAGGGCGAGAATTTGCGGCTTAACACGGCATTCACCAGACGCTCGCGCGGCACTACGCGCCCCGCCTCTCGCAACAAAACTTCCAGCAAATTAAATTCAACCGATGTCAGGTCTACCGGTTGACCATCCCGGCGCACGCTGCGCGTAGCAGGATCGAGTTCAATCTCGCCTACGCGCACGATATCCGGAGCCGCGGGAGGAGATTTGTCACTGCGGGTGCGGCGTAAAACGGCTCGAATCCGCGCCACCAGTTCCCGAGGATTAAACGGTTTTGGCAGATAATCATCGGCGCCGATTTCCAGGCCGACGATACGATCGACGTCTTCTCCACGCGCCGTGAGCAGCAGAACAGGCAGCCGTGAAGTCGCGCGAATTCTTCTCAGTACCTCGAAACCGTTGATGCCGGGCAACATCACATCCAGCACTACCAGCAGATATCCCCCGCCCGTAGCTCGCTGCAGACCGCTTTCGCCATCGTGGGCCGCTTCCACAATGAAACCTTCGGCCTGCAAATATTCGCCCACCAGAGTACAGAGTTCAACATCGTCGTCGATGACCAGAATGCGTTCCATGTTATTTCTATATTTCATTGTGCACCAGGCAACCCGCGCTTCGAGGTAAAGAATTGTCAGCAGAGAAGAGGCTTCCCTGATGACAAAACTTTACTCGGATTTACTCAGTTTTTACCATTTTCCTGCCCAAATCGTGTTCCTATGAGTGTACGCAAGACTGCCGGGTTCCTGAAAGAAGGGCAAGGAAGTTTATGAAATCGATTGGTCTTCGTTTTGCTGTCGCGGCTCTGGCTGTGTTACTGGGCGGAGCAATCGCAACATCTCAAACAGCGGACACAACTCCGCCGCCACCGATGCACGGTGGAATGCACGACCCTCTCGGGATGGACGGCCACATGGTGCAGTTTTATGCCAAGTATCTAAATGTGACCGACGAACAGAAGACCCAAATGAAGGTCACTCTGCAGAAAGAACATGCCACGCTGAAGCCACTCGTGACACAGATGCACCAACTGGATCAGCAACTCAAGCAGTATGAAGAAGGCACCTATGATGCCACGAAGGTCCAGACCCTGGTCGCACAGCAAGCCCAGACCCTGGTGCAATTAAAGGTCGAGGCAGCCCGCATTCACAATGAGCTTTATCAAATGCTGACTCCCGATCAGCAGAGCAAGTTGAAGGAGTTCGAGGCCAATCGCGAAGCGCGTATGCAGCAGCATATGCAAAACGCCCCTGCTCCTCCGGAAGAGTAAGATCTCGCTCTGATTTTGTTTCAGCGTGGTTTGCCTGCGCAGGGAATAGGATTTTCCTAACCCCTTTAGCTTTTGCAAGCGCCCTAGAGGAACAACGCTATGGATTTTGATCAGGTCTTAATCTTCGATTTAGGATGGGCTTTCTTCGCCGCATGGTTGATTGTACTTGCGACTTTAAGCGCAATCACTTTCGGACGGGATCTAATCCCGTTCATTCCGCGACTAACCCGCGATTCTGACCGTCATTAACTTTACCTCAGCTTGTCCGAACGTTCGACGTCCGGTTGACTCGCTTCCTAAAGTTGTCTCCGTCTCTGCCAAAGCTTGCATCCCGGCCTGCTAGAATTTCATCTACAACCAGTCGATGATTCCAAAAAGCATGCGTCCGCTGCTGCCCTATCTCAAGCGCTATCGCTGGGGATTTGTTGTGGGTGCGCTCTGTATTGTCTTGAGCAACGGCGCTCAGGCGGGACTTCCAAGAGTCATCGGAAATGCTGCGCAAAGCTTGGAAAGCGGCGTCACCCGCCACAAACTTTTGATCTTCACGCTGCAGGTGTTGGCCTTAGCCGTAGTCCGGGGCATTTTCCTGTTTCTCACACGCTGGATCGTCATTGGCATTTCCCGCGACATTGAATTCGATCTGCGCAACGACCTTTTTGCCCACCTGGAAACGCTCTCCTACTCTTACTACCAGCGCATGCGCACCGGCGACATTATGGCGAGGGTGACAAATGATCTGAATGCGGTGCGCATGCTCATGGGCCCGGCCATCATGTACTCCGCCAATACGCTGGTGTTCACAGCCGCGGCTTTATGGTTCATGGTGCGCAACAGTCCCAAGTTGACGCTGTACGCTTTCCTGCCGCTGCCGATTGTCAGCGTAACGATTCAATATTTCGGGCGGCGTATTCACGAGCGCTTTGAGAGGATTCAGGCGATGTTCTCCGACATTTCGGCGCGGGCCCAGGAAAACTTTTCTGGAGCGCGGGTGATTCGCGCCTATGTGCAGGAGGAGGCGGAAATTGCATCCTTTGAAGCCGCCAATCAGGAATACGTTGCCCGCAGTCTGAAACTGGTGCGGCTGATGGGCATGTTGTGGCCCACGCTGGAATTGATGCTCGGCATGGCTTTGGTGCTGGTGTTGTGGATCGGAGGCCGCGAAGTGTTAGCAGGACGCATGCAAATCGGCGCCTTCACCGCATTCAACATCTACATGATGCAACTTACCTTCCCCATCATCGCTTTGGGATGGGTGGTTAACATTTTTCAGCGAGGCACGGCATCCTTGGTTCGGCTGAATGAGATTCTGCAGGAAAAGCCCGCGATCCAAGATGAGTCGGAAGCAAAAGAGCGCCCGGTGGAAGGAGAAATTGAATTCCGCGGGCTGAATTTTGAGTACGACGGCAAGGTTGTGCTGCATAACTTGAACCTTCGCATTCTGGCGGGCACCAGCATGGCGATCGTTGGCCCCACCGGCTCGGGAAAGAGCACATTGGTCAATCTGATCCCGCGCGTTTACGATGCGGCGCCGGGGATGGTTCTGCTGGATGGCCGTCCGATCCGCGAGTTCCCTGTGGTGTCTCTGCGACAGAACATTGGTTTTGTACCGCAGGAAACATTCTTGTTCAGCGACCGCATCCGCGAAAATATTGCTCTGGGCGTGGAATCCGCCAGCGACGAGGAAATTCACGAGGCTGCGGATGCGGCAAATATCGCCGTCGACATCGAGGGCTTTCCGGAGCGCTATCAGACCATGGTCGGCGAACGCGGCATCACGCTCTCCGGCGGCCAGAAGCAACGCACCGCGATTGCGCGCGCTTTGATTCGGAACCCGCGCATCCTTATCCTGGACGACGCTCTTTCCAGCGTGGACACGCACACGGAAGACAAAATTCTCAACCACCTCCGCGAGGTGATGCGTGGCCGAACCACCATTTTCATCTCCCACCGTGTCTCCACCGTGCGCAATGCAGACCGCATCGCCGTCCTGCACGGCGGCAAAATCGTGGAACTGGGCACGCACGACGAACTCCTCGCCTTGAATGGCTACTACTGCGACCTGTATAACAAGCAGTTGCTGGAAGAAGAACTCGCCGAGGTCTAGTGGCGATCAGGCGCGCACCCCAGCATAGTCACAGCTTCCCATGCAGCGAATCGACGCACCCGAGATTCTCGATTCTGACGCCTGTTCCGCACACGAAGCTCATGCCGTGCTTCAGGTACTGGGTCGCATCAACCGATGGTTCGGCGGCGTTACCACCACTCGCAGGATCCTAGAACGCGCGGCGCAGGCCACCGCAATGAAGCACTTCTCTTTGCTGGAAGTGGCAGCAGGTTTGGGAGAGGTACCTGAGATCATCCAGAAAAAATTGTCGCAGCGGGGAATTACCCTGGACATCACTCTGCTGGACTCAGCGCTATCTCATCTGCCGGCGGCAAAACCAGCCCCCAATGCTGCGGGACGAAATCGAGGAGTGGTCGGCGATGCGCTCGCTCTTCCTTTCGCCGATGGATCTTTTGATTTGGTTAGTTGCAACCTTTTCGCGCATCATTTAAGTCCCCAGCTACTCCAACAGTTCATAAAGGAAGGCTTGCGGGTGAGCCGGTGCGCGTTGCTGATCAACGATCTGGTCCGGCATCCGCTGCATCTGGCTTTGACATTTGCCGGTTATCCCATCATGTGCAACCGCGTAGCGTGGCTGGACGGCATTACTTCCGTCCGCCGCGCATACACGCCGAAAGAGATTCAAAGTACCTTCCGGGCGGCTTTTTCTTCAGAGACCATACCACAGGTAGAAATCTCTCGCCATTACCTATTCCGGATGGGCGTGATTGCGCGAAAGAACCAACAAGAAGTCCGCGCGCCCTAGCGAACCACCAGCACTTCGCGCACGTTATCTCGCGCCAGGAAGAATTTGATAGAAGCAAAGTCGCGGAAGAGATTCTCGATGTTGCGGTTGTTGAACACACGTTGGAGCTGAAAACCATCCGAAACGGGCGTGTGGCCCCCGCCAGTAGGACCCCGCCGGGCTTCGCGGCGCAGTTCAATTTTCTGCATCTCCAGCGTGTCCACACCGACAATGTGGAAGCGGTAACACGGTGAATCCGGACCGGCATCGCGCGTGTGGAAGAAGGCGAGCAGCATCCCTCCTGGCTTCAACACTGACCACAACCGCCCCACCACCGGCTTCACCAGGCTTTCATCGAGATAATCCGGAAGATTCCAGCACAGTACCACGTCGAATTGAGCTGCGGGATAAACCAAGTTCTCGGCAAGGAACTTCCTGCTGTCAAGAACAGTATTGCCCTGCTCGTCCTTCGTGAAAAGCTCGGGATCGGTTGAGGCAGTGAGCAAATCCTCGCTGTAAATTTTGTGGCCGGCGCCAGTGAAGTGGCGGATGTTCGTGGGCGAAGTGGATCCCAGATCGAGGACGCATAGGTTCTCGGCGGACTCCCAGCTGCGAGACAACTCCCCCAGGCCGCTGGAGCGCCGGGTAAGCTTCTGTGAGCCCTGCCCCGAGACGGTCTCCGCTCCTGAACCGCGAAAAAGTTTCATGAAAGTCTGCGAAACCGACGACACTTCAACTTCCTGACTGCCGATTCACCGCACTCATTCTAAACAATGTGATCCACCTGCAACTACTTCCCATCCGTGCGATGGATGTCAACTTTTCCCTTCAAGAACGCCCCTTCTTCAATCGAAATGCGCTGCGCCGTGATGTCCCCCGTAACAGTGGCGGACTTGCGCAGGTCCACGCGATCACTGGCTTGGATGTTGCCATCGAGTTTCCCCTGCACCACCACTCCTTTCGCGTCGACGCTGGCCTTCACCTGGCCGTTCGGTCCCACCGTCAAGCTGTGTCCCTTGAGAGCAATGCTGCCCTCCACCTGGCCATCCAGATAGAGATCTTCGCTGCCCGAAAGCTCGCCCTTAATAACCACCGATTTGCCGATTTGTGCCAAGCCGCTGGCTGGTGTACTCATTTGACGCGCTCCTGGTCGCTAAGACCGATTTGCAAGACGGTTCGCTAAGATCCCGGTTCACTACGATTCATGTTCACTAGGATCGATGTTCACTAAGATGAATTCAGGATCGGTATCGCACGATCTCCGTGTGGGGTGCTTCGAACTCACGCCCGGAACTCATACCCTTCTAAAGACTATACGCAAGGCATGGAGTAAGCGGCAAGCGTTGTTCCCCGCCCGCCCCGCCCGAAATACTCGTTTTCCTGTAGAGATGGCTGGTGGCCTCCGAGTTGTTAAACTGAGGGAGTGGGTAACTTGGGATGTTCAGCACGATCAAACCGGTTGACATGGCTCAGCGCATGACATTCCCGGTTATTCCGCTGTCTCTGCTCGCTGCAATCAGCATCACTTGCCTGGCTGCGGGAACCGCGGCGGCGGCGGCCGCTGAAGATCCAGCTTCCTGTTTGGAATTGGTGCGGGCGGCATCCGCCAACGAAGTCGCCGCCGCAAACGATAATTCGAAGCACATGTTCATTTCGCGCAAGTCGACTCCTCAGGGATCGCAGACTCGGCTTTACGTGGAAACGCAGCAGGCAATCGTTGGCATGACGGTGGCGTATAACGACAGGCCGCTCACTTCAGAACAAATAAAACATGAGGAAAACCGCCTTGGCGACTTAGCTGCCAACCCCGAGCAACTTCGCCATAAACATGCACAGGAGCAGGAGAATGCCGAGCATACGCTACGTATTGTGAAGGCCCTGCCCGATGCCTTTATCTTCGAGCGCGACGGTGACGAGGAAGGCTCCGCAGCCTTGGGCCAGCCCCGGGTTCGGCTGGTGCGTTTGAAATTCCGACCCAATCCAGCCTATCAGCCGCCCTCCCATGTGGAGCAGGTATTGGTTGGCATGCAAGGCATTGTTGTGATTGATCCGGTGGAGCGAAGAATCGCAAAAATCGATGGGACCTTGTTCAAAGAGGTTAGCTTCGGCTGGGGAATTCTAGGCCATCTCGATAAGGGTGGTCACTTCCTTGTGCAACAGTGCGATGCGGGGAATAATTCGTGGGAGGTTTCCCGAATGTCGCTGAATTTTACCGGCAAGATTCTTATGCTCAAGAATCTTTCTATCAAGTCCGACGAAATATTTAGCGACTTCCGGAAGGTTCGCGCCGACACGACGTATGCCCAGGGAGTACAGATGTTGAAGGCGGAGGAAGCCAAGCTGGCGCCGCAGAACCGCTCGGCTGAAACAAACGGGAGCGAAAACCGCTCGCATTAGTTGATGTATGTAGCTGCATCGACAGGTCTTTCAAGCGTCATTCGGCTGCACGAATCGTTTCCTTGCGCACTGTCAACTTCTCGATCAACTCTTCCTTAATACGATAGCCCGTTCCCGGTTGATCGCTGATCTCAATCATTCCTTGCGCAGAAACCTGCACCTCCGGGTCGATGATGTCTTCTTTCCAGTAGCGTTTCGAGGCGGAGACATCTCCCGGGAGTCGGAAATTCTCCAGCGTGGAAAGCGCGATGTTGTGGGCACGGCCGACGCCCGATTCCAGCATGCCACCGCACCACACGGGAATATTCTGCGACTGGCAGATGTCATGGATCTTTCTCGCTTCCGTGAAGCCGCCTACGCGTCCAACTTTGATGTTAATAATGCGGCAGGCCCCAGTCTCCAGGGCAATTGCTGCGGCTCGCGCGCCGACAATCGACTCGTCGAGGCAAATCGCTGTGCGCAATTCCTTTTGCAGGCGGGCATGGTAAAAAATGTCGTCGTCCCAGAGCGGCTGCTCGATCATCAGCAAGTTGAATTGATCGAAGGCGCGAAGATGCTCCACTTGATCGACGCTGTACGCGGAGTTGGCGTCGCAACTCAGCGTGATGTCAGTCCAGAGCGAGCGGATTTTTTCCAGCACGTTTATGTCCCAGCCGGGTTTGACCTTCACTTTAATCCGCCGATAGCCGGCTGCCAGTTCGATCTGAATTTTGTCGAGTAATTGCTCAACCGAATCCTGAATGCCGATGGAAACTCCGCACGGAATTTCTTTTCGGCTACCGCCCAGCAACTTCCACAACGGCTGGTTTTGCCCTCTAGCCTCCGCATCCCACACTGCATTTTCGACAGCGGCTTTGGCCATGCGGTGTCCACGAACTTTGGCAAAAAGCGCCGCGCAATCACGCCCCGACGAGAAATTCCGGCCGAGCACGGCAGGTGCAAGGTAGTGAGTGATCGTCAGCCACGCACTCTCGATCCACTCGCTGGAATAATAAGGCTCCTCGCCCGCGACGCACTCGCTCCAGCCGCTGACTCCCTCGCAATGGGCGGTGAGCAGCAGGATGCGGCGGCGGTAGGTGCGTCCGAAACTCGTCTCGAAGAAATGTACGAGTGGCATGTGAATTTCACGCAGCGTAATGGCTTCAATCTTCATAATGTGCTGACTAGAGTTCCACCACCGAGGCACGAGAAACTCTTCTTCAAGACCGTAAAATCGCAACGGTCGGTTTTTCTCTGTGGTGAATTATTCCTACGATGCGTACGACCATTTCTCATCCCACTTGCCCAGCAGAAACTTGCCGTTGCCTTCGGAGTCGCGCTCGTACCCTAACACGGCGAGCCCGTCCTCGAACGTCTGGAGAAATCCCTCGCGGTTGCGTTCTTGCACCTGTTGCGCTTTGCTTCTGGTGTCGGCAGTGGCCTTCCAGTTGTAAATCTGGGCCGGAACTTCAATCGATTCCGCCGGTTTAAATGAAGGATTTTTCCCCGTTGCCAGTAGAGTTTCTACCCGTCTTGATTTCAACCACCACTCCGCAATCAGCCGGTCGCTCGGAAGTCCGCCCTGCAGCGGCGACGATGTGATTCCGTACTGATTGATGTTGTAGCGGCGCGCAATCGCGCCCAGCTTCTCGATATTAAGATAAGCGTTCTTGATCTCCAGAGGATCAAACGTCCATTCGATCAACTCGATGCCCCGCGCCATTGCTTCTTCGCGCTGCAGCAACTTGAGCCGCCGTCCCAGTCCACCATTGCGATAGGCTTTGCGTACCGCGAGCATGTGGGAGTGAAGATACAAGTGGCCCGACCGCGTGCCTGG
>Ga0182015_10003357_pt1 | contig 18074 bp, 13 predicted proteins | sample 712P3MmetaG_FD_120478 | JGI IMG/M metagenome (GOLD analysis project Ga0182015, IMG submission 120478) | Permafrost microbial communities from Stordalen Mire, Sweden - 712P3M metaG | ecosystem: Environmental > Terrestrial > Soil > Wetlands > Permafrost | place: Sweden: Stordalen | collected...
CAATGCCGGTTGGGCGTTGGTGGGATTTACGTGCGCTGGAGCAGGTCTGGCCACGATTATTCCCAATACGTTTGCCGCTGCAGGGAACATTGAAGGCAGTGCACCCGGTCCCAGCCTCGCCGTGGTCACGACGGCTGGCTATGTTGGCTTCCTTGCCGGTCCGCCCCTGATCGGGTTTGTGGCGCAGCTTTCGACCCTTCGCGCTGCGTTATGGATACTTGTGGTCTTGAGCGGGTTGAGCGCTTTCGCATCAACCTCAATGAAAAGAACTTCGACTCTCAGAAGAATCCCCTGACATCCAGTCTTCCTGCACTTGGTCGAGTTCGGGGTCGCGCACGCATTCGATCATTACGGCCAACCAAGAGTCCAGGATTCGAAACTACCTGCGGATCAACGGGGGCTAAGAAGATACCAACGCTGCAAACACCAATAAGCAACTTGCCTGGTGGCCGAGTCCCACATTGTCTTAGGCGCGTCGATTTGCTGCCCTCTCGGCAAACCATCCCTTCCCGGATTATCGAAGGGTCGCCCGTGATTCGCCCGGAATATGTGGCGGTTCCTTGTGATGGGTCGAAATGAGCTATTGCAGTTTCGAGTATGAACGGAATCGTTCCGCCGGCCAGCCGCGGGAAATCAGACTGACTCGGAGGAGGCTTACCCGGACGCCGAGGTAAGCAACCAGGGCTTGAACCGCGTAACGGTTTCCGCTTGACAATCTCAGCCGCTGGGTGCAGAACTCTTAGAGGCGAATATAAGGCGAATGCGCTTCTGGCGCTTGCCAACCAGCGATGCTTTCGACCCGCAGTCTGTGGCCGCCGCGAGGGTCGAGTGGGAGCGGTTGCTGTGGGTGCGTTGCGGAGGAAATTCGGCAATCCCAGACTTTAGTCCGGGTAAGTGAGCGAAGTCTAAAGAGGGGAGGAACAATGATTCAATATCAACTCAAGTTGCGAATGGCGAAAACCCAAGAGAAGATAGCCGAATCATGGCTCCCTATTCTCGGATCTGTGGATCTGTGTACAACTTCGCGGTCAGGAAGATAGAACTCAATGCCCAGGACAAGATTTATTTCTCCAAGCAAGAGTTTCGGAATCTGCTAGCCAATCACGGAGAGCGATTAGGTATACCGAGTCATGCGTTGCAGGGCGTGCTATGCACCGTTCACGACGCGTGGAACAGATGCTTCAAGAAGATCGGTGGAAAGCCACGGCTCAAGGGAATGAGAAACAAGTTAACCAGCATTCCGTTCCCGGACCCGATCAAAGCACCGAAGGGTAATCGCATCCACGTACCCGCGCTCGGTCCTGTTAAATACCATAAGATGGAACTGCCAGAAGGTCGAAACAAGTGCGGGCGCATGGTTAAGCGTGCTTCCGGTTGGTATCTCTGCTTGTTTATAGACGCCGAGCCAAAGGCCATTGAGAGAGTGGCATATGGTCGGATTGGTATTGATCCAGGATTTTCAAATCTACTGACTACTTCAGACGGGGACCCTATCGAGCATCCGCGCGAGTTGGAGGCCTCAGCCGAACGATTGGCCCAAGCCCAACGTGGACACAACAAACAGTTAGCTGCGCGTATTCAGGAACGGGTTGCCAATCGTAAGAGATATAGGAACCACAAGTTGTCGAGGCGGTTGGTATCAGAGAACATTCTGATCGCATTCAGCAAAGATAATATCAAGGGAATGGCCAAGAGATTTGGTAAGAGTGCGTCGTCGTCGGCGCACTATCAGTTGCGACAAATGCCGTCCTACAAGATGCCCAAAAGCGGTGGGACGTATGTCGAACCTGAGAGCACGTTTTCCACCAAGACCTGTAACGAATGTGGGAGCCAATCTGGGCCTACAGGACTGACAGGCTTGTCGGTAAGGCAGTGGAGTTGTAGCGAATGTGGGTTCGTACACGACCGTGATGTGAATGCGGCTCGTAACGCTCTATCTGCTGCGGCAGGGTGTGCCGTCGAGGGTTATGTCTATGCATAACGTCAGAAATCCCCAAGTTTACTCAGGGAGCATCAGAGCTGATTTGCACGGACCAGGGCTTCCTCATGGCGGCCGCGGAAGGCGTAGCTGAAGGAAAGAATCTGGAGTGCGTTGGGGCCGTACGGGTCTAGTTCCAGGGAACGCTGGGCGGCTTTTTCAGCAGCCTCAAACTCGTTGCTGTAGAGCAGTGCCGCTGCACGGAAGCTTTGACCCAGCGCGAGCAAAGGATCCTCCTCCACCGCCCGGTCCACCTGCGCGAGCGCCTCAGCCTGGCGGCCATACGGAAGCAGCCGCCAGAAGGCATCGCTGAACCGGACCACGTGGCTGCTCGGACTCAGCTCTAGAGCGCGAAGCAAGTGCTGATGCCCTGTTTCCCAGTTTCAGTTCTTGACGATGGTGATGTAAGCCAGAGCGGCATGCGCCTCCCCGTCGATCTCGTTCAACTCCACCGCGCGCTCGGCCGCAGTCATCGCCATCATCAGTGCCGGTTGGGACACGGAGGCGTAGTCCAGGCAAAGACCAAAGTAGAACTCCGCGATGCCGGTATACGCGGGACCATGATCGGGGTCAATGGCCACTGCCCGGTTGTAGCATTCGAGCGCCTTGACAAAGCCTGCCGGACTGAACTTGTGCCAGTGATAGCGGCCTTCCAGGAATGCTTCATAGGCGCCGAGATTGGTGGTTGGGTGGGGCCGGAGTACCAGGCGCACCTTGAGTTGGGTTGCAATATCGATGGAAATCTCGTCCTGAGTCTCGAAAATGTCGATAAGTTCGGTGTCGTAGCGCTTCGATGAAAGATGAGCGCCGTCCGCCGCGCGGATGAGCTGTGATGTAATGCGCATGCGGTCGCCGGCACGGCGTACGCTGCCCTCCAGCACCATGCTCACTCCCAGCGTCTCGGCGATCTGGCGCATGTCCTCGTTTTTTCCTTTGAAAGCGAACGCGGAAGTTCGCGATATCACTTTCAATCCGCCGATCTGCGTCAGTCCGTTGATGATCTCTTCGGTAAGGCCGTCGCTGAAGTACTCATCTTCCGGATTGCCGCTCAGATTCGCGAAAGGAAGAACCGCGATTGAGGGCAGCGGTTCCGGGGCGGTCGACGGAGTGGGAATGGCAGTGGAGGGTCGCGCTGTTTCGGTGGGGACCAGCGGATCCGGCAGCGCCGAAACCGGAGCGATAAATCGATATCCGCGCCGGGCCAGTGTTTCGATATAGCGTGGCGTTCCCCGGTCATCCAGCAGGGCTGCCCGCGGTTGGCGGACGCAGCGATTCATCCCCAGTTCAAAATCCACCGTCGTATCGTCGCCCCACAGCGCCTGCCGGATACGCTCGCGAAGGACCAGTTCACCGGGAGGAGAGAGCAGCACGCTGAGCAGAGTCGCCGGCTGCGGCTGCAGCAGCAGCCGCAGTCCGCCTTTCCGCAGTTCCCTGGGTCTCCATGTCAAACTCAAACGCATCGAATCGGGCCCGGCGCGAGCTTGCGGTGGTGTGAGAGGAAGTCATCGCGGTATAGGACGATGAAATTATCCACCGTCAGACATGGCAAAAGCGAGATCGGAACACGGTCCAGACTCGCAACTTATCTGGATACGATTTGTGAATATATCCGAGTGATGGGCAACCGGATCATTCCGAGACGGAAGTTGGCATCTGGGAAGTGTCGAACATCCTCGATCTCTTTAGGAAGGCGGGATGATTGGACGTAGGGCGAGAGAAAGAAGCTGCGGCAGGCGATGGCTTGCGTTCATCGCCGGCTTGCCACCAGAGAGGCCGAGGATGCTCCGATGCTCCACACTTCCCCGAAGCGGATTTCTGGCCCGGCAGGGGAATAATTACCGGGTCGCCCGGTGACATGGGGCTACTGATCGCCGCGAACTTTCCACCAATCCGACTGTTCGAACTCGGTCATCTTTTCGGCCCCGTGTTGGGCATACCAGTCTCGCCAAGCCGATGCATCGCCAGGCAGAGCTGCGTCAGTGACCGCATGCAACGCGAGGAAGGTCCAGTTGCGCATTTGCTGGGTAATTTGCGGATCTGCGGCGAGCTCTATCAGTTTGGGCACCATTCGCAGCCGCTGTTTGCGCATGAAGTTGCCGCAGTCGGACACGTTGCAGCCCGCGCGATCGCGGACCGCGTCGGATGGGTCGTGCGTAAAGGAATCGAAGAGTTGGTCCAGAGCTTCATCGGTGCCAAGGTAGCGCATGCCTTCGACGGCCCACTGCCGCACCTGCGGGTTGTTGTCGTTTTTGGCGTAGTCCACCAGGACAGGATAAATGCGATCGTAGCCCACGCCGCGGCCGGCCAGCATTCCCATCGCGTACACGCTGTAGGCACGATGTGTGGGGTCGGCTTGGGCCAGCGCGATGAGGGCGTCCACCGAGGCGCTAGTTTTCGGCACTCCATTGATTGCCAGGTTGAGATCTGCATTGGCGTAGCGAACGCGCAGGTCGGTGGAGAATTGAGAGCGCCTCTCCAGTTCGTTCATGTTCGTGGTGCGCTGGAGATCGTGCCAGACGCCAATATTCTCCTCGAACAGGTCGAGAGCGCGAGTATCGTGCTGAATTGCCCGGCCCAGCAATTCTTCCGCCTGCGCCTGTTTGGAAAGCGTTTGCAGATGTTGCAGATCAACGTCTGTGAGCGGCGAGCGAGCCAGCTGGTGCGGGGAAGAATTGGCCGGTGTCGGGACCCTCGATACTCGGGTGGGTTTGCCATAATCACGCGAGAGAAAACGGTAGCCGACGAAACCCGTCCAGGCGAGGAAAAATGCGATCACCAGCGCGAGAGCGGCCGGACGATTGCGGCGAAACGCGGGGAGAGGTCTTGATGCCGCTCGTCCCCGTTGCCGGGGATCGTAGCTCCCGAGAACCGTGTCGACAGCGACGTGTGTGTCAAGTTTAAGGCCGGCCAGCTTCTCCAGTTGAGCGGCGACCCAGCGAGCCTCCTGACGGTTATCGATCAGGTCGACGAGCGTCGCCTTCTCTCCATTCCTCGTCTGCAAGCGAAGCGAGTAAGAAGCCGGTGTGCCTGGTTGTTGCGGCTTGGTGGCAGCCAATATCTGAGCAATGTCGGAGAAGCGAAACTCCCTAGCCCCTCCGATACCGAACAGAGCCCGACGGCGGACAATCCTGCCATTGCCCGCCTGGATGCGGAATGTGACCAGCGTCGCACAAATCAGTCCGTAGATGAGCGGGATCTCAAACAGTCCAAACACCACAGTGAAGAACAATGGCGCTTCGGAATGCGCGAGGAAATCGACGATGGCCGTCCACACGGCGGTGAAGAAGATCAGAACCAGGATCTGGAACGGGTTGCGAAACGCCGGGAAATAGAATTCGGTGCTGCCGTCCATCCCGGCCGAGACTACAACTTTCGGATTCTGGGGAGCGACCACGTCGGAGGGATCGGATTGGAAGGCAGGAGGAGCGGTTGTGCCCTGCGCGTCGCCCAGAAAGATTGACCTGGGTTCCGTGGCTGGGGCCGACGATGGCGTCAGGCGGAAGACCGGGACCTCGAAATCATCGGAATAATTCACGCCGGGGACGTCGGCTTGGGCGTGCAAGAGCCAGAGGACCTGATCGTTCAGATCATCGTGATTCGACTCGTAGGCGTCGCTCGGGATACTAAATTCCACCGGGATCACGGTGTCACCCATGAGTCCGGGTGCGAGCGATGCCTGCGGCACATTCTGGTCAGCTTGCCAGAGAACGCTCTGGAGGGTGGAACGATTTTTGCCTCCGCCCGTGATGACTTGGCGCACACACGAAAGACTCAGGCCGATGCCATGTCTGGCACTGGTGTGGAAGCGCAGGTGAATCGTGCCCTTCAGCGTGCGACCGGGCGAAAAGGACAGCGAGGCGAACTCGAAATAGGTTTGGCCAAAGCGCTTTCGACGAATGCTGGCCCGTGTGGCCGCGCCCGCCAGAATGATTCCAACCACGCAGAACGCAAGCGGGAAGAATGCTTTGGGGTCGGAGGTCCGCAAAAGTTGAGGCACGACTGAGGCCGCGATTGTGAACACAATCCCGTTGACAAAAATCGCGGCCGCCCAAAGGCCGAATGCGCTGTTGCGGTTCTTGCTTTCCGCTCGGCTCACCGCCCAGTCCTTCCGCCATAGCCACGGAGATTGAGGATTGGACGCCTCGACGGCTGCTCGTTCCTTTAATTTGCGGTTGCCATAAATTCCGACGCCAATGACCCCGCCGCCGATCAGAGCGAAGATCCCGCCCATCAGCACCCCAGCCCACCGGTTCCCCTGGACGTGGCCGGGAGCGACGAAGAAAAAGTTGCTTGCGAAAGCGAGCCCAAAGGCCATAAAAATCAGGCCAAAAACAAAGGGAAAGACCTGGGCGCCTTTGGATGGTGGGGTCACAGCAAAATTATAGAGTTGCTTTCGATGGGAGCAGATCCAGATAGCAACATCTTGATTACTCCAGTCACAGCATCCCACGTAGTCAGCGATCGGGAATTCAATACGGTGAGCAGCGAAACCAGAACAGTAACGAGAAGTGGGCAATCGGGAGTCTTCGGCCAGCAGTCAGTCAGCGGCGGCCAATGCCAAGGAATTGAAGAAAGCAAAAAAACAGGCAGCCGATGACATGAAAGGCACAAGCCTGTTCGGGCAGCTATCTCTTCAGGATCAGATGGTTCCGCTCTCGAAGCCAATCCCAGCGCAAAGGAGCTTCGAGTCGGTCTTTTCGCTATTCCCTGCTGATCCAGTTGGCCCGCCAGCCGGAAAAAATGCAGCCACAGGAATTTTTCGGCCCAAGAACGCTTGGGCCCAGCTTTCAGTGCAAGTTCTCCACGGTGTAAAGAACCGACGAATATCTCGGAAACGGATATGCATAATACTTGAGATCAGGCGTCGCGACAAAAAGTTGATCGGTGCGGGATTCGCTGTCGATCCGTTTCCACAGTTGCCGCTGGCCGCTGGCCAGGTCAATAAGAGTAAGCACGATTTCGCGGCCGGTTGGGTCCGCGGCAAGCAAGGACTTTCCGCCCTCGGCGAAACGAATGGGAAATTCCTCGTCAGACGCTGCTTTCAACTTGACTGGTTGTCCTCCGTCCGCCGAGCAAAGATAAATTCCATCGCGCTCCTTGCGCAACGCCGCCATCTTTCCATCGGGCGAGAGCGCGGGATAAGAGTCCCGAACATTTGTCATCAGCAAAACCGGCGGCCCGCTCGCGATGGCCTGCCGGTAGGCGTTCCAGCCGCCTTGTTCGCTCTGCGCTTCATAAACGATTTGCCGGCCATCATCAGACCAGCGGATCCTGTCGAAGGCAACGAGCCCGGGCGTAGCAAGATCCCTCGGCTCACCCGGACCGAGAGGCTGAAGCTGGAGCGGTCGCTTCGGGTTGCTTTGATTCGAGCCCAGAACAACCGACTTGCCGTCCGGCGAAATTGCCGGTACTCCGACCCCTAATCGAACCGCCGGAGAACCATCGGTCGGGCGGTAATAAGACTGGAAGTCACCCGCAAGCGCGTAAAGTTCTCCCGCTTCATAGAACGAGATCAAACGGCCATCCGTGGAGAGCGCAGTCGGTTGTGTGTCGTCGTCCCACGAGTAGGGATGATCAGATTTATCTCCCGGGAAAAACCCTCTGAGTTGCCGCCGCCAGGTTTCGTGAGACAGAAGCACAAGTCCATCTTTCGAAATGTCGTACAGGCGGATCGACGGCGACGTCAGCACAACTCTCGCCTTGCCGCCCGGACGAAACGCATAGAGTGTATCGGCCCACCCGCCACTATCAGTTGCCGCAAACCACAACTCTTTTCCGTCCGGACTCCAAGCCAAGCCCTCCAGGCTGGAGGCCTTAAAAAGGATGGAGTGTTTTCCATTCATATCCAGCAACTCGACTTGCCCATCGTCGTTTCCGGCAATGGAGTGGTTTTCGAAAGCGATCATGCTGCCATCCGGGGAGAATCGTGGATGGCCGAACCAGCCTGCCTTTTGCTGATAGAGCACGTGGCCGGGAGGAAACTCCAGGCGAGGGCCATCGGGAGAGGTCACGGAGATGATCAGGCGTTTGCCATCGGGATGCCAATCGGCCTGCGCTACATGTTCCGCCAACGTGCGCGGTGATCCTCCGGCCAGACTCACCGTCGCCAGTGTGCCGCCGCAATTGAGAAAGAAATTTTCTTCGCAACCGAGGAAAATCGCCAACTCGTCAGAAGACGAAATCGACGCAACCTCCGCCAAAGGAATGCCCAGCGACCGTGACTCCGGACTACCCACGCGCGCCACCGACATCTGCGCAGGCTCACCTTCCCATCGGCCACTTAAAACGATGGTCTGACCGTCGTGAGAGAAGCGCGCTCCCGAAAGCGTACCCTCGCGGAAGCTCACACTGGTATATCGCGGAGCGGGTTTCTGACGCTGCATCAGGGAAACCGCTCCTAGCGCGACGAGCACAACCGCCGCCGTAATCGCCCAAGGCAGAATTTTGAAGCGCGATTTTTCAACCTGCGTGGGATGCTGCGCTGTAAGTTGGGGAAGCGCTTCGGCAATCCATTCCAGGTCGAGCCTGACATCGTGCGCATTTTGAAAACGATCTTCGGGATCCTTAGCCAGACACGAACTCACCACGCGCTCAAACGCCGCCGGCGTAAGCGGCTTGAGGGTTCGCATCGGCTCCGGAACCTTTTCGAGAATCGCGCTCGCTACGCTGATCTGGCTCTTGCCCTCAAACGGCCGCTTGCCGGTCGCCGATTCATATAGCACAGAGCCCAGCGCAAATAAATCCGACCGCGCATCCGCTTCCTTGCCCTCGATCTGTTCCGGCGCCATGTACTGGATTGTGCCAATCACCATCCCGGCGCTGGTGAGCGGCGACAGAGGCGTAGCCTCACTCATCGTCTTCGCCGCAGATAATAATGGCGCGCTCGCCGACGAACCGAGACCCGGTGCCGCCGGCTTCGCCAGCCCGAAGTCCATCAGCTTCGCGCCATTCTTGGTCAGCATGATGTTCGCCGGCTTCAAATCTCGATGAACGATCCCTGCTTTTTGCGCGGCTTCGAGCGCCTGGCAAACTTCAATTCCAATCGTCAGCGTTTCCTTCAGCGACAGCGGCCTCTTCCGCAGCCGCTCGGCCAGCGACTCACCCTCCAGACATTCCATGACGATAAAGTCAATGCCGTCCTGATGGCCTACATCATGCAGCGTGCAAATCCGCGGATGATTCAAGGAAGAAATGGCACGAGCTTCCCGCTCAAACCGCTGCTTCAGATCGGGATTGGAAGAAAGATGGTTTGGCAGGACCTTGATCGCCACAGTCCGGTCGAGCCGCGTATCGCGGGCCCGATACACCTCCCCCATGCCGCCCGCACCGAGAGGGGACTGGATCTCGTAGGGGCCAAGTCTTTCGCCAGAAGTAAGGGACATGAGTGCGCGTAATTATAGCCTGTAGAGCAGGTGGAGCATAGGCAACGACGATCCGTATTTACGAACGTCCCTGTGATCACAAAGCCAGCCCGCGGATGCTCGGCGACCCGGAAGTCATCCAGGAACCTAACTTTCGATTAGCCTGTGACCCGCACGAGGGTTGCCATAATCCACAGTCGGCCGGAGGCCCCAAATGAAACGCTCAGATTCGATGACTTCTACGGGAGAGCGTCAATCCGCTCGCATCACACAGGTATAGAGTATGGCTATGAATGAGCGTTTCAACGGAATCGGATGGTTGGTTCGACAGAGGGCTTTGTACCTGGCGATCCTTCTTTGGCTGCTTCTGAACGGAGTTGGATTTCTTTTTTCTCGACACACGCCACGGTTTAGGGGCTTGGTCCCGGGATCGTCGGAATATCTGGTGCTGGTAGTGCTGATGTTCGGCTTGGTTGCGCTGCTGACGCGAAAGCGGCCCGTGATTGACTTGGGACAGCGCGCTCCGGAATCTTCTATCGCGCGGCGCGAGACGCTGGCGATGTGGGCCTATGCCGCGGTGGTCCTGGTAGTCGGCCGTCTGATCGGGCAGCACTTGTTCGGCGAAGGGATTGCCCTGCATCTGAACGGGTCGCTGGTCGGGGCGACGCGAGTGCAGTCACCGATTGAGGTTTATACATGGGCGGCTTACAACGGGATCCTGCTGGGGCTCATTCCGTATGTTGTGTTTCGGATGCGAGGATACTCAAACGAGCAACTCAGCTTGAAATCGGCAAATCTGAAGAGCGATGTGCTGGTGATCGTGGTGGTGCTTGCCTTCAGCGCCGGGATGGACATGACAGGATCAAGTATCTTTCAGCTCACACGGCATCAGCAACTTGTCGGTGGGCTAATGTCATTTTGGCTGCATCTGTTCGGGACCGATCTCCCGATCATGATTTTCCTCTACTCGATCCTCATGCCGAGATACTTTAAGCTGTTTTCGCCGATGACGGCTTATCTGCTGGGGGCGGTGAGTTATCCGACGATGCATATTTTTGAGTCGGGCACGCGGTACGACTCGATTGCAGGGGCTGCGATGTCGCTGACTTTCGTCTACTTATTGTTCGTTCCGGCTGGATTGATGAAGTCGTTTCTGACATGGCGGACGGGGAACGCGTGGGTGCATGTCTGGGCGTATCACGCGATTTCACCGCATGTAACCGTGGATACGCGGTTGATCGTGAATGATTTTGGAATTAAGTGACTAGGAGGTATCGGGGCTAATTGCACTCGCTCATTGGAGGGGATCCATGACGATCTCCTCGAAAACTTCTGGCCCGGAATAACCTCCGCGCTTCAATCGGTCAGGAACATCTTTATCGCACTTAGAAGCAGGTTCCTGCCTCGGTCTGGTCGATCGAGATGCACGAAATGGGTCGCACCGGGAATTACAACCACTTGTACCCTTGGAGAGTGCACAAGGTCTGCCGCTAGATTTTCGCGGTCTTCCGCACGCGACCAGAAATCTCTCTCAGACGCCAGAACTAATGTGGGTGCGATGATGAGAGATGCGTCCCAGAGTTGCCTTCCGGTAGCCAGATAGAAGCTGTCCTCCATGGCGCCGCAGGGTGAGCGGAAACTCGGTGGATTTCGCGATGGGACAGTAGGATCGCTTGCCAGCGCTAGAGCAACATACGCCTTGGCGACCGCTGGATCGCGCCATGTATCCTCGTCATCCATCGGAATGCTGTGATCCCAGGGCCGAAGCAACGACGCGGCGTCATTCAAGCGGTAGGCGCCGCAGCTCGCCGGATTGAAGTGGCCCGGATGCGCCGGATCATCAGAGTCTGTGCCACGACCGATGAGAGACAGCGGCGAATTGCCCCGATAAAGACTGTTCAGCAGAATCAGAGCGCTGATCTTCTCTGAATTGAGACTAGCGCAATAGCCTGCCCACTGTCCGCCGGTCGCCCAACCGAAAAGGGCGACCCGAGCGACGCCGCGGCGCCTCAGAATGGAATCGACGACTGCCGAGATGTCATGAGCCGCTTGGTTAGAGCGCACCAAGCGGTGCATTTAAACCCGGCGGTTGATCCGTTTCCTTTGGTCTTGTGGATCGGCCATATCCACGCACATCCATCACGTAAACGTCGAATCCAAGTTGGGCAAGCTCCACCGCAAGAGAGCCTCCTGAAACAGACAGGTCAAAGGAAGCTAGACCGGGAACACGGGCGGCGCCATGCAATAACAGAATGGGTTCGCCGGTTGGGCTGCGAGTGCCGGTGCGAGTCACAACTTCTCGCACAAACAGCCGGCCCCCAGGGTCGCCATCCACGAAGAAGTCCTGACGCGCAACTTCAGGCTGCGAACGCGCAGCACCAACCAAGCCAACAAGAGCAACTGCGACTACAAGGCGACGAATCATGTCCGTTCACAATTCTAGCCTCGCAAGGTTCCTTACAGCCGTCGTCGCACTGCCGGACAACGCTCGGCATAAATCTTCTTGATACTCTAAATTGCATCACGCCAACGATTTGATCAAATATTAGTGCGTCATTTGATGTTCGCAAGATGCATTACGTTGTATCATAATGATTATGGATACAATAAAAGGTGTCAGACCGCTACGGCCAAAGGCGCTGCCCGCCGAACTGCGCCGCGCCCTGATCGAGGCGCGTCAGAAGCGCGGCTGGAGCCAGAGGGACCTGGCAAGCCGTCTTTGGATTGGCCAAAGGCACATCTCCGGCATCGAGTCGGGAAAGATCGTCCCGCGCTACGACACGCTGCTTGAGATCGTGCGCATGCTCGACCGCGACCTTATTATGGTCCCTCGCGCCCTGGTGCCTGTCGTCCAGTCGCTCGTGCGCGACCACCTCAAGGACGAGGATGGCGAAGGAGAGGAACGATCCCTCTATGCCGCCGACCGCGACTTCGACAGCTCACAGGAGCCGCGCGATGAAATTTGACCCAAACAAACTCAAGGCACTTTCGGTGCGCCTGCATGGAAAGCAGATCGGCGTCATCAACCGCCTCGCGGGCGACCGGCAGTTTTTTGCGTTCGAGCAGGACTATATCGACGATCCCCAGCGTCCGACGCTGAGCCTGTCCTTCAAGGGCAGCACCGGCGGGCTCGTAACGACCTTCCGTCCCGTGGGACGCCGTGTTCCGGTCTTCTTCTCCAACCTTCTGCCCGAAGGCCACCTGCGCGACTATCTCGCCAAGCGAGCGGACGTAAATCCCGAGCGCGAATTCTTCCTCCTCGCCGTCCTCGGCGCCGACCTGCCCGGCGCGCTTATCGTTGCGCCTTTTGAGGATCACGAGCAGCCATCCGGACCTCATCACGGTCATGATGATGACAGCCGCGAGGGCGGACGCTACGGTGAAGAGCCGCTGCGCTTTTCTCTTGCCGGCATGCAGTTAAAATTCTCCGCCGTCATGGAAGCTTCAGGCGGCCTGACCATCCCCGCCAGCGGCATGGGCGGGTCATGGATCGTTAAGCTTCCGTCCGCCCGCTTCGTCGCCGTGCCGGAGAACGAATTTGCGATGCTGGAACTGGCCCGGCGTGTCGGCATCACCGTGCCTGAAAACAAGCTCGTCGATGTAGCCGGCATCAAAGGCTTGCCCAGACAGGCTCATACGGTCGGAGGGAAGGCACTCGCCGTTAAACGGTTCGATCGCCTTCCGGACGGAGCACCCGTTCACATGGAGGATTTTGCGCAAGTCTTCGGGGAATTCCCCAACAACAAGTACAAATTTCACAGCTACGCGAACATCGCCGCCGTGTTGTGGGCGGAAATCGGGGAGGATGCCGTGATCGAATTCGTCCGGCGCCTTGTATTTTCCGTCCTCATCGGCAATGCCGACATGCACCTTAAGAACTGGTCCCTTCTCTATCCCAACCGGCGCAGGCCTGCGCTCTCGCCGGGTTACGATTTTGTGGCAACGCTTCCCTACACTCCCGACGACACGCTCGGTTTGAGTTTCGGTGACAGCCGCAGCCTTTCGGAAATCACTCCCGACCAGATGCGCCGCTTTGCCGATACGGCGCGCATTCCGGCGAGCCCGCTCTGGCCGATCGTAGCCGAGACGGCGGAACGCACGGTTCATGCATGGGAAGGGCTTGAAGAAAAAGAACTGTTGCCTGGCGACATGCGTGACGCCATTGGCAAGCACATTCTTGCGGTCGCCGCGACGATCCGCGACAATCCGCCGCGCTAGGCCGACAATCAAGCGGACCCATGACGCACGAACCCTAAAAAAGCGGCAGCTCCCGTTACCGCATTCAGGGGCCAAGGTTGGTCATTGAGTCCTCCCCCAGGGATTAGGCGGCGATCCGACGATGCACATCGACACCGTCTATCGCGCCAACGGGCTCGTTTTTCCACGTCAGTACCTCGTTCTGCAGCCGAAGCTCTCTGCCATCAGCGGAAAATCTTTCATTCATTGCGGTCTCTGCTGAGCAAAAACCCGCAATCGTCTTTTCAGCGCTGATTCTTCGATTTCTTTTTCCTCTTTTTACCGAGATCTTCTAACAGGTACTTAAGGGACGCGCATTCTTGAATCACCGCCTCAAGTTTTGGAATGGTCGTCCGCAACTCGCTTTCCTCAACAACGCCGTCGGCGAGGGTTTCCGCAACGCTCTCGAGAGCTTCCCCGACTTCCCTGATCAGGTGGGAAACCGCAACCAGTTCCCTTTCCAGGGTCATGTCGGGCTCAGGGAGTTTGAACGCCACCCGCCCAGCCTGGCTCTCAAGAAAATCCAGGGCTTCATAATTGCTGAGGAGCACGCACATCCTTGGCAACAGATACGCGGGCAATGGCCGTTCGCCTCTCAGCCAATACATGAGTGAGCGATAGTTCGTCCCCAGCTGTTGGGCGAGCAATCGAATATCGTATTCGGCTTTTATCTCTACTGCCCGGCTCAGTATCGACGGAAGGTCGTTGGCAGTCATGCTCGCTCCTGATCTCAGCCCCATTCGTTCAAGAAGCCGTTCATTTTGAACGGTAAGAGCGTTCATTCTAGCTGAATTGAACAGGGGTGAGCCGTGGGTTAGATTGGTCGAGCGTTGATATCGAGTCTCTGTATACTACGACAGACAGAGATTGGGTCCCTGCGAGCTCGACTGGCACTCGGAACTATATGAAAACATTTGACAAAGGACGCACTGGGAATTAGCTTTCTGGTCACGTGTTTGACTCTGGTTCTGCGCGGCTGGGTTTAGTTACCCAGGAGGCCGAATGTCCAAGAAGTGGTACAACTATATCGTTTCCCTCGACGACGCCGCCGGCGCCGAACAGAACCCGCCGAAAGCCCCCTCGAATGCCAAAAGCAACCCGGCTGCTGTCAAGAGCGCGGCTCAGAGCGTAGCTGATATCGCGTCCAGCATAGCAGCGGAGCCGAAGTTTACTACTCCGATCTCCGATCCCACGTCGTTTGAGGAGATCTACAAGGCGGCGGAAATCCCGCCACCGCCCCAGGGCTATTCGATCCTCAAGATCTCCCACATGCTGGAGAGCGAGCGCCTTCGCAATTTGGCATCGGACGTAAAGAAGTCTTCGATTCTCGTCGCGCTCGACGCCGCCGGCATCGACATCAAGGACGTCATCCAGGACGCGGTTCGGCGCGACCGTGCGCTGGACGGGTACGAACGGGTGCAGCAGCGCGCTGCTCAAGAACTGGAACAGCGCAAGAATAAAGAGAACAGTGAGATTCAGGCACAGATCGATAAGTATGTGACCGAGCAGAGAGCGAAAATCCAGGGCAATAATGAAGAAGTATCGCGGGAGAAAGAACGTTTTAGCGGTTGGCGGTTGAAGAAACAGCAGGAAGAAAAGAAGATCGCCGACGCGGTCGGTTATTTTGTCGCCGAAAATCCAATTACGACGGGCGATGTGAATGCGCCACCGCCCCCATCGAATACAGCGCAACGTTCCTGAACAGGAGGAAGTATGTGGCAACGGTTAACGCGAGTGATGCGGTCCTTCGTCGGTTTCTTCATCTCGGCGGCGGAGGACCCGGAGATGATTCTCCAGCAGAATATCCGCGACATGAATGACCAGGTGCCACGTATGAATGAAAGCATTGCGATGGTAAAGGCCAATGTGACGCTGCTCGAAAGAGAAGAGTCGAAATACAAGGAAGATGTCGCCAGCCTGACCGCGAGGGTGAAGACCGCGATTCAGGCCGGACGCGACGACATCGCCGGTACTTATGCCGCCCAGTTAGAGCAGACGAAGAGCGCTCTCGCCAGAAATCAGGGCCAGCTCACTACCGCTCGCGCCGCCTTCGACAAGGCCATGGCCGTGAAGCAGGCCTTTATGCGCGAAAAGGACCGGAAGACTCACGAGGCGTTGAGCGCTATCGCCGACTACCGCCGCTCGCAGTGGCAGAAGAAGGTCGCCGATGCGATGGAACAATTCGAGGTTGCCGGGATCAGCCAGACACACGATGAGATGGTGCGCAAGATAGAAGAGACGACTGCCGTCAACGAAGCGCGCATGGATATGGCGATGAGCAATGTCGATCAGCAGAAAATCAAGATTGACGACGAGGCCGAAAAACTCCAGGCCAACGAACTGGTAAAGCAATTCAAGATCGAGATGGGCCTGGCATCGCCACAAGCAGCGGCGCCCGGGAGTGCGGAAAAGACTATCGCCGCGAAGGATCCACAACGGACTTCGTAGCGTCCGTGGTCGAAGTGTGATTTGTATCTGATTTGTATCAGAGTGATTTTGTGTTTGGGTAGGCCTTTCGGCATACCGTAGAAGGCCGAGTCATGAATGCGCCTCAGGCGCGGTAGGAACATGCGGCGGAGGAAAAGAGTATGGCGGTCAAAATTGAGCGCGGTGGATGGGTTCTTATTTTTCTGATTGGCGTAGCCTTGGTCGGCTACAGCCTGAATCGATACGGAGTCATCGATCTCAGCAAGTGGACGGGCGGCGCGAGTAAGACCCCCTCCGCCAGCGCGGAGACCGTGGATGCATCCAAGCCTCTCTTGCTGCCAGCATCTTCGACGACGAACGATTCTGAGGTCCGTGTGCGCGTCAACGTGTGGGTCGGATGCGTCGCGGGGCTGGTGGCCAATGGCGGGCTCGACACGCAGCCGGATTCTATCTACGGCAAGAAAGGCCTAAAGGTTTCTTTTAAGATCATCGACGATTGGACCGAAGGTGCCGCCGCTCTCGCAACCGATAATGTCGACGTGATGCTGACGACCGCCGATGTGTATGCCAAAGACTATGCGCAGTTTAAAGAAAAGGGATTCGGGTCGCATGCCTTCCTGATGGTCGACTGGTCGCGCGGCGCCGATGGCGTCATCGGCAAGCAGGGGATCAACAGCATCGAGGACCTGGCTGGTAAGAAAGTGGCTTTTGCCCCTTACACTCCGTCGCACTTCTTGCTGTGGAATGGACTCAAGACCTCTGGCCTGAGTACTGCGCAGCGCAATGAAATCTTCAACCAGGCAATCCACACCAAGGATGGCATCGAGCCAGCGACCCTTTTCGCCCAGGAAAAAGTCGACGCGGCCGTGGCTTGGGACCCAGACATGAGCGACGCGGTGGCCAAGCGGCCCGGATCGAAGAAGATCTACGACACCAAGATCGCGAACCGTCTCATCGCCGACATTCTGGTGGTAAGTGACAGCTTTTCCGCGAAGCATCCTCAAACCTTGCTGAAGTTTGCTCAAGGCTGGCTTGAGGGCGTTGAATTCATCAAGACCCAACCGGAGCGTGCCTACAATCTGATCGGCACGGTCAAGGATTTCAATATCCCGTCTGACCTGGCTAAGACCATGCTCGGTGGGGTGAAGCTTGCGGATTACGCCGACAACCGTTCGTTCATGGGCACCGCCGGATCAAATTCCGATTACGCCAACATTCTTGGCATGGCCCAGGACATGTATCGAGAATCGATGATCATTAAACACACCTTCAATCCGGAAGATAGCCTGGACCGCCGCTACGTCGAAAAGCTGGCCGACAGCTTCTCCATGGCGTCCAGCGAAGCGCCCATCGAATACAAGGAGCCACCGAGCGGAGCCACTCCAATCGCGACCCAACATCGGTCCATCTACTTCGATCCTAATTCTTCCGCCATGAGCCTCGATTCGCGCGCCATTGTCGATGAACTCGCCGGCACCATGCGTGCCTATGAGAACACGATTGTTGATATCGATGGCAATACCGACTCGACGGGCGCTCGTGCTTATAACATTCAGCTTTCCCACGCCCGCGCCGAGGAAGTCAAGAACTACCTCATGCAAAAATATGGCTTTCCTTCCGCGCGACTACGGACGGCGGGCAATGGTCCGGACAAACCGATCGCCAACAATGCGACGCCCGAAGGACGCGAAAAGAATCGGCGCACCGACATCAAGGTCTATGCCAACCCTTCGAGCTAGCGCTTAGAACTAGCCATTCGAACGAACGACAGCAGACAATGAGCGATTGGTTCACCATTCGGAAAGAGGTACAGCCTTGGGTCCGATGGGCTGCCCCGTTTATCACCTGGGGCGTCATCGTATTGCTCTGGATCCTGTTGCCCTACTGGGAAGGCCCGCACTTTTCACTGCTGCCAACGCCCCTCGGAGTAATCCGATCCTTTAAATTGTTGTGGACGGAATACGATCTGCTCGGCAACGTATTCATGAGCTGGTGGCGCATCGCCCAGGCATTCTTCTGGTGCGCGGTTGTCGCCATCCCGCTTGGCATTCTGATGTCCAGCTACCGCTGGC
>Ga0182015_10003358_pt1 | contig 18074 bp, 14 predicted proteins | sample 712P3MmetaG_FD_120478 | JGI IMG/M metagenome (GOLD analysis project Ga0182015, IMG submission 120478) | Permafrost microbial communities from Stordalen Mire, Sweden - 712P3M metaG | ecosystem: Environmental > Terrestrial > Soil > Wetlands > Permafrost | place: Sweden: Stordalen | collected...
CAGGTCGCCCATCATTACGAATCTCGTCAGACTCCCCCACTCAGCGCGTCCCTCAACCGTCTCCAGCATAAAGGCGAAAGGGTGCAATTCAGTGGCAAATGTCTGTATGGTCGGCTATACGGAAGTTACGAGGCGATAACTCTTTGCGTCCACTTTTGGCGTTCAAAGACAATAAAGGCAAACGTTTTGGGCAAGGCTGGAAGCCACGAATGCTGTGAGGCTTACGAAACTGCCCTTGTATCAAGGCAAGTATTCACTCGTGCCGAAACAGCCCGAGCGGATCGGGCTTAAGCCCCTTGTGGGATGTATCTGTGACGAGCGGAACAAAGGGGATTCGCCTGGCTAGTGGCATGGCGCAGAGCAAACGTTACGAAGAGAGTAGATGTGTCTTACTCTTGCGGGATGCGACCTCTTCGGTACTCCATCAACGTCACGCTGGACGGGTGCTGCGATCACCGTGCCATCACGCCGGACGAAGATTTGCATCGTAACGCGGTCCGGAACCTCGAACAAGCCGATGCCCTCCTCTTTGGCCGGGTGACGTACGAAATGATGGAGGCAGCGTTCCGCCCGCCGGCGCAAACCGGAGCGATGCCGGATTGGATGGGACCCTTCGCCCGGACCATCGACGCGGCAAAGAAGTACGTCGTGTCGAGCACCCTGGACCGAGTCGATTGGAACGCGGAGCTCCTGCGCGGAGATCTGGGCACGGCCGTTCAGCAGCTCAAGCAGGAGTCGGGCCGGGGGTCGGGCCAGAAGTCGGGTAAGGGACTGCTCGTGGGAGGCGTGAAGCTCCCGCTGGCGTTGGCCGAGCTGGGATTGATCGATGAGTACGAGTTCGTCGTGCACCCCAGGCTGGCAGGCTACGGGCCGACGCTGTTCGCGGGGCTTTCGAAGCCTCTCGACTTGAAGCTCGTCAGCCGCCTCGAGTTCGCCTCGGGAGCGGTCGCGATGCGCTATGAGCCCAGAAGATAGCCATTCGGGGTCTGTCGCGAAGCGGTCCAGCGCAAGCGGGACGACGGTAAAAGCCCCGGCCTTCAGGCCGGGGAATAAGAACTCGAAAATCTCGGGCCTTTAGGCCCGGGCACCTTCAGCCGATCACGCCCTCATTGGCCAGGCAGCACCAGATACTGCTCCAGCTTGCCATCCGGCATGGTGTAGGTCGTGATCTGCAGATGCTGCCCGCTGTTCGGGAACTCCACCCGAAACACGCGAAACGTCATTCCCCCGCGCAGCTCTTCCATGGCCTGTGTCACGCTCGACGGCTTGCCCAGCGGCGCGAGGCTCGTCTGGAAATCCCCCAGCGCCTGCTCGCTGAAATAAGCGTTGCACCAGGGCGTGAACAGGCTGCGGTCGATCTTCCCTTGCTGGAAGCTCTCGAAGAGCGCCCGAGCCTGCGCTTCGGCCGCGCGCGGTCCCTGTGGCTTGACCCCCAGCAGAGTCATCGCCAGCTGTGTTCCGATCTGTCCACCCGCCCGCGCTGCATCCTGGTTCGTCAGCACCGCAATCGCCAGTTTCGCCTGCGGGAAAACCATGTTCTCCGAGGTAAATCCCATCACCTCGCCGGAATGCTCCAGGAACGGATGCCCGTCGAGATCCCGGACAAAGAGTCCAAGCCCGTAATGCGAATCGCTGCCATCCTTGAGCTTCACTGGCGCAAACATCTCGTCGTACGACTTCGCCGCCAGCAGCGAGCGGTTCATGATGCTGATATCCCACTGCGCCAGGTCATAGGCCGGCATAGCCAGCTCGCCGGCCGCAAACATCCACCCGGCACCCTCTTTTTGCGAGGGCCGCAGAGGGCCGAGCGCATTACGGGAATAGCCCTGGGCGTCGGTGTCTCCCAGCTTTTTCAAATCAGAGTTCCACACTTCCTTCATTTCCAGCGGATGAAAGACCTGCTCCTCCAGGAACTGCATCAGCGGCTCCCCGCTCACCATTTCGACGATCCGTCCAGCAATGACGAAGTTGGTGTTCGAATACTGCCACTTCGTGCCCGGCTCGAAATCGAGCCCCTTCTTCCCCCACGTATCCATAATGTGCTGCGCCGTGGTGGCCTCCAGCATCGGCGGCATCAGGTAGTCTTCCGGCCAGTAATCCTGATAGCCCGAAGTGTGCGACAGCAGCATGCGGATGGTGATCTCGTCGGCGCGCGTCAGGTCCGGCAGATACTTCGCCACTTTGTCGTCGATCGAAAGCTTCCCCTGCTGCTCGAGGAGCAGAATGGCAGCGGCGGTGAACTGCTTCGAAATGGACCCGACCGAATACCGCATGGCAGGCTCAGCCGCCTCGGCCGGGACTGACTCTGACCCGAGACGAGCCTTCCCGTAAGCACGCGTGTAAGCAATCGAGCCATCGCGAACGATGGCCACCGACGCGCTGGGCACTCCGGTCTGCTCGAGCGCCCGCTGCGCGACCTGATCGATCTTTTGGGCCAGGTCCGGCGGCAGTTTGTTGACGTCCAGTTGGGCCTCGGCCGACCCACCAAAAAGCGCAGCAGCGATCACTAATATGCCAATTCGCAACATTCCTTTTTCCTTGAGTGAACAAGGGTAGCACCGCGGTGCTATGCTGATTGTCCTGGAGTGCTTTCATGCCTCTTCGGACTGCCCCCCCACTGGTTGTCCTTCTCTTCGCGTCTCCAGTCCTCTTGTGCCAATCGCAGACCCCTTCAAATGCGCAGGTCGCCACTGCGGCTGCTCATAGCGCGGCTCCGGAAAGCACGATCCCGGCGATCGCACACGACCCTGCCGCCGCAACTCCCTCCGGAAAACCGTCGGGAAAAGAATCCTCGCGTGTGCTGTTCTTCTATACGGCACCGCGTAGCACCGTGGAGATGGAAGTCCACGATGTTCCGCCTACGAATGAGGCGCGGCTGGAACGCCTCCGTGCAGCCTTCCACTCCTCCGACTGCGATGGCGACCGCATGGTGGAGCAGGTGGTCACCGATAAACATGGAGCCGGCGGCAAGAACCTGATCTGCGTCTGGCCGGGCGAGCCGAACGCGGGCACCATCGTGATTGCAGCGCATTACGAGCACGAGGGTCAGGGCGATGGCGCGGTCGCCGACTGGAGCGGCGCAGCACTGCTGCCCTTCCTTTATCAAGCGATCCAGGGCCAGCCTCGCGAGAACACGTTTGTCTTCCTCGAGTCCTGGAAGAACGAAGGCATACAGACGTGGCTCAAGTCGATCAGCCGCGAGCAGCGCAAACACATTCGCGCGATGATCGATCTGGACGCGCTGGGCTTGGGCGTCACCCGCTACTTCACGACCTTCAGCGCGTTTGAGACCACGCCTCCCTCGGCGCTGCACCTGCAGCTCGAACTGCTTTGGGCCGCCATCGACGACGGCTTCAATACGCCGCCGGAGCAGACCAACCCGCACCGCTGGCTTTCCGTCGATGGCACCAATCCGTTCCGCGCGTTCATGGTTCCGACGATCGTCATCCACTCGGTCCCACCGGAATCCGCGCATGTTCCCGGATCGGCGGCTGATATTGCTTCGGCGGTCGACGGCAATTCTTATTTCCAGACCTACCATTTGATGTGCACCTATCTGGCATCGCTCGATCGCATGGCCCGCAGGCTCGCGCTCGACGATCCGTTCTGGAAGTCCGTTCCCGGCCAGGATATTCGCCCCGACGACGAGACTCCGAAGGTCACGTTCCGCAGCTTCCAGCACGGACAACTGGTACCGACTGCGATACCCAGCCACTGACAGCGCCGCCGAACCTCTCTTGCCTCTCTTGCCCCAGCTTGCCCTGAATCGTCCTGCCGGTTCGGGCCTGATGGTTTGTTACCATGCCCTGCATGACGAAGAGCACGACCAGCAGGCGCGATTTTCTCTCGATCGGTGCCCTCACCACCGCCGGCCTCACCATCCCCGACCTTTTTGCGCAGACCACCGATACGGTGAAACAACTGCAGCCTCCCTCGAAACCCGTGATCGTGACTCGGGTCACGGGCGACAACGCGATCCAGGAGGCGTACCAAATGCTCCTGGACGGACAGGACACCCTCGACGCGGTCCATCATGTTTGCCTCGGCCGCGAGAACGATCCCAGGGACCACAGTGTCGGGCTCGGCGGCCTGCCGAATGAGGAAGGCGTGGTGGAGCTGGATTCGTGCTGCATGCATGGGCCTTCGCGCGCCGCGGGATCGGTCGGCGGCGTCCGCGACATCAAGAATGTTTGCCTCGTCGCTCGCAAAGTATTCGAGCACACCGGCCACGTGATGCTGGTGGCCGAAGGCGCGCAGCGGTTCGCCGTCGATCTCGGCTTTCCCAAAGAGAATCTCCTGACCGACGACGCCCGGAAAATCTGGATGCTGTGGAAGGAAAACAATTCGCAGCAGGACTGGTGGGGTCCGAGCATGACCCAGCCAGGCTGGAAAGATCCTTACGCCGATAAGCCGGCGCCGAAGCCGTCGATGGATCTCCACGGGCTCTCATCGCTGCGCCCCGAAGCGCTGGTCCAGCCCGCAGCGCCGGTCCAGACTGCGTCGTTGCGACCGGGCGCAGTTCCGCGGCACCCGACTCCGGAATGGGCCGAGACGATTCGTGTGCGGACGCGGAGGCTGGTGGACATGGCGGCCGATCTCGGCATCGCGCCCGACGATCGGTTCTATGCCGCCGAGCAGATCCTTTGGCCGACGACAGGAACGATTCACGTTTCGGTCGTGAATCCCAAGGGAGAAATTTCGGGTGCGACCACGACTTCTGGCCTCGCCTGGAAACTGCCAGGCCGGCTGGGCGACTCGCCGATTCTTGGAGCGGGCAGTTTCACGGACCAGGATGTGGGTTCGGCCGGAGCGACCGGCTCCGGCGAGGAGAACATCAAGGTTGCCGGGGCTCACACGATTGTCGAGCTCATGCGCCAGGGACGGACCCCGCAGGAAGCGGGGATCGAAGCACTGCGCCGGATTGTTCGTAACTACAACGGTGACATGACGAAGGTTCGCCTTCTCGATATGGAGTACTACATCGTTCGCAAGGACGGCACGTACGCTGGATGCTCGTTGTGGAGCACGGGAGCGACCGGCAAGCCGCGCGTATTTGCGGTGCACGACGGCAATGGATATCGCGTGGAGAAGTGCTCGGCGTTGCTGGAGGGCGGCGCATTGGAGTGGCCTCCTTTCTAGGACTGGCCGTCCAGGCGGACGCGCTTCGCGCAAAAGCCAGCTGTTGAGGGCGGACTCACCCATTTGTCACCCGCCCTTCGCGGTTCTCTAATCTTCTGTATCCCTGATGCTTCGTGCTGAATCCATTCTTCGGGCATTCGGCGCAGAGGAACACTTGTGACTGACACTGTTACTTATAAGCTGGACGACGGGATTGCGTTGCTGGCGCATACGCCTGCGGCGCTGAACGCATGGTTACGCGGTCTGCCGGATGCGTGGACGCTGACGAACGAGGGCGAAGGCACCTGGACGGTGCGCGACGTGGTTGCGCACCTGATCTACGGCGACCGCACCGACTGGATGCCGCGGACCCGGCATATTCTCGAGTTTGGCGAGAGCCAGCCTTTCCCACCTTTTCGACGCACCGGACACGTTAGCGAGTCCGAAGGCAAACCGCTCGATGAGCTGCTGGACGAACTGGCTCGTGTGCGCGCGGATTGCCTCGACGCGTTGCGGACACTCCGGCTGACGCCCGAGGACCTTGCTCGCCGGGGACAGCATCCGGCTCTCGGGTCGGCGAGCTTGTCCGAATTACTGGCAACGTGGACCGCGCACGACCTGACGCATCTGCATCAGATCGCGCGGATCATGGCTTACCAATACCGTGAGGCGGTGGGGCCTTGGGTTCGATATTTGGGCGTGCTGCAGTGCAGTGGGCACAGTGCTCCCGCTTGAAACCCGAAGCGTGCGATTAGTCCCAGTCGGTGTCAGGATCTTTGAAGCGGCGCACTAAAATGCGCAGAGCAAAAACAGCCAAAATTGCGACGGTAAGTTTCCAGATCATTCGTTGATTCCAGGGCAAATTGAAATGCGACTTCCATTTGAGTGGGATTGCGAGCGAAAAGCAGCTGGCACAGCGTAGCTCGATCTGGTTATTTTGATAATCGCCGAAAAGTGGCGTTACCTTCCCATCGGTACTAACCATTAAGTAACGTGTTACTGTCGGCAATAACCTCGTGATTACTGGGATTCGAATTCGAGCGGAAAATTTGTCAAACCCCAAACCCGGCGAAGGCCAAGTTCGGGGTTTGGCTTTGTCTTTTTGGGGCCCTTCGGGTTCCGACACCGGGACCGCAAAGGATGGGGCACCCGGCAGGGGCGGAGTTGAGGCCCTGCTTTTTCAAAATGGTGCAAGAGGATTACTCGGAACGAACCCAGAGTCGAGACGCATTGATTTTCGGGTGAAATGGGCTTCCGCTTCTTGCTGTGGGGTGAACCTGGCTGTCGCTGGGTGGGGGTAAGGCTCCTCTCTTTTTTGGCCTTTGTCAGTCCCGGGAGTTGTGTCCTGACAAGGAGCGATTTGGCCGGGTCTCCGGGGTTGTGCCGCGTTTAGAAGATGTCGAACAAACCCACTCTGGTTCGTGCAGCCTTATTGGGTGGGTGGGGCGGCGGCGGTTGGCGGGGCGGTGTCGAGGTGGTATTTGGTGAAGAATTTCCAGGCGCCGTCGTTGACCTCGTCAAGGACGTTGCCGTAGCTGCCGGAGGAGTTGGGGATGATGTGGAGTTCGAAGGGGAAGCCGGCTTTTACGAAGGCGTCGTGCTGGTTGGTCATCATGCGGAGGTCGTGGTCGGCATCCTGATCGCCGACCCAGTCCTCGAAGGGCTCTTTGCGGGGGGCGTGGGCGAAGAGGGAGTAGTTGGAGGGGTCGAGGATGGCGGCGTGGACGGCGGTGGCGGCCCAGTAGTTGGCGTCGTAAATGCCGATGGCGAGGGCGTAGATGCCTCCGCCGCCGACGCCGAAGAGGTAGACGCGGGAGAGGTCGACGGGATGTTTTTTGGCGACTTCAGCGACTACGGCGTGGAGGTAGGGAGGGCCGTCGGTCTGGGTGTTCCAAAGGGTGTTGTGGAGGGCCTCCGGAGCGATGACGATAAAGTCGCGGTTGGAGGCGATGCCCTTCCAGGAGCCCATGATGTCGGTGTCATAGCCGCCCTGGTCGTGGATGAGGACGACGGCGGGGAGAGGCTTGGTGGCGTCGGCGGCAACGGGGACCTGGTAGAGGTAGTCGCGCTTCTGGCCGTCGAAGGTGAAGGTGTCGTGCACCGGCTTGTCTTTGGCGGCGGAGGCGGGGAGGTTGGCGAGGAGGAGCAGCAGGGCGGGAAGTAGCGAGATGCAGCGTTTCATTTTGAGTTGGGACTCCGCGAGTGTTCGGGAAACATATTACAGGGAACAGAGGTCAGAGCGCAGGGTACAGGGCTGGGAGACGATCCTACGATGGCGCGCAGACGTCAACCGCATTTTCGCGGGCGATCCACGGAGAACGGCGTGCTGTCGCGCGTATCCCGGGTCTCAAAATCGAGAGCCGGGCCGGCCTGGTGGAGGTCCAGATGACTCACAGGGGACAGGGCACAGAGTTCAGTGGAACCCGAACTTGCGCCGATCGAGATCTTTTTCGGCCGCTTTGCGACCGATTCCCCTCCGCGATTGGAGTTTCTGCTGATATGGCGTTTGCTGCTACGGGGGTCCCCGTTCGACGCGTCGCCTCGCGGCGACTTGCTCAGGGCAGGCTATTCGGCTGCGCGCGGTCCAGGCTGGCTCACCGCTGGAAGGGGTCTTGGCCGCGCTCCGCTCAGGATGACAGTGGGTGCTATTACAATCCAGGAGCGAGGGTTGAGCCGGGGATGGTGAATATTTTCCGCAGGAAGAAAGAGGATGAGGGGCGTGGGCGGCCGACGCTGCTGACGGGGCCGCGGATACCGCGGCACTCGAGCGGATGGGAGGCAATGCTGAAGCATCTGCGGACGGAGAATGGGCTGCGAGTGCTGGACATTGGGCCGACGTCGCCGCAGAACATCAATTTTCTGACGGAAATGGGGCACAGCGTGTACATGGCCGATGTGGTGCATGAGTCGCTGCGCGAGGAGTGGAAGCTGGCGCCGCTGGAAGAGGGCGAGCCGGCGCGGTTCGACGTGGATGGATTTTTCGAACAGAATTTGAATTTTCATGGGCGGCAGTTCGATGTGGTGCTGCTGTGGGCGACGTTCGATTACATTCCGGAGGGGCTGATTGAGCCGCTGGTGTTGCGGCTGAAGGATGCGACGCTGAAGGATGGGAAGGTGCTGGCGATTTTTCATTCGAAGCCGACGGGGCCGTATACGGAGTATTGCCGGTACCATCTGACGAATACTTCGGAGATCGAGATGCAGGAGACGGAGCCTTATCCCGTGCTGCGGGTTTATACGAACCGGAAAATTGAGCAGCTGTTTAAGGGATTCTCGGGGAGCCGGTTCTTTCTGGCTAAGGATAATTTGTACGAGGTGATTTTGACGCGGTAGGGTGACGGTGACGAAACAGACCCCGAGTGCGCCAGAACTTTCTTCCCATCCCCTGCGTAGTCTCCTCCGCACCGTCACTCTTCTAACCGAGGCTGCCGCTCATGGAGAACCTGGCTCAGGACATTCGCTACACCGTTCGAACTCTGCTCCGGGCCCCTGGCTTTTCCTTCGTCGTGATCCTTTCCATCGCGCTGGCGTTTGCGGCCAATGCGACGGTCTTCAGCGTGGCTAACGGGTTGCTGTGGGGAGTCCTTCCCGTCCGGGACCCAGGCCGCGTGGTCATGTTCTCTGAGGGCACCTCGTTTTCTTATCCCGACTACGTCGATTATCGCGACCAGACTGGCGCGATGTTCGAAGGTGGCATAGCGGCGCACTTTCCTCTCATTCCCGCGAGCATCGGCGGCAAGGGATCGCCGGAGCGAGTCTGGGGCCAGTCCGTCAGCGGCAACTTCTTCCCGACGCTGGATGTGCCGATGACGCTCGGCCGTTCCATTCTTCCCGAAGATGACACTATCGCTCGCGGCCACGTGGTCGTGCTGAGCAGCGGCCTGTGGCGGCGACGCTTTGGCGGCGACCCGAACATTCTCAACCGCGACATTGCGCTGAACGGACAGCACTACACCGTGGTGGGAGTCGCACCCCCAGGCTTTTATGGCGTCGATCGCGGCATCGTTTCCGAGTTTTGGGTGCCCCTTGCTGTGTCGGAAGAAATTCTGCCGGACCTGACGGCGGACGGCAGCACCATCAACCAGCGGAATAATCAATGGCTCATGCTCGATGCGCGGCTCAAACCTGGAGTCACTCGCGCCAGGGCTCTTATCCTCGTCAACGTTGTCAAGAAGCGCCTCGACGACGCCTGGCACAAGGATGAGAAGACGCACGAAAAGATCACGCTGCAAGTAGCGGGCGGCCTCATTGCCGGCTCCGCCACACCGGCATTCACGCTGATGGCGGTCCTGATGATCGTGGTGGGGCTGGTGCTGCTGGTCGCCTGCGCCAACGTTGCCAACCTGCTGCTGGCCCGCGCCACCGGCCGGCAAAAAGAAATCGCCATTCGGCTCGCGATCGGGGCTGGGCGTCGTCAGCTCGTCCGCCAGCTGCTGATCGAAAGCTTTCTCCTCTCGCTCGCAGGCGCTGGCTTCGGATTTCTGCTGGCTGCTGTGGCCGCTCGCGCCATCTCCAGTTTCAAGCTTCCCCTGCCATTCCCGATTGCCTTCGACTTCAACGTCGATTGGCGCGTCGCCCTTTTCACACTCGGATTGTCGGCGATTACTGCCCTGGTGTTTGGGCTGGTTCCGGCGCTGCGCGCTTCGCGCCCCGACCTGGTCGGCTCCCTCAAAGATGGCCCCGCGGCCCTGGGACGCGGCGGCCGATCGCGCATGCGCAACACCCTGGTGGTGGTGCAGGTCTCGCTCTCCCTCGTACTTCTGACTACAGCGGGACTGTTTCTTCGCAGCCTCGGCAATGCGTCCTCCATCGACATTGGGTTCAAGCCTGGCAACATGCTGATCATGTCGGTGGACCCCAAAATCCACAACTACTCGCACGACAAAACCGTGCAGTTCCTCTCGCAGCTGCGCGACCGGGTGTCGGCGCTTCCCGGCGTTCGCTCCGTGAGCTTTGTGGGCATAGTGCCGCTCAGCATCGGCTCCGCCGAGAACAAGTTCGACGTGGACGCAGCAAAGGGTCACCCCGCACACAATGTCGTGGCCATCGTCAACACGATCGGCACCGGATATTTCCAGACCATGGGTATTCCTTTGCTGCGCGGCCAGGACTTCGCCGGGCAGGACTTTACCTCGCACGACCTTACCTCACACCCTGGCGGCCAGCCAGCCCTCATCATCAACGAGACCATGGCCGCGCATCTGTTTCCTGGCCAGGATCCCATCGGTCAAACCATTCGCCAGGATAAGTCCACTTACACGGTCGTCGGCGTTGCCCGTAACTCGAAATCGCGCACCATCGGGGAAAAGCCGCTCGACGCCGCGTATCTCTATCTGAATGCCGCGCCGGAAAAGGCCACCAGCTTTTTCGGAACCACCATCCTGGTCAAGACTTCGATGGATCCTCGCGCCCTGGCTTCCTCCGTGCGCGAACAGATCGTCGCGCTCGATCCGAATATGGCGGTCTTCAATGCCGAGACCATGCAGGAGCACGTCGATAAATCGCTGCTTCTGCCGCGCATCTCCGCGCTGCTGCTGGGAATCTTTGGAGCGATCGGCCTGACCCTCGCCGCTATCGGGCTCTATGGCGTGATGAGTTATTCGGTGCGGCGGCGCACGCGCGAGATCGGCATCCGCATGGCGCTGGGCGCAAAACGTCCGACCGTCCTGAAAATGATCCTTCGTCAGGGGCTCGTCCTCACCGTTATCGGGCTGGGCATCGGGCTTGCTATTGCCCTGGCGCTGGGACGGTTCACCGCCAGCGTGCTCTACGGCACCAGTGGAACCGATCTGCTGACGTTCGTGACTGTCTCGCTGGTGCTGCTCGCGACTGCAGTCGCGGCGGTCCTGGTTCCCGCCCTCCGCGCGGCGCACGTCGAACCGACGACCGCGCTTCGCTACGAGTAGGCCGGCAACTACGAGCAGGAGCTCCGGTGCGCCGGAGTCTCCTTGTTCGTTGCGAAGAATCCTGATCCATGTAAGTCAGGGTATTCCGGGCGGGCGCGCTGCTTCGGCGTTCGATGGTAGATTATGAGTTTTGGACGTCCTTAGCCGACGCTCATGCTTACTCGCCGATCCCTCGTCAGGGCTATTCCCGCAGCCCTCGTCGCGGCCCGTGGCGGTTTTCCGCAGCCGCTCGCCACCGCTGGCGCCACCGGGACCAGTCTGCCCGCGCGCGACGCCTTCGTCACGCCGCAGTTCGAGGTCTGCCTGAACAACGCCCGCTGGCATCCTCTCTCGATCGGTGCCCGCAAGGCAATGGAGGACTATCTCGAATACAAGTCCCGCGGCATATGGAACCAGACCAGCCTCACCAGTCCTGCCTCCATCCTCGTTCGTGCATCGTTCGCGAAGTTAATCAATGCCGCGCCGGACGAAGTCGCCTTCGTGCAAAGCACCACCGCAGGCGAGAACCTCGCCGTCAGCGCTCTGGGACTTACCCAACCCGGCAACTTCAACATCGTCACCGATGCGCTCCACTTCGAGGGCTCGCTGTACTTCTACTCGGAGCTGAAAAAGCGCGGCATCGAAGTCCGCGTCCTCAAGCCGCACATCACGGATCGGGGTTGGTCTATCGAGAAGACCGACATCGAGAGGGCCGTCGACAAGAACACCAGGCTCATTGCTGTCTCGTGGGTTTCCATGATCAACGGCTTCACCCATGACGTCGCCTGGCTCGCATCGCTGGCCCACGCCCACGGCGCGCGCCTCTTCGTGGACGCTGTGCAGGCAGCAGGCTGCCTCCCCATCGACGTTCGCAGCACCGGCATCGACTTCCTTTCGAGCGCGAGTTACAAGTGGCTCATGGGCGACTTCGGCCTCGGCTTCCTCTACGCCGGGTCTGACGTCCTGCCCACTCTCCACCGCACCCAGTGGAGCTATCGTCAGTTCTCCGACATGGAGTACCACGCCTTTCCCCACGACAATCCCGGCCCTTTTCCGGCGACGTTCGATCAGCTGCACACCGCCGCGGGCTACTTTGAAACCGGCACGTACGCCAACGCCGTCCTCGCCACACTCAGCCACTCGCTGCCGTGGATCCAGCAAATCGGTATCGCCAATATTCAACAGCACGCGCACGCGCTGAACGGAGTGCTGCGCGAGGAGATGCCGAGGCTTGGCTTTGAGTGCATCACGCCGGCGGACGCACAAGGGGCGATCGTCAGCTTCGCCGTGAAAGACGATGCCGGCACCGCGGCCAGGCTGAAGCGGGCGAATGTCGACGTTTCACTCAATCCGAGACGTATGCGGGTCTCCCCTTCGATTTACAACAACGAAGCGGACGTGCGGGCTTTGCTGGAAGCGCTTAGCTAACGTCTCGAGGAAGCCTTCGCCGCTCAGGATGAGAGTGGCAGAGCCCACACGGGGGACTTCAGAAGGATTCGGTTGGGGCTGGTTTTTTGCGGGTCGCGTAGAAGCCTACGGCGAGCGTGGCGAGGATGGGGATCGCTAAGGCGGTATAAGCGGAGTAGTTCTGTTTGGCGGTGAGGTAGACGACTCGGTGCTGGTCGTTGAAGCGGCAGACGTGGCCGGAGCGCGGGTCGGGGACGGAGGGAGCGACCTTCTCGAAGTGGAGGAGGAGGGCGATGCTGGCTCCCCAGAGACAGAGGGCCAGGACAACCAGCGTGGCGATCATGGTGGCGGGCCGGGAGCGGGGTTTTTGAGCGGGGTCCGGGGTGGGATCGAGGAGGGAGCCGAGTTGTTCGCGGATGTTGGAGTCGGACAGCATGGCGATAAGGCCCTTTGATGATAACAACGGGCGGGGAGGTTTGGCTTGGGGAGTGTGGGGTTTGGCGGGTGGCACTCGGGGGCTGAAGCCCCATCTGTTTGGCCGGCATCGGCACGACTGAACAGCTTGCGGAAAAAAGTCCCGAAACGAAGAAGACCCATCCCTCAGCGGCTCAAGCCGGACTGATTTAGCAGGTTTTATGGCATAGCTGAAGCTGTGCCCCTTCAAATCTACGAGTTTTTCCACATGCTGCGAAGTCGTGCCCAAAATGGAGCGGGAGGAGTACTTTCGAGTGAATCGAGGGTCGAATCGTATGGACGGGTCGGCTGGCGGGGGAGCACGCTTCTTGCTGTGGGGTGAACCTGGCCTTCGCTGGGTTGGGGGTGTTGGGTTTTCCCCCCCGGCATCCTTCAGGTACTTGAGGTGGGTCCGGGGACTTGAGGCGGGCCCGGTACGTTGCCGCTTTTCCGCAAGCTGTCAAGCTGTGCCCCTTCAAAGCCGCGAGTTTTTACACAAGCTGTGACGTCGTGCCTCTTCACAGGTTGTGACCGCTTTGAAGCATTATCCCTTGGCGGGTTGTGCTCCGGTCAGGATGGAATTCGGGCTGGTGGAGACGAGTACTCCCTGGCCTTTACTGGTCGAGGGGGGCGGAGGCTGTGGCGTAGTAGCCGGGGCGGTAGCGGAGAGTGTATGGCGAGCTGGATTTGGGGGCGGATGGGGTGAGGGTGAGCTGGATGCGGCGGAAGTCGGACTGGGTGCGGCGCTGGACGGGGTAGTAGCCGATCAGATATTGGGTGCGGAGATCTTCGGAGATCTTGCGGAAGGCGGCGGCGACGTCTCCATACTCGGCGTAGAAGTATTTGCCGCCGGTCTCCTGGGAGAGGGTGATGAGGGCGTGCTCGCCGCCGGTATCGCGGCCGGCGTCGTTGGGAATGGGGATGTCGATGAGGGAGTAGACCATGACCTCGTCGCGAACGGCCTGGTCGAGGGCTTGCTGGAAATCGACATTGTTGACGGTGTTGCCGCCGTCGGAGATGACGACCAGGACTTTGCGGCCGGAGCGCGGGGCGAGGCTTTGCGCGGAGAGGTAGATGGCGTCGTAGAGGGCGGTGGCGGGACCGAAGTCGAGGTTGTTGAGGCCCCAGTCGAGATGGCGGAGGTCGGCGGTGAAGGGGACGATTTCGCGGACGGAGGAATTGAAGTCGATGAGGTCGAGGCCGTCTTTGGGGCGGAGGGTGGCGCGCATGAAGTCGCGGGCGGCGCGAGTCTCGATTTCGAGGTCCTTGCGGACGGAGCCGCTGGTGTCGATGGCGAGGACGAGGTTGAGGGGCAGGTTGGTCTCGCGGTCGAAGTAAGTAATTTTTTGGGCGACGCCGTCTTCGGTGAGGGCGAAATCATTTTGGGTGAGGCCGCCGATGGGGGCGCCGGTGGAGTCAGTGACGTTGACGAAGACGTTGACGAGGTGGACTTTTACGTGGAAGGTGGGGGGCTGGTTTTCCTGGGGGTGGGCGGTCGTTGCAAGGGCGAGGAGGAGTGCAAAAAGCATTGCAATGCTCTGCTGCTTTCTCATGAAAAAGCGAAGCGCGGGTGCCATTCGACTCGTTGCCCCCGGCAACTCGCTCAGGCCAAGCTCTTCGACTCGCTTCTGAATTTTTTGTTGCGCCAAAAGCGGCGCAACGTTTGCGGATGCTTCGCTCAGGATGACGGGGTTTTCTTTTTTTATTGCGAGTGGTGATGAGTCCCTGCGAAAGGCAAACGCGAGGTCCTTCGCTTCGCTCAGGATGACAGGTTTGGTCAACGGGCACGCTCCCGTTTGCGGGGCTTCGCGGTGCTCGCGCGTGGTGTGGACTTCTTCTTCACAACCTTCTGCTTCGCCCGATCCGAAGTGGACTTCGCCGTGGCTGGCTTGAGTTCCGGGGGGAAAGGGTCGCCCTGGGCCCAGACGGCACCGTCGGTGAAGAATTCTTTTTTCCAGATGGGGACTGTTTTTTTCAGGGTATCGATGAGCCAGCGGCAAGCGTCGAAGGCGGCGGCTCGATGAGCGGAGGCAACGGCGATGACGACCGAGGTTTCGCCGATGTCGAGGCGGCCGAGGCGATGGACGATGACGACGTCGCGGATGGGAAACTCGGCGAGGGCCTGTGCGGCGAGGAGCTTCATCTGGTTGAGGGCCATCTCGCGGTAAGTCTCATAGAAGAGGTACAGGGTGCGGCGGCCGCGGGAGTTGTTGCGGACGATGCCGTCAAAGACGACGACGGCGCCGTCCTGTTCGCGCTTGAGAGAGGAGGCCACTCCGATGGCGTCGATGGGCTCTTCGCTGAGATGAACGCGGTGTTTGGGGATGTGGATGATGGGGATGGATTCCTGGGGATTCGGCTGAGCCCATGTCCCAGCACCAGGGACATGGGGCACCCGGGTCGTTGCGGATTTTTTTGGGGCTCCGCCGCTGACGGGCGGGAGGAGGGCGACTTCGTCTCCGTCGGCGAGGGTGTGAGTGGCGGGGACGTATTCCTGATTGACGGCTACGGCGATGGCGGACCACGGAATCACGTTGGCGGGGACAAGACTGCGGCAGCGGCCGAGGAGATCGCGGACGGTGGATCCGGCGGGGAGTTCGAGGGAGCCTGTGGAGGGGCCGAGGTGATCGCGGAGAGTGCCGAAGGCGAGGAGGGTGATGCGCATCGAGTTTTATTATCGGTTAACTGCTGTTGGGTTGGACGGATGAGAGCGGCGTTCGGCGCTCAGCGTTCGGCGTTCCGGGAGCCGCGCGCTTCGCGCGAGCCCCGGGTCTCAAAATCGAGACCTGGGCCAGCCTGAACTACCCCACCCTCCACCACACCACGCCAACACCGGGCGTGGCGGGGATGGGGCACCTGGTTTCCGGCTCAGAAATAATGCTTTGGCGCGCGCAAATGTGGGACACTGCCTGGGAATGCGGAATCGAGAAACCAGGGGCTAAAGCCCTTGACTGTTTGGCATCGAATCGGCACGAGTGAACTCGTGCCCTGATACAAAAACAACTCAATCGCGCGGGCAGTTGGGCGAGGAGACACATGAGCTATATCGACAAGACGCTGGTTCCTGGAGAGAAGGTCGTTTACACGACGCGGCTGCACTGGATCGTGATGCTGGGGCACATTTTTGGGGCGCTTGTGCTGTGGGCGATCGGCGGGTACCTGCTCTGGTATGCGTACGCGCACGCCGAGATGGAGGCGACGAGCCGGAAGGTTGCGGAGTATGGCGGGGCGGCGCTGGTGGTGTGCGGGTTGATTGTGATTCTGGTGGGAAGCGTCCGGCGGAATGCGACGGAGATGGCGGTGACGACGCGGCGGGTGGTGATCAAGACCGGCCTCGCGAGCCGGCGGACCATTGAGATGCTGCTGAACAAGGTCGAGACCATTGAGGTGAGCGAGCCGGGGATGGGGCGCGTGCTGGGATACGGATCGATCACGATGATTGGCACGGGCGGGACTTCGGAGGCGTTTCACAAGATGGCGCGCCCGCTGGAGTTTCGCAATGCAGCGCAGATGGAGATTGAGAAGATGACCCCGGGTGCTGTTCCGGCCGTCACCCCGCCGATTGCGCGACAATAGAAGGCCATGGAATTTGTCGATTTGAAGGCGCAGTACCGGCACGTCGGGGCGCGGGTGGATGCGCGTATCCAGAAGGTTCTCGAACATCAGCGTTTTATTTTGGGCCCCGAGGTTGGGGAGCTGGAGGAGCGGCTTGCTTCTCGGGTCGGTGCTCGGCACTGCATCTCGTGCGCGAGCGGAACGGACGCTCTGCTGCTGGCTTTGATGGCGCTCGACGTGGGGCGCGATGAGGCTGATGGTCCCGATGAGGTGATCACTACTCCATTTACGTTTTTTGCTACGGGGGAGATGATCACGCTGGCTGGGGCTCGGCCGGTGTTTGTCGATGTCGAGCCTGTTGGGTTCAACCTTGATCCGGAAAAAATTGAGGCGGCGATTACTCCGCGGACTCGCGCGATTTTGCCGGTGAGTTTGTATGGGCAGACGGCGGAGATGGATGCGATCAACGCGATTGCTGCGCGGCATGGGCTGGCGGTGATCGAAGACGCGGCGCAGAGTTTTGGAGCGCTGTATCGGGGACGGCACTCGGGGAATTTGAGTACGGTTGGGTGCTCGAGTTTTTTTCCGTCGAAGCCGCTGGGATGTTATGGCGATGGCGGGGCGTGCTTCACGAATGACGATGCGCTGGCCGTGGCGATGCTGGAGTTGCGGAATCATGGGCAGGAGGGGCGGTATCGTCACACGCGGATTGGGATCAACGGACGGCTGGATACGCTGCAGGCCGCGGTGCTGCTGGCGAAGCTCGATTATTTCGATGAGGAGCTGACGGCGCGGGCGGAGATTGCGGATCGATACACGGCGCTGCTGCAGAATGCGGTACGGACGCCGCGGGTGCTGCCGGATCGGACGTGCGTGTGGGCGCAGTACACGATTGAGGTGGAGGATCGCGCGGCGGTGGAGACTTTGCTGAAGGGTGCGGAGATTCCAACGGCCGTGCATTATCCTGTGCCGCTGCACTTGCAGCCTGTGTATGCGGAGCTGGCCGGCGAGATGGGATGGGGGCGGGGGAGTTTTCCTGTTGCGGAGCACGCGGCAAAGCAGGTGTTGAGCCTGCCGATGCATCCTTACCTCAAGCCGCCGGAGATTGAGAAGGTGGCGGAGGCGGTGAAACAGAGCGCAGGGCACAGAGCTCAGAGTTCAGAAGAGCCGACAGCGGTTCGCGGATAGAAAAGATCTCAGAAAGAAGAACGCCCCCACCCTGGCGCGCGAAAATGCCGCGCACCAGAATGGGGCACCCGGGGTTCGTGGCGGCGCTTCGCTCAGGATGACGGCGTTGTAAATGGAGGATGACACGTTGGTGACCGAAACGTGCGTGACCAGAGTGAGGGATGAGGGTGACGCATCTGGTGAGATAACCTGGTCCCAAAGTTGGGATTGACACTTGGAGCCAGGGCACAGAGAATGGCGTCAATTGACGGACCGCCAGGATTCGGTTGAGATGCATCGTACCGGGTCAGGCGGCCGTAGAGACGCCGCCTGTGATGCCCGAGCGAGAATCGAGCACGAGCGATGCCAAAGAGGTTGCGCGGCAGATGCGTCGCGAGCCGGAAAAGCGCTTGCCGGCGCGACGATATTTTCCGAAGACGATCTTTCCCGAAACGATATTTTCCGAAAACCAGGGTCTAACGAAACAGG
>Ga0182015_10003359_pt1 | contig 18073 bp, 19 predicted proteins | sample 712P3MmetaG_FD_120478 | JGI IMG/M metagenome (GOLD analysis project Ga0182015, IMG submission 120478) | Permafrost microbial communities from Stordalen Mire, Sweden - 712P3M metaG | ecosystem: Environmental > Terrestrial > Soil > Wetlands > Permafrost | place: Sweden: Stordalen | collected...
CTGGTGGATGAGAAGATGCTGCTCGACATGACGGCGGAGCTGAATGCAGTGCTTGTGGATCAGCTGAAGACGACCGTTGTGCAGGATTACCGCTGCATGACGACGTGGGTGCTGCGGAAGCGGCGAGGGTGAGAGCAGTGAAGGCTCGTTTGTGTCGGACCGCATAGACTCCCATGTCCCCAAATGCGAGGGACATGGGGCACCCTGCAAAATCGAGCGCTAAAGTGGTCAATATTGACCAGTCCCCTGTGCGGAAAGGGCGTACGGTCGGCTTACTGATTTAATTGTCGTGGCTCCCCAGTCAAGAGGAAAGCCTCTCAGAGATGAGGGGCTTTCGTGCGTTTGGCGCGAAGGACTTGAAAGGGGCCGAAGCTCGTGGTTTCCCGCCCTTCCGCGATAAAACTGCGGAAGGATGGGGCACCCCAGCATCCAGGCGGGGGAAGGATGCGCGGACGTCTCGGCAGCTTTGGCAGGCTCCTGTTATGATTCGGCGTTGATTTGAATGAGGGTTGGAAGGAGAGCTCATGGAGAATGGTTCGCGCAGGGGATTCATGAAGGCGGCTTCGGCGGCGATGGGAGCGGTGGCATTGGCGGGGCGGATGCCAGCGTGGGCGGGCATGTCGGTGGAGAGGGTCCGGGTGTGGAGCAGTTTTCGCGATAAGCGCCACGCGGAGGGCGAGGGGTTGAGCTGGATAGCGGCGGGCACGATTGCGGCGGATGCGATTGTGCTCGATCCGGGGACGGTGAAGCAGGAGATTCTGGGGTTTGGCGGGGCGATGACGGACGCGAGCTGCTACGTGCTGAGCCAGCTGAGCGAGGCCGAGCGCAAGCCGATCATGCATGACCTGTTTGCGCCGGAAGAGATGGGCTTGAACGTGTGCCGGACGTGCGTGGGGGCGAGCGACTACTCGCGGACGGTGTACAGCTTTGATGAGAGCGCGGAGCCCGATCCAGAGATGAAGCATTTCTCGATCGATCACGACAAGGAGTACATTCTGCGGGTGCTGAGGGAGGCGCGGAAGGCGAATCCGGAGCTGTTTCTGTTTTCGTCGCCGTGGAGCCCGCCGGGGTGGATGAAGGCCAACAAGTCGATGCTGGGCGGAGCGATGCGGAGCGGGAATTTTGAGGCGTATGCGCGGTACTTCATGAAGTTTCTGGAGGGCTACAAGGCAGAGGGCGTGGCGATTGACGCGGTGACGGTGCAGAACGAGACAGATGCCGAGCAGGGTGGACGCATGCCGGCGTGCTTGTGGGCGCAGGAGCACGAGATTGAGTATGTGGCGAAGTTTCTGGGGCCGGCGCTGCGCAAGGCGGGCGCGAAGACGAAGATCTGGGTGCTGGACCACAATTACAACCTGTGGGGCCGGGCGATTGGCGAGTTGAGCAATTCGGAGGCGAATGAGTACATCGACGGGATCGCGTGGCACGGGTATGTGGGCGAGCCCTCGGCGATGACGCGGGTGCATGAGGCGTTTCCGAAGAAGAATGCGTACTGGACCGAGGGAGGGCCGGACATCCTCGCGCCTGACTACGAGACTGACTTCACGAAGTGGGGCGAGACATTCAACGGGATTCTGGGCAACTGGGCGCGGTGCATCACGGCGTGGAATGTGGTGCTGGATGAGAAGGGCAAGCCGAACGTGGGGCCGTTTTCGTGCGGCGGCGTGATCACGGTGGAGAACGGAAGCCACAAGGTGACGCGGAGCGGACAGTACTGGGCGTTTGCGCATTATGCGCGGCACATGAAGCGCGGGGCGAGGGTGATTGCTGCCAATGGCGTGGGCGGGGATGAGAATGGTGTGACGCTGACGGCAGCGCGCAACCCCGATGGGAGCTTTGTGGCTGTGGTGGCGAATCGCGGGGCGGAGAGGCGCGTGCAGTTGGTGATGGGAGCGAGCGTGCTGGATGTGGAACTGCCGGCGGATTCGCTGCAGACGCTGGAGTGGGCGTGAGGGCTGGGAGATTGTGACCTCCCGCCCATTTCCGCAAAAAGCGCGGACATGGGCGGGGCACAGTTTTTCCCGAACTGCGTGAGAGCCAATTTCTTTCACTCCCATGTCCCCAAATGCGAGGGACATGGGGCACCCGGTGAGTTTTGGCCGGATACTTGACAAGAACAACCGCAGATCCTTCGACTCGCTGCGATTGCTCGGGATGACAGCCGATTACTGACACGAATTCCGGCTGCTGAGGCCATCCCCGGAACCATGCCCGTTACCCCATGGGTTCCCCCTGGTTCCTTGCGGAAAAAGGGGGTGAGCCCCCGGGCTATAGTGAAGGTTGGCGATTCTTCACGACCTTGCTCAGGCGTGATGAACCAGAGCACGACTTCAACTCGTTCCTTTGGCTGGGAAGATGCAGTGGCTGCGGAACCTCTGTTCCGTCGCGCGCAGCAGTCTGTCTCTTCCGGCGGGCCTACGCTTCCGGGCATGCCGCCGGAGCTGTCGGAAGCCGACGACGAAGATGAGGTGCGCCCGGGGAAGGGGCGGTTTGGCGGGCCACGGAATCCCTGGTGGCGGCCGGCGAGCATGGGGGGACGCGTGCTGCTCGGCATGTCGCTGCTGACAGTTCTTGCGGGGCTCACCGTTGGGACTCTCTATCTGAAAAACTTTCTGGGCCGCGATGGGCGCTTCCGCATTGCGGGGTCGAGCAACATTGAGGCCACCGGGCTGACCGAGGTGAGCCGCAAGCAGATGCTGCCTGTTTTTGGCGAGGACATTGGCCGCAACATTTTCTTTGTGCCGTTGAGCGAGCGTCGCCGCGAGCTGGAAGAGATTCCGTGGGTGGAGCACGCGACAGTGATGCGGGTTCTGCCCGATCAGATAAGGGTGTCGCTGGTGGAGCGGAAGCCGGTGGCGTTTGTGCGGCAGGGGAACACGATTGGATTGGTGGACGCGAACGGCGTGTTGCTGTCGATGCCCGCCGCGACGATGGCGCAGCATCACTATTCGTTCCCGGTGGTGACGGGCATTGACCCAGCCGACCCGATTGCATCGCGCAAAGCGCGGATGGCGGTTTACCTGCGGATGGTGGCGGATCTGGATCAAAGCAACCAGCACTTCTCCGAACAGATTTCCGAAATCGATTTGACCGACCCCGAGGATGCGCGTGTCCTGATGCCCGAGCAGGGAGACGACATATTGGCGCATTTCGGCGAGGACAAGTTCGCCGAACGCTATCGGCGTTACGAGGAGCACATTGCGGAGTGGCGGAAGCAGTATCCGCGACTGGCTTCGGTGGATCTGCGCTACGAACAGCAGGTGGTGCTGCAAATGAAGAATGCGTCGACCGTGGAAGAGGGATCGGGCGACAAGGCTGCGGCCGCAGGAGAGAAGTCAACGGCGGCGCAGCCGGCATTACTCAAGACGGCAGCGGCGAAGACGGCAGACGCAAAGACGCCTTCTGGAGAGGCGGACAGCAAGGCAAAGGGGGCCTCGACCAACTCGGCCAAGCCGAAGGCGCTTACCGCGAAGCAGAAGGCTCAAAAAGAAGAGGCCGCGAAGGAGAAGGCAATTGAAGCGAAGGCGGCGCAGATGCGAGCCGCACGGGCGAAAGCCGCGGCAGCCAAACAGAACAGGAATCCAACGCCTGCGCAGGCAGACTCGGACAAGCGGAACGAACAGCCAATGGCTGCACAACCAACCGCGGTGAATCTCAACCAGCAGAAGCCCGCCACAAAGCCGCATCCGGGTCAGAAAGCAATGGAAGGTCAGCAGGCGCTATGAGCCAGAAACAGGACAACCTGATCGTCGTGCTGGACATTGGCAGCGCGTGGACGCGGGTTCTGGCTGCGGACGTGAACGAGGAGTCGCTGCGCTATCGCGGGCATGGGATTGTGGCGTCGGCCGGGATGCGCAAGGGCCTGATCAGCGATCTGGGGCCGGCGGCGCGTGTGGTGAAGGCGGCCAACGAAGCAGCCGAGCGAGTGGCGCACGCGAACATCGACGAGTGTGTGGTGGGCGTGGGCGGGCCGCACATTCGCGGCCTCAACACGCGTGGCGGATTCGAGCTTGGGAGCCGCATGCGCGAGATCACGCGCGAAGATGTGCGGACAGCGGTGGATCATGCACGATCGGTGGAGCGGCCTGCCGACCGGGAGATTCTTCACCTGCTGCCGCGGCAGTTCATCCTCGATGGGCAGCCAGGCATCATTGACCCGATCGGGATGGTGGGCGCGCGGCTCGAAGTACATCTGCATATGGCGACGGCCTCGGGAAGCGCGTTGCAGAGCACGGTGACCTGCGCGAATCGCGCTGGGCTTGAGGTGACGGAGGCGGTGCTCGAGTCGATAGCCGCGGCTGAGGCGACGCTATCGGCAGATGAACGCGAGTTGGGCGTGTGCCTGCTGGATATTGGCGCGCACTCAAGCGAGCTGGTGGTCTTTTACGAAGGCGCGGTTGCCTACACTGCGTCAGTGCCAATAGGCGGACAGCACTTTACGAACGACCTGGCTAAGGGGCTGGAGATGCCGGTGGCGCAGGCCGAGGAGTTGAAGCGGCAGTACGGACATGCGGTGGTAACCGACGTGCCGGAATTTGCGGAGATCGAAATTGCAAATCCGACTATGCAAACGCTGCGACTGCGCGCAATTGCGGAGATTTTGCAGCCGCGGGCACGAGAGTTGCTCCAATTCGTGAAGGAGAGCCTGCGCGTTGGACGCGTGGAGGATGCACTGGGCGCGGGATGCGTGCTGACCGGTGGTGGCGCGATGCTGCCCGGCATGCTGGACCAGGTGGAGAGCCAATTGCACGTGCCGGCGAGGACGGGAGTGCCGGTGAGACTGTCGCACATGCCCGGGGAACTGGTGCATCCGAGCTTCGCCACCATAATTGGGATGCTTTTGTACGCCCACCGCATGCGGCTTTCGCGAGCTGCCGAAGACAATTCGCTGCTCGCGAAGGTGCGCGCCATTTTCGCAGCCAGTTTTTAGTAACAGGTTTTCTGAGGAGGTTGAGACCATGATGGACCAACAGACGAGCCAGCAAATGAATCAGGTGAATCCGGCAGGCGAAATGCGGATTCAGTTTCACGAGGAGAGCGTGCGGGGTGCGCGGATCAAAGTGATCGGTGTGGGCGGTGGCGGCGGCAATGCCGTGAACCGGATGATCCAGGCGCGGATGGAAGGCGTGGAGTTTATCGCGGCCAACACCGACGTGCAGGCGCTGAAGCTGTCGCAGGCTTCAGTGAAGCTGCAGCTGGGTGTGCGGCTGACCTCGGGGCTGGGCGCAGGGGCGAACCCCGACGTAGGCCGGAGGGCGGCGCTCGAAGACTCGGAGAAGATTATTGAGGCGCTCGAGGGCGCGGACATGGTGTTTGTGACTGCGGGCCTCGGCGGCGGTACGGGCACGGGGGCGGCGCCCGTGATTGCGTCTCTGGCGAGCGAGATGGGCATTTTGACGGTTGCGGTGATCACGCGGCCATTTGCGTTTGAAGGAAAGCGCAGACTGCAGCAGGCCGAGCGCGGCATGAAGGAGCTTATCGACAGCGTGGACACGATGATCGTGATCCCTAACGAGAAGCTGCTGGTGGTGGCCAAGGACGCGGGTTTCTTTGAGAGCTTCCGCATTGCCGACGATGTGCTGCGGCAAGGCGTGCAGGGCATCAGCGACATCATCACGATTCCGGGGATCATCAACCGCGACTTTGCCGATGTGAAGACGACGATGGCGGGTATGGGTCAGGCGGTGATGGGCACGGCGGTGCGTTCGGGAGCGAATCGCGCGATTGAAGCGGCGCAGGCGGCCATGGCGTCGCCGCTGCTGGAGTCAGGAGCGATCGACGGGGCAAGAGGAATCCTGATCAACATCACGGGTTCAAGTTCGCTCAAGCTGTCTGAAGTAAATGAGGCGTCGTCGCTGATTCAGGCGGCTGCGCATGAAGACGCGAACATCATCTTTGGCGCGGTGCTGGACGAGCGGATGGGCGACGAGGTGAAGATCACGGTGATCGCGACGGGTTTCCGCGATCAGATGCCGGAGCGTCGCGCACGGATGCTGACGGTGGAAGAGGCGCCGCTTATCTCAGTGCCGGTGATGTCGCTTGACAGCTGGATGCACGAGACCGGGCCCGCGGTGGAAGCTGCCACGGCGCGATTCCTGAGCCAGGTGGAAGAGGACGAGAAGGCGGCCGAGCAGGTGAAGCAGCCGATACCCATTCGGGCCGAGACTTCCGCTGCTGCAGGACGCAGCAGGCTGGCGGAAGACCCGTTCTTTACATCGCATGAGCCTCCCGCTGCGGAGCCACTGATTGCTGAGCCTGTGATTCCGGAAAAGGTGGCTGCGAGTGTGCCGGTGGAGCATGAGCCTGTATTTGCGGCGGCGGTGAATGGCAGAAACGGCAATGGGTTCCACTACAGCGAGCATGAGACCGAGGCTGAGCATGAGCTGCCGAGGCCGAGGTTTGCCGAGCTGGCCGAAGAGCCGGCCTACACGCTGCTGCCCAAGGAGTACGCGGCGGGCGGATTCGGCAACGGCTCGCATGCGGCAGTGGGCATGGAAGAGCGCGTTGGGCAACCTGTAACGCTGTTTCCAGAGTCGGAAGAGGACGAACAGCGCGACCTGGATGTGCCGGCGTTCATGCGGGGGCTGCAGTTCTAGGGTTGGTTCATGCTGCGCCTGCGGGGGTGATGCATGAGGCTTTCCAAATCGGGACTGGGGTGTATAGTGCAAAGTAAGCCTCAGAAATGATCGTTTTCCTGCAAGCTGTGTGGCCGTCAGAATATGCGGCAGGGCATGCGGTATGGCAAGCAAGTTGTATGGCATCCCAGTTGCGCTTCTGGGTAGTTTTAAGAGATACAACAGTTTGGCCATTGAGTTGCTTGATGAAGAATGATTTCCAGGCCCCTGAGACGGAGCGGGTTAGAAGATTCTAGTGCTTGAGTTGACGGAAGATTGCAAGCCTGCCGATTGGATGGATATAGGATTTGCCCAGGCCCGGCGTTGGCAAGGTGACGGACGGAGTTTACGGTTTAGGGGGAATGGCTGGATGAGGCTTTCGCAGGGTTGGGTTCTTGGCGTCGCGCTAGTGTGCTTTGCAGGGTTGAATGCCGGTGCGGCCGGACTCGACGTTCAGCGTCCGCTTCATCGCGCCAGGACCAGCGAAACTCATCTGACTGAATCCCATGCCGGCAGCGCGCATCACGGGAGTTCGGCGAGCACGCCGCGAACGACCCAGAACCCACCCTCACGCATGGTGACGACTCATGCCAGAGCACACGTTGTTGCCGCGAGTGGCGGGGCGGCTTTAGCGGGTACGAGTGCTCTGGTGCGACGCGCGGGGTTGACCAAGCGCCATCATTATTACGAACGGTTCACCGCAAGCTCTTTTGCCAAGGGCGACATCTTTGCCGACGACGTGACGGCTGGCGAGGATCCGGTAGTACGCCAGGCGGCGATCGATGCGTTGGGCGACATGAACGGGACGGCGGTGGTGATCGATCCCTCGAATGGGCGCATTCTGGCGATGGTGAACCAAAAGCTGGCCCTTTCGCCCGGAGCAGAGCCTTGTTCGACGATCAAGATTACGGTGGCGATGGCGGCGCTTAGCGAGGGGCTGGTGACGGCCGATACGCCAGTGCGTCTCGACGGCTTCCACATGAACATGACCCAGGCGCTTGCGAAGAGCAATAACCTTTATTTTGAAGAGTTGGGCCGGGAGTTGGGCTTTGAGCGGGTAAGGCACTACGCGAATCAGTTTGGGCTGGGTGAGCTGGCGGGCTACAACATTCCCGGTGAGCAGCTTGGAGTTTATCCAGACGAGGAATTGCCTGCAACAGAGGGCGGCGTGGGCCGGATGTGCAGCTTTGGTCAGGGAGTTTCGTTGACGCCGCTGCAACTGGGCGCATACGTGGCAGCCCTGGCGAATGGCGGGACGCTCTACTATCTGCAGCATCCGACGACGATGGCCGAGGGACTTGAGTTTGCGCCGAAAGTGAAGAGAACGCTGGACATCGCGCGTTACCTTCCAGACATTGAGCAGGGCATGGCCGGGGCGGTCGAGTTCGGCACGGCGCGGAGACTGCACGCGGAATTCAACCAGCTGCCAGTCTTTGGCAAAACCGGCACCTGCTCGGACAAGGGCACGCGTTTTGGGTGGTTTGCGTCTTTCTCGCAGGCGCCGCAGGGCGGGGGACTGGTTACGGTGTTCTTTCTGGAGGGTGGGCGGCCCACATTTGGCCCGCGCGCGGCAGAGCTGACCGGGGCATTCTACAAAAACCTGTGGGATCGGAACTACTTCGCGGGCAAGGGACAGCAGGACGCGGCATTCGCGCACCCGGTGTTTGAGTCGGGCAAGACCGACGATACGCAATAGGGCACATGAGCCCGCGAGCGAGAAGCCGCCTGCGGGCGGCTTTTCTACGTTCTGGGGCGGTTTTTTCTTCGGTGAAGCGAATTAGGGTATTGGAACATCCAACGGGAAAGCCGCCGACGCGGAGAATCGGTCTACGCGTGAATTTGGCGGACAGGATCTTCCCCATTCCGCTTCAGTGACGGAAAAGTTGAGACAGGAATTCTGATGGAACTGCCGACACACATTCTGATGGTTTATGGTTACGTGCTGCTGGCCGGGTGGGTTCTGGTGGAGCAGCTGGGGCTGCCGCTGCCGGCGATGCCGGTGTTGCTGGCGGCCGGCGCGCTCTCGGCCGAGCATGAGCTCAACTTCGGCCTGGCATTTCTGGTGAGCGTGGCGGCGACGCTGGCTGCGGACACTACCTGGTTTCTGGTGGGCCGCCGCTACGGGCATCATGTTCTGCGCCTCCTGTGCAAGCTTTCGCTGGAGCCGACGATTTGCGTACGCAAGACCCAGGACTCGTTTGGGCGCCGACGTGAGCTGACGCTGGTGATTGCCAAGTTTGTGCCGGGGCTGGCGACGCTGGCTCCGCCAGTCGCGGGCGAAAACGGCATGGGATTCGGCCGGTTCCTGTTCTTTGATTCGATCGGCGCGTCGTTGTGGTTGCTAGTTCTGCTGGGCGCGGGCCGCTTTTTTGGCGACATGCTCAAGCACGACCCCACCTTGCTGAATTGGGTGGGTCGCTTTTCGGGTGCGTTGCTCGTGCTGGGAATCGTCGCGTTCTTCCTGGTCCGCCTCTATCGGCGGCGCGCGTTTATGAAAGAGCTGGTACAGTCGCGCGTTGAGCCCGCGGAGTTGAAGAGCCAGCTGGATTCGGGGGAGCTGGTCTATATTGTCGATTTGCGGCATCCTCTGGAGCTTTTGCCCGATCCGTTCACGTTGCCGGGTGCGGTGCATTTTTCACCGGATGGGCTGGCAGAGCGGCACACGGAGATTCCACGCGACCGGGACATTGTGCTGTTCTGCACTTGCCCGAGCGAGGCTACGGCCGCGAAAACGGCGATGACGCTCTACAGGCTGGGGATTGAGCGGGTGAGGCCGTTGCGCGGCGGATACGACGAGTGGAAGCGGCTGGGCTTCCCGCTGGAGGCGGTGAGCCTGCCCAAACTGCCGGTCGGACCCGCGCGAGCGATTTAAGCTGTGGGGCAGAAGGGGCCAGGTTTCAGTACTGTGTGCGGCCTTAAGCTCGCTCCTGGTGTTTTTCGACGTATTCTCGCAGTGCTGAATTCATGCGAGTTTGATAGCCCTGGCCCTGGCGCTGAAACCAGTCCAGGACGTCTGCATCGACCCGCAGGGAGAGGGGCCGCTTGATGGGCCGGAACAGAGCGCCGCGCTCTGCTTTGCTCCAATCGGAAATCGGTGGCATTTCGCTTGTGTCGATCTCGCTATCGGAGATTCGAGCCAGTGCATCTAGCTCAGACTTTAGCTTTGCAGTGAGCGGCTCGGGATTACCTCTCTTCATAGCCGCGTTTTCCATGCGTTGTCGCCCTCCTTGCGCTGATGATTCTGCCGACGCCTTTTTCATCTGGCCATGGGTGGACCACATAAAGAACTACGATTCCATCGACTGCCGGAGACCCGGGAGTTCGCCATCTCTCTTCGTTGGGAAATGGATCAGGGACCGAGATGCTGCATGGATCGCCCAATGCACGCTCAGCGAGCTCGAAGCTCACTTTGTGCTTGGCTGAATTCCTTACGGCTTTCACCGGGTCCCAAATGCACTGCATCGGAACTCCGTATATACGATAATGTATATACAAAAACTGACCCTGTCAATATGACCCGGCTATCTTGTTGACGCCGGGAGACAACGCTGCACGCCGTAGTATGAAAGTGAATGGTTTGGCAAGGCAGGAGCGAGTTTTGGCATACGACGATTTGCGCGATTGGATTAAAACGCTGGAAAAAGCCGGCGAACTGAAGCGAATTAAAGAAGAGGTTTCGCCCGAGCTCGAAATCACAGAGATCACGGACCGCGTGTCGAAGATTGGCGCGGGAGGGCGGGCAGTTGGGAGTTCTCCATCCCAGGTCTCAAATGCGAGACCTGGGGCACCCAGCTCATCTGTAAAGGGAGCATATGCGCCGGGCGGGCCGGCGCTGCTTTTTGAAAACATCAAGGGGCATCCGGGGCACAAGGTGCTGATCAACCAGTTTGGCAGCGAGCGGCGCATGGCTATGGCTCTCGGTGTGGAGCGGCTGGACGAGATTGCCGAGCGAATCAAGGGGCTGATGAACGTGAAGGCGCCGGAGGGGCTCTTCGACAAGCTAAAGATGCTGCCGCAGCTGGGAGCGCTGACGGCTGCTTTCCCGAAGACGGTTTCGGCCAAGGACGCACCGTGCAAGGAAGTGATTCTGCGTGAGGGGTTCGACCTTAATCAGTTTCCGATTCTGAAGTGCTGGCCGCACGATGGCGGGCGGTTCATCACGCTGCCCTGCGTGCATACGCGCGACCCGAAGTCGGGCAAGCGGAATATTGGCATGTACCGCATGCAGGTGTACGACGGGCAGACTACGGGGATGCACTGGCAGCGGCAGAAGGTTGCGGCGGAGCATTTCCGGAATGCGATTCGCAACGCTGCTGCGGAGACCGCGAAGGCCGACGGGACGATGAGCGAGGCTGTGGCTCGGGTGGCTGCGATGGCGGAGAGTGCGGGCGGAGCGTTGGCGATACCCGATGGGCCGATTGGCGGATTGCCGCAGGTGACGCTGGGGAAGATGAAGGGCTCGCGGCTGGAGGTTGCGGTGGCGATTGGGACCGATCCGGCGTTGACGTTTTCGGCGATCGTGCCTGCGCCGCCCGAGGTTGAGGAGTTCATGATTGCGGGGTTTCTGCGCGGGAAGAGCGTGGAAATCGTCAAGTGCGAGACGGTGGACCTGGAAGTGCCGGCGCATGCGGAGATTGTGCTCGAAGGCTACGTAGAACTGGGCGAGTTGCGCAGCGAAGGCCCGTTTGGCGACCACACAGGCTTCTACACGCTGACGGAGGAGTACCCGGTGTTTCACTTGACCTGCATTACGCATCGAAAGGATCCGATCTACGCGGCAACGATTGTGGGCAAGCCACCGATGGAAGATGCGTGGATGGGCAAGGCGGTGGAACGCATCTTTCTGCCGGCGATGAAGATGACGATTCCGGAGATTGTCGATATCAATTTGCCAGTGGAGGGCGTGTTCCACAACCTGATGCTGGTCTCGATCAGGAAGAGCTATCCGGGGCAGGCGCGCAAGGTGATGAACGCGATCTGGTCGCTGGGACAGGCGATGTTTACCAAATGCATTGTGGTGGTGGACGAAGACTGCGATGTGCAGGACGTGGGCGAGGTGGTGCTGCGGGTTACGAACAACATTGATCCGGAGCGCGACATCCAATTCACCATGGGGCCCGTGGACTCCCTGGATCATGCATCGCGGCTGCCTAACTACGGTTCGAAGATGGGGATTGATGCGACGAGGAAGTGGAAGGCGGAGGGATTTGAGAGGCCGTGGCCGGCGATGATCGAGATGGACCCGGCGACGCGGGCCAAGGTCGACGCGATGTGGGAGAAGCTGGGACTTTGAGGGCTGGGGCAATGTTGGCTGGGGGTCGCGTGCGGCGGGGGCTGCGCAGACGGGTATGGGCGTTTGCGGCAATGCTGATGGTGGGGCTGCTTTTGGCAAGTGCGCCGATGGGGGCTCAGCAGGACCCGTTTCGGTGGATGGATTTTCATGCGTCGAAGGACCAGGACATTGTGGCGTGGGTGACGCGCTCTCTGCTGCTGGATGACTGGACGGCGATTCGCGAGATCGGCGTGCAATACGATGCGGCGCTGGTGGTGACGACGAAGCGTGCGCAGGCGGACGCCGCGGCCAATGCGGATACTGTGACCGTTTGGACGGTCTCGCTGACGTCGCATGATCGCGCGCTACTGCTGACGGGAGTGAATCTGCGCTGGCTCGACTTCATGCGGTTCACGGAAAACGGTCCGGAACCAGCGGCCCTCTACGACAGCTGCCGGGAATGCGCCGTGGAGACCTACTTCACGGCATTCCACTACGTGGCGCGGAATCATGCGTGGTCGGCACGATGGATGCGGAATGGGCAGGGCGTGCCGGTGTGGAGCACGAACACGCCAACTGGAATGGTGTGGACGCAGACGTATGCGGGACTGGCCGAGCCGGATGGGCGTGCGCTGATGGGCACTTGGAACCGATTTGACTACGGACCGCAAAAGCCGGTGGACGATTTTCTGTTTGTGTATGACGTGGACCCCAACAGCGGCCTGGAACGGACGCGGCGGTTGAGCGGGGCAGAGGCCGAGGCGCTGAAGCTGCGTGTGTGCCGCGTGCAGGACGTGTTGCCGGGAGTGGCTCGGGGACAGGACGGGCCGTTGTGCCAGACGGTGATTCCGAAGGCGGAGCGCAAGCCGGTGACGACGCCGCCGGCGAATGCACAAGGGAAGTCGACGCCGCTGGGGGCGAAGAGACGGAATTGATTGGGCCCGAGACGAGCGATGTTGAATCCCACCCTTTCAGCAAAGAACGCTGAAAGGATGGGCACCCCGCAGATTTCATTGAGCGAACATTTGCAGGGGCTGAAGCCCGCGGTACTATTAGGCGTCTTGCGGCCCGACTGAAGTCGTGCCCTTGTTACAGAACAGGTTCTCGGGGCGGCTGAAGTCGTGCCCCTGTTACAGAGCGCGATTGTGCAGAACCCCCGGCGGTCACGTTGCGATTATTCTGCGGACCTGACTTTGATTATGGCGAGGTTGCGGACCCAACGCGCGGGGCGCTTTTCGCCATCGAGTACCAGCTTGAAGACGCCATCATCGCCGAGCGGTTTGCCGTCCATCGAATCCGCAACGATCACGTTTCCGACATGGACGTCGGGGTTGACCTCAGCGACTGCGAAGGCCGCGCCGTAGCCGTCGGCGCCTTCGGCAACGAGATAGAGGCGAAGATCTTTGCCATGGGGCTTATCGGGGACGCCAAGAGGCTTGAGCAGCGCCATCACCGGGATGCCCGAGTAGGTCTGATTGGCCTTGGCATGCTCATTGAAGGCCGTGAGCGAGACATGGGGCAACGCGGCGAGCGCTTCTGGCGACCACGTGGCGGTTTTATCGCCAAAGGTGATGGTCAGGGCGGTGCTGCGGACGGCTGGCTTGCCCATTTGCATGCCTGCCATTCCGTCCTTGCCGTGGGCGTCAGTCGCCGGACCTTTGGGGGTGTCCTGCGCGATGGAGAATGCGGCGAATAGTGCGACCACTGCGAAGGATAGCGAGAGGGTTCTCTTCATTCGGTTGGTTCTCCATGCTTGTTCTTCCGGATGCGATTCGATTGTCGGATGAAGGTTCGCCTGGACGCAAACGGTGTTGAACTGAACCCGAGTAACAGTGTCCCACCCAAATTGACTTCGCGACGGCGCGCCTTCGATCTATGCCTTCAGCCCACTTCGGCATCCATCGTATACTGAATCCATGTCAGTTGTGGGGAACATTGCCGCCATTGCCAAGGGCATGAGCATCACCTTCAAGGAGATGCTTGAGCCTTCGCAGGTTGAGAATTACCCGGACGGGCCGGGCCCACTGCGCGGGGCAGTGTTTGAGCAGCGATTCCGCGGTGCGCATGTGCTGCAACGGGACGAAAACGGCCTGGAGAAGTGCGTGGCGTGTTTTCTGTGCGCGGCGGCGTGCCCGGCCAATTGCATTTATATCGAAGCGGACGAGAACACGGCAGAGAAGCGCATTTCGTCGTCGGAGCGGTACGCCAAGGTCTACAACATTGACTACAACCGCTGCATCTTCTGCGGCTACTGCGTTGAGGCCTGCCCCACGGATGCGATCACGCACGGGCATGGGTTTGAGCTGGCCACGCTGAACGCGACCAACCTGGTGATGCGCAAGGAAGACATGCTGCTGCCGGTGAGCGCGCTGACGGCGAAGTAAGGAATTGCGGGATGAACTCCGTCTAGAATATGGCATTTCTTGAATGCGAATATGCGGGCGCAAACGCAGAGATAATTCGGATGGTCGCCGATCTTGACGGCGGCTGGCGAGAGCTTACCAAGGGCTGGGGTTTCTGGGCAGAGGACAACCTCGACTATAGGGACGAGTCCAAGTTCCAATGCAGGCTCTATTTTCTGGCGAAGGCGCCCGATTCGTACGAGTCAAGAAAGACTTTTCACGAACGCTACCTCCTTGAGCCGATAAGGCGTGGCAGGATTTCCATTTCGCTGCATGGAATGAACCTAGAGGTGGATGTCCCGTTGACCCAGGGTTGGAGGCGTGACAAGAACGGCCGACCACTCATCCATGAGATAGAAGAGGACGTTTTTTCAGTTGAGACCAGCGAAGGGTCGATAAATTACCGCTTACAGATCTGGGTCACGTTTTTTGGAAGGTCGAGCATGTTCGTGCCGGACCAGCGCGAATGGGGTGACGGTTTTGCTTGGGTGGGTGGCCGTCCTGAGTCGAACCGCCAGAAGTTCTGAGAGATCTAGTGTTCCCCCCAATGCAGTCTGAAATCTCACCGCGCTCTGCGGGCCAGATGCTGCTGATCGAGGGCCTGGCGGAGCAGCGACTTGATGACTGCCTGGCGGCTGATGTTCAGTTGCCGCGCCGATTCATCAAGTTCCTGAAGCATGGGCAGCGCGAAGTCGACGTTGACTCGCTGAATCGGAGGCATCATCTTTCCCGCGTTGGTGAAAAAGCGGGAAATGTCCTCTCCCCGATCAGCCATTTCCGCGATCTGATCAGCGGTTGGGGGCTTGGGGGATTCAAGTGTTTTCGGCATATAATTCCTCCTCTTCATGGGTGGATTTCCATAGCGTAATGAGGTGGTAGAACTCTCCTTCTTTGTCTTCTCGAACCTCAAAGATCAACGAATACAACCGCTGTCCGACCCACCCGATCGCTCGGAATTGCTCCGGCAAATCCGAACGTCGATCGAGATAGTAGGGGTGAGCGAAGATTTCCTGCGCTTCCTCGAATCCGATGCCACGGAGCGGGTTCGCCCTCAACCGCTGGCTCTTGCGAGGGTCGAAGTGGAAGCGCATTGGTATAACAGTTATACCATATCGCCCAGAATTGGCAACTCCACCTCGTCTCCGGAAACGAACGGGCGTCGGGCGAGATGCTTTCGATTTGCAGCCCGGTGTAAAAGCTGGGTCGGCTGATTCCGTGGTACGCTTTTTTCAACGATGAAGCTCTTCTGCAAATTCGTGGCCATGGCCGTGGTAGGGGTGCTTGCCGCATTCCCGGTGATGGCGCGTGTGACCTGTGCGATGGGGATGGCGGCGAAGGCGCCGTGTACACATTCCTGTCACAGAGCGATGGGCGCGAAGGCCATGGGTTGCTCGATGCCGCTGCAGGCTGGCCGCACTGGCTGCGACGAAAATTGCTGCCAGAACGGGATGCAGCAGGGCATTGTCCGACTGGATGCGAAGCACAAAGCCGTGAAAGTCGAGCTGGCTGCGATTTTGCCTCCTGCAGCATTGAGCGAGGGCAAGGTTTTTGCCAATCTACCGCCGGAAGGAAGGGTGGATGCGGGCCCTCCTCGATACATCCTCTTCCGGGTTTTTCGGATTTAGAGATCTCCTGACGTTCAAGCAAACGATGCCGCTTCGGGGTTGTGTATGAACCCGCCAGCGATGTTTGTGAATTGCAGCTCTAACGTCAAGAAGGAGATTTCAATGAAGCGTACGATCGCGTTTCTTTCGCTTGTTGTTGTTTTCAGTGCGATGGCATTCAGCCAAGCCAGCCAACTCAAGTCGTTCAAGGCCACATGCTGCGGCGCCTGCTGCGGCAGTGACTGCGGCAAGACGTGTTGCCAGAGCGGCTGCACGGGAGGCTGCTGCAAGGGCAAGTAAGCCGACACCCGGGGGATCCGAAGGACAAGTTCCTTTGGGCCCCCCCGGGGCTCTCATGCGGCCGTTTCGCACCGAGCACCGGTTCGATTGCTCAAATCCCCACTCCGGCGCGCAGAATGCCGTTCGCTGGGTTCGAATCTTTGTTCAACGCGCAGTCATATATCCTTGAGGGAGGGGCATTTCCACCGAAGTGCCGGCGCTCAAGGAAGTTCTGCACAGAGGCCGGTCTGCTGCCACGCCGTTTTGCAGGGGCTAAAGCCCGCAGAATTTAATTGGCGCCATCGGCACGACTGAAGTCGTGCCCTGATACAAAGCAAGTTGTGCAGAGGTTCCTTCACCTTTCAGGACGATGATGACTCAAACCGCCCAACATGCACTCAGGAAGCTTCTCGATACCCGCATCGCCATTATTGACGGCGCGATGGGCACGACCATTCGCAGCTATGGGATGACGGAGGCGGACATCCGCGAGGAGCGCTTCAAGGACGCAAAGAAGGACCTGCTGAACAACGGGGACCTGTTCTCGCTGACGCAGCCTACGATGATTCGCGACATTCATCGGCGGTTTCTTGAGGCCGGGGCCGACATTATCGAGACCAATACCTTTGGCGCGACGAGTATTGCGCAGAGCGAGTTCTTTGTGGAGGACCCGCGCGAGCATGGAGGGCGGAAGGATCCCGAGTTCTATCAGAAAATCATCGAGGACAAGTTTCTAAACGATTTGGCATGGGAGATCAACGAGCAGTCGGCGCGGCAGTGCCGGGCAGAGGCAGATCGGGCGACGCAGGAGACGGGGCGCCAGCGCTTTGTGGCCGGGGCACTGGGGCCGCTGACGGTGTCGCTTTCGAACTCGCCCGACGCGGACGATCCAGGATTTCGCGTAGTGACCTTTGACCAGGTGAAGAGCGCCTACAAGCACCAGGTGCGCGCGCTGATTGCGGGCGGCGTGGACACGCTGCTGGTGGAGACGATCTTTGATGCGTTGAATGCGAAGGCGGCGCTGGTGGCGATTCGTGAGGTCTTCGACGAGGATGGGCTGGCGGCGGAGGGGAGAGAGTTGCCGGTGATGATCTCGGCGGCGGTGGGCCGCGGCGGGGAGACGATGATCTCAGCGCAGACGGTGGAGGCCTTCTGGATTGCGGTGGAGCACGTGAAGCCGCTGTCGGTGGGGCTGAACTGCTCGCTGGGGCCTGACCTGATGTTTCCGTTCTTGAGCGATCTGGCGGCGAAGGCGAACGTGGCAATTTCGGCATATCCGAATGCTGGGCTGCCGAATCCGCTGGCGGAAACAGGCTACGACATGAAGCCAGAAGATATGGCGCGGTATCTGAGCGAGTTTGCGCGTGCGGGGCTGATCAACATCGCGGGCGGCTGCTGCGGCAACACACCGGAGCACATTGCTGCCATTGCAAAAGCTCTGGAGGGACTGCCACCGCGCAAGCTGCCTGCGGCCGAGACGGTGCACGAGCAAGCGAGCGAGGTGGAGGCATGAGTGCGGGGGGCGGCTCGTCATTGGCGGAGACTTCGGAATTGCGGGCAGAGACGAGGCCGCTGCGGCTCTCCGGCTCGCAGCCCTTCACGCAGCAGCCGGGCATCTTCATCCTGATTGGGGAGCGGACGAATGTGGCCGGGTCGCCGAAATTCGCCAAGCTGGTGAAGAACGGCAAGTTTGAAGAGGCGGTGAGCATAGCGCGGCAGCAGGTGGAGAACGGGGCCAACGTTTTGGACATCTGCATGGACGAGGGGATGATCGACGGCGTGGCGGCGATGAGCCGCTACTTGCAGCTGCTGGGGACCGAGCCCGAAGTGGCCAAGGTTCCATTCATGGTGGACTCGTCGAAGTGGGAGGTGATTGAGGCGGGGCTGAAGTGCCTGCAGGGC
>Ga0182015_10003360_pt1 | contig 18072 bp, 15 predicted proteins | sample 712P3MmetaG_FD_120478 | JGI IMG/M metagenome (GOLD analysis project Ga0182015, IMG submission 120478) | Permafrost microbial communities from Stordalen Mire, Sweden - 712P3M metaG | ecosystem: Environmental > Terrestrial > Soil > Wetlands > Permafrost | place: Sweden: Stordalen | collected...
CGGCCGGCTGCTCGGCCAGCTGGTCGCCGAGGACGGGTTGGCCGTCTGCCTTGTCGAGCACGACGTCTCCTTGGTCATGGGGGTGTGCGGGACGATCCACGTGCTCGACTACGGGCAGATCATCGCCTCGGGATCGCCGGAGAAGATCCGCCTGGAACCGGCGGTCATCGATGCCTACCTCGGCTCGACCGAAGGGGTGACATGAGCAGTGGCCTGAGCAGTGGCCTGGCGCCCTTGCTCGACGTGCGGTCGATCCGGGCCAGCTACGGCCCGATCGAGGTGATCCACGATGTCAGTCTCAAGGTCTACCCGGGCAAGGTCACCGCGCTGCTCGGACCCAATGGCGGGGGCAAGACCACTCTGGTGAACGTGTGCGCCGGGGTGCACCAGCCCGACCAGGGAGAAGTGTGGTACGAGGGCGAGAACGTGACCAAGGTCTCAGCCGGCGCGCGCTCCCGGCGGGGGATCTGCACCGTGCCCGAGGGGCGGGGGGTATTCCCCAACTTGACCGTGCGCGAGAACGTGCTGATGGCCACTCAGGTAGGCGTGAGCATGGACCAGCTGGAAGAGGTCACCTACCGGAGGTTTCCCCGTCTGGGCGAACGCCGCAAGCAGCTGGCGGGCACGCTGTCGGGCGGTGAGCAGCAGATGCTCGCCCTCTCTCGGGCCTTCAGCACCGACCCCAAGCTCCTGCTGCTCGACGAGCTGTCGATGGGACTGGCGCCCCTCATTGTCCGCCAGCTCTACGAACTGGTGAGCGAGCTGGCCTCCCAGGGCCTCTCGATCCTGATCGTCGAACAGTTCGCCCGGACCGTGCTGCCCATCGCCGACTCGGTGGCCGTCATGCTGCAGGGCGAGATCGTGCGGGAAGGCCGACCAGCCGACATCCAAGATGAAATGTCGTCGAGCTACCTGGGTTCCTGAGTGCCGCGTCGACCCCGCTAGCCAGTGGCGCCTGCTGAACTCACTCGCCAATGCGTCCCGTGACCGCAGTGCCACAATCTTCCCTTGGACATCGACTGCAATGTCAGGTGGGAGACTCGTTACACCTCACCGCCGATTCGGCAGCTATGACCATCTTTTCCGAGAAAGCGATAGCCTCTCGAAGTCGAGAGATACGTATCGAGCCCCCTTCGGAAATGGCGCGATCTAAATAAGCTCTGTTGAGTTCAAGTTGCCTTCGCGCCACCTCTAGGTCCATTTGATGGGCTGCGAGTCTGTCTCGGCTCGATGGAGCGTCTTGCACAAGCCGCACTGATTCTTCGGCCACCCGTTTCGCAGATGCACCGAGATCTTCGGCACTCCTCTCGGCGACTCCATGCGAAGCATGGCCACGGGATTGGGATGTAGGGCTTTGCCTCGGCTCGTCACGCAATCGAATCTGAGCTTTTACCAGATCCCAGGCCTCATTCAGTTCTCGTGTCTCTCGCGCTGCCTCGTCAAGGACAGCTTGGCTTGAACCCTGATGACGATCTGGGTGACGCAACAGGAGCCGAATCTTATACGCGGTACTTGCCTCTTCATAGGTAGATGCGGGATCGATTCCGAGCAGCTGCCAGGGGTCCATCGCTATCGCCTATTCGTCGCCAAAGAGCGTGGCACACCTCATCGACGACTCGGTCGCCGGATGATGATGGCAGATGCTTCGGTATATGACTGCATTTGGCAAGATTAGCTCTTGTCAGGGATGAACCCGTGCGCGTCAATGCCTTCATAGTTGAGGCCGGTGACAGTCCGGTTTCACGGAGGAAAGCTGCGGATGGAAACTGTCGCCGTCAGTCGAATACCCATTGGCGGCGGCCCTCCGTGGCGAGGAGTCGACCGAACTGGAGCCCGGGAAAGTGGGCAGCTGCCGCCGGTATATCGGATCCTTCGAGTTCCCTCGCCAAAGCTTCCCGTGACCGCAGTGCCAATTGCCTGTCGACGTCACTGATCGATTCCCAGTCGTCGCTGAGTAGCTCGGCCGGGCAATGTACGACGTCACCGAGGAGCATCGCTCGTTCGGTTCCCGACGACAGCACGATGACCGAGCTGCCTGGCGTGTGCCCCGGAGCAGTCCGGACGTCCACGCCGGGAAGGATCGTTTCGTCTCCGCTCCACATCTCGAGACGGTCGGCCATCGGAGGGAGCAGCTGCGACGAAGGTCGGCCTCCCATGTAGGAGACGGCCCTGCTGTCGTCGAACGGCGCGGACCCCATGAAGAAGTCCCAGTCCGCTTCGTGGCAACGGTAGGTGGCATTTTCGAACAGGCGACGTTCTCCGTCGGTAGCCCATCCGAGATGATCGAAATGGAGGTGGGTCAAGACGATGTCGGTGACCTCCGAAGGGTGGATGCCCATGGCGATCAGGTTGATCATCAGTGTTCCGGTCCGTGTCGCATCGCCGTGCGGACCTATGCCGGTATCGACGAGCGCGATCCGGTCCCCGGTGCGCACGAGGAACCCACCCATTTCGAAAGTGAGCATGCCATCTTTGTCGAGGAACTGGGAGTGCTGGAGCCAGTCCTGGTCCGTCTTGTTGAACATGGCGGTCGCGGGCGCCAGGACGCTGCCGTCCGACACTCCTTCGATCGTCATACCCCCGACTTGCATCCCGAACTTAAAGATAGTGCGGAGTTACAGGATCAGGCAATGAGTTCTGTCCGCCGCCGACGTACGCTCTCTGGGCCTCCTGCGCCAGGCATTTGCGGCTCTAAATGCCGACGGCGGCAATAATCGCTCGGTTGAGCTCTGTGTCAGCCATACTCCTGTCGTTTGGGTCACCCCGTAGTCGTAGACAGCACCCGGGGCGATGGAGATCCAATAGCCCCCGCCATATGACGTTGCGAATATTGCGGACGCCGAGTTGAACCCTTCGGTCTGCGCAAGCGACACATCGTTGGTCGAGGCCGTCAGGCCGATTTCGATCGGTGGACCTGACCAAATCGCGCAACTCTCCTGAGGTCATCCTGTGAAATGACTGAGCTGGAGCTGATTCAAACTCCGAAACGTAGATGAGGGACAAATGGGAAGCAGTGCGCCACATACGGTTATAGAGTCGCCTTTCCGTGGCGTGAACACCGGGGGAGACAATCGACCCCGGATGATCTAGTGATCCACCCTGCTTCGGAGTGGACAACGGGAGGTTTACGTTAGGCCGTTCGCTATGTTCCGCGCTGAATCCTGGAGGCACCAGAGTCCGGGCGCCAGACTCGCGTTGGTATCCGCAACGCCCTCATCCACTTTCGGAAGGTCGTGTATCCGTGACAAAGTTGACAGTGAAGGTCGTGGCCACGACAGGCCTTGCCATAATCGTGACCGCACTCGGAGGCCTCGTTGCCGCCGTACCCTCAGCGACCGGCACGACGACAGCGCACAAGCCGACGACCAGCGTTCTGGTTCCCGCGTCTGCAGCAAAGGAGGCGGGATTCACGAAGGTTGTCGTCGCACCCATTGCCTCCTCGGAGACCGGAACCACGGGGTGCCCCGATGGAGCGCAGGAGGAGTTCTCCGACGCTCCCGCAAAGCTCGGATTGGCGTCTGAAGTGTTGTTCTGTGAATCGGTATCAATTGCGAAAGAACTCCTGCAAAACTTCGTTGAGAAGTCTGATCCGGTGGCAGGTATGAAGCCTCCGAAGGGTCTCGGATCTTCGGCCGTCGAACGAGCAGGGTCGGACTCGGTTTATCTGATCGCGTGGCGGCGGGGGGCCGCATTTGAGCTGACCGGCCTGTACACAGACTTGTCCTCGAGTTCCGCGACGAGTAGCACTACGGCAACGACGGTTCCGCTCACTAAGCATGACCAACAGGTGCTGGAAAATGCCGCTACTCAGCAGAACCGGCGCTTCGAGAACGTCGTGGTTTCCTCGGGGACTGCCGGAACGGCGGCCGATGCGAAGGTACCGACGACAGCCTCACCCTCGTCGTGAGCGGAATGGGAGCGGAGCGCTGTCCCATCGTCATCGGCGAAGGAGTTCGACTCCGGCGTTTCTGATCCACGAATCCGACTATCTCTAGGGAACATCAGCATCGGTTCGGTCCGTGGGTGATCCCCTGGCCTCGGCGAGTCTGGTTTGTTATCGTGCGGTAGGCCTCATTGACTACCAGTCGCTGGGAATCCGATGGGACGGCGGAGAACATCGTGAGCGATTCGCACAGCAGGGACAGCGGGCCTTGGCGTGGCGATCGTTCCGACCGCCCAAGAGACTGCGCCTACCGAACCGGTCGGTCGTCTCGCCGATCTGACCACCCGTTCGGACTGTTGGCTGGTTCGACGTGAGCCGGTTGGCCAGGAATCGGTCGGACGACAAGAACGAAACCACCGAGGAGGGCCCACCGACCGAAGCGGGACGGCTCGATGCTTTCATCTCGTATACCCGACGGGGCGATGTCGACTTTGTCGATCATTTGCGAGACGAACTCCTGGCCCGTGGGAAGAAGGTGTGGGTCGACCGGGAGCGGATAGAGCCTGCAGCCGATTTCCGCGAACGCATTGCTCGTGGGATAGAGGCCGCAAACGCAATGATCTTCGTGGTTTCTCCGGAATCCGTGGTCTCCACTGAATGCCTTCAAGAACTCGCAATAGCGTCTCAACACCAAAAGCTCGTTGTCCCGGTGGTTCGGCACGACATAACGGATCGAGGTTCAATTCCGGCAGCGATCGCCGCGGCCAATTGGATTTTCTGGCGCGAAGGTGATGACCCGACCCGAGCACTCGATCAAATCGTGGAGGCGCTTCAGAATGATATCGAGTGGCGCGACATGCACTCTCGTATCGCAGTGCGAGCGCGGGAATGGGAGGAGTCGGAAAAAGACAAGAGCTTCTTGCTCCGCGGCAGCGATCTGGAGCAGGCGGAAAGATGGTACGAGGACAAGCGAGTCCACAAACAGCAGCCCACCGACATTCAGTACGAGTTCATATCCGCTGCCAGAGCGGCCGCTTCTCGACGGCAAAAGACGTCCCTTGCCGTTGTCGCCCTCGCACTGGTCGTGGCATTGGGACTTGCGTCAGTTGCGCTCGTCCAGCGAAACCAAGCGGTTTCGCAACTACATGCGTCACAATCCGAACAGATGGCTCAGAGCGCCTCGGCCCTGGTGAGTACGGATACCCCCCTTTCGATGTTAGTCAGCATCGAGGCGTACCAGCGAGCTGATACTCCGCAAGCTCAGTCATCGCTTGACAATGCCAGCGAGCAATCGTTAAAAGCCATATTTCGGGTCGGAGGCATCCTCAGATCTGTGGCGTACAGACCGGATGGACATCAACTTGCCGTTATCAAAAATCGCAGTCAGGTAGTGCTACTGGATCTGCCTTCCGGCAAAATGAGTACGTTGAATGACACCGCCGGATCCATATCCAACATTGCGTATAGTCACGACGGCGAATTTCTGGCTGCAGGCGACAGCGCAAACAGGGTCGTCGTGTGGAATCTGGTCGCCCGCACGGAATTCACTTTCAGCGACTACGGCCCGGTACAAAGCGTGGCCTTCAGCCGCGATGGCCGATACCTGGCCTCCGGCGACGAAGATTCCAGCGGACACGTGGTCATTCGGAATGCGGAGTCCGGCGCAGTTCTGTCCGAGTTCAGTAACGCTAGCCCCGTTTCAAGCGTCTGCTTCAGCCCCAATAGCGAATACTTGGCCATCGGTGATGACAGCCATGAGGTAGTGCGAGACGTGGCTACTCTCGCCGTCGCCAATGACTTGCCTGATGCAAACGGGGTGAATAGCGCTGCTTACTTCAGCGACGGAGAGTTCCTGGCGACGAGCGACTTTGCTGGTGATGTGTCGGTGTGGGACTTGGGGGACAGCACGGAGGTCCGTGATTACGCGGCTGGAAGTCTCGTAACAGCAGTCGCAGTCAGTGGGTCTGGCCTTTTGACTTCCGCTGACGTCGACGGAAATGTCACAGAATGGAATCTCGCTGAGAGCTCCAAAACTGCCGCCAAATTCAATGATGGCAGCCAGGTCTCCGGGCTGGCCTACAGCCCGGTTGGCAGACAGCTCGCCACGGCCGACAGTTACGGCACCGTCGTTATTTGGAACTCATTCGCGGGCGATGAAAGGGCAGTTGTCAACGATGGCACCAGTCTGACTTCAGTCGCTTACGACGAGCACGCTGCTGTGTTCGCTACCGGAGACGATGCTGGACATATTTGGATCTGGCGACGCGCTAATGGCTTGCAGATCGGATGCTTCTACGACCCTGGAGTGTACACAATGGCTTTTAGTCCCAATGGGAAGGAGCTTGTAACTGGCGACACAGGCATTGGCAATCCTGATGCAAACGGCAGCGTAAATGTTTGGGACTTGGAGTCGCTCCAGACTGACGGGGAGTGCGGTTCGACGCCGATCGCGTCGCATTCCGCTTATAAAGGGGTGAACGCTGTGGCATTCGATCCCAATGGCAGGCAAGTCGCGTTTGGTGACCACAGCAACAACGTGACCGTGTGGGATATTGCTTCGGACAAGGTCGCTCCCTTCAATCTGGGAAGTACGGTCAACGCTGTGGCGTTTAGCCCTCACGGCAAGCGTTTGGCCGCTGGAGAAGGAAATGGCCAAGTTGCAGTGTTGCAACCACGTGCTCCGAAGGAGCCACCCAACATTCACAACATGGGTGGTTTGATTTCTACCGTTAGCTACAGTCCGAACGGCAAATACCTGGCTGCAGGAAATCTTCAAGGCTACGTGTCGGAGTGGGATACGCGCACTGGGCAACCAAGGCAATGGAGTGACGGAAGCCGTATAAATGACTTGGCTTTCAGCCACAACAGCCAGTTCCTGGCTACCGGGGACCTGGAAGGCAATGTTGTCGTGTGGGAGTCTGTCAACGGGAAGAGAAGTGCGAGTTTCAGTGATGGCAGCCTCGTGCAAAGTGTTGCGTTCAGCCCCGACGACCGGCAGCTGGCCTCGGGCGATCAAAATGGAGATGTGGTCATTTTCGGATCACGCCCTTGGGCAGCTTCCGCGTCCTCCAACGAGCGATCGATTTGCGACGAAGTGAGGTCGAGCATGTCAAGGGCAGAGTGGAGTGCCGACATTCCTGGAGAGGGATACCACGCGACGTGCGATGCGTTTCCGCGTTCACTCCAATTTGGTTTGGGACACCAGGACACGTAGACGACGTGACAGCGAATGGGGTCGTCATGGTAGCCGTGGACCTTCTCGCCCTCGCCTGAAGCCCTGAGGCGAAGAGAACGGCCCATTGCCTTTGCTGGGAAGAGACTGAGAGGCGGTGTCGTGGTCGAGACGCCATGCACAATGACCGGCGCTTCCGTGTGCGCAACAATTGGACGGTGTTAACGTGACCGCATTGGCGCGAGGGCGGTAGGCGCTGCCCTGTGAGCACCGGGTCGAGGCGGGAGGCGCGTGGATGGACGCCGAATCACGAGCGACTCGACCTCGACCTCGACCTGATCCGGGCGTACGCGTTGCGAACGTCGTCAATCCCGGACCGAAGGTGTTTGTGAACTCCGCACAAGGTGAGGCGCCGCCGAACACCCGATTCTGGGTCGGATGAGCACGAACTGGGCAGGTCCCCAAGACATCCTCCATTCCATATGGCGTCGCCACCGGTGGAGTCTGGTGGGTGTTCTCGCCGCCGTCACCATCGGCTTGGGCATCTGGGGTTTCGGCGGAAGGAAGCACCCGCTGAGCCTTCCAGACCGAGTTTACGACTCCGTCGGTTTGTTCCATTTCGTCACCACGCCCATGCCCCCTTATCCCGCTCAACTCGAGGTTGCTCGGTGGCTTGGTCCCTTCACTGTGCTGCTCGCAGGAATATGGGTCTTGGGGTCGATATTCAACGAGCAAGCCACCCGCTTGAGGGTCCGTCTCCTCTATCGCAATCACTTGATCATTTGCGGCCTCGGGCAATTTGGAATCCGCACCGCGCTGGCTTTCCGTCACAACGGTTACAGGGTCGTCGTTATTGACCTCGCCCCAGCCCAGTACCTCTTGGAAGAGTGCCGCGAGGAATCCATTCCGGTATTGCGCGGTGACGCCAATCAGATTGCCTTGTTACGAGATGCGAGCCTCCGGCGCGCTTCATATCTCATTGCGGTCTGTGGTGACGACAGCATCAATGCGGACATCGCCATTCGAGCGCAGGGACTCCTCGACGGGCGACGGATGCACTCTCGTGCAATCGAATGCTTCATTCATATTGATGACGACGTGCTGTGTGAAATGCTCGAGGAGTCCTCAATGGATGGCATCCGCCACCCCAAAGACGCGCAGATCAACTTTCTCAATCTTCATCGAATCGGGCCGCAAGCACTGGTTGAGGCCTTCCCGAAAGCCTTCCATCGCTCAGAGACTGCTTCGCCCCACGTGATAGTGGTTGGGGGCGATCGATTCGCCATAGCGCTGATCGTCGAGGCGGCGCGCCGCTGGTGGTTTGCCGGCCCTCCGGATCAATCCATCCGACCGTTGGTCAGCCTCTACGCCCCCCACGCGACCGAACAATGTGCGGCACTTGGCCAACGATTTCCCCGCATGGCCGAGGCGTGCGATCTCGCCCCGTACGACATAGACGTCAGCGACGAAGGATCCAGTCTTCCGCCAATTCCGAGGTTGACCTCCCGCAGTGGGCTCGTCACGGCATTTGTCTGCATACTCGATGAAGCCGCAAGCCTCAGGGCCACGCTCCGGTTGCCGCGCGTCTTGCCGAGAAGTGTGGAGATCGTGGCCTGCACCACGGGTGAATCGGGGGCGACCACGGTGCTCGACCTCTCCGATGCGCAACGGGTTAATATGCGATCATTCCCGTTGCTGGACCGAGTGTGCCAGCCAGAGGTGATCTTGAATACTCTGAACGAACAGATGGCCCGTACGCTGCATGAGAACTACCTGGACAATCGACGACTCGAAGGCAAGTACGACCCGGACCGCGAAGCGAGTCACCGCTCCTGGGACAACCTTGACGAGACGTATCGTGAGGCAAACCGGTCGCTCGCCAAGGATTATTTCAAGAATCTGGAACGGGTGGGCTACAAGCTCGTCTCGACAACTGAGTGGGTCCCGTCCAAGCACGCCCTCTCTGGCGAGGAGATGGAGTCGTTAGCGGAAGCCGAGCATCAGCGCTGGTGTGATGAACGCACGGCTCAAGGATGGACCTACGGCCCTGTCCGCGACAATGAGAAACGGCTGCATCCGAACCTCGTGCCATGGAGCGAGCTCACTGATGCGGACAAAGAGAAGGATCGGCAGATGATGCGGGAGATCTCGAAGGTTCTCGCTCGGCGGGGATTGACGTTTGTGAAGGACGATGGGGATGGCGATTCCTCTTCCGCTCCAGAATCGAGCGGCGGCACGTAGCTCTAGTTGCCTGCTAGGGAAATCCGATGCGGTTGACGATGAAGTCTCCGAATGCATAGGCGAAGTTGGTGCCGGCCGGAGAGGCATGGCCGTTCCAGAACGGTGCCGTTGGTGAGGTCGGAGGCGTGATCTGGGTGCCGACAATTTGGATTGTGATCACGAAGTCATGTTGAACCGCCGATGCTAAAACGACTTGGTATGTCGCGGTACTTCCGTCGGCGCTGGCAGGCTGCACGGTGAAGGCGGCGCCGGATCCGGGGTGATAGCCGATCAACATACCCGGCACGATGTACGTTGCCGATGTGTCGCCGAATTCCTGAGAGGCGATTGCACTCACGTCCGTTTCCGCGGTAGCCCCGTCTGAGGGCGTGCCGACAACGTCCATGGACGACGGCCCGCCGCTCTCGAAGTCGTAGCTCAGCGTTATCCCTGATTTGCCGGTCTTGACCGAGACCGCTGACGGGTAGCGGACCGTGAACCCCGTGGAGTTTCGGTACAACGAACCGCTTACCTCTGCAGAGCCGAGAATGCTCTGCTTCGGGATCTTGCCCGGGGGAGTACCAATTGGAGGTCCCTGACACTTGAGCGGATTGCAGTTGGGCGTCGGTCCGGGCGTCGCCAGGAGAGCTGCGATGACGAGCATCAAGGTCAGGAAGCCGAGACCGCCCAGGAGCACCGCGACCTTCGTGCGGTGGCTCAGCCGATGAGTGGGCAGGGCAAGCTCGTGAGCCTCTGGGAAACCGACCTTCAACCCCGGGCTGCCAGGCGCCGCTGCCGGCCAAGGAGTTTGCGGTGACGGCCCATCCGACGTGCTCATGTGGTTTCTCCCAGGGGTTTCCCGATGGGGTTGACCATCGGCCAGGCCGCCCCGCCCCGATGCGGGCGCGCCACGGCCCTGTCGGCCACTCCGCATTGCGGACAGAACGCCATCGTCGGAACGAGGTGAGAGCAGTTGGCGCAGACGCGAGGAGCGCCGATAGTGACATCGAGGGCCTCGTGCAAAAGCACATAGTGGACCCCCAACCTTGTGATGAGCATCAGCGTCCCGAGCGCCGACAGGTGAATTGCGATGAGGGTAGCATCGGACAGGGTGGAGATATCAGTGAAACCCAGACCTACCTGGACGATCAGGGCGAGTCCGAGTGCCAACAAGGGTGAGGTCAACCATGCGGCCTTGGCCGACGTGGGACGGGAGCCTGTCTTGGCCCAAAAAGCCATGGCGATAAATCCAGTGGCCAACGCGCTGATCAGCGGCAGGGTAACACCCCGCAGAATCACCTGAGTCGAGTTCGCGAGGATCGTCCCGTGGGTGAGCTGACCATCGCTCAGCCAGGGCGACATGAGGTCGATGGTGGCGGCCAAGGTGAATCCGAGCGCACCCGTTGCCCCTGAAACGAAACCATCGAGCGATTCAATCCGTCCGCGCTGCGCTACTCGCACGATGACCATCGGTACGCACATCAAAAGCTGCCCGATGGCCGGTATGGCCACGGCCGCCACGACAGCGGTGTTACTGGTGAGACTGCTCGTCAACGATGGCATGAGAGCCTCGTCGACGTAGTGTCCGCCGATTATGGCCCAGCCCACTCCCAGCCCGGCGCCGAGCCCCAGGCTGACCGATGTTGGGAGGAGGAAGCTACCTTCGTAGGGATCGATCTCCCAGATGTAGATGAGGAAGAGAAGGGGAACACCAAGGGCGCTGACTGCGATCAATGGTGCGCTCGTGCCAGCGAGGGAAAAGATAAGGAGCAACACTAAGAAGAGGCCAAAAGCGATGCGGAAAGGTGCCTTCGCCCGATGCGAAAGGTGAGGGAAGAGTGACGTCGCAACGGAGAGCCGCAGCACCGGTTCATCGGGGAAGGCGGCATATGCGTGCAGCCGTTGCGAGGCTCGGAGTCCGCTGTGAACGAGATGGGCGCCACACGCTCCGCAGAAGCGAGCGTCTGGAACCGTGATGCCGCAATAGGGACATGCCACAGTGGCGAGGACAGGAAGATCGGCAGGACTTGAGGTCATCTCGCTCATCACGCCCCGCCTGCCTTCAGATCCCGCGCCAGGTTGTAGACGTTGGGCGAGCCCAGTCCAGTCACCATGTCGTACCCCGGAGTGGCGAGGTACAGGTCATTCCCACCTACCGTGATGTCGTGAAAGGGAGCGTAGGGCGCCGAGGAGTCAGCGAGCTGATACAGGATGGCATTGAAGAATGCGACCGGAGGATCGTGGCTGCTCGCCAGATATTGATCGATGAGTGCCGTGAATCCGGCCCAGATCGGTGTGGCCAATGAGGTTCCGCCCCCGGTCGACTCGCCGCCTTTCGTGATGAGGAAATTGCCCGTAGTGGGATCAGCGTCGGCGCTGACATCAGGGACCTCACGGCCATTGTTGGTGTCTGCCTGGCCGCCGGTACCCACGCCGGTTTGCCATGCGGGGCGTTCGAGCACTTGGGACACTCCGCCGCCTGACCCTTGCGACAGGAGTGGCTCAGACCAAGTCGTTTCGCCGACATAGTTTCCCGATGCGTCCGTGGTCAACGAAGTACCCCCTACGCCCGTCACCGCGGGCAACGAAGCCGGTATCTCAACACCTACGAAGGAGTTCGCGGGTGGCTGCCCGTATTCGTCATCCGGTGTGCAGTCGAGTCCGCCGGTGTCGCCACTTGCAGCGAAGACGGTCCCCCCCTTTGCTTCTACCGATGCAATTGCCGAATTGAGGGCGATGAGATCCGACGAATTGAAGAACGTCTCGCATACCCCCAGGCTCACGCTGACGATTGCGCCCGGCCACTTCTGGCCGATCTCGTTGAATGCTTGGGCGAACAGGTCCGGTGTGGACGTCGTAGTGCTCTCCGGAACGTTCAAGAACACGAGGTGAGCCTGGGGAGCGATTTCGTGGACCGTCTCGATGTCCATCGTCGTCTCACCTTCAAAGCCGTCGTTGGTCGATTCCGGTAAGAGATTGGGCGGATCGGGCAAGTGTTCGTCGGCGTCGAACTTCGTCAAGTCGCCCTGGAGGTACCCACCTTCGGACTCCAAGAGGACGACGGTCTCCCCCTGACCTTCGAAGCCGCTCTGTTTCAGAGGTAGCGCGTCATAGGCGCGGAGAAGATCGCCGCTCGTGGCACCCCCCGGCCTCACGTCGAAATTGGTTGGAGGCACCGAGGAACGGATGGAGCCAACGCCCGAGACCTCTCCGCAGGTCAGCGAAGGCGCCGGCGCCGAATGGTCCGCTGCGAAGACAACCTTGCCATTCGGTGTTCTGTAATCATCGATGGAAAGATGGAGGGTGCGATCGACGTTGCGGGGCGGTCCCGAGATGGAAGCCCAACGTTGACCCACTGACCACTGAACGGATAGTTGTGCTGAGTCCGCCCACTGGTACAAGCACGTCGGTCGTGCCGCGGATCGCAGTGATACGAGGAACGAGACTGATTTTGCACGTGTCGGCCCGATGAGAGTTCCGGGCTTGGCCGGTAGTGTCGCCGATTGATCGTTGCGGGTCGCCGCGTCGGCGACGTGGCTCTCACACAGCACCATTGCTGCGGCGGCACTCACCACGGCTGCGGCGATGCAGACGCGAATAACTGAGCTGCGGCTCTGCACAGGCTGCGTCACTTGGGCATTAAGAGGACCGATTGCTTTCGGCCATCGCGACTCGTGCCAGCAAGTACCACGAACTCACCCCTCTAGCTGGCGACGTCGCAAACGCGACCGTTCGCTTCCGCCACCATCTGCCTTCGGGCTCCGCCAATCAAGAACGCCCGCCTGACACGAAGTGTGGCAGCCCTTGACGCATAAAGCAACGGACGTATTTCATCTACGGGGCGTTGCGGTTTCTGGGGTAACCCTGAGTGCAATGTCTGGGATACACCTGAGTAGAAATTCTGGAAACACGCCGGACTGCGGAGTTGGTTCGCCCCTACAGGTCTGGCCGTGACTGCTCGGCCAACCCACTCGGCCGTTCAGCGCGAATGTGCGTCCGTTGGGCCCACCGGAAACCGCCTGCTGCGGTAACAGTGGCGATTTCAATCGGTCCGCCGACGCCGGGCCAAGAGCCCAAGCTGCCAATCGTGCCGTGTGTCAACCGCTGCACGTCAATTGTGGTCTTGACGAGGAGGGAGGCGAGGTCAACCGCATCTTGAAGATTCAGCTGACCGAATGGAATTGAGTACTCCATCTTTGCCAGTTGATCCTTCAGGGCCGCATGCTCAGCCGCATGACCGTCCGCCGCCGCGTAGCTCTCCAAAAGGGCGAGGTCGGCACCCTTGATCAGCCGCACGACCACGTCGGTCTGACCTCGCCATGCCCCGCCGCCAGTCGTCGAGTCGGTGAGCTTTGTGACCGTCTTCGCCGGAACCGCCACCTCATGGAGACAACCCACGCCGCTGTCATACCCTCCCACGAGGAATCCGAGGGCTATGGCCCCCTCCGGAATCGGGGCTTCCTTGGTCTCCGAAACGTGTTTCTCAAATCGCTCACCGAAGAAATCGTGGAGGTTTGCGGCGACTGCTTCAGCCGAGAGGTCTTGGCCACTCGGAAAGCGTTGCGAGAATTCAGCCATGTGTCCTGCGATGTTTCGTCCCGACAAGAAGGCGTACCCATAGGTGGCGATGGCGACATTCTCGACCCTGAAGACCTTATGGGTGAAGTCACTGAGCACGCGCCACTGCGGCGCGGATCCTTGGAGAGTGGTTCGGCTATCGGCCGCTATGGCGATTCCGTCACCCACGACGATTGCGATAGCAAGAGTCATGGTGATGACTGATCTGGCGTAGACGCGCTCTGCGTCGCCCAGTGTCCGCCGGATGGGCTACCTAAGCTCATCACGGAGCGCCCTGGTCGGCCATCAGGACATCTTTGAAGAAGCGTTTGTTGATATAGAGCTTGTCGCCGAAGGCGTCGCAGCGGTACCACAGGCCATGAGCGGGCCCGATTTTCAGCTGTCGAGGATACTCGGCCAAGACTTCCTTGACCGGTGACAGTCGGAATCGCCCGCTTGAACAGAGAAGTATCCGTCGGTCGGTGACGACGATATTGCGGTAGGCACTCTTGAACACGATGATCCAAATCGAGATCAGTGCGAAGTATTGGCTCACGGTCTGCGCGGGTACCACCGCCTGAATCGTCTCGCCGGGCTGCAGTAGTGGTGAAGCGTTGTTGCGGAGTTTTTCACGAAGCGCCATCGTGGCATCCACCCTTTCCCGCGGTCGTGGCGGAGTACGGTAGCCGAGTATCTCTCGTGCCGCCCGCGGGATGTCATCCGCTTTGCGCATCAGAACAGTGATGCGGCCGCTCCGCTCAGCGCTTTCTCAGAAAAGGGCGTGTCGTGATTTGTGCTGCCGACGTTAGAAGCCGGTAGCGGCAATGATCGGTCCGTTGAGCTGCGTGCCGGCCATGCTCCCGTCGTTCGGAGCATCCCCGTAGTTGTAGACAGCTCCCGTAGCGGTGGAGATCCAATAGCCCCCGCCGTCTGACGTTGCGAATATTGCAGAAGCCGGATTGAACCCCCCAGTCTGACCAACAGGTGCGCCCATGTTTGTCGCATCGCCGTAGGCGTCAACCGTGCCGTTGGCAAAGAGGATCCAATACCCCTTGCCATCCGCGGTCCGTACCGCCGAAGTCACAGGCGTGCTCTGTTGCCCGGGTGCTCCGTAGTAGCTGGCGTCGCCGAAGGTGTAGACGTGCCCGGTGGCCGTGACCAGCCAGTAGCCGTTGCCGCTGGCATCTGGCGCCACCGCAACGGCCGGGCCGGAACAACCTCCGATGCCCGGACATGATCCCTCGAACTTGGCGTCACCGAAGGCAAAGACGCCGCCGTCGGACGCCACCATGAAATAGCCTCCGTCGTCGGCGGACGGCACCATGCCTACGACGGGCGCATTCAACCTCTTGGCCGTACCTGATGTACCGGCTGGGGCGATCCCGAGGCCAGGAATCGAACCGAAATAACCCGCATTCCCGAACGAGAAAATGCCACCGTCCGAGGCGACCAGCCAGTAGCCGCCCCGGTTGCCGGTTGGCGTCATGCCGACTACGGGACGTTGAAGGGTGAGCGCTCCCGTCGAACCGTAGAACTGCGCCGAACCGAAGGTAAAGATCCCACCGTCAGACCCGACCAGCCAGTAGCCGTGCCCCGAGCTGGTTTGTGCCGACGTAGTGGCGGGTGAACCCACCTGCAGAATGGTCGTGGCGGCTGATCCGGCGAAGCTCGAGTCTCCCGAGTACGTGGCGGTGATGGCATCAGATCCTGCGGGCGCGCCGGCAGATGTACACGACCCCGCACCGTCGACGAGTTGGCCGGTAGTGCACAACACGTTCGAAGCGTTGGTGAAGGTAACGGTGCCCGTCGGTGTTCCACTCGCCGAAGTGACGGTTGCAGAGTAGGTCGCGGAACCGCCCAGCGAGACCGAGGTTGGGCTGACCGAGGTAGTCGTCGTTGTCGAAGCGAGCGTAGGACTGTGACCGTCGTAGGCGATCGAAAAGGAATTGTTCGAGAGTGCGCCCGGAGAAGCGATGACGTTGCCGTTGGCGTCGACCATATCCACGGGAAAGTCGCCCGAACTGACGTTGGAGCTTGCCGCGAGGTTGGTGAACTGCGCTGTACCGAAATCTGCCAGTGTCAACTGTTGGCCCATGGCAGAAAGGGGAGCTTCTTCGATCCATTCCGCGGATGCTTGGGGGGTGCTGTAGGCCACTGACCTCGTTATGGTTTGACCAGACGTGAGGTCGGCGATCGTAATCGTCCACGTTCCTGGCGAGTCTTCGACAATGGAGACTTTCATCTCATCTCCGGGAGAAACATATGCGACCGGAATCGACAAGGCCGGGAGAAGCTCGTACCAGGCATAGTAGGTTGTCTTGCCATCCGATGTATCCTGTTCTGTTCCCGCCTGGATCAACGAGGTGTTCGTCGCGCCGTCAATGCCGACCCACGTTGCCGAATACTCGGTCGTCTCAGAAGGCTGCACCGTGGGAACGACCCATTGGGCGCTCGCACTGGTGAAATGCGAGCCAGTGGCGATGTAGCCCGACCAGTTGGTCGACTCGGCTGTTTCGCTCACTCCTAAAATGTGAGGTCCATTGGCGGGCAGGAAGTGCGCCGGCTGGGAATCCGGTTGTCCACTCGGCAGGGGTGCCGCTTGGTCCGCATCCGCCTGGAGCGATTGAGTGGGTACGGTCGCCCCTTGGGCCGACTGCGAAAACCGGATCGAAATGCCGGCGAGGACGACCAGGGTGACGAGAATCGTGACGAGTCGAGCTCGGGACTGCACTGCAACCTGGGTCGTTCCGCGGCTCATACGGCAATGATGACTTCGCGCTGTCGACTCCGATATGGGCCGTTCGACCCTAAAAGTCGAGCGCATTGGGGCTTTTGTGGCCCCTTTAGAGGCGAAAGTCCCATTCGTCGGTTGCCAATCGGTTGCGCGTAGGAGTCCCCTGTCCCGCCCTCGGTCCGTTCGTAGTCAGTTCCTGGTGATGCTCTGTGCGCTCTGCGTTGTGAACTGTGCACATTGCTGGGCTGCCCGGTTATGGAGGGATTCGAACCCCTTGCGCCGCCCTCGCGCTACCTGAGCCGTTTCAGGGCTTGCTCCTGGATTGCCCCCAGGAAGGGCTGGAACTCGCTCTACGTTCTTTCCTACCAACTTCACACGCAATCGCTACGTCATGCCTCCTGCAGGTCAGTGGTCCAGTTGACCTGCTGCACCCGCGCATCGAGCTCGCGCGCTCGCCGTGCGACATCGGAGGCCTGCTGGCGCAGGTCCCTCACGTCGAGAGCGCGCAGGTACTTGAGCTCGGACCGAGTGGTCCGGATGAATCCGGCATGCTGCAGCGCACCCGATGCCGCATCGGCGGAAGCCTTGAGCATCGAGTACCTGAGCCGGAGTACGTCTCGCTCGGCGAGCGCATCGGTGACGGTCCGACCGTCCGTCATAACGGTGCCCGAGTTGGTCCGGTTGATGTTCCGGATCAGCACCTCGAGCTCGTCGAGCACGGCCGAGGCCGCGCCAACCAGGTCACGGGCGTCCTCCGGAGGATTCTCGCCCTCTTGGTAGCGGGCACTGACCGCAATACGCTGCTTGAGCTGCTCCAGGGTTCTGTTTCGATCGGCACGCAGCAACAGTGCCTCTGCCAACTTCATTTCTTTCTTCCTCCTTCCTTCATGGTTCTTGTTCGATCGGGGCAATCACGTCCCCTTGAGGTTCACGACCTGATGCAGCTCGTGGACGACTTCGACCAGGTCGGTCTGGTCGGCCATGACCTGGGCGATCGGCTTGTACGCGTCGGGATGCTCGTCGACGAGCTGCTCGGCCAGGGTGTCGTCCCAGGCCCGACCCGCCATCGCGGTGCGGAGCGACTCGGTGGTCAGCTGGCGGATTGCCGCCTTGCGACCGAGGCGCCGGCCGGCGCCGTGCGAACTCGACTGGTACGAAGCCTCGTTGCCCTTGCCGCGCACGATGAACGACGACGCGCCCATCGAGCCTGGGATGACCCCCATGTCCGAGCGCCCGGCCCGGATGGCTCCCTTGCGGGTGATCCAGACCTCCTCGCCTCCGTGGGTCTCCTTGACCGCGTAGTTGTGGTGGCAGTTGATCCGCTCGGTCTCGACCGCCTGCGGTGTAACGGCCCGCAGAGCCGCCAGTGCGGCGTCCATCATTTGCTCGCGGTTGCCCCAGGCGTAGCGCTGGGCCCACAGCATGTCCGCCACGTAGGCATCGAACTCCGGGCGGCCCTCCGCCAGCCAGGCGAGATCGCGGTCCTCGAGGACCTGTCCCTCGTCC
>Ga0182015_10003361_pt1 | contig 18071 bp, 21 predicted proteins | sample 712P3MmetaG_FD_120478 | JGI IMG/M metagenome (GOLD analysis project Ga0182015, IMG submission 120478) | Permafrost microbial communities from Stordalen Mire, Sweden - 712P3M metaG | ecosystem: Environmental > Terrestrial > Soil > Wetlands > Permafrost | place: Sweden: Stordalen | collected...
ATCGTACACGCTCCGCCGGGTCGAGCATAAGCACGATCGCGAGACGATCGAGGACTTTTGTTGATGTTCGAACCTGCGTGCCTGATTCGAGCATAGCGTACCAGACGCGGCTGACGCCGACGGCTTCGGCCAGTTCCTCTTGCGTCACCGGTCGTCCCCATCGCACCGGCAGCCGCGCGAAGTCACCGAGAAAACGGCACTGCGGATCGATCCGTTGCCGGTGACCACGGAGAAAGGGTTGCAGCGGCCCGTCGTCCTCATGCGCGACACGCATCGTGCCAGCCTAAACCCGCTACCGTTTCCGGAGGTGGCACTGCGGGCCAGAAAAGGAAGTGAGCATGCTCAATCGCTGACGGTGTAAAGCGAAAATTGATAGACGCGCTCGTCCCGCCGGGCTACGACTAGAACGATGGACAACGCTTTGAGGGGCGCACGACAGCCGGCCTGCATCGTCGCCGGAGCAGGGCCGCGGTTAGGTCTGGCGATCGCGGAGCGGTTTGCGGCCGAAGGCTTCGCCGCGTATCCGCTTTCCCGCACACCTGAGCGGCTGAGTCCGCGGATCACGGCGCTACGAGCAAGTGGTCTATCGATTTGGCCGCTGGGCTGCGACCTCGCCGATCCGGATGCGATCGATACGGCGCTGCGCCACGTTCGTCAACGGCACGGTTTCTGCGACGTCCTCGTTTACAACGGGTTCGGCTCCGGTGCCGGGGCGCTCGAGTTCGATGCCGAGACGTTGATCGACGACCTCCGGGTCAACCTCGGCGGCGCCCTTGCGCTCGTACGGGAGACGCTGGAGGGGATGCGGTCCGCCGGGGCTGGGGCGATGTTGTTCACCGGTTGCTCCGCAGCGACGTCTGCGCTGTCGTCGGCAATCGGTCAAGCCTCTCTACGCGTCCTCGTGGACTATTTGGTCCCCAAACTCAAGCAGTCCGGGATCCGCGCCGGGATCGTGACGGTCAGCCCCTCGATCGTCGACGACGCGCTGTACGTCCAGCGTGCCGCTCAAGCCTACTGGGATATGTTCATCGCGAGCGAGCGTGCCTATACCCACGACGTTCGGGTGGAGTGTTAAGCGAAAATTTACAGACACCGTATTCGTGGCCGGCTACCCTCGAGTGGAGAGGTAGTATCAATGCTAAACAGTCGGGAGCGGCGTTCCGTCGAGCAACAAATCGTTCGAGGCGTAGTCGAGTACGTCGAAGAAAACTACGCCTCTTCGATCAGCCTGCGCGACGTCGCCCAAGCGCTAGGATATTCCCCGGCCCATCTAACGCATAAGTTCGCTTCGCTAACCGGATTGCCGGTCACCGCATGGATAATCAAGCGGCGGCTGTGCGCAGCGCAAGAGCTCTTGATTGAGACGGAGCAAAATATCATTAACGTGTGTGAAGCCGTTGGCTTCGGAGACGTCTGCTATTTCACGCGTCAGTTTGTGCGCCACGCCGGCGTCACGCCGGCGCAATTCCGGTCAGCCCGCTCGCCCGGCTCCGAATTGCTCCGACCGACGTGCCTTTCCGCCTGACGTCCACGGCAATTTTCAAAGTCGTACTCGAACCCTAATCAACGGCTGCGGGGCTGGCCAGGCGGCGCCCCAGTCGGTTGCGAAGTGGACAGCCGTTCGGAGCAGGTTCGAGTTTGATGCTGGTTAGCCAAAACAAGAAGTTCTTGCACGTGGCCGTTCAAACGCTGCTGGGCTGCGTCGCTGCGGCTTTGGTGACCTTTGCCTGCCTGCGCCTCGAGTTCAACCTCGCAACGGCTACGTGTCTCCTGCTTAGCGTTATCGTTCTGCTGGCTCTTTGGGGCAGCTTACCTTCATCGGCGATTGTCTCGCTAATCGCCGTAGCGAGTTTGGATTACTACTTCAGTCCGCCGATTTTTTCTTTTGAACTGAGCAATCCGTTCGATGCGATCGCACTCGCAAGTTTTGTCATGGCCTCGGCAGTGATCACAACCCTAACGTCTAGGGTACGCGCCCGTACGGAGCAGCTCGCTTTGTCCTCAGCGAAATTGGAACAGCAAATCGCCGAACATAAGCAGACCCAGGAGTTTCTGCAGCAAACCCAGGAGCTTGCGCGCGTCAATCGCGTCATGCTCATGGGTGAGATGACGGCCTCAATCGCGCACGAGGTCAACCAGCCGCTGACGGGGATCATATCGAACGCCGGCACAGGCTTGCGCTACCTCGCCGCGGAGATACCCGATGTGGAAGAAGCGCGGCGGTATCTGGAGCTTATCGTGCGCGACGGGAAGCGGGCAGCCGAGGTCATCGGGCGCATTCGCGCGCTCGTCAGGCGCGTGCCCGAGCGTCGAAACCACTTGGACCTGAACGAGAGCGTACTCGAAGTCATCGCGCTCACCCAGAACGAACTGCAGCGGAATCCGGTCGATTTACAGACCAATCTCGCAAGCGGCTTACCGCTGGTTCCGGCAGATCGCGTTCAACTGCAGCAAGTGATCCTCAATTTGATCGTCAACGCGCTCGACGCAATGAACGAGGCCGGCGACAGACCGCGCACGTTAGTCGTGAATTCCGGGACAAGCGATGCTAGCGAATTGTTCGTCGAAGTACGAGATACCGGACCGGGACTGGATGCGGCCAACCTCGACCGCCTGTTCCGCTCCTTTTATACGACGAAACCCGAAGGCATGGGCATGGGCCTCTCGATCAGCCGTCTAATCGTCGAGTCCCACGGCGGCCGGCTCTGGGCGACGAAGAACGAGCCTCACGGTGCGGTCTTCCGGTTCACCTTGCCGGTCCAGGGCGTTGATGCTGATGCCGATGTCTGAAGATCGGCCCACGGTTTTTGTGATCGATGACGATGTCTCGGTCCGCAATGCGATCGAGGGCGTGGTGAAGTCGGTCGGGCTGCGCGCTGAGACATTCGAGTCCACGCAAGACTTCTTGAGCAGAAACCCGTCGGACGGACCCAGTTGCCTCATCCTCGACGTCAGATTGCCGGGCTTGAGCGGCCTCGACTTCCAGCGCGAGCTCGCCCGGGCAAATATGAACATTCCGATTGTCTTCGTTACGGGGTACGGCGACATTCCGATGACGGTACGCGCCATGAAGGCCGGAGCGATCGAGTTCTTGACCAAGCCCTTTCGGGATCAGGATCTCCTCGATGCTATTCAGCGCGCGCTGGAAGCGGACCGAGCGGCGCGCCGGAAGGATGCCGAAATTTCGACGCTGCGCGAGCGCTTCCAGACGCTCACTGCGCGCGAGTGCCAGGTCATGGAGTTCGTCGTCGCAGGGAAGCTCAACAAGGAGATTGCCGCGATGTTCGGGACGAGCGAAATCACCGTTAAAGTCCAGCGTGGCAACGTCATGCGCAAGATGCAAGCGGAATCGGTCATCGATCTCGTTAGAATGGCTGAGAAGCTCGACCTTCGCGCTTCCCGATAGTCCGTCCGCCGGTATAAGGCTAAGGCTAATTATACTCGGGTATAATGCCCGAGCTTCCGGGCATAATTGTTGACCGTTCTTGCGTCGTGTTACGCTTTCGCGGTGGACACCCAGCGCAAAACCCAGCTGATCGCGATCGTAGACGATGACGAGTCCGTGCGCAACGCCGTCCAGGGCGTCCTGAAATCGGTTGGCATCAAGGCCCGGACGTTTGCGTCGGCAGAGGAGTTCTTGGACTCCAGCCAGCGCGCGGCGACAGCCTGCCTCATCACCGATGTCCAGATGTCCGGCATAACCGGGCTCGAACTCCAAGCGACATTAGCAAAAGCGGATGACCGGATTCCGATCATCTTTATTACGGCCTACGGAGATACGAGAACGCGAAAGCAGGCAATGGGAGCCGGCGCCGTCGCTTTCCTAGAAAAGCCATACGATGACGATGTGTTGCTCGAGAACGTTCGAGTAGCTTTACAGACGACGAGGCATTTGTAGCTAGGTAGAGAGGTGGCGCCCAGTGCTGAACGGTGACACGATGATTCGTTCGGAATGGCCTCCGCGGGTGACGCGAGTAACTGGCCAGCGGTACTCATCAGAGCAGCACCCAATCGTCCGAGGGGTCGTAAATTACGTCGAAGAGAACTACATGTCTTCGATCAGTCTGCGCGATGTCGCCCAAGCGCTCGGGTACTCCCCCGCTCACCTGACGCATACGTTCTCTTCGCTCACCGGAACGCCCGTCACCGCATGGATAATCAAGCGGCGCTTACGGGCCGCGCAGGAGCTCCTCATCGAATCAAAGCAAAATGTTATGACGGTGTGCGAAACGGTCGGCTTCGGGGATCTTTGCTACTTTACGCGTCAGTTTGTGCGCCACGTCGGCGTCACACCAACGCAGTTCCGATCTGCTAACAAAGACAACGTGGGAATGAAGCTTGGACTATCTCTGTGAGCCGATTTGTCGGATTACCATTGCGATTGAACCGCTGACCACAGCCATCGGACCAGCCGGTGACGTGCTCTACGTGCCGTTTCGGATTACCGGCGGAACGGTCAGCGGGCTGGAACCTGAGACTGCTTCGGTCATGGGAACCGATTTCGCATCGATGTACGCCGACGAGAAGCTGACGCACCAGGGCCAATTCGTCGTCGCTCACGGAGCCGGCGACATCATGTTTTCCTATACTGGAACGAGCCAAGCGCCGGAAGGCGCTTATGACGACTTGCTCGACGGGAAATTGCCGGGGAAAATACCGTGCAAGCTGGTGGTGCAGACGGCATCGACGCGTCGAGAATGGCGCTCGTTGAACCGCCGGCCGCTGATCGCGGTGGGTACGTTTGACGGCGATGCGGGCCGGCTGGACGTCATGCTTCTCGCGCTGCCGTAGTCAGCGAAAGAAAGTCGATTTGAACTAAAAATCCGCAGTAGTTCTTCGTTTGCCGTTCGCCTATGCTGGTGCCATCACACCATCTCGGTGCCAAAGCAAAACAATACGCGCACCGTGATAACCAAACGAAGGAACGAACATGGATTTCAAATCACTCGCGGCGATCGTCGGCGGAACGTTGTTTCTTACGATCTCTCCGGTGTTTGCTGCCGGCGTGACCCAAACAGGGCCGATTGAGATTGATGGCGCTAACGTCTATCCAACCGATGGCAGCCCGAGCACCGATAATCAGCTCGTCGGCGCGCCGCGGTCGGTTAAGATCAATTTCACGAACACTGCAATGGCACCCGCGACCCGCGTCGCTTTCGTTCTCTTGTCAGGCGGCGTCATCATCGATCGCACCGACGATGTCGGGACCTTTTCAAAGGGCACGACGATCAGCTACTTGTTTCCCGCCGACCTATACAGGTCCATCCAGCAGGTCGCGGTGGCGAAGGCCACGTTCGCTGACGGCTCCGTCTGGCGAAACCCCAACGTGCCGTCCGAGCGGACACCTGCGTCGATCCAGGGCGTCGCTGTAGCCACGGGCTATTGAGCGCCGGCAAGAGCTAAAGGCCTCGAAGCACTACTTCGAGGCCGCTTGCATTTCATTATGGATACGCTGATGCCGCGCGTCCTCGCCGTTGACGACGATGACGCGACCAGAGGTCTTTGGGAACACGGGCTCCTGCACGCGGGGTTTGCGGTGCGTAGCGTCGCCGATGGACCCGCAGGCCTAAAGCTGATCGAGCAATGGGCCCCCAATGCAATTATCCTGGACTTCATCCTGCCCCGCGTCGATGGTTATGCGCTTCTACCGATGATACGCCGATTGACCGATGCCCCGATCATCATGCTAAGTGCTAACTGTTCTCCGGGCGACCGGGTCGCCGGCCTCGTGCGCGGCGCCGACGACTATATCGGCAAGCCGTTCGATATGGCCGAGTTGGTCGCCCGGATTCACAGCTGGTTGCGACGTCCGCGCTTGGAGACGCGGCAGGTCATGCGCTACGCAGATCTGACGCTGGACGTCTCGCGCCGGATGGCCAAACGAGGGGCGCGGGAAATCAAGCTCTCGCAACGCGAGTTCGATCTTCTGTTGAATTTTGTGCGCAATTCAGATCGCGTGATCAGTCGCGATCAGCTCCTGAACCAAGTCTGGGGGATCGATAAGGATGTCGGGCCGTCGACGCTCGACACCTACATCTCGTATCTGCGCGCCAAGATCGACGCACAGTCCGAACGCAAGCTGCTCCATACCGTCCGCGGTGTCGGCTACATATTGCGGGATAAGGCCGCGTGAAGCAATACCGGGCGTAAAGCGCGAAAAATCGGTAGCCGACATGTGCCGCGCTTCATGATATGAATTGGGCATGGATACAATGTCTAGATTCGAAGGTGCAAACGTCGCGATCGTGCATTCGGTCGACGGAATTGAGTTGCTCCTGCGCCGCGGGCTGAGCCCAATTACCGACAACCGCGACGCACTGCTGGCGCTCGGGTTCGCTCGGACCTATCCGCAAATTGCCCGCGGCTACGAATCGACCATTTGGGAGCGCTCGGTCGAGTATTCAAGAGCCACCTACGGACGTCGCGCACTGGCGCGCCAACGTGCATTCCTCGATTGCGATAGACGGCGATGAGAACGAAAGCCGGCCCGATCCTGGCGCTCGCCGCCTTTGCGTTCATCCTCGGATACAACTGGGTCGTCATGAAGGTCGGCGTTGCCGAAGTTCCTGCATTTGTGTTCGCAGCTGCACGGGCGGTGCTCGGCGCCGCGACGTTGTTCGTCGTTTTGATCGTAATGCGTCGCCCGCTGCGGCCGCCGGAGATTCGGCACACGATTATCGCCGGTTTGCTGCAAACGACTGCGATGGTGGGGTTGGCGACCTGGGCCGTCGTCTCTGCTCCCCCGGGAAAGACGGCCGTCCTCGTCAACAGCATGCCGCTCTGGATCCCGTTGTTTGCGTTGCCGATCCTCGGCGAGAAAATCGGTATGCGCTGGACTGCGATCGCAATGGGCGTTTTCGGACTCGTCCTGATGATCGATCCGCGCCATGGTACGAGCTGGCCAAGCGACCTGGCAGCAGTGTGTAGCGCGGTATGCTGGGCCGCGGCGATCGTGGTTACCAAACATCTCCAACGCAGCTCCGCATTCGATCCGTTGTCCTTTACCGCGTGGCAGGTGCTTCTCGGCAGCCTTCCGCTGACGGCAATCGCCGTTGTCTTTCATTCAGGTCCGCTCATGCTGACGACGCAGTCGGTGCTCGCAGTCGCATATAACGGCGTCCTCGCGACCGGGCTCGCATTCGTGCTCTTTGCCTATGCAATGAAATCCTTGTCGGTCACGATCGCAGGTGCCGGTGGCCTCAGCATCCCCGTCATCGGCGTCGCCGCAGCGTGGTTGCAGTTCGGCGAGCGCCCGGGCGGTCTTGAGTTGGCCGGCATGGCCTGCATCCTTGGGGCGCTCGCGCTCATGGCGAGCCCGCTGCCACATGTTGCAAGTCGGGAGCGGTTGCTCGGTCTTATCCGAAGAGTCCGGCCGGCGGGAACGCGATCTTCGCTTTGAAAGATTGAAGGATTTCGTTGTGAGAGCGAGCCGTAAGGCTTCCACGCCGAAGGCAGTGCGGCCCTTGAGGGTGCGGGCGCGTGACTCGAGACGCGGGTAAGAGCATGGTCCGAGCTGCGGTAGCCGCGCTGGTCGTACTCTTGTTCGTTTCGCGGTCGCGCTCGATCGCGGCAGCACCGGCACTACCGCAGCCGGTCTCGGTTGTATTTCCGTCGCAGACGCCGGGGCTGCAGCTCTCGGGGATCCTTTATCGTCCGGCATCGTCTCCCGCGCCGGCGATTCTCATCCTTTCCGGAACGTCCGGCCGCGAAGGTTTTCAGAATTGGGAGACACCGTGGGCGCAGCGCTTGCAACGGGTCGGGTACGTCGCCCTCATCGTCGACAGCTTTACGCCGCGCCACCTGGCATTCTCCGAGCACTGGCGCCTTTCGCCGCAGGCACGCGGCCAAGATGCGTTGGACGCAGCCGCATTCCTTGGCAACTCGCCTTTCGTGCGCACGGGCTCTATCGGCGCAATCGGCCGGTCGGGCGGTGGAAGCGCTTTGCTGTCCGCCGTCGTCGAGCGGATCGGAGAAACTCGGCGTGTGCCCTTCAAGATGGCCGTCGTGGATTATGGCTATTGCCAACTTGCCTACGGCGACTGGCGGGGCGGAACGGCACCGGCGCGGGCGGCGACCGCGGTTTATCGCACGTCAATCCCGACGTTGATCACAATCGGATCCCTCGACACACATGTCCCGGTCGCCGCTTGCGTAGCGCTCGCCACGAATGCGCGTAGGGCTGGGGTCAACCTGACGCTTCGGACGTACGCCGGTGCGGAGCACGCGTTCGACACGCTATACGGCGACGGCACGCCGGCGCAAAAAGCGGGTATCATAAATACGATCGCCGGGTTCATCGCAGAGTACCTCGGCCCGGCTCCCAACGGCGCTCGAATTCATCTGAGCCCCGCCGCGTTTGGATCGCGGCTCAATCCCACCGGTGGGTCGATCGTCGTGAACATGCAGCCGCATGACGGGCCGGCGGCCGTATCGGGCAGTGCGGTTCTCACGCAGAGGGCCACCGGCGTCGCTGTCGCCCTCTACCTCTCAGAGAGCTCGTCGCGCGCAGTAGCGGAGATCCGTCAGGGCTCGTGTACGCAGCTCTATCCGGAAGTCGCCTACCATTTGGGGAACGTGGTGAACGGCACGGGCTCGGGCCTCGTTGCAAACGTGCGGCTCTCGTACCTCATGAATGGCCACTTTGCGATCGTCGTCGTACCTTCGACCGGCTCGAGCAATCTCTCGTCCTGCAGCGACATCCCACGGAGCACCTAGAATCGCGGTCAACGGCACTTCGCCGTTAGTTGCGGCCCGCCACCGCGAGATACGCGCCGATCACGTCGCGATCGCCCAAACCGGCTTGCAGGGCGATATCCCATTGCGTCGCGATCGCTTGCGCCATCGGTAACCGCTGGTGAGCGTTGCCTGCTGCGTCGAGCGCAAGGTGAAGATCCTTCGACGCCAGGGCGAGCGAAAAGTCAGGATCGAAGGCGTCGTGTTCGATTTTTTCGAGTTTCGCGAGCGCCCAAGGCGCATTGAGCGCGGTAGACCCGAGGCACTCTCCGACATCACTAAGGGCAACGTCGAGGGATTGCGCGAGCACTGCCGTTTCGGACATTCCTTCGGCCAGAACGGCAAGCCACGTGTTCAGGACCATCTTCATCCGCGAGCCGCTTCCCGCACGCTCCCATCGCATCGTCCTCTGACCGAGCACGGAAAACACCGGCTGCAGACGGTCAAGGGCCGCGGCAGGACCCGACGCAAGGATCAGGAGTTTTCCCTGTTCCGCCGGAGCTTTCGAGCCGGAAACCGGAGCGTCGACGAACACGATGTCCGGACGGATCTCTTTTGCGAGTGCCTGGGCTCGCTCCGTTCCCGCAACGCCAATGGTGCTCATTTGCAACCAGACCGCACCCGGAGGCAACGACGAAAGCACGCTCGGCATCGTTTCCTCGATCGCTGCGATCGTCGGGACCATTGTTAGGGCAATGCCGGCTCCGCGCACGGCATCTGCCGGCGTCGCGGAGGCCGTGGCTCCGGCCGCGGCGAGCCGTGCCGTCGCAGCGGGGTTCGGATCCCATACGCTCACGCGCATTCCCGCCGCAAGCAGCCTTCGTGAAAACGCCGACCCCATGGTTCCGGCTCCGATGACCGCGATTTGTTCAGCCATGCACTTTGTTATACACACGGCGTCCACGCACGTATATCGCCAATCTTTCGGAGAAACGCCGAAAAATCAGCCTATGCTCTTCGCGGAGCGCGTTGCTAACCTGGTACTGATAAGACAGCACTGGAAAGCATGGAGGACGCCTGATGCCTGACAACGTCAGCCGTAAGGACTTTGTTGCTCTGGTCGGGACGGTCGTTGCCGTGGAAGCGCTTCCGGCGAGCGCGACCGCCGAAACCGCGACGCCTCGTCACACCGTGCCCGTTCCTTCGCTCGGAAGCGAGCCCGAGGCCTACACGTTTTTCACCGCGCCGGAATCGGCGTTCATCGAAGCGGCGGTCGAACGGCTGATTCCGAGCGACAAGCTCGGACCGGGCGGCCGCGAAGCCGGCGTCGCGTTCTACATTGATCAGCAACTCAGCGGCCAGTTCGGCTACGCGGCCAAGATGTACAAGCAGGGCCCCTGGATGCCCGACGCGCCGCCGACCTTCGGCTACCAACTCCCGCTCACGCCGCAGCAAGTGTATCGCCTGGGTATCGCCGCGACCAACGCATATTGCGGCAAGACGTATGGCAAGACGTTCGACAAAGTTGACGGCACTCATCAGGACGACGTGCTAACGGCGCTCGACCGTTCGCAGCTCAAGTTCGACAGCGTTCCGGCCAAGGCGTTCTTCGAGATGCTCTACGGCAACGCGGTCGAGGGCTTCTTCGCCGATCCGCTCTATGGCGGCAATCGCGACAAAGTCGGTTGGAAGCTGGTCGGCTTTCCCGGTGCCGCGGCAGCATATTATCCGTTTATCGAAAAACACAACGTGCCATACGTTGTCAACCCGCAGAGCATCGCAGACTTACAACACGCGGAGGAAACGGCGATGGCCGCGATGACCGCGGGAGAAAGCGCGGGGCCGATGGACATGAGCGTCCACCTCGCGCTCGCGAAGAAAGCGTTGGGGGTACAATAGCATGGCGACGCTGAAACCCGTTGATGCGGTCACGATCGGCTTCGGCTGGACCGGCGGCATCCTCGCCAACGAACTGACCAAAGCCGGGCACACCGTCGTCGGCCTCGAACGGGGCGAATACCGCGACACCGATCCCGACTTCGCCATTCCCGGCGTCCACGACGAGCTTGCCTACGCGATTCGCTACAAGCTCCTTCAAGATGCGTCGAAAGAGACGCTGACCTTTCGCCACGACCACTCGGAGACGGCGTTGCCGATCCGCCAGTTCGGAGCGTTCCTGCCCGGCGACGGCCTCGGCGGCGCGGGCGTGCACTGGAACGGCGTGACCTGGCGCTTTCTGCCCTGGGATTTTGAAACGCGGAGCCGCTCGATCGCGCGTTACGGTGCGGCAATCCTGGGCGAGGACTGCACGTCGGCCGATTGGGGCATCAGCTACGACCAGCTCGAGCCGTATTACGACAAGTTCGAGTACCTCGCGGGGGTCGGGGGCAAGGCTGGTAACCTACGCGGGAAGATCCAGCCCGGCGGCAATCCGTTCGAAGGTGCGCGATCGCGCCAGTACCCCAACCCGCCGCAGAAGCAGAGCTACGCGATGGCCGTCTTCGACGACGCAGTGCACAAGCTCGGATACCATCCGTTCCCGCAACCCTCCGCGAACTCGAGTCAGCCGTACACGAATCCGGAGGGTATGGACATCGGGCTGTGCGTTTACTGCGGCTACTGCGAGCGCTTCGCTTGCGAGATGGGCGCGAAGGCCAGCATGCAGGTGACGCTCTTGCCGAAGCTGCGCAAGTCGCCGCTGTTCCAACTGCGCACGAATTCGAAGGTGCTCAAGATCAATCTCGACAGCACGAAGAAGAAAGCCGTTAGCGTCACCTACTTGGATTCGCAGGGTCGCGAGCAGATCCAGCCGGCGTCGATGATCTTCGTCACCGCGTTCGCCCTCAACAACGTGCGCATGCTGCTGCTTTCGGGGATCGGCAAGCCCTACGACCCGATAACCAACACTGGTGTCGTCGGCAAAAACTTCGCCTATCAGGCGAACACCAGCTCTACGCTATTCTTCGATAGCGGCAAGGTTTTCAATCTGTTCATGGGTTCCGGGGCGCTGGGCACGGTAATCGATGATTTCAATGGCGACAACTTCGATCATGGTCCGTACGGCTTCATCGGTGGCGCGGACATCAGTCAGAACACCAACGGCGGGCGGCCGGTCCAGTTCCATCCCGTTCCCGCGGGCACGCCTCGCTGGGGCGGGCAATGGAAGAAAGCCGTGGCGCACTACTACAATCGCGCATTCGGCATCAACGCCCAAGGCGGCGTCCAGGCGTATCGCGGGAACTACCTCGACCTCGATCCGACCTATACCGATTTCTACGGTCAGCCGCTGCTGCGCATGACCTTCGACTGGGGTCCACACGAGCATAAGCAGTCAGCGTTCATGTACGGCATCAACGCCAAGATCGCCAAGGCGGCGGGTGCGAGCCGCACGATCGGCGGCCAACTCCCACCGCACTTCGACACCGTCCCGTATCAAAGCACCCACGTCACCGGCGGAGCGATCATCGGGAGCGATCCCTCTCAGAGCGTTGCCAACAAGTACGGCCAGACATGGGACGTTTCTAACGTCTTCGTGACCGGCGCTAGCTCGTTTCCGCAGAACGCCGGCTATAATCCCACGGGAACGGTCGGAGCGCTCGCCTATTACACCGCCGACGCGGTGGTAAACAAATACGTCAAGAATCCCGGTCCGCTCGAATAACCGCGGTTCGCAGATCGGTCAGAGCAAACCCCGTGGCGTTAGACGTCGGGGAGGTGCTCGATGAATTTGTCCAACGTGATCGGATAGTCGCGCACGCGTACCCCGGTGGCGTTGTAGACCGCGTTTGCAATCGCTGCGCCCACGCCGCACAGCCCGAGCTCTCCCACGCCCTTCGCCTTCATCGGTGAAGAGATCGGGTCGACCTCGTCGAGGAAGATCACGTCTTGGTGCGGGATGTCCGCGTGTACCGGGACCTCGTAACCGGCGAGGTCGTGGTTCACAAAAAAGCCTCGCTGCTTGTCGACCGCCAGCTCTTCCATCAGCGCCGCGCCAACGCCCATCGTCATCGCGCCGATGAGCTGACTGCGGGCCGTCTTCGGGTTGAGGATGCGCCCCGCGGAGCACACCGCCAGCATTCGCCGAACGCGAATCTCGCCGGTCGCAGCGTCGACCCCGGCCTCGACGAAGTGTGCGGCGAAGGTCGATTGCTGAAAGCGCTCGTCGAGGTCTCCGTAATCGATGCTATCCTCGGCTGAAAGACCCGTCTCGCCGGCTGCGGCAGCGAGCGGTACGCTTCGGCCGTTCGAGCGCACGCTGCCGTCCGCGAATTCTGCGTTCTGCGCGTCGAATCCAAGCTTCTCTGCGACGGCGTCGCGTAGTTTCATGCAGGCGGCATACACGCCGGCGGTCGAGTTGTTGGCGCCAAATTGTCCGCCGGACCCGGCCGAAACGGGTGAATCGGAGTCGCCGAGCAGCACGACAACCCGGTCCAGGTCCACACCCATCGTTTCCGCAGCGGTCTGCGCGATGATCGTATAGCTGCCGGTACCGATGTCCGTCATGTCGGTGGTAACCGTGACGACGCCATGTTTATCGATAGCGACGCGCGCGCCGGACTTGAGTAGAAGATTATTGCGCATTCCGGCTGCGACGCCCATGCCCACGAGCCACCGGCCATCTCGTACTTGACCCGGCTTCGGGTTACGGGCGCTCCAACCAAACTTCTCCGCGCCGAGACGCAGGCAGCCGTTCAGGTCCCGGTACGAGAAGCGACGCTCCGGTTTCGCGGGGTCGACTTGCGTATCGTTCAGCATTCGAAATGCAACCGGGTCGAGACCGAGCTTCTCGGCCATCTCATCCATCGCAATTTCGAACGCCAAGTGGCCCGGCGCGTCGCCCGGAGCGCGCATCGAGTTGCCCTCCGGCAAATCCAGCGTTGCAAGCCGCATTTCCGTCAGGCGGTTCGCGCCGGCATACAGCAGGCGCGTCTGCGCCACGGCCCCCTCGGGAAATCCGCCGGGCACATTGCCCGACGTGCTCTCGTGAGCGATCGCGGTGATCTTGCCGTCGGCGCCGGCGCCGATGCGAACACGCTGGATGGTCGCCGCGCGATGCGTCGTATTGTTCATGATGAAGGGGCGTGTTAATGCTACTTTTACCGGCCTGCCGGCGGCCTTGGCAGCCAGTGCGGCTAGCGCAGCGTCGGATCTCACCCACAGTTTTGCACCAAAGCCACCTCCAATGTACGGCGACTCGAGGCGCACCTTGTCTGCGGGAATGCCAAGTGTCTTGGCAATGTCTTCCTTGCCCCAGTTGATCATCTGGTTCGATGTCCAAAGCGTGAGATGGTCGCCCTCCCAGGATGCGATTGAGGCATGCGGTTCCATCATGGCGTGGCTCTGGTCCGGGGTCGTGTAGGCTTCATCGAGCTTAACCGGTGCGGCTGCGAACGCGCTCTCGAAGTCGCCGACACGCTCGAACGCGGGCACATGTTCGGCGATATTGTCCACGAGCGTTGCATTTCGGGCCTCAGCGCCGAGATCGAATCGCCCAGCGTCCCGGATATAATCGACGCGAATCAGGTGCGCTGCGGCACGAGCCTGCTCGAACGTCTCGGCCACGACGATCGCGATTGCCTGGTGGTAATGCTGAATCTCCGCTCCGCCGAACAGATAGGCGTAATTCATGCGCCCGCGGCCGAGCCTCGGCACATCCAGCGTCGTAACGATGGCTAGGACGCCCGGTGATGCCTTGACCTCAGCGAGATCCATTGACGCAATCCGCCCCTTGGCGATAGCCGAGCCCACGATGAAGCCGTAGGCTTGATTCGCGACGACGTCGTGTCGTTCGTAGGCATACGGTGCCGTGCCGGTGGTCTTGAACTTGCCGTCAATTCGATCGGTGGGTTTCCCTACGACCTTCAACTGGTCGATTGGATTGATCATCGCCGGTGTGTCGAATTTCATGCGGAAGCCTTTGCATCGGCCATGACCGCGGCGAGCGTGCGCTCTACGAGTCGCAGTTTGAACGTATTGTCACGTGTAGGTTTCGCGCCGGCGAGTAGCTGCATTGCGACGGCCTTTGAGCCGCGGGGCATTTCTGCGTCCGCCGCCGCAACGCGCCAAGGCTTAGGCGCAATGCCGCCGAGCGCGACACGGCCGGAACCGTCCGGATGAATAACCACCGCGACCGAGACGAGCGCGAAAGCGTACGAGGCGCGATCGCGCACCTTGCGATAGATCTGCTTCCCGCCTATCGGCTTAGGCAGCGTCACCGAGGTGATCAGTTCGCCCGGAGTCAGTGCCGTCTCGATGTGCGGCGTGGAACCCGGCAGACGGTGGAAGTCGGCTATCGGAATGGCCCGGGCGGAGCCGTCCGGTCTGAGCGTCTCCACGGTTGCGTCGAGCGCGCGCATGGCGACAGCCATGTCGCTCGGGTTCGTGGCAATACAGACCTCGCTGCTGCCGATAACGGCCAACTGCCGGCTGACGCCGCCGATCGCGGCGCAGCCCGAGCCGGGCCGGCGCTTATTGCACGGCTGATTGGTATCGTAGAAGTACGGACAGCGCGTTCGCTGCAGCAGGTTCCCCGCAGTCGTCGCTTTGTTCCGCAACTGTCCGCTCGCGCCGGCTACAACCGCGCGCGACAATACGCCGTACTCCCGCCGCACGCGGCCGTGCGCGGCCAAATTCGTGTTCGTGACCAGTGCCCCGATCCGCAAACCGCCGTCGCTTGTATCCTCGATGCGATCGAGGTCGAGTCTGGTAAGGTCGATGACGTGCGCCGGCGTTTCGATCTGCAGTTTCATGAGATCGAGCAGGTTGGTGCCGCCGGCGATAAACTTGGCGTTGGGCGTGCGCGCGGCGGTCGCGGCGGCTGCGGCGGGCGTCGTCGCGCGCTCGAAAGTGAACGGCTTCATGCACCCTCTCCGGCGACTTCCCGGATCGCCTCGAGAATATTCGAATAGGCCCCGCAGCGGCAAATGTTGCCGCTCATGCGCTCTCGCAGTTCGGCGTCGGTTGCCTGCGGCTTGACCGTAAGATCGGCCGTGACGTGACTGGGAATGTCCGCTTTGATCTCCCCTAGCACTGCAAGCGCCGAGCAGAGCTGACCGGGCGTGCAGTATCCACACTGGAAGCCATCGTGCTTGATGAAGGCCGCCTGCATCGGATGAAGGTTGTCCAGCGTGCCCAGCCCCTCGATGGTCGTTATTTTGTCGCCTTCATGCATCACGGCAAGCGTGAGGCAAGAATTGATGCGCACGCCGTTTAGCAGCACCGTACACGCGCCACACTGGCCGTGATCGCAGCCCTTCTTGGTGCCGGTCAGATGTAAGTGTTCACGTAACGCGTCGAGCAATGTCGTCCGCGTGTCGAGCACGAGTTCGCATCGCGTGCCGTTGATCTCGAAAGATACGGTCGCCGTACTAGGTTCAATCGCGGTAATGGCTACTTGTGTATCTATCATGATGCGTTAACCTCGCCGATCCGTTCAGGCCGCTTCGCGGATCGGTGGAACAATGAGTACCGGGACGTCGCTGGTGCGCACGAGCGACTCGGCGACGCTGCCGAGGAAGAAACGCCGGGCTCACGTCGACTGCGTGACAGGCCACCAGAGTGGTGTGTTCGTCAAGGGCGAGGATTGCCGCGACCGCGAGCGCGGCTTCGGCTGCTTCCGATTCGGGCTCCAGCCCCGCCGAGCGACACCGTGCCGCGGCCTCGGCGATGGGCGCGGTTTCGCTGCATCCTGTATCCGTTTCCGTCGCGCTCGCTTGATCGACGACCGTGAGGATCCGCAGCGCTGAGCCCCCGTGCGCGAGAGCGATCGCAAGACGCAAGGCCGCGCGCGCGGGCTCGGATCCATCGTATGGAACAAGTACGCGCGGAAACGGCGTCAGGACTGTCGCCACACCGGGCCCTCTTTCTGATGAAGCGGTCTCGCGAAGAATCGGTGCTTCCGATGTTAGCGCAGCCGAGGCGGCGGCAAGTATAACGATTTTTCGGGACGCGGCTATATGCTCGGCGAGTCGCTTCTCAACGAGATCGTCTCTTGACACGAATGGGCTCGAGCGAGACTCTTTGGGCATGCCGAAGCGCGAGCCGGCCGCCGGCTGATGATGATGCTTCTGCATCTGCTTCATAAGCGCGATTCCGTTTACGTATGGAGCGGCGCGTGTCGCGACCGGCCTGCCGAGCGCACCGCTTCGGATCGCATTCGCCGCCTTCACGATCGCGATCGCAATCTACGTGTTGTGGAAGTCCTTCGCAACAAGTTCCGCCTCGGGCGCCCACGCACCGTGGTACCTTTCGTCGATCGTCGGCGCAATCGGCGGGACATTGTCCGGCTTCTTCAGCGTCGGCGGCGCGACGTTCGCCGTCCCCGCAATGGCGTTCTTCGGGCTCTCTCAGGCGGCGGCGCAATCGATGGGACTTGCTCTCGTCGCACCCGGAACGATCGTCGGCCTCGCGACCTACGGAGCGGTGGGAGACGTCGACTGGTTGACGGGCGCCGCCCTCGCGCTCGGCGGAGCACCCGCCGTGACCTACGGAGTCGATCTGGCTCATAAGCTGCCGGAGCGCACGCTCAAAGTGCTCTTTGCGGTCTTCCTGTTTGGAACAGCTCTCGCGCTGCTTGCAGAGCGTTAGCGGACGACTCTTCAAGGTGCGATTGTTCCGGGTTTTTGACAGACGTTCAGAGTCTTATAATGAGACGAACAATATATTGGACGTATTGTTGGACGGCGCGTATTCTGAGTGTGGAGATGCGGCAGGTCGCCGCAGTCTCGACAACCGCGGCCGGCTCGGGCCGTTAATCGAGCAGAAAGAGAACTCCAGTCATGAAAAGCATTGCCGCGACACTCGGCGTCGCCATCCTCCTCGCCGGCTCGCCGCTCCTCGCCTCCGCCGACACGCAAGCCAGCCCAATCCATCTCGATAACGTTGAGGTCCTGCGGGCGCAATCGGGGGACAGCTACATCCCGGGTTCAGCGAACATCTCGTTTACGAACGACGCAAATGCCCCCGCCACCAACATCGTGTTCGTTCTCGAGTCCAAAGGCGACATTCTCGCGCGCTATGAAGACGTGGGTTCGTTCGCCAAAGGTACCACGATCAATCACAGTTTCCCCGATGCCGAGAGCGAAAACGATCAGCAGATTGCGGTGCAGCGGGCGACGTTCACCAACGGCACGGTCTGGAACAATCCTAACCTGCCCGAAATGCCGGCAGCCTTTTCCGGGTCATCCATTGGCGCGGTAGGCAGCGACGAGTAAGACGACTCTGCTTACGCACCATTATTCGGAAAAGACATTGCTTGCGTCGGCGACGTGCTCGCGAGATGAGCGGACGACCCGCAACTCAGCGCGATCGCGTCGCCACACCAGGCAAAGCCCGTACGCTGTGCTCAGGCACGACCGGAGAGAGCGAGCGACGCGAGATCCGCGAGCACGCTCAATTCC
>Ga0182015_10003362_pt1 | contig 18065 bp, 8 predicted proteins | sample 712P3MmetaG_FD_120478 | JGI IMG/M metagenome (GOLD analysis project Ga0182015, IMG submission 120478) | Permafrost microbial communities from Stordalen Mire, Sweden - 712P3M metaG | ecosystem: Environmental > Terrestrial > Soil > Wetlands > Permafrost | place: Sweden: Stordalen | collected...
ACCAGATGAAAGACTGTCTTACCAAGATCAATACCGATGGTGTGTAGTTCCATGAGAGGCCTCCTCCACCTCTTATAACCGCCCCGTAGGCTCGGTAAAAGCGGCGGACCATCCCATTAGTTATTCTGGACCAAGTACCGTTCTGGGAAGTTCGAGGGACAAGCCATTCGGTAAAATGGTCGGCTCCTCGGGCACTGGCTGGAGTCACGAACGGTCGACTTACCCTTCGGGCTACTGCGGACTACTGTTTTTCGCCACCTCTTGGGCTTTTTAGTCTTTCGCCGGACTTCGCGGCGCTTCATTTGCGAAGTTTGAAGACTCGCCGTGCTAAAGGAGATAGCGGCAATTTTCCTCGTGAAACGAGGTTTCCTGAAAGGCTGGGGTTTAAGTCCCCCCTCTCCGCCATAATATCAAAGTAATCAAAACAGCTTCGATAGCCTTGCATTACTTTGGCCTCAAATTAGTCGCACTACGTCGTCGTTTCCTGTTCTGGGTTCGACAACTGAGTCAGAAGCCCAACGGTTAGCAGCAAAGGAGCACAAAAATCTAACGTCCCGTAAGGTTATCGGGGCCGTTCTTTCGTCTCCGCGACGAAGCCGCCGACATTTTGGAGCGCATTCACAAAATCAAATCGGCCTCACGCCGCAGGGATTACTGCCAGCCGCCACCAAGGGCGCTGTAGAGCTGCACAAACGTGACCGCTTCGCCTTGCTGCGCGCTTACCAAATTCAATTGCGCGGAGTACAAGCTGGAGTCCGTGGTCAGCACCTCGAGATACGCGGTAGCTCCACCCTGATAGCGGAGGCGCGCCAATCGTGTCGCATCCTGCGCGGCGGCAACCAGTTTTTCCTGCTGTTCGCGATATTCGCGCTGCTTGTTCAGTGCGATGAGCGCGTTCGAAACATCACGGAGCGCTCCGGCGATGGTCTTCTGATAATTCAGGACCATCTCCTCCTTAGTTTCCTTGGAAAGGTTCAGCTGACCGCGTAGCTTGCCGCCCTCAAAAATCGGCTGGGCCAGCGAGCCGATGCCGTAAATGGTTTTACCCGACGCATCGAAGAGGTTTGAGAATTCATTGCCGCCCACCCCCGCCGAAGTGGTGATCGAAAGCTGGGGGAAAAATTGCGCGCGCGCCACACCGATTTGCGCGTTGGCCGCCACCAGCGTTTGCTCCGCCTGTTGAATGTCCGGACGGCGCTCAAGCAGCTGCGACGGAATCCCCGTCGGCAAATCCTGAGGTGGCGGCGCGAGCACTTCTTCCGCCGTGTGCGCCACTGGCCCGGGATTTTCACCGAGCAGAAGTCTTAAGGCGTTCTCCTGTAGCTGGATCTGTTGTTCGATTTGCGGAAGCTGAGATGACGCGGTGTACAGCAACTGCTCCGCCTGGCGCACATCCGACAGCGGTGCCGAGCCGCCGCGCTCCAGTTTCTCCGTCAGCTCGAGAGAATCCTGTCGAACCTTAAGGGTTTGCCTGGTGATTTCCAGTTGGCGGTCCAAAGCACGCAACTGAATATAGGTTGTGACCACTTGCTGCACCAGCGTCAGCCGGATGGCTCGTTGCGCCCAGGTCTGCGCCAGCAACTGCGCTCGAGCGGCTTCGGTTTGTTTGCGATACAGGCCCCAGAAGTCGGGCGTCCACGCGGCGCCCAAGTTGAAGCTGCCGAAAGCCAAGGGGCTGGCAATGCTGGTTCCAAGATTTGACGGCAGAGTTGCGCCGATACCGGTGCCACCGCCGGTAATCTGCGGGAACTCCTGCGACCGGGTGATCTGCACTTGCGCTTGCTGCTCCAGCACGCGTCGCGCCGCAATGCGCACGTCGTAATTGTTTTGCAGCGCGGTGCGAATCAGATTCTGCAGCTCCGGTTCGCGAAAGACCTGGGCCCATTGCTCGTCCGCGATCGACTTCTGCGCGTCGCTGACGACTGCGGCATCATCGGCACCGCGAAACGCGGGCGGAGTGGCAGTTGCAGGGCGATTGTACTTGGGCCCCACGGTGCACCCCGCGCTAAAAGCGACGCCGGTTAAGATTAGCGCTCCAAGGGCGTTTGCTGCAGCTCGTTTACTCCGCACTGTAGAATTCCTCATACCGCGTCTCCGAGCGCCGGCGTTTGCCTTCCACCATCCCCGGCATCGTCCGCTTCCTCGTGCACCGGAGCTTTCGAATCCATGGTGGTGTTCTTCCCGCCTTTCACGAAGCGGTGCGAGAGATATTCCACCACCGCAAACGTTGCGGGAATAAAAATCAAGCCGATGACCGTTGAGAGGAACATGCCGCCAATCACGACGGTCCCGAGAATGCGTCGCGAAGCTGCTCCGGCTCCAGACGCGGTCCACAGCGGCAAACATCCAAAGATGAAGGCCAGCGCGGTCATTACGATGGGCCGGAATCGCAAGCGTGCCGCACCTAGCGCGGCCTCCGAAATGCTTTGTCCCCGCTCATAATTCGATTTGGCGAATTCCACAATCAGGATGGCGTTCTTGGCCGAAAGGCCGATCAGCATGACCAGCCCAACCGTTGCGAAAATATCGTTTTCCAGCAGGCGGGCGCGCAAGGCCAAGTACCCACCGAGAATCGCCACCGGCGTGCTGAGCAGCACGCTGAAGGGCAGCGTCCAGCTTTCGTACAGCGCCGAGAGAATCAGAAACACGAAGAGCAGCGACAGTCCAAACACGGCCCACGACGGCACACCTCGCTCCGCCTGCTCTTCCTGATACGACATTCCCGAATAGTCGAAGCCCGCGCCCGGCGGCATGGTCTTCTTGAACACCTCTTCCAGCGCGGCGCGAATCTGACCTGAGCTGTAGCCGGGCGCGCCGGTTATGTTGAGTTGGGCGGCGTTGTATTCGTTAAAGCGGTAAATGAACTCCGGGCCGGTGATCTGTTTGACCTGCACCAGAGACCCCAGCGGAACCTGCCCACCATTGGCGCTGCGCACGTAAAACTGATTAATGTTGGCGATGCTGGTGCGCGACGTTCCTTCCGCTTCCACGTAGGTCTGCCATTGGCGGCCGAAGCGATTGAAGTAATTCACAAGGTAACCGCCCATGAAGGTCTGCATGGTGGTGTATACGTCGGCAAGATTCACCTGCTGCTGCAGCACCTTGGCGCGGTCGACATCCACGTAGAGCTGCGGAACCGCAGGCTGATACGAGGGGATCGCCGCGCCGATCTCCGGTCTACCCTTCAGCGCACCCAAAAACGCGAACACATTTTTCGTCAACGTCGTAGGATCGTCGTTTCCCGAGCGATCCTCCAGAACCATGGTTACGCCACCCGAAGTTCCGATCCCTGGAATCGACGGCGGCGGGAATGCGAAGGCAATGCCGTCAGGGTTGCCAGCCAACTGCTGTTGCAGGTGGCCCTGGATATATTCAAGCTGTTGCTGCTTGCTCTTGCGCGTCTCCCACGGCTTGAGCGCCACGAAAAAGAATCCCGCATTGGTGCTTTGCACCTGCGTCAGCAACGAGAAGTCGTTGACGGCAATGACGCCCTGGACTCCCGGAGTCTTCAGCAAAGCGTCACTGATTTTTTGTTCGGCTGCGTCAGTGCGTTGTGCGGAAGCTCCATCCGGAAGTTGCAAGGCCAGAAACATGTAGCCTTGATCCTCTGTTGGTATGAAACCGCCGGGAAGACCGCTGCCGATGAAGACGGCCAGCACGGCGACGATTGCCAAGCCCACCATGGCGATGACGGACTTGTGAATCAGCACATCGGAGGTGTGCACGAAGCCATCGGTGGTGCGACTAAAAAATTTGTTAAACCAACCGAATGCCTTCCCCAGCGGACCTTTCTTCGCTTCTTTGTCCTTGGGCTTGAGAAGCAACGACGCCAGCGCGGGCGAAAGCGTCAGTGCATTGAACGCCGAGATCAGCACGGAGATGGCAATCGTCACCGCGAACTGTTGATACAGCCTGCCGGTAATGCCTGGAATGAACGCCGTTGGTATGAACACCGCAGCCAGAATCAACGCGATGGCCACCACTGGGCCGCCGACTTGTTCCATGGCTTTTACAGTTGCCGCCCTCGGCTCCATGCCCTCTTCAATGTGATGCTCCACGGCCTCGACCACGATGATGGCATCATCCACCACCAGGCCGATCGCCAGCACCAAGCCGAAGAGCGACAGCGTGTTGATCGAAAAGCCTAGCGCCGGAAAGATGATGAAGGTTCCGATCAGCGAAACCGGAACGGCCAGCAAAGGAATTAGAGTGGCGCGCCAGCCTTGCAGGAAAATAAACACCACCAGAACGACGAGAGCCAACGCTTCCACAAGCGTCAAAACTATTTCGTGGATGCCAGCGGTAACGGCCTTGGTGGTATCCAGCGGCACGGTGTAAGAAATTCCCGGCGGGAACGTTGCAGAGAGTTCCTTGATGCGCTTGTTCACCGCTACTGCCGTTTCCACGGCGTTGGAGCCCGGCAATTGGTAAATTGCCATCACGCCAGACGGCGCCTGATTGTAACGGGCCGAAATGGAGTAGGCCTGGTCGCCCAGCTCGATACGCGCAATGTCACTGAGGTGCAACACGGAGCCATCGGCATTCGCGCGGATAATAATGTTCCCGAATTCTTCCGGCTTCACCAGGCGCCCCTGTGTACGCACTGTGTAGGTAAACTGCTGGCCTTGGGGAATCGGCTCACCGCCAATTTGGCCAGCGGGATTCACATTGTTTTGCGTCTGAATCGCCGCGATCACTTCCGGCGCAGTCACGCCCAGTTGCGCCATTTTGTCGGGTTGTACCCACACCCGCAGCGCATAGATTCCGCCGAAAACCTGCACGCGGGAAACTCCTGGCACGCGCGCGAGCTGATCTTGAATATTAATCACCGCGTAGTTGGTCAAAAAATCCTGGCCCAACTTACCGCCCGGTGAATTGATGGCAATCAACATCAGCGGCGAAGTGAGCGACTTTTGCACCGTCAGTCCCGCTACGGTGACCTGCGCGGGAAGTTGCGACTGCGCCTGGTCCACGCGTAATTGTCCGAGCACCTGGTCGATATCCGGATTGGTCTTGATATCGAAATCGACGAACAGCTGCACCACTCCGTTATTGGCGCTCACCGAATCCATGTAGATCATGTTGTCGACGCCGTTCATCTGCTGCTCGATGGGCGTCGCGACTGCTTGCGTCAACGTCTTGGCATCGGCGCCGGGATACGTCGCCGTGACAAGAATTTCCGGGGGCACGATATTGGGAAACTGCGAAGTGGGGAGCGTCAGCAACGATACGACGCCAAGAATCACCGTCACGATGGCGATGACGATGGCGACGATGGGCCGGTTGATAAAAAATTTAGACATGGATCAATTCGCCGCCGCTTTGGCTGGTGGAGCGGTCGCGGCACCAGGTTGTGCCTGATGCGCGGCAATTGGCGCGCCGTCGTGCAGTTTTTGCAGGTTGTCGACAATCACCTGCGCGCCTGGCGAAAGGCCCGCATTGACAACCCAGCTCGTGCCCACTTGCGGACCGAGAGTCACCGTTTCCACATGCGCCTTACCGTCGGGCCCCGCCACGTAAACCTGTTGTAAGCCTTGAAATTCCGAAACCGCTACTTGCGGAATCAGCAGCGCGTTATGGCGAAGTTCCGTCTCGGCCTTCACTCGCCCAAACTGTCCCGGACGCAAAACATTCCCCGGATTCGGAAACGCCGCGGCGATCCGTATCGCGCCTGTTTGCGCATTGATCTGCCGATCGACGAAAGCGATGCGCCCCTTTTGGGGAAATACTTCCCCGGTGGAAAGAGTAAGCGCCAGGGGAATCGCTGAAGCGTTCTTGAGGAGGTCTCCGCCGGCTTGCCCGACGCGCTGAGTGAGCTCCAGATATTCCGAATCACTGATCGAAAAATAGGCCTTGATGGGATCAACTTGCGACACCGAAGTCAGCACGGATTGCGTGTTGACCAGATTTCCAACTTGTACCGTCGCCTGTCCGGCAATTCCGGTGATGAGCGATCGAACGTGCGTGAATCCCAGATTCAACTCCGCGTTTTCGACCGCAGCCTCTGCCGCGGCCACAGTTGCCTGCGCCGACTGCACCGCTGCAGCACTCTGCGCTCTCTGCTGGGTGTCGTTGTCCAGCTGGCTCTGCGCGATGGCGTGCGCTTCTGCAAGAGGCGTGTCGCGTTTTACGTTGATCTCAGTGAGTTCGAGTTGAGCTTTCGCCTGTTGCACCTGGCCCTCGGCCTGCGCAAGCTGGCCTTTGGCCTGATCCAACGCGGCCTGAAATGGCCGCGGATCGATTTCGAAAAGCACCTGTCCTTTCGAAACCATCGCGCCTTCTTTGTAGTTCTGCTTGATGAGGTATCCATTGGCCTGCGGTTGGATCTGGGCGTTTACGTAGCCGTCGAGCGTGCCGACCCACTCACCAGTGAGCGGCACGTCTTTCGGCTCAACCGGCACCACCGTGACCGGCAGGGGCGGTGGCTGTCCGGCCGCGGACGTATTCTTGCTGCCGCAACCCGCTAACAAGCCGGCGCCAAATAGCAGCACGGTTGCAGCGCAACCGTATTTCCACGAAGATCGATCTGTACCTGCTGTCGCGCCTTCCAACTGCGTTGTCATAATCCCCCACCGACACTGCCGGTCGCTGCGTTTTTGCGGACCGGCATTTGATGCGGCAGCAACCTAAACGACTAAAGTCGCTGCGTGAGCTGGCTGGAAAAGTGCCTGCGCAAAATTCCGCCGCGAGGCCCTCTATTGAAGCTCACACCCGGCGTCCGACCTGGCACGGGACGCCAGATGCAACTTAGATTCATGGCACCCGTTTTTATATACATGGGTCCGGCACGAAATTCGGTGCACGGCGACGAGGGAATGTGATTGGAAGCGCGGCAGATAATCGCGCTTTCGTCTCCTGGATTCATCGAATCATTTTTTCTTCTAGCTAGGAAGGGGCGCGATCACGATTCCCAACTTAAACTTGTATACATTCAACTATGTGGCCTGTTCAAAAGTCTGTCCCGTTTTACACACTCGAGCCGACGAAGGCTGGAACCACATCGAACAACTTGGCGAAGGGCTTACTCAGAGCGGGGCGGACCAATTGTGGACTGCAATTTTTGAAACTCCTGCATCTCGCGCTGCGCATCGGCGGTCTTGCCCTGCTTACGATAAATGGCGGCCAAGCCAAAGTGCGCTTGCGCGGCCAGCGAAGTCGTTTTTTCCAGCTCAATTACCTTCAGCCATGATTGCTGTGCCGTAGCGTTATCGCCGTCCAGGGAGGCGGCCTTCCCCAACGAATATAATGTTTCGGGCATTCCCGGTTTCAGGTCATTCGAACGTTTTAACTCCGCCAAAGCCTCATGCGCTTTCCCTTGTTGCAGCAACGATCCGCCCAAGCGATAGGCAGCTTCCGCATTACCGGGTTGCAGTTTCGTGGCGGTGCGAAATTCTGCCTCTGCTTTAGGCCACTGTGCGGAATTTGCATACACCTGACCCAGCTCGAGGTGGGCGCCGGGCAAATCCGGGCGCAGCCGCAGGGCCTCCTGAAATTCTTTTTCCGCCTGAGGTAACTGGCGCAGAACAAAATAGTTTTCGGCGAGGGCCTGGTGCGAACGAGCGGAATCGGGATAAGCGGTCAGTAGCGTATCGATGGCACTTTTTGAGAGCAGGCCGCTGGCTCGGCCAAGATAATAGAGGAGGTCTGGATCCTGGGGGCGCCTTTCAAGCGCAACGCGGAGGTTGGCAACCGCTTCCGGCAGTTGTCCATTCTCTATCTGAGCAATTGCGAGCGCGTCAGTTGCGCCTACGCGTTCGAGATGCGGAATAGCATCAGCGGTGTAGCCCTGGGCCAGCAAGGCGAATCCCAACAGTTGATGCGCCACCGGTAGATCGGGACTCAACTCCAACGCGCGCTTGAGCGGGGCAATGGCGGCGCCATAGTCGTGTTTTTCCATGTAGGCAGAGCCGAGATTTACTTGGATTTCGGCGGAATTGGGATCGCTTTGAGCAGCTTTGCTGAATTCGACAAGTTCAGTGTCTACCTGATGCTGTTTGCGCGCCTCGATGCCAGCCTGCATGTACTGCATCGCGTCCGAAGATGGCGCCTGGTTCGCCAGCAAGGTGAAAATTATCAAATGAATCATGAATGCTCCGGCTCGCGAACCTCAAGGAATTGGTCAGCGCGAACATCCTGCAACGATTGCTTCATACCGGAAGGCCAGAGAATTTCTACCTTGGCTTTTTCTGCGGAACCCAGTCCGAAGTGCAAACGTTTATCATTGGCAGACGCGTAGCTGCCAGTAGAAGTTGCAAAACGAGTTTGTCCATTCACTTGCACGCGAGCACCGTAGCCGTCGCGATTACTGCGAGTGCCCTGGAGAGTGACCCCGAGCCAGCGATTACCCCCATAGCGATTGAGCAAAACGACCGGTGGGCCGCCGAGAGTTGTTATGACCACGTCCATCCGGCCATCGTTGTTAATGTCGCCGAAAGCAGCGCCACGGGCCGCTAGCCCAGCGGTCAGACCGGAATCAACACGGTCAAAACGACCATTGTGATTGAGTGCTAGCAGCGGCAATTCCTTGTAGCGCAACGATTCGTCGATCTGTTGGACGTTATCAAGCACGTGGCCTTGTGCGACAAAAAGATCCTTCCAGCCATCGTTGTTAAAATCTTCAAGGCCAACGCCCCAGCCGGAACTGCTGGACGTAAGGGCCCCCAAGCCAGCTTCCAGGCTGGCGTAATTGAAACCCGCGGCCCCTTCGTTGTGATAAAGAGCATAGATCTCGCGCGGCAACACCGTAACCACGACGTCGGGACGACCATCATTATCGTAATCCTGAAACACCACGCCCATTCCAGAAAGGCCTTTGCCATCCGAAGTAAGGCCGACGCCCGATTCGAGCGCGCACTCAGTGAACGTTCCGTTGCCGTTGTTGTGAAATAGATACTGCTGCATGCCGTCGTTCGAGACGAAAATATCAGTGAAACCGTCGCCATCGTAGTCGGCAAAGGCAACGCCTAGGGCTCGGCCTTTTTTGGCGGCAATGCCGGAGCGCTGGCTCACGTCTTCAAACGTGCCATCCCCGCGATTGCGATAGAGCAGGCAAGTTGTTGCAGGAAAGGCACTTGGCGGACAGTACGTGTGCCACTCGCCACCACAGACTTTGTTGTGATCAGCGTCCCATTCCATGTAGCGAGTCACGAAAAGATCGAGGTGGCCATCGTTGTCGAAATCAAAAAAGCCGGCGGAAACGTGCCAACCTAAGCCGGCGACCCCAGCCCTAGCAGTAACGTCCGTGAAGGTTCCGTCTCCATTGTTGTGATACAGGATATTCTTGCCGTAACTGGTGACGAACAGATCGGGATAACCGTCGTTATTGTAGTCGCCGACAGCAACGCCCATGCCGTAGTTGCCGTTGCCGGCATTGCCCAAGCCTGCGGCTTCGGTGACATCGGTAAAACTACCATCGCGGTTCTGGCGGTAAAGACGATTCCAGTAACGCGAATTGCTGCGATCAAATTGTTCGGGGACGTGAAGGCCTTCGGTGATCTTGCCGCCGTTCACAAGAAAAATATCTAATAGACCATCATTGTTGTAATCAAAAAGCGCGACGCCACCAGGCATAGTTTCGATCAAGAATTTCTTCGCCGTCGGAGAATTCTGGAGGGTGAAATTTATCCCGCGAGGTGTTTTGACTTCAAAGATGGGTGCCGCGGCAGCCATACCGGCGAGGCTCAGAAAATTGCGTCGCGACAAAGGACGGAACATTAAGTGCTAACTCCGGGTAGCCAGAAACCTTAACTTTCAAATAAACGCACAATTAGGCTAACACGAAGCTCAAGGAGCACATGCAGGATTGACGAGCTGAGTCCCAGCGGACGAACAAGATGCGGGTGGAAGAATCGGAAGGTTCAGGTGGATGCCGTATTCGACATCCACCCGGGCTCCCGAGTTTTAGAATACTAACTTCAATCCGAACTGAACGAGCCGCGGATTCGTCCCGGGGTAGGAGCCGCTCACTACACCGAAGTTGGAACTCCCGAAGGAAGTGTTGGGCGGAGCGAACTGAGTCCGGTTGAAGATGTTGAAAAACTCCGTCCTGAACTCCAGGCCGATTTTATCGTCCGGACCAAATCGCGTTCGCTTGAAAAGGGAAAAGTCGAAGTTTCGGACACCGTCACCGCGCAAGTTGGGATCGGTGCGTCCTTCGTCTCCGAATGTAAAGTCCGCGGGCGCCGAGAAGCACGCGGTATTGAACCACTCGTTTAATTTGGCTGCACCGCCGCCCGCTGGTGAGGATTTGTTGCAACCAGCGACGTAGTTAGGACGGGAACCGCCACCGAACAGGGTGGTGTAATTAGGATTGCCGTTGGAGAAGACCAGCGGAAATCCGCTCTGGAAGATGGTTACTCCGTCAACGCCCCAACCTCCGATGATCTTGTCGGTCACGCTATTGGCGTTGGACATGAACCTCTTGCCGCGACCAAAGGGAAGATCCAACACATAGCTGATCACCAGGCGTTGGGGAACATCTTGCGAGGAGAGCGAGCGCTCACCCTTGTTGTTGTTATTGTCCTGAATGGCTCCAGCCGCTACTTCGAGCCAGTTGGTGAGCGTGTCTGTGTCGCTGATGAGTTTGGAGTTTGTGTAAGCTACCAGCAGCGAACCGGCACTCGCGAACCGGCGCTCCACGGTCATCTGGAAAGAACTGTACGAGCTGTCATAGGAGCCCTGACCCGCAAGACTGAGTCCAAGGTATTGAGGATACGGACGATCCAGCTGGCCAACCGTAGTCGTAGCCGTGCCTAGAGCGTAGGCTGTCCCAGTGGCGGTGCTGTAAAACGGGTTGGGCACGGATTGCAGAAGGGTCACACCGGTGGCGTCGCAACGCATTCCAGTTGAAGCGACCTGCGCCGCGCACTGCGTTGCCGCTTGGCTCAGGTAATTGTCACCAATTTGGTCAGCTTGCTGCGAATAGGACTCCAGGTGAGTGCCCTTGGATCCAACGTAGGCAGCTGATACGAAGATGCCCCAAGGCAAAGTGCGCTGAATATCCAGGTTCCACTGTTGTACGTAGCCCGCTGGGTGATCCGCATAGTCTGCGACGGTGGGATTCTGGACAACTTGCGAGAGATATTGCTGGGTGCCGACTGTTCCGAGTGTGCGGCCAACAGGAGGAACGATTTCGGGCAAGAACGGAGTGTTGATGGTGTTGATTGGGGTCGTGCCATTGATCGTTCCGTTGTAGCCCGTAGTTGCGTCGTTAACTGGATCGTTGTTGGGATTCAGGCCGAAAGACAGGTAATTCGGAATCCAGAAAATCCCGTAGCCGGAACGAATTACCGTTTTGGAATCGAGACTGTACGCGAAGCCTACGCGAGGTGACACGTTTTCTTTGTCCTCAGGAATGTTGGTTCGAGTGCTGGGGTTAACTAGGAAAACGTCTCCCTTCAACCCCGGCAGCCCCGGAACGCCAGTGATACCGGCGGTGGCCGCTGGATCGGACAACCAGCTCTGTGCTGTGGTGTCAAAGTACGACTGACGGTTGAAGCGTTCTGACCACGGGCCCTGCAAGTCGTATCTCATACCGAGGTTCAGAGTCAACTTGCTGGTCAGGTGATAGGTGTCGTTGAGATAGAATCCGCGATAGATCTGTTGCCCTGCAACCAAAGCCGGGACAACCGCCTGGCCGAAGAAATGGTTTTCCACGTTGTTCGGATTGTCTGCGTACCCGAGCAGGAAGTCCGCGAAACTGAAACCCGTGAAGCACGATAGGCCGGAACCGCAGAACGCGAATGCGCCGCTGCCCACGTTCGTCTGTGCGTAGTTATCGCGACCAACTTCAAGTTGGAAACCTATCTTGACGTTGTGGCGCCCGCGAACCAGCGTGACGCTGGGGCTGAAGTTGAACTGGGTGTTGCGATCTTGAATGAAGCTCTGCCCTTGTGTGCACGTTATGTTGTCTGCAAAGTTAAAAATACAGGGCGTAGGCGGCGTTCTGGCAATCGAGGGAACTGCAGCGTTGTACTGCGCCGGCCAACCGATGGTGGTGAGGTCGAAACCACTCAGTTCCGGCGCACGATTGTAGGCGAAACGGCTCAAGCTGGCGTCGATGCCCACGATAGTATTGGGCGTCACCGTGTAGTTGTATCCGACAGCGGCAGCGTTACTACGGTAAGTTTCCGAGCAGCGATCGGCGCACAGACCGGTTCCCAAGGGATCGATCGGCAGATCCAGCACGTTCCACGAGGTTTCGCGGAAGAAGATGTGTTGGTTGGCACTGATATTCTGATCCAACCTGCCGACGACCTGATTTTGGTTACCGCCCCCGCTCGTTGCCGTCGTGTAGTTGTTGATAATTTGGCCGGTGGTGGGATCGACGGAGCCGGTGGTGTTCGGCGCCGGAAAATACTTCAGCAAGGCTAACGACGTTGGATTAAGTCGGCTGGTCGGGATCATATTCCCCTGAAAGGGAGTAGCTGGGCCGTTGTAATTGGGGCACCCCGTCGGGCCGGTAACCGTACCGCCGCAAGGGTCCACGATAGGGGTTTTGATCGACGAGAAATCGCCGGCTTCTTCCGCGGCGGTCGGCACGCTGGTGGTAAACGCGGTGCCGGTTCGCAGGCGGAAGCCTTCCCAATTGAAAAACCAAAACGTTTTGTCGCGGCCATCATAAAGGTGCGGGATGACGATAGGACCGCCGGCATTGGCGCCGAACTGATTCTGCGTGAAAGGAGGGCGCGACTGGTTCGCTTGGTTCAAGAAGTAATCATTGGCGTCGAGTACCTTGTTACGAATAAATTCATAAGCTTCGCCATGCAGCCCGTTCGAACCCGACTTGGTGACCATGTTGATGACGCCGCCAGAAAATTTACCCCAGTCAGCGCCCAGGTTACTGGTTTCGACCTTAAACTCCTGAATGGAGTCTTGCGTGGGGATGATCACCGGCAAGTTGATGTAGCCGATGTTCAGGGGCTGGCCATCGAGATATTCAGCGCTCTCATTTCCAAACGAACCGTTAACCTGATAATTTCCCCATCCGAAAGGGTTCTCACCAACTGGGGTTCCGCTGGCGTCTCCCTGTGGAACTACCGAAGGTGCCAGGGCGATCAGGTTGAAAACGTTGCGACCGTTCAGGGGCAGTTCATTGGCCTTGCGCTCCTCGACCACCTGGCCAAGCGAAGAGGTCTCCGCTTGCAGCAGGGGGGTCTCCGCGGAAACTTCGACAGTTTGTGTGACGTCACCGACCTGCAAGGTGACATCGATGCGTGCTGACTGTCCGACTTCCACAGCCACATCGGAATGCGCGCTGCGCTTGAAGCCGTTCTTTTCCACATCCACACGGTAATTGTCAGGCTGCAGGTTCACGAAGGAGTACAACCCATCGGACCCCGTGGTCTGTTCACGCTTTTCACCTGTAGCTACGTTTGTCAATGTTACTTGCGCATCGGCGATCGCGGCGCCGGAGGGATCCGACACCGTGCCCTGAATCGCTCCGTAGTTATTTTGAGCGATAAGCGGCGGAGCAAAAACACCTGCAATGCCCAAACAAAGCGCGATGCTGAGCACTACGGCTACTGCAGTGAGCACTTTTTTCATTATCAGCTCCTGATCTAAGCAACCACGAAAGCCACGCGCCACCGCGGGCAGACCACTACGCCGGAATTCCGCGCACCGGAATCCCCCAAGCTTTGACACCAACTCCTCGACTTGTGCTGATATGCCTATAAGTACGAAATGACTGGGTGTTTTGTACCAAGAAAACAAAAAAAGGGACCGACGCAGAAAAAAAACTTATGCAGCTACAGAATCCGGGAGACACACCACGCATCGATCCATATTTCGGGAGATTTTGGATCAGCTACGGGTGATTTGCTTCGTTGCGCAGTAGTGCATAGAGAAAAGGCTTGGTTGTGGGCTTGTGGCTACCACCGCGCGGCTCCACGGTCACAAACACAGCATCAATCTCTGCAAGTTGCCGGGGTTCATCAAAGCGCATCACCCACCGGCGGTTTGTCTCGTTGTCCATGTATAGGATACCTAGGTTCATCGGCGAAGCTTGCTCTCCCTGCGGAGTTTCCTTTTGGCCCCAGACCTGAAAGGCGCTGGCATTCACGACCCCGGGTTCCCGGTCAAGATCGAAAGCGTAAAAAATAAGTGACTTTCCCTGAGTGTAAAACACACGACCGAAAGGCTTTTTCGTGCGGCTGCTGCCATCCACATCGAATACATCGGCAATGTAGAGCTTGCGCGCGCCCATCAACTCGCGAATGTCACGGTCGGATGTGAGGTACTTGTCCGAATCTCTCAGACGCCGTTCCTGATCGCGATTCGTAGCGGTCAGATCACTTATCTGTTTCTCCAAAGAGGAAGTTCGCAACGCGGTCTGATCGCGTTCCGCGCGAAGTGATGCGAGTTCAAGTCGGTCTTGCTCGAAGCTCTGGCTCATGGCCTGCAGCTTGGAATTCAAAGCATCGCGTTCCTGCGCGAGTGTCTGCGACTGGGTAGCCGACTGGCTGCTTGCGGCGACTGCCTGGTCGGAGTGGTCCCTCAAAGCCTGCAGAGCGGACCGCAGTTTGTTTAATTCTCGTTCTTTCTCCGAACTCTCCAACTGCAGCTGAATTAATTTTGCCGCTTGTTTGGCCAGCAGTTCATCAGCAGCGTTTTTGTCGCTTGCTAATTTTTCAAGGACACGATCGTCTGAGACCGGACTGAGCACGGGAGCAACCCGCGGCAGATGCTTTTGTGCGCCTAGGCGGTAAGCGCCGACACCGACAACTATTACGAAACAGGCAGCCAACGCCATTCGCGCGAATGATTTGACTTCTTCTCGCCGTAGAAAATGTTGGCGGGTAGAGCCTTGGGGGACGGGATCGACTCCTGGCCGCTGGGCCGATATGGAGCGCCGCTCCATGCGGACTTGCGCCAACAAGCTCCTCAGTGCGGGACCCCCGTCCCACTTGGCCCGATCGTCCTTGTCGGCGTAACTCTCGGCAAGTGCGGCGATGCCTTCTGTGGTCAAAACGCGATACTGCAGAAGGACTTGGTGACATTCCTGGCATTCCTGCAAATGCGTCTCTAACTCAGGAGCCTCAAACGGCGTGAGATTTCCCGAGGCCGCCAATGCGCAAAGCCTTTTAAATTTTTCGTGGTCGTGACGATCGCCGAAGACCCTCAGCATCGTTTCGTTTCCCGAAGCTTCTGGATAAATGCGCTCTTTCGCAGCCGCTCTAAACCGCGGTAAAAATGGTGGCGGGTATTTCCCAACGGCTCGTTCAGTTGTTCGCTAATTTCCCGCAAATCTAGCCCATCAAAATAAAATAATTCAAGGGTACGCCGCTGGATGTCGGGCAGCTGCCCAAAAGCCTTCAGCAGCTGAACGCGGTCAAGTTTCGAACCGATTTCCCGATCGAGGTCGGTGCTCCCTAGCAATGTATCGCCGAGTGCGCCAATATCTGTACCAAAATAAAATCCTCTGCGAGCCAAGTGGGCTTTCCGGTCGAGAGCGCGATGAAGCGCAATCTGTAGAATCCAATTTTTGGCAGTGCCTTTTGATCCATCAAAAAGGCTTGATTTCTTATAGAGATGGAAAAAAGCCTCTTGCACCACGTCTTCGGCCTCGCCGCTATCGCGTATGACCCCACGAGCTATTCTGAAAACCAGGCGGGCGTAGCGATCAAATAAAATCTCGAGCGCATCGGCGTCGGCCGCTTGCAGGCGTCGCATGACCTCCTCATCGGTGGGGAGTTGGCGACCCGGAGAAGTGCGCTCGCGATCAGGCCGCGATTCGGTTCTCACCCACGTGAGCGGAAAGGTGAGCGCTCGACCAGACGGTGGAGTACTCATGTTCAAATCTCGAACTGACGATTTTTTAACGAAGTCTTCAACACATCACCCCGAGCGCTTGGGAAGACCGACGCGTAGCTCAACTTTCAGGAAGATACACCAGTGTTGGACGGGTGAGTAGTTTTTTTGATAGGAACAAGCATTTTAGATGATTCTCGACACACCAAAATGGCTTGGCGAACGCCCGCAGCCAAAGGCGCATCTACTTAACAAATAAGTACTTAACTAAAATAAAATCTTCAATGCGAATTGGACCAAACGCGGATTTGTGCCCGGCGCGGTTGCCGTGATAACTCCAAAATTCTGGTTGTTGGCAGTGCAGCAAATCGTATTCGGCGGAGCAAACTGAGTCCGGTTAAAGATGTTAAAGAACTCTGTACGAAACTCCACGCCAAAGCGTTCATCTCTCCCAAATCTGGTTCTTTTGAAAATCGCGAAGTCGAAGTTATCGATTCCCTCCGCGCGGAGATAAGCATCGACCCGCGGCTCGTCCCCGAAGGTAAAATCTGCCGGCGCAATAAAGCACGCAGTGTTAAACCATTCACCGAGTCGCGCGGGCAGATCGCCCGGCGCCGAAGTATCGCAATGCGGAATGATGTTAGGCCGTGAACCGCCGCCGAATAGCGTGGTGCCATTAACCTGCCCATTGGTGAACACCAGGGGAAATCCTCTCTGGAAAATTGTGACGCCATCAAAACCCCAGCCGCCGATAATTTTGTCGGCGATATCACCGGCGTAAGCAAAGTATTTTTGTCCTTTGCCAAATGGAAGATCCAAAACGTAGCTGATCACCAGACGTTGCGGTACGTCCTGGGACGAGAGCGATTGTTCTCCGCGAAGATTGTTATTGTCCTGGATTCCTCCGACGCCCGTTTCCAACCAGGAGGTGATGGTGTCCGTGTCGCTGATGAGTTTTGAGTTGGTGTAAGCGACCAGCAGCGAACCAGCGCCGGTGAAGCGCTTTTGCGCGGACAGTTGAAACGAATGATAGATGCTGTCATAGGAACCCTGACCCGCCAACTGAACGCCCGCGTATTGGGGGTACGGTCGTAACAACTGGCCGACGGTAGTGGTGGGGCCGGTAAGAGCCAGCGCCTGGCCATTAATAAAAAATGGATTTGGCGTGGATTGCACCAGAGTGACGTCCTGGCGCGGATCGGGCAAGGTGGGATTCACTTGTGATGCTGCTTGCGCCAGCAACGCGTCGGAAATCTGGTTAATCTGTTGTGAATATTGCGCCAAGTGCGTGCCCCTGGCGCCGACATACGCGGCGGAGACAAAAAAGTCAGATGGGAGTTCGCGTTGCAAATCGAGATTCCATTGCTGGACGTAACCCTCGGGGTGATCGCTGGGATCCGCGACCGTAATGGATTTTACGACTTGGGTCAAAAATTGTTGCGTGCCCATCGTTCCCAAACTTCTTCCTGGCGGGTCGGAGATTCCAGCGGGGAAGGGCAGAGCGATCGTGCTGACCGGGTGAGTACCATCCACGGTTCCTGAGTACGTGGTGGTTCCAGCGTTCACCATATCGTTCAGAGGATTAAGACTGAACGACACATAGTCGGGTATCCAAAAAATCCCGTAGCCGCTTCGGACGACCGTCTTCGCATCGATGCTATAGGCGACGCCGACACGCGGGGAAAATTCCAGCTTTGAAAGTGGAATGTTGTTGCGGTGATCAGGACTTACGAGAAATACGTCGCCTTTTACTGGCGGTGAATTCGCCGGCAAATACTGCGTCAAGTAATTCGTGGCGGCTGGATCGAAGTAAGAAAGTCGATTGAAACGTTCGGACCAGGGGCCTTGCAGGTCGTAGCGCAGACCCACACGTAACGTCAGACCGGTGGTGGCGTGCCAGGAATCATCAAAATAAAATGCGCGGTAGATTTGTTGGCCGGCGGTGAACGCCGGCACTACCGCTTGAGCAAAGAAATGATTCTCTAGATTGTTATAGTTGTCTGCATAACCCAGTAAGAAATCCGCAAATGATGATCCGGTTCCAGACACCCCAGGCAACGCAGTAAAACACGCTTGCCCCGCTACGCAAAAATCAAACGCCGCGCTGGCGACGTTTGACTGCGCATAGTTATCTCGTCCGACTTCGAACTGAAATCCCATTTGATATTGATGATGTCCCTGCAGCTTGGACAAACTGGGTGACAGGTAAAATTGGGTATTGCGGTCCTGAATGAAACTTTGCCCTTGCGTACACATGATGTTGTCCGCGAAATTCGCCACGCACGGTGTCGGAGGCGTGCGCATCTCCGCGGGAA
>Ga0182015_10003363_pt1 | contig 18065 bp, 14 predicted proteins | sample 712P3MmetaG_FD_120478 | JGI IMG/M metagenome (GOLD analysis project Ga0182015, IMG submission 120478) | Permafrost microbial communities from Stordalen Mire, Sweden - 712P3M metaG | ecosystem: Environmental > Terrestrial > Soil > Wetlands > Permafrost | place: Sweden: Stordalen | collected...
ACAGACCGCATCTTCAAGAACGTCGCTCATGGGGTCACCCTTTCTGCCGGTTCTGAATCATTTGACGATGAAGGCGACGTAGGAGTCTCGTTTGGACAAGTGGTCACACTGATGTGACTACCCGGCTTTTCGGCCCGATTTGACCAGAGCGCCACTCCCTGCGGTGTCGGCCCCGTTACGGCCGCTTTCACGGCCGGGAGATCGACGTGAGCGCACGGCGCCGAATTAGCGGCAGAGCGTGAAATCCTGCTGCGGAGGCCCGCGGGGCCGCCCGCGCCTCGCCCTCGACGACTAGCCGCGCGCCTCGGCGCTGCTCGCGACGGCGTATGACCGGCCGGTGGACGTGCGGCTTTTGGCCAAGCTGCGTCGGGTGGCGGAGCTTTGGACCGAAGGCGACAACGCGCTCGCCCATATTCATCTCGCCCATGCCAGACTGCCGCCTTGCGTGGAAGAGCAGGCATTGCGGCTGCGCGCGACGGACGCGATTCTTGAGCGGAAATCCAGGCCACCTAGCCGCAGGGGATTGGGTGCCGGGAGCGCGCCCGGCGCCGGATTCATTGTCCGCGCGACTTGAATGATTCGAATTACCGCGGCCGGCCGCGCACTTCCGCCGCAAGGCGATCCAACAGTTCGGGGGTCGCAAAACCATCGGCTGGTCCGGACTTGATGCTGATTTGAAACGTATGGATCGCGTCGCGCGAGGCCTGGCCAAAACGGCCGTCGATTTCTCCATGATAAAGCCCGAGGCTTTCGAGCAGGCGTTGAATCTCGGCCTTTTGCGTCCGGCTCAAGAAAATCTCGGCCTCCGGCCAACGGCCGCGAAGAGACAGTTTGCCTTCGATCCGTTGCGCGAGAAGCGCAAGCGACAAGGCGTAAGAATCCGAATTATTGTACGCCTTGAGAATCCAGTAATTGGCCGACAAAAGGAAGGCCGGACCGGCCGCGCCGGACGGTAGGAACAAGGTCGCGTCGCCTTGCGGAAATGGGTCGCCGTTGGCGCTTTTCACTCCCTCTGCGGCAAAGGCGGAGAAGCTGCCATGCAACGAGGCAAAGCCGAAATTTTTGGGAAGAATTACTTCGGTTCCCCAGGTGAGGCCCGGTTGCCAACCGGATTGGCGCAAAAAATTCGCGATCGAGGCGAGACTATCGAGAGCATTGTTCCAAATATCGGGCGAGTCTCGTCCCGTGTAGCTGACCGCATATTTGAGAAAGGCTGACGGAAGGAACTGCGGGCGGCCCATCGCGCCCGCCCAGGATCCTTGCATTTGCTTGCGTGGGACGCCGTTTTTTTCGATCATAACAAGCGCGCCGATCAATTCGTCGCGGAAAACCGGCCGGTCCTGACGCTGATAAGCCAAGGTCGCGAGCGAGCGGATGATGTCCTTCTCACCCTTTGCTTTGCCAAAATCCGTCTCGATGCCGAACGCCGCGACGATAATTGCGGCCGGTACGCCAAATCGCCGTTCGATGTTTGAAAGTTCGGCGCCCCACGCATGCGAGCATTCGCGGCCACGCACGATGCGGCGGGGCGAAACGGCCTCATTGAGATAGGATTTGAGAGGCTTGTCGAACTCCGCCTGCCGGTTCGACGCGGCGGGCACCGCTGGATCTGGCGTGAGCCCGGCGAAGGCCGCGTCAAAAGTTCCGCGCGCGATGCCTTTTTCTTTGGCAAGTGGCCAGAGGCTTTGCAAAAACTCTTGAAAGCCCTCGGGGGTGGGCGCCACGCGGTATGCGGGCTGGTCAAGCGCCGGGACGACTTGCGCCGGCCAGCAAGGCGCCAGCGGCAAAACTGCAAGAAGGCATAACATCCGGATGTTGTGCCGCATTTGCGTGAACCGAAGTCCACTTCGCAGACAATTGCAAGTCGCCGGTCTTCCAACGATTATCTGGGCAGGGGCCGTTTTCGACGTCCTTGCCCGCGGTGTATAGGATACCCGCCTATACCAAGTCAGTCGTGCGGAAAAAAGCCGGGCATGGGCCACGTCATTCGGGACAAGCAAAAGCTTCTGAACCGGGTGCGCCGCATTCGCGGACAGGTCGAAGCCATCGAGCGCGCGCTCGATGGCGAAGCTGGCTGCGCGCGGATCATGCATCAGATCGCCGGGTGCCGTGGCGCGATCAACAGCCTGCTGGTGGAGGTGGTCGAGGATCATATCCGCACTCATTTGGTCGATCCCGCCAAGAATCCGGAAGTGCTCGATGCCGAGGCGGCGGCGCAACTGATCGAGGTCGTTCACAGCTATTTCCGATGAGGGTCCGGGGCATGCAGGAGCGAGAATGAACGACCAAGACGCCATGCCTGCAGGCGAACACAGCCATATTTTTCTTGGTGCCGGCCATGCCGCGAACGAGCGCAGGACTTGGACGGCGATTTCGCTCGCGGGATTCATGATGGTCGCGGAAATCGCGGGCGGCACCCTGTTTGGCTCGCTCGCCGTGGTCGCCGATGGCTTTCATATGGCAACCCACGCCTTGGCGCTCTTGATCGCGGCCGTGGCTTATTCCTATGCGCGCACGCACGCGAACGATCCCCGCTTCGTGTTCGGCACGGGAAAGCTCGGCGATCTCGCCGGTTTTACGAGCGCCCTCGTCCTTGCGATGATCGCCTTGCTTATTGGCTATGAGGCGGCAGTGCGGCTTTTTTCGCCGGTGACGATCAATTTCGACGAGGCGATTTTGATCGCGGCCGGCGGTCTTATCGTGAACATTGCCACCGCTTGGCTCCTCGCGGGAAGCGGCGGCGATCATCATGGCCATGCGCATGGCCATGAGGGGAACGACGCGCATTCGCGCGACTGGCCTCGCCGCATCGATACCGCGCGGGGAATTTTGCTTTTGGAAGTATTCGAGGACGGCGTGGCGCCGCGTTTCCGGCTGCGCTCCGAGGGCAATCTGACGCTTGCGTCCCTGCTTGGCGATAGAGCCGCGTCGGTCGAAACTGAACGCCCCGATGGCGCGCGGCAAAAATTTCGCTTCGCCGATCGCGGGGCTTTCCTCGAATCGGTGGAAGAAATTCCCGAGCCGCACGAATTCAAGGCCCGCTTGCGGCTCGCGGGCCTCGATCAAGAAGAGATTTACGAGCTCGATTTCGTTGAGCATGGGCATGGCGGTGCTCTGCCCGCCACTGCCGCTGGCCGCGACAACAACATGCGCGCAGCTTTCGTGCATGTGGCGGCGGATGCGGCAGTCTCCGTGCTCGCGATATGCGGGCTGCTTCTCGGGCGCTTTTTTGGCTGGGTCTTTATGGACCCGGTCGTGGGCATCGTCGGCGCCTTGGTCATCGCCAATTGGGCCTATGGCCTGATCCGCGACACCGGCGGCGTGCTCCTGGACATGAACCCCGACAAGACTATGGCTGAAGAGCTGCGGGCCGCCATCGAGAGTGACGGCGACCGCTTGGCGGATCTCCATGTCTGGCGGCTCGGCCCCGGCCATCTCGGCGCGATCGTCTCGATCATGACGGCTAAGCCGCGTGACGCGGAATTTTACCGGACGCGGCTCAGCCGCTTCCCAATGCTCTCTCATGTGACGATCGAAGTGCGCGATACGATCGCTTGCCGCAAGACGGCCAAAAGGTCACCTCCCGCCGTCGGATGACCGGCAGGATGCGCGGGATCGTCCGATAAACCTGACTCGCACAAGAAAATTTGCCCACGATGGGGCCGGATCGCCGTGGAAGGGGTACCCTGCCTCGTTTCACACGGCGAAGGCTCGGAGGGCGAACCAAGCCCTGCTTGATCGGCTCGCGGTTTGAGAATTAGAACGATCATAACCAAGAGTATCCAAGGCGAAGGCTGCTAAAGACGCTATGCGTGTTCAGCCCTCACGTCCCCTCAAACAGCGATCTCTCGCGCCGGATAAGGTCGAGCAGAAAATCGGCGACCACCCGGATGCTCCGGGTCCTTTGCACGTCGCGCCGGGTCAACAGCCACAATTCGCGTGTCGGGGGTGCTTTCGATAAACGCACTTCGACCAGAGCCGGAACGCCGGCCGCAAGAAAGTGCGGCAGCATGGCGATGCCGAAGCCGGCGCGTTCCGCCGCGATGTGGCCCGTCTGGTTATTACACCGCAGCGCAAGCGGCACGTTCTCGAACTGCCGTGCCAACCACGAGGCTTCGGGAAATTCAGCGCCCGCCTCGTCGAAACCGATGAAACGCGGCACAGCACCTTCTCGATCCGGCCGCGCCAATCCAAGAGGATTCGCCAGCGGAGATCGGTTCCGCCTTGCGGCAATTTATAATGGAGCTTCGTGCCGGCGGATCTAGGCGGTCAGAAAGATCGGTGCTAAGCTTGAATTCTGTGCTGCGTTCGTACCGATGAAATAGCTATCCCTCTTCGGTCTTCACTTTCAGCCTGCTGCCACCGTAATAACCATAGACATCATGCAGCAGCGTGAGAACCTCCGCCGCCAGGGCCGTGTCGTCGATCTTTCCGGCTAAGTAGGTTTTTGAGAAGTTTGGCGCGCGGCCCGGATCGGCGAAGCCGGCAGTGTGCAACCGGGTGATGCGCTCAGGCGTCAGCACCGCCGCCAAAGCCGGCCAGCTCTCGGCCGATTGAGCCTCGCAGTACAAGCTGTCCGGCTGCGTCTGTGGCTCGCACTGTACATAGCCGAGGCCCGTATCGAAGATGACGAAAACTCGGCGGTGCATGTTGATCCTAAGGCGCTCGATCTCGGCCGCAACCCTCGTTCCGTAGATTCCGATCAGGTCCGCTACCGTGCTGCCTGGACCCAGTATGTGCTCCAGCTCATCGCTCTTCGGTTTGTAGGCGCAAGCGTGCACCGCGAAGGCGGCCATCGAGGGGGCATCATTGATGATGCCTGCCAGGTTTTGCGAGGGTCCATTCCGCGGCGGACAAGGTTCGCTGCGGATCGATTTGGTCTCGACCTCGAGGTTCTGTATGTCGGCATCATAGCCTTGAGACAGCGCTGCTCGAATCTTGTCGGCGATCTCCTTGGCCGAGACGTCCGGCTGGAAGGTTTGAACGTAGTTGCCGAAGCTCGGGTCGAGCATCCAACCCATGACTGCCAATCGACCAATATGGTCAGGCGTCAGCACGTGTTGCAAAGAGACCTGCATCAAGGCGCCGGCCGCCTCGCAGCGAAGAGAGCGGTCGCCCATGCGCCGGCACTGAACGTATTTGTTGCCATCCCAAACGGTGGCCAGGTTGTCCCGGCCAGGCCGGTCAAGGATCTTGATCACTGAAATTGCGGCTTCCACCTTGTCGTTGCTGGTCTGTGCCAGTGCGGTTCCCGCAGCCGCGGCTACCAGTACAATCGCCAATGCCGCGTATCGGAGCCCTCTGACCTGCATGCTATCCCCCAATGTTCTGCTAAGGCCAACGGAAAGAGGGTGCCCTAAAGTTCCTCATTTGTTCCAATACAGCCATCGCTTTGTGTGCGGGTCAAGCCCTAATCCAGACCGGTTTCGCAATAATGGCAAGATTTGCATAAAGTTGGCTGATTCGCGCGGTAACAGGCCCGATCTGCCGTGCTGGAGGGTTGAATGGAGGGCTGCGGGCGCCAGCGGAAAATCGCGCGGTATGCCGGGCTTTGCGCCGGGACTTGCATTCTCCTCCTGGCGGCCTCGCCGGTGCAGGGCGAAGCCGCCGGTCAAATGGGCGTCGCCGCGAGTTTGCGCGGTCATGCCGGCGCGGCGGGTCTGTTGCTGATCGCCGGTCTCTTCGCATTTCTCGTGCTCGCCGCGCTGCTCTTTCTGTCCTGGCGGCGGCATTGGCTGGAACATGAGGCAACCCATCATCTCGAGCTTTCGGCGTTGCGCGCAAAGCTCGACCGCGCCGAGCTTTTTCTTGGCGCCGAAACCCAGACCATCGTTGCCTGGGGAGGGCCGGGCGGGGACCCCGATATCGAAGGGAATCTTCGGCTTGCCGGGGACCGGTCGAATCCCCGCCGCGTGCTTGCTTTCGGGTCCTGGCTGCCGCCAGGGACGGCGCAAACTCTCGCCAACTCCGTCGCGCGGTTGCGCGCGCGGGGTGAATCGTTTCGCACCACCGTCGCGAGTTTGGACGGGCGGTATCTCGAGATCGAGGGGCGCCCGGTCAGCGGCCTTGCCGTGCTGCGGATCAGGGACGTGTCCGGCGATCGTCTCGATGCCTTCCGACTGCAAGAGTTGCAGGCGGCCATGATCGAGCAACTCCACGCCTTGCGGGCACTGCTCGATGCCGTTCCATACCCGGCGTGGGTGCGCGACGGCGGCGGCAAATTGAGCTGGGTCAATGCCGCCTATGCCCGCGCGGTCGAAGCCAAGGATCGCGAGGCTGCGGTCTTGCGCGGCGTCGAGCTTATCGAGCGTCAGGCGCGCGAGGCGAGCACCGCGTCGCGCGAGACAGGAGCCGTCTGGCAGGGGCGCGCGCCGGCGGTCGTTGCCGGCGCGCGCCGGATGCTTGAAATCGTCGATGCGCCGGCGGGCTCGGGTTCCGCCGGAATGGCTGCGGATGTGTCGGAAATCGAAACCATGCGTGCCGCGCTCGACCGGCAAACGCAGGCGCATGCGCGCACGCTCGACCAGCTTTCGACGGCGGTTGCCATTTTCGACGGCGCGAAGCAGCTCGTTTTCCACAATGTGGCCTATCGTCAGCTTTGGGCGCTCGATCAGGCTTGGCTCGACCAGAAACCGACCGATTCCGAGATTCTTGACCGTCTCCGGAGGGCGCGGCTGTTGCCGGAGCAAGCCGATTTCCGGGCTTGGAAGGCAGACCTGCTCGCCGCCTATCAATCGCTCGATACCGACGAACAGATTTGGTTTCCGCCGGATGGGCGGACGTTGCGTGCCGTTATCAGCCCCAATCCGCAAGGCGGCGTCACCTATCTTTTCGACGATGTCACCGAACGCTACCGTCTCGTATCGCAATTCAACGCCTCGATCCGCGTGCAGAGCGAAACCCTCGATACCTTGAAGGAGGGCGTGGCCGTGTTTGGCAGCGATGGCCGCCTCAAATTGTTCAACCCGGCCTTCGCCAACATGTGGGCGCTCGGCCGGGGCGAACTCGACGACCGGCCGCATATCGACCGCGTGGCCCTGCTCTGCGCTCCACTGTTCGCCGACGTAGAAATTTGGCGCGACCTTCGCGCCGCCGTCGCCGGATTGCCGGATCAACGCGTTGGGCTCGAACGCCGTCTCGCGCGCAGCGACGGGTCCGTGCTCGACTGCGCGGCCGCGCCACTGCCCGATGGCGCGACCCTGCTCACCTTCATCGACATGACCGCAAGCGTGAGTGTCGAACGCGCGTTGACCGAACGCAATCAGGCGCTGATCGGCGTTGAAAAGCTGCGCAATGAGTTCGTCCACCATGTTTCCTACGAGCTGCGTTCGCCCTTGACCAACATCATCGGCTTCATTCAGCTTCTCGACGATCCCGCGACCGGCCCGCTCAATGGCAAACAGCGCGAGTATGCGGGCTATGTGATGAAATCCTCATCGGCGCTGCTCGCCATCATCAACGATATTCTCGATCTCGCCTCGATCGACGCGGACGCGATGGAGCTGTCGCTCGATGAGGTGGACATCGCACAAACCATCCGGGCCGCGGCAGAAGGAATCCAAGACCGGCTCGGCGAATCTTCGCTCACCCTTCGCGTCGCCATGATGGAGGATATCGGGTCCTTTGTCGCAGACGGCAAACGCATCCGGCAGATTCTCTTCAACCTTCTCTCGAACGCGATCGGCTTTTCCTCGCCCGGTCAAACCATCGATCTCGCGGCGATGCGGCAGGACGGCGAAATCATGTTCAAGGTTACCGACGAGGGGAGTGGAGTTCCGCCTGAAATCCTGGAACATGTTTTCGAACGGTTTAAAACCCATACAACCGGGACGCGGCATCGCGGCGTGGGACTTGGCCTTTCCATTGTGCGGTCCTTCGTCGAACTGCATGGCGGCCGCATCGAAATCGATTCGGCGCCGGGAAAAGGGACGCGCGCGACTTGCATCTTTCCCGCGCAAGGCGCGAAGCTCGCCGCAAGCAGCACCGCGCAAGGAACCTGAACGCAATGGCCGCAGGCACGGTCCCCGCTTCCGGCACGATCTGGCGGCGCGAACTAGAAGACGAGGGGGCGATCGCTGCGATTGCCGCCGATGTCGCCGCGCTCGTCGGTCCTGGCGATCTCGTGACCTTGTCCGGCGGCCTCGGCGCCGGAAAGACGGCGCTCGCGCGTGCCCTCATTCGTATCCTAACGGGAGAGCAAGACCTCGAGGTGCCAAGCCCGGCCTTCACCTTGATGCAGGTTTACGAGGGCCTGCACTTCCCCATCGTTCACGCCGATTTCTGCCGGATCGAGAAGCCGCGGGAGCTCTTGGAATTGGGATTCGAGGAGGCTTGCGACGGCGCGCTCGTCCTCGTCGAATGGTCGGAGCACGCGGGCGGCTTTCTCGATGCTGGCCGGCTCGATATCGAATTGAGGCTCGACAAGGACCGCGGTCCGAGCTACCGCGCCGTGACCCTAACCGGGATTGGCCCGTTCGCGGCGCGGCTCGCGCGCGCCAAGGCGGTCCACGAGCTTCTCGATCGCAGCGGCTGGAGCGGAGCCCGTCGCGATTTCATGGGGGGCGATGCGTCGACGCGAAGCTACGAGCATTTGCTGAAACGAGATGGCCAGAGCGCCATTTTGATGTTTTCGCCGCCTCGCCCGGATGGGCCGCCGCTTCGCTATGGCAAATCCTATAGCGCCATCGCCAAGCTCGCCGAGGACATAAGGGCTTTTATTGCGGTCGGCCAGGAGTTGCGCGCGCAAGGTTTCTCGGCACCCGAAATCATTGCCTTCGATCTCGCCGCCGGTCTTGCCATCGTCGAGGATCTCGGATGCGAGCCGATTGCGTGCGGAGGCGCCATCATCGAGGAACGTTACGCCGTTGCGCTGGCCGGGCTCGCTTATTTGCACAGCGCCAGCGTTCCCGACACTTTGCCCCTCGATGGCAACGAGACCTACCGGATTCCAAGCTATGACGCCGATGCGCTGTCGATCGAAATCGAACTGCTGCTCGAGTGGTACGCGCCGTTTATCGCTGGCGTTAACCTTGCCTCGGGCGCCAAGGCGACCTTTGTCAATCTCTGGCGCCAAATGGTTCAGGATCTCCTCGCCACACGGCCAGTGTGGACGTTGCGCGACTATCATTCGCCAAACCTTCTCTGGCTTGCTGGGCGCGAAGGCATTGCCAAGGTGGGCGTCCTGGATTTCCAGGATTGTGTCTTGGGCCATCCAGCATACGATGTCGTCTCCCTCCTGCAGGACGCCCGCGTCGATGTTCCGCAACACTTGGAATTAAAACTGCTTGCCCATTACGCGCGCTTGCGGCGCGAGGAGGACGCGGGCTTCGATGCGGCGGGATTTGCCCGTGCCTATGCCATTTTGGGTGCACAGCGTGCGACGAAGGTCCTTGGCATTTTCGCGCGCCTCGATGAGCGCGACTATAAGCCGCAGTACCTTGCGCACCTGCCCCGGGTCGAAAAATATTTGGCCACGGATCTGACCCATCCGGCTTTGGCCGAGCTCAAACTCTGGTATGAGGAGCATCTGCCGCGGATCTTTGGCGCGGCGCCTTGAAAATTGTAGGAATATGGCCGCAGTTTCCGCCGACGCGCTCGACGACCGCGGACGTCCCCACGAAGTGATTTTCCGGATGGGAGATGCCCCGACTTTTGAATTAGAGCGATTCCTTTTCGAACACGTGATTTCGCATGATCGGCAGGCGCTCGTCGTTAGGTTTAACATGCTCGAAAGTACTGTTGAAGCGGACTCAACAAATACAAAGTCAAGTCTGCGGAGTCTCATCCAAAGGCTTGCCTTTGTAATGGTTGGAACGATTTTTTTTGGTTTGGTAGTTCCAGCCATGACGGCCGCATATTCAGGCGTATTTTTTTTGGAAAACCTTAAGACAAAGGTGGGGACAACTCACCCCGAAGTGGTTCGTGCGTGGGAGCAATTTAAGGAGGAACAAGTCAGATTAACAGGTGAAATTAAGAACATAGAAATACTTATAAGCAGCTCTGGTGCCTCTGAAAGCACGATTTTGGAACTAATTAGGCAGAAAAGAGAATTCGAAAGAGAACTCGATAAACCTGCGCCAGTAAGTTTACAACCGTATTATATTCATATTATTAGTTATTGTTGGCCTGTTATGTTCTTTTGCCTTTGTATTGTTGCATTTTTCGCTCACCCTGCTGACAGCGCTTCGGAAGAGAAAAGAGGAACTACAATATTTTTTGCGTTTCTTATCTTTCTTGCTTTTGTATTACCTCTATGTGCAAGAACAATTTACGCTGCTACATCGGGTCATGGCAGAATAGTTTATGCTTACTCAAATCCAGATATTTCTTTGCCGTCCTTTGTAGTTCAAATCATCAATAATTTGATACAATCGTTACTTCTTGGCCTTATCTGGCAGCAATGGGTGACATATGCGATTTTGTGCCGACGGAAAGTGGTAAAAATGTTACAACATATTGATAGTGATTGTGAGATAGATCTTGCTATTTTACGTGACGTGTCATCTTTACTATTAAGATGGCAATTTGTGTTCGTAATGGTCTCAATTGGGTTTTCAATTTATTCAGCAATATTTTGGACGCAAATTGTACGCGCTGGTGATACCAGATTTATGTTCGAAGCTCTTATCGGTCAATTCCTATGGGTTGTGCTCTTTCTGGTGGCTCTACCGTTGATTATTACTTGGCAGGGTTGGAATTCTTATAAATCCAAAATTGTCGGTTGTTTTCTTAACAAAGATTGGTCTGGTGACAATAAATACAACGATAAATTGTCTGTTGTAAGAGACTTGAGCCCAATCGGCTCCTGGAATGTCGTTGCCACGGGAATTACGGTAGTGTCATCACTCCTGTTGCCGATTGTTCAGGCTTTTATCAAAAGCGAGTTTGGCTAGCCGCTTTGTGCGGCCGTTTCATAACAGTTTGGCAACCGGCATCCCGATGTTTTCATTCCAGCCCGCCAAAGCCATGGTCTTCGCCGCGGGATTGGGCACGAGAATGCGGCCGTTGACCGAACGCGTGCCAAAGCCTTTGATCGCGATCGCGGGCAAACCGCTGATCGACCATGTGCTCGATCGGTTTGCCATCGCCGGCGTCGATACCGCGATCGTTAATGTGCATTATCTGGCGGGCCAGATCGAAGCGCATCTTGCCGCCCGGAAAGCCCCCAAGATCATAATCTCGGATGAGCGCGAAGAACTTCTCGATCAGGGCGGCGGGATCGCCAAGGCCTTGCCTTTGCTCGGGCCGGAGCCGTTTTTTCTCGCCAACACGGATGCTTTCTGGATCGAAGGCCCGGGCAACAATCTGGGCCGTCTTGCCGCCTCCTGGGATCCGGAAAGAATGGATGTTTTGCTGTTGGTCGCCGCGGCGACGGCGAGCGTCGGGGTCGATTCGCCGGGCGACTTCAACATGGCGCCCGACGGCCGCCTGAGCCGGCGGCCGGAGCGCGAAATCGCGCCTTTCGTCTATACCGGCGTCGGTATCGTCAAGCCAGCGCTTTTCACGCGCGAGACGCGAAATGTATTTCCCCTAGCACGGCTCTTTTTCGAGGTGGCGGAGAAAGGACGCCTGTTTGGCCAAAGGCTTGACGGGCTCTGGCTCCATGCCGGCACGTCGCAAGCGATCGCGGACGTGGAGCGCGCGATCGCCCGCGGTGTCATGTGACGCGAGTGCCCGCGCGAAGGACCGCGATCGTTGTAAAAAAACATTTTGCCCCGAACTTCGTCTTTCGATCAAGGACTTGGCGGCCGGCAGCCAAGTGGCCGGGAGTTGCACGGGCAGGGTGTTGATGCCCGCTCAAATGGAATCATTTGATCGATAAGGATGCAGCTCAAAATCAAAGACTTAGAGCTTGCAGGAATCGAAAAAGTCGAACTACATTTTCGGAACATGCATTCGCCGCCCGATGACCCCTGTTATTTGGCTTTATAACAATTTTCGATGAGTTGATAAAGAATAATTATCATTATTAGCTATTAATCATGAAAAGGGTCGCGTTTCCAGTGCTTCTCCTTTGTATTCTCGCTTGAGTATTGCCTCCTTCAGGGCGTACAAGCAATCTTGTATTGAGCGAACTCCTAGGCCCTTGGGCCTCTAAGGTGGAAGCCATGTCCATTGCGATGCGATTTAGCGACACGCCGGCCGAGGCCGCCTCAAAACTCCTGATGCGGCTTGGCTTGGCAGCCTTATTCGCTGGCCTGCCTTGTGCGGGAATCTTTTGGCGCGGCGCCATTTATGTTGTTTTGCCGGTCGGCGCGATTTTGATTCTGCTTGGCGCATTGTTGGATGCCCCCCCGCATGCGGGGCGCCGGCTCCGCGACGCGATAGTCTCGCCGGCCGGCGGCGCGGCGCTGTTGGTGGCTTTGTGGGCCGCCATGTCCGTGCTATGGACTCCTTTCCCCGCGGACGCGGGCCAACGGTTTCTGCAGTTTGCCGGCGCCACCTCGCTTGCGGTGTTGGCTGCCGTCTATCTGCCCCAAAAGACCAAGTCTCTCGATTTTTACCTATTGCCTGGAGGTATCGCCGTGGCGAGCGCGGCGACGCTTGCTCTCGCGTATTTCGACAGCCCCTGGTTTGTTGGCGGTTTCGAGTTCGACGAAACGCTGTATGAGCGGGCGACGATCACCTCGATCGTCCTGGTCTGGCCGGCGCTTGGGTTCTTGTCGCTACGCGAGCACTGGATCGCCGCGGCAATCCTCGCGATTCTCGTGGCCGGCGTCGCGCTCGCCGGTTTTGCCCAGATCGCGCTTCTGGCGATGGGCGCGGGCGCGTTCACTTTCGCCGTGGCCATGTCCCGCCCGACTGAGACTGCGCGGTTTTTGGCTTGGCTGTTCGCGCCCTTGATCTTGTTTTCGCCCCTTCTCCCCTTGCTCTACCGTCTGGTGCTGTCGATCACTGGATTTGATCCCGGCGCAGGGTCCGCGCCGATGCGGATCTGGAGCGAGCTCGCCGTCTCGCAATGGCCGCGTCTGATTACCGGGCATGGCCTTGACTTCGTGCATCGAGGCTTGAGCCTCGGCTATCTGCCCGAAGAGACGCCAAGAAGTCTCTTGCTTGTGCTTTGGTTGGATTTTGGCCTTGTCGGTGCCGCTGGTTTCGCCGTCCTTGTCGTGCAAGCCTTCAGGTTCGCCGCGCGGCTTCCGGCGAAGACGGCGCCGGCCTTGCTCGCCGGTCTCGTCGCGATCATGACGATCGCCATTCTCGGTATTGCAACGTCCCAGATATGGTGGCTCACTCTCCTTGATTGCGAGGCCATTGCGTTCGCGCTCCTCGTCAAGGGAGTGGATCGGGCTCGCCGGCCGGACGTACGGGCGATTCGTGCGATCGAGCCGGAAACGCCGCAAGAGCCGGAAATTTCGCAAGAACTGGAAAAAAGCGCCGCCGGTTTTGTGGCGCCGCCGCGCCGCCTTAACGAGTTCGCGGATTCGTGATCGAGAAGCGCCGTTTGAGGTGTGGTCTTGCCATCGCTTACCGGCGGCCGGCGATCCCCGCGCGATTGCCGCCGAACAATTGCGGAGGAAGCGCGAAAGAGTTCTTGCGGCGGCAGGCCAAGCGGCCTTAACATTGGCGGATGATCGAGGCAGTCATCAACATCCGGAACGCGCGGGAAGGCGATGCCGAAGGCATCGCCGATGTCCACGATTCCGCTTGGCGCGACGCTTATCGCGGCCTTATTCCCGGCCGCGAGCTCGAACGGATGATCGCGCGGCGCGGGCCATGCTGGTGGCATTCGGCCATTTTGCGGGGATCGTGCCTTTTGGTCCTGGAATTCGGTGACACCATCGGCGGCTATGCGAGCTATGGACGCAATCGCGTGCCTTCGCTGCTTTATGACGGGGAAATATTCGAACTTTATATCGCGCCTGAATTTCAGGGGCTGGGCTTCGGTACAAGGCTTTTCGAGATGGCCCGCAAGGATCTCGCCGAGCACGGCTATTCTTCTTTTCTCGTTTGGGCTTTGGCCGACAACGAGCGAGCAACCCAATTCTACATAAAACTCGGCGGAAGAAATGTCCGCCAGGCGACCGAGCGGTTCGATTCCGAAACCCGCGCCCGGGTTGCGTTCGCGTTCGACTGATGCCAAGTCTGGTCGATTATGAGCGGTAAGCCCAGTTTCGCGCTCCAATACGGGGGTTTACTTGCCAGCTGACGCGGTTGTTTTTCAGCTGAGGGTCCGCCGAGTCCGGAGTGTACCGTGACCGGCACCATCAAAAGAACAGTGCGAGCAACATCGGGAAGGTTGGGGGTCACAATTCAACCGTGCCTTGAACGTTGTCAAAGTGTGCGGCGCGGCGTGAGCGTGTGGCACGAGACTCGATGTTTGCGAAAATCCTGATTGCCAATCGCGGCGAGATCGCCTGCCGGATCATCCGGACCGCCCGGCGGCTTGGCATTGCGAGCGCCGCCGTCTATTCGGACGCCGATCGCGCGGCGATGCATGTCGCGCTTGCCGACGAGGCATTCGGGATAGGTCCGGCGCCGGCCCGCGCGAGCTATCTCGACGGCGCCAAAATCATTGGAGCGGCCAAAAAATCGGGCGCCGAGGCCATTCACCCAGGCTACGGGTTTTTGTCCGAAAACGCGGAATTCGCGGACGCGTGCGCGACCGCAGGCATCGTTTTCATCGGACCGCCTCCGGCGGCAATCCGCGCCATGGGAGACAAAGCGCAAGCCAAGTCCCTCATGGAGAAGGCCCTCGTCCCTCTCGTTCCGGGGTATCACGGGCACGAACAAGACCCGGTCCTCCTCGCCGAAAAAGCCCTGGCGCTCGGCTATCCCGTCTTGATCAAACCCGTCGCGGGCGGCGGCGGCAAGGGCATGAAAATCGCATTTCACGCGACGGAATTCGCGCCCCAGCTCGCGAGCGCCAAACGCGAGGCGCTGTCTGCTTTCGGCGGCGATCGCGTGCTGATCGAAAGATACTTTTCGCAATCGCGCCATGTCGAGGTTCAGATCTTCGCCGATAGTTTGGGAAATTGCGTGCATCTCTTCGACCGCGATTGCTCGATCCAGCGCAGGCACCAAAAAATCATCGAGGAGGCGCCCGCTCCCTGCGTTTCCGATGAGCGGCGCCAAGCCATGCGGGACGCGGCCTTATCCGCCGCGCGCGCGATCGGCTACGTGGGCGCCGGCACGGTGGAGTTCTTGGTATCGCCCGTCGACGGCGCCTTCTATTTTCTCGAAATGAACACGCGACTCCAGGTCGAACATCCAGTGACCGAAATGATTACCGGCATCGATCTTGTCGAATGGCAAGTGCAAGTTGCCGCGGGCGGCGCTTTGCCTCTGCGCCAGGAGGAAATACGATCACTCGGACATGCAATCGAGGCGCGCCTCTACGCGGAAGACCCGGCGCGCGATTTTCTACCGCAAGCCGGCCGGATCGCGCACCTCGATCTTCCCGCGCAAGGCGCCCAGCTTCGAATCGATGCAGGCGTGCGCGCGGGAGATGCGATCCCGGCCGATTACGACCCGATGATCGCCAAGGTGATCGTTTGGGATAAGGACCGGCGCGGAGCCATCCGCCGCCTGCGCGCCGCGCTCGCCGAGACCCGCGTCGCCGGGGTTGCAACCAATCTCGACTTTTTGCGCGCCATTGCGTCCCATCAAGCTTTCGGCGCGTCGCCGCCGGATACCGGATTTATCGAGCGCCATCGCGTCGATCTTCTTGTCAAGCGGCCGCCCGCCGGAAATGATGTTCTGGCCTTGGCGGTCCTCGGGCTCCTTTGCGAGCGAGCGGCGTTCGTGCGCGAACAAGCCCAGCACTCGAACGATCCTTGGAGCCCGTGGAACAACCAAAATGGCTGGCGCCTGAACGGGCACGCGCAAGAAACCTGGTGCCTGCGCGAGATCCTGCCCGAAGGGTCCGGCGACCGCCCCGTCGAGGTAACCTATCTGCGGGATGGCTGGCGGCTCGACGTGCCGGGGGGCACTTTTTTTCACGCAAGTGGCACGCTCGCGCCCGATCGTACTCTTGCCGCCGATCTTGACGGCCGCCGCGTCAACGCGATTTGGGTCCGCTTTGACGAAGAGATCCTTGTGGTTGCAGGGGCTAAGGCCGCGCATCGCTTTCTACAGCCCGGCCCCCTTGCCGGGGCGGCGCGGCGAGCCGAATCGCCGGGGCGGCTCACCTCGCCCATGCCCGGCCGCATTGCCGCGTTTCTCGTCGCGCCAGGCGCCAAAGTCGAGGCAAACCAGCCGGTTCTCGTCCTTGAAGCCATGAAGATGGAGCATATGCTGCGCGCCCCCAAAGAAGGGATTCTCAAGGAATTCAAGTTCCAGATAGGCGATCATGTTACTGAGGGCGTCGAACTCGCCAGCTTCGAAGCCGGACCGCCGCCAGACAGCGCCTCGTGAAATTTGAAGGGCGGATAGGTAAATGAGGAGTGCATCGGGGCACGAAAGGTACGGATTGAAGCGAACCCTGATCCAAAGCTTGTTTCCACGTCATTTTCTGAGCGATCAAATCTCACTCTGAGAAGGCGCATGCGGCGGTTCACTCGGCTAACAAATGCCTTCTCAAAGAAGGTCGAGAACCACGCCTATGCGGTCGCGCTTCACATGATGTATTACAACTTTGTGCGCATCCATAAGGCGCTTCGCGTGACCCCAGCGATGGCCGCAGGAGTGACCAATCGGCTTTGGGAAGTTTCTGATATCGTGGCGCTTTGGCAAGCAGTTGAACCGAAGGCTGGCAAGCGCGGCCTTTATAAGAAACGGGAGCCATTGTAGGCGATCATTTGCGCCGCATCATTTCTAATCGGTTACGATGACGCCGGTTCATCCAATTTGAGATTTTGAAGCCCAGCAAGAAGGCCTCTCCTAACGCCAATAACGACGGGAAGAAATTATGACTTGGTGGCCGGGCTGGGATACAATCGACGGCGCTAAATGGTGGAGCGATTTCTATTTTTGGTTTGGAATTGTCTGCCTTTTCCTGTTGGGAATTAGTGAAGTCATTTCTCACCGTTATGGGCTGAGGAAGGACGAATTGGTTATTGCTGCCGAACGCGCTGCCGAGACGCGCCGAAAGGCCGAGGTTGAAGGGTTGCAAAAGCAGCTTTCCGAATCCGATAAGAAGGTTGCTGATATTCAGTCCCAACAGATCCCAAGGCGCCTTTCCCCAGAACAAAAAGCGACGCTGCTCACATCGCTAGCGCCCTTTGCTGGTCAGAAGATATCGATCTGGTGCTCGACAAATGCTTGGGACTGCGTAAATTTCGCTACCGATTTTCAGTCTGTATTCAAGCAAGCTAAATGGGATACTCCTGATACAATCACATTCGGTATTGTGACGGGATATGACGCCAAAGGGATCGAAGTGCTGGTCAATCCTATGACGGCGAGCGACCCGAGCAACACCCCGCCACCCGTGGTAACTCTGATAACTACATTGGTAAGCCTCCGGCTTATGGCGGCCCCGGAACTCGGACGAATGGCAGAAATAGAGCCCGACACAATTTTTTTTAGGATTGGTCGAATCCATCCAGAATAATTAATTTCAGACTGACCCACTACCGGCTCGGATCATGATTTGCTATTTATCTTACATCATGCTAAGTGTAGCTAAATCTAGTTAAAATATAACGAAATATTATTTAACATAGTCAATAAAAATCGACCATTCCTTTAGCGAGGCTATCATGCAAAATTACAATAGTCATGGAAGTTGCGCCGCCGTCACGCGCGGTTTTGCGGCCCTCTGGGCCGGGCTGGCGATGGGGCTAGGCTTGATGGCCTCGCCGGCGGACGCGGCGCCTTTCGCCTATGTCACGGCGGGCTCCGGCACTGTCGTGGTGATCGACACGGCCACTAAGACTGTGGTCACCATAGTTGCGGTGGGGGAAGGAAATACCGTGGGAGTCGCCGTCACCCCGGACGGGAAACACGCTTACGTGGCCAGTGTGTTTGCCCGCGGCCCTGTCTCGGTGATCGATACGGCCACCAATAAGGTGGTGGCCGGGGTCGGGGTGGGGAATGATCCCTTTGGGGTAGCCATCACCCCAGATGGGACACGTGCCTATGTGACGAATGAAAGCTCAAACACTGTTTCGGTGATCGACACG
>Ga0182015_10003364_pt1 | contig 18062 bp, 14 predicted proteins | sample 712P3MmetaG_FD_120478 | JGI IMG/M metagenome (GOLD analysis project Ga0182015, IMG submission 120478) | Permafrost microbial communities from Stordalen Mire, Sweden - 712P3M metaG | ecosystem: Environmental > Terrestrial > Soil > Wetlands > Permafrost | place: Sweden: Stordalen | collected...
CTTTGCCAGCGCGGCATCGAGGTGACCGAGCTCAAGCTCGGCGGCGCCCAGGTCGCCAAGGACAAGCGCGGCACGTGACTCGCTTCCGAGACGACGAGCGAGATCCAGCGCACGGAGGTCGTACGCTATCGCCGCCGGGATGTCGCCGTCGACGAAGGCTGCGACCCCAAGGTTGCTCTCGGCGTAGTAGAGGAAGTAGAGGTCGTCGTCGGCTTCTGCGGCAGTGCGAAGCTCCAACAGCCGCTTACGTCCGCGGTCGACGCACCCCAGGGAAACATCGAGCGATCCCCAGTTATTGACGATGGTTCGGGACAAGTGGCGTTCCCCGATCGACTCAAAGATTGCGAGTGCCTTAGCATATCCGTCGATCGCCTCGCGAATCGCAAACATACGATTCGCAGCGGTAGCAAGACGGTCATAGGCGCGCGCCTCACCGAGCCGGTTGCCGCTTATCTGCGCGAACGCGAGCAGCTCGCGCGCCGAGGCGTAAGCGGCCGGGAAGTCCTGTTTTGCAATCGCTTCCATCATCGTCGATTGGGTCAGAAGTGCCCCTGCGGAAGGGTCGCCCGCGTTTCGGACCAACTCGCGCGCGCGTTCCAAGTCGCCGCGACTAGCGTCGAAGCGGTCCTGTCGAATGCGCGCGTCGATCGCGATGAGCAGCGCTTCGAGCTCGCCGCGCACATCGCCGCACGAGCGATACAGCTCGACCGCCGACGCACACGCACTCAGCGCGTCGGCATAGTTGAAGCGGTCGAACGCCAATTGGGCGCGAGCCTTGAGCACGACGGCGCGCCACGCCGTTTCCTCAGAGCCGATCTCCGAGGCTAGGGCCTCGATCGCCGACGCGGCCAACGGTTCGTCGCTGACGGCGTGCGCGAACGCGATCGTGCGACGCAGCCCCTCGCGCAACACGTCGCGGTCCCCGAACGTCCTCCCTAGCTCGACGATCGTCTCGACGTCGGCGCGCTGCTGCGCGCGGTTGCCCAGCCGCTCGCTCGCATCCGAGCGCGACGACAGGAGCGAAGCGCGCAACGGGGCCTCGAGCGCCGGCTGCTGGATCGCGAGACCGCGGGTCGCATAGGTGACCGCCTCCTCGTTCGCATACGCCGCCAGTGCTGCACGTGCCGCCTGCGACCATGCCCGAGCCGCCGGCAGAAGGTCGCCGGCGCCCTCGTAATGTCTCGCCAGCTCCGACGCCCATTCATCTCCCGCTGCTGCGTGCATTCCCGCGATGGCGCGCGCGACGACACCATGATACCGACGCCGGACATCGGTCGACAGTTCACCGTACGCAGTGGTTCGAATCAGATGGTGCGTGAAAGCATAGGTTCCGCGCTCGTAGCGCGTCGTCTCGCGAATGAGCTGATGCTCGATGAGCTGGTCGAGTGCGTCGAGCAGCGCGCTGCTCTCCCAGCCCGTTACCTCGCCCAGAAATTCAAAGTCAAACGTATTGCCGACGACGGACGCGATGGCCACCGCGCGGCGCGCATCGTCGCCGAGGCGCACGAGTCGGGCGGTGATGACGTGCTCGATGGTCGTCGGGAGCAGTTCGTCACCGGCATCGAGCGGCGCGTGTGCGCGCTCGGCTGCGTCGCGAATCAGCTCACCGAGAAAGAGTGGGTTGCCGAGGCTGCGTTCGTAGAGCTCGACGGTCCGTTCGGCGATCCCGCTCGCGTCGCCGGCCGCGTGCGCGATGATCCTCGCGACGGGCTCCCGCTCCAAGCGCGAGAGCTCGACGGTCAGCGCCGCACCGCGCTCCTGGAGTTCGCGGCGCAAGGCGCGCAGAGGGTGCGCGCGGACCACTTCCTCATCGCGATACGTGGCGATGACCGCGATACGTTCGGCGAAGAGGCGGTTGGCGACGAAGCGCAAGAGACCGCACGTCGCCGGGCTGCACCAGTGCAAGTCTTCGAGCACGAAGAGCACCGGTCGCGACCTCGAGAGGGCATGCAAGGTGCGGACGACGGCCTCGAAGAGGCGCGTCTTCTCTTCAGCAGCCGTCAGCTCGGCGACCGGATCGACGGCGACGTGCCGTTGCAACTCCGGGACGACGGTCGCCAGGACGTTCAACCAGACGCGTTCGACGTTCGATGCAACGACGAGCGGAAGCGACGAGCGCAGAGCTTCGATGAACGCTTGATAGGAAAAGGACTCCGGGCTGGCTGTCGAGCCGATCAGCACGCGCCCACCCTGCTGTTCGGCTACGAGGCTCAACTCCGCCGTGAGGCGCGTCTTTCCGATTCCCGCCTCGCCGCCGACGAACGCGATCCCGCCGTGTCCTCGCGCAGCCTGATCCCAAAGGAAGCCGACCCGCTCCAGTTCCGCCTCGCGGCCGACAAACGGCAGTTCCGTCGGCGCCGGCGATCGCGATCGCTCGGTATGTTGTCGCGCACGGCCTGAATCGGATCGCGCCGCATGCAAGGGTTCACCGCGCAGCATCACTTCGCGCAGCGTTTGTGTCTCGGCCATGACGTCAACGCTGAGTTCGGCGCGGACGCGTTTGACGAAATCATCGAGCGTCTGCAGAGCGCCGGCGCGATCGCCGGACTCGTAGCGCGCGGCTGCAAGTTCCCGAGCGACGTCCTCGCGGAGCGGGTCCGCAGCCAGCAATCGTCGCGCGAAGCCGATCGCCTTACCGTAGGCGCGTTCGCTGCGAAATCGATAGACGAGCGTCTTTAGCGCGCCCAGGTACGCCGACCGCAGCCGTTCGCGCTCGGGGTACACCCAGTCGTCGTACACATCCTCGAGTAGGTCACCGTGATACAGATCGACGGCGCGTTCGAGACCCTCCGGTTCGGCGACGCAGCGATCGAACTCCGCGACATCCAGCCAAGACTGCCCGTCAGGATTCCAGCGGACCAGCTCGTTGGTCGCGAGGATCCAACCGTCGTCTGCAGGGCGCGGCGGCAGCATCGTCTTGATCAAGGTGAGGTTGCGCCGCAAGTTGCCGCGCGCCGCCTCCTCCTCGGCGTCCGGCCACATCGTGAAGGCCAAAAAATCGCGCGCGACGCCCCCTTCGCGATGCAGCAGCAGGTAGGCCAGGATCGGGAGCGTCTTGCGCGGCGCGCCGAAATTGAAGGGTTTCCCGTCGACCGCCAACCGCATGTGGCCGAGCAGGGCCACCGCAAGTCCGGTCGAGGCGAAGGCGCTCGGCGCGACAGGCGGATCGCGTATAACCGCGCGAGCTTCCCGTCGCACGTAGGGGCTACCTCGCACGAAGAGGCGCAAGCGCTTCCCCTCAGCCGGATCCTCGGGACGCTGCGGCTACGCCTTGATGCTAGGGTCAGGTTGGCGCTGCGACGCCACACCTTGACGAACGGAGAACGACCATGGCAACCGACAATCCGCGCCCCAAGCCCGACGCTCCCGACGACCTGCAAACCCAGGATCTGGACAAGGTCTCCGGCGGCTACAACCCCGTCGACGGCGCGCCCAAGCCTGCTCTCCCAGTCGACGGGTTCGCGCCAGTCGACGGGTTACTGCCAGTCGACGGTTAACGGCCAGCGGCCCGGGCCAGGCGGAGACGCTGGTTTTGGGGCACCCGCGTAATCGGTGACGGAACCGTCGCCGATTATTCGGGCTGGCTTCGGGCAACCTTGGGTTTCGACGCGCCGCGGCGCGTCGCCGAGAACGATGAGCCGGCCGATCCGACCTTCACCTGTGAACGCTACGGGCGGTCCTAGCGCGTTCGCGGCCCTCGCTGCAAGAATCCGCGACCTCGGCGCGCGTCCGGACTGCCGGTGAACGTCGAGCTGCCGGTGATCGTTATCGTCCCGGTCGCGGTGTTGTCCGCGCTGTTTGTGAACGAGAAATTGCCGGTGCCGGTGGTCGGGGTCAGGCTGGTGATCGTGAGGCTCGTGATCGAGCCTTCGTCGAGGAACGTTTCCGCCTCGGTGCCGGGCTCGTTCGGTTCGCCGTCGCCAAAAGCGTTCGGCGTGGGAGCTTGCAGCGGTCGCCGGGCGCGGCTTTGCCCGATCACTCCACCCACCGGTTGTTCCAGGATCAGGAAGAAACAGCCGTTCGTCACTGCGGCTGTGTACAGTCCTCCGACGCCGTCTCCGTTGTACGACGACACGGTGTATTCGCCAAAGTACTCCGTCACCATGACCGGAGTCGCGGTCGGCGTCGGCGCGGCAGACGGTGTCGGCGTTGGCGACGGTGTCGCGCTCGTGCTGGGCGTCGGAGACGGGCTCGGGGACGCCGGAGAGTACTCTATCGCCTCCCATTCACCGCTGCCGTTATCGGTATACGTATTGCCCGTGGCGACGCCGGTCGACACGATGCTCGTAAAGATCCCCGCGGTCACCACGGGTGCCGTGCACGATGTGACCCCCACCCCGGTGGGGGTGGGCGACGGCGACGGTGATCCCGCCGGACTTGACGACGGAGTCGGCGAGGCGGTGCCCGTGGGCGATGAGGCCTTCGGAACCGTCTTTCCGGTCCCACCCGAGCCGCTGCACTGGGCAAGCGCGACGCTGAACGCGCACAACGCGGCGAGAGCGAGCCTGGAGACTCCCATGCGTGGCCAGCGCGGACGTGAAGGCTGTATCTCCATCGCAGGCATGGCCGTCTCCGTTCGAAAGCCCAGTGCAGCGCGGCAAAGCGCTCGCCGAGTATATGCCACAGCGACCAATTCTACCTAGCATTTCGAGCGTCGCGATCAGGTCATACGGGGCCTAATTCGCTACGGGCACCTACGACATTGAGGGTCTTAGATGTATACCTGACCGGTGCGGGTCGGGGCGTTCGAGCAGCGGCGGGTTCGACGTCACGCGAAGACTGCGTCCGCTGGAAACCAAGGGGTTTCCCGGATACGCAGGGGTGGATCGGGCCGCTAGCATCGGACGATGAGACTGCATGTTGCTGGAGTTTTGATGGTATCGCTGGTCGCTGCGGTGGTCGGCGCTGGATGCAGCGGCTCGAGCGGTTCGGCCGTAGTCGCTCGGCCAACCGCGGCGCCGTCCGTTTCGGCAAGCCCGACCTCGAGCAGTCAAATTGTAAGCGTTGGCGGGTCGGTAGCACCATTCACGCTGGGCACCATTGCTTCGGGGGTCGGGTTGGGTGGCCAGTTCCCCGTTACAGCTTCCGGGAGCGGGACGATCCTCGTTACCCTGACGTCCTCGCAGCCAGGATCGACGACAAGCCTGCAGTCAATGCGAAATCGCCGCCTCGACGACATCGGAACGACGAACGTAAACCCGATTGCCTTTATTATTTTTGACCCGACTTCGATCTTTGACTTTAATTCGTTTCCTCAACTGACGTTCACGCTCCCAGCCGGGATTTCGGCGCCGAATGGCTATTGGCTAGCGGTCGAAGATGTATCAGATCCAAGCAACGGTTGGATTGTTCTTGCGGGACCGGTTCAGCCTTCAGGTGGATCGGTCAATTTCCCAGGCGCCGTCAGGGTATTCTCGTTCACGGGGGCCAGCCAATATGTTATCGCGCTTTTCGCGCCGGGCCCCCTTGTCGACGAGCAACGCGAAACCTGATCCCTTGGTTACGCGAAGACGCCGTGCGGCCTGTGCGCCGAAAAGGATTTTACCAGGAAGGCCCCCATTTCAGGGCCGTGAATGCTCGCTCGTTGGCGCCGCCGGATGACAAGCCATGAATCTCGTGCAAGCGCAATCCTACGCCGAACGACACACGCTGCAAGCACTGCTCGTCGAACTCGACGGCGAGATCGTCCTCGAGCACTATGCCGGCGGCTTCGATGCGAAGAAGCCGCACGCACTGTACAGCGGAACGAAGAGCTTTTGGGGCGTTGCCGCCGTCGCCGCGGCGGATGATGGTTTGCTCGAACTGGACGAGCCGGTCGCGCAGACGTTCGGCCAGTGGGCGACCGACGCGCGCAAGCAGCGGGTGACGCTGCGCGAGCTGCTCCAGCTGACGAGCGGCATCGGCTTCGGCGGTCTGGGAAACGCGGTCCCGCCGTACGCACGAGCGCTCGAGGTCGAAATCAAAGACGAGCCCGGTGCGCGTTTCACCTACGGCGGCATTCCGCTGCAAGTTTTCGGCGCCGTGCTCGCCAGCAAGCTCGAACCGCGCGGGCAGACTCCGCAGGACTACCTTCGAGCCCGTATCCTTGCACCCGTCGGCGTTACGGTCTCATCGTGGCGCGCACTGCGCGACGGCACGCAGCCGCTGCCGACAGGCGCGTTCTTGACGGCTCGCGACTGGTTGACGTTCGGCCGCTTCATTCTCGCCAAGGGCAGCTGGAACGGGAAGACCGTCGTCGAGGTGCAATCGCTGTCGCGTTGTTTCGTGGGTTCGGCAGCGAACCCGCAGTATGGTTTGGGCTGGCACATCCGCCCGCGGGACGGCGCCGAAGACGTTGTCTACGCGAGCGGCGCCGGCGGCCAAGCGCTCTACATCATCCCTTCGGAACGCGCGGTGATCGTAAAGTTCGGCGCCTCCTCCAGCTACGATCACACCGCATTTCTCAAGCGTCTACTTAGCCGGTGACGCTGCGCCTCGAACAACGCGCTCATGTTGGGTGCCGAGGGCGTGCTCGTAGGTACCCGCCACCGTCATCGATCGCATGGTGGTGGATGCCACGCGACTGCTAACCTCCGCCGCGCAACGTCACGGATTGATGGAACAGCCGTAAGTGCTGCCGCTATGAGCGCGGCTGCGCGCTCGGGCCGTTACTCGGGGTCGTAACCGCCCCAGGTGGGCGGCCGCGACCCGCCGCCGTAGGAATCACTTCCCGGCTGATGCGGGCTGCCGCCGGCCCCGCCCGAGATGTCGTCGAGCTGGTCGGCGTCGAGATCGGTTGCGGCGCTGCCGTCCGCTTTTTCCGGGACGCCGTTGTCGGTGGACATGTTGCAAGGCATTGGGTTCGCACGCACCACTCGCCTGCGTCGCAGCGGTTCGTTTACTTCACTGCGGTGACGGCTTGCTCGGTCACGGGGCCGCCCTTGTTCCCCCAAGCCGAGCGAACGAAGGTTGCGACGGCCGCGATGTCGCCCGCGGAGAGCTGACCTTTCCATGACGGCATCATGCTGCGTCCGTGTTCGACGGTTCCGATCATGCCGTTCGGATCGCTGTTGTTGACGACCGTGTCCCCGGCCAGAGCCGGGAAGGTCCCGCGGCCGCCGCCCTGTCCGTTCGCGCCGTGGCAGGCTGCGCATTTCGACGCGTAAATCGATGCTCCGACGGTGTTCAAAACCGATGGCCCTGAGGCGGCGACTTGCTGCTCCGTCACGCCCGACGCTTTGTTCGTCCACGCGGAACGAATATAGGTCGCAACGGCGGCGATATCCGCATTCGAGAGCTGGCCCTTCCAGGTCGGCATTCGGCCGTTGAAGGTCGTGCCGTTGACGACCAGCGCGCCGGTGCGGCCGTTCACGATCGTTGCGACGATGTCTTTCGGGTCGGACGCGACGACGTGCGGGTTGCCGTTGAGCGGCGGATACGCGCTCGTTCCTTGCCCGCTCGCTTGGTGGCACGCCGCACACTTGGCTGCGAAGATCTGCGCGCCGCTGAGCCCGACAGGATTGCGAGCCGCCGCGACCTGTACGGTCGAGACAATGGCCGCTTTGTTCGTCCACGCCGCACGAATATACGTGAGCACCGCCGCGATGTCGCCGTTCGAAAGCTGATCCTTCCACGCCGGCATGGTGCCGCTGAACGTCTTCCCGTTTACCTGGATCGGCCCGCTGCGTCCGTTCAGCACGGTAAGAATCAAGCTCGCCGTATCCGGCGCCGTAACGTCAGCGTTTCCCGCCAGCGGCGGATAGGGTCCGCCACCCAAACCGCTAGCCTGGTGGCAGGCGGCGCACTTCGCCGCGAAGATGGCCTTGCCGTCCGGCGTCGCGGCGCTTGCAGCCGTACCCGCCGGCACCTTCAAGGTCAGCGTCACGATCGCGATCACTGCACAGCCGAGCGCGATAGTCAGCGAGCGGATCATGCGTCTCTCCGGCTCGGGGCGGCGGTCGGCCAAAAGTGGCTTCGTGCTCCCCTGGTACCGAGGGGTGCGACAAAAGCTCCCCGCACCCTTGAGAGCCCTTCGAAACGGTCTCCTAAAAGAGCGGCCGTTTCCTCGCAGGTCCTTCCTCCGAGGTAGCGTACGGTGGGACCTAAGGAGACTTACATGCGTCTCGAAGTCAAACCATGACCCCGGAGCTTCGGTGGGTGCTCAGCACCGGCTTTGCCGCAGCCGTGATCTTCAGCGGCCGCGTCCCGGCGGCTGCGATGCCGAATTTCGCCCAAGCGTACGGCGTTCCGTGCTCGACCTGCCACACGTCGGTCCCGACGCTCAACGCCTACGGCCGGTATATCCAGCGCTCGCAGTTTGCGTTCATGGACGCAGCTGTGCTCAAGAAAGCGCTGCCGCTCTGGGTCGGTTATCAGGCGCAGTACGACTCACAAGCCGGTGCACCGGATACGCATCGCATCGTGGCGGGAAACGTCGAGGTCCATCTCGACGGGCTGGCCGGCGACAATTGGTCGTATCACGTGCAGCAATGGCTGTGGGAAGATAGCCAGCCCGGCGGTCTCGATACCGCGTGGGTCAGCTACAACAACCTCTTCAATCACAAGGGCTACTTCGAGCTCGGCAAACTCGAACTGCCCGCCCCCTCACCGTATAGCCAATGGTTCGAGATCGCGCCGTTCGCGACGCCAGAAGTCACGGTCGGCGAACACACCTATGAACTCGACGGAAACCGCTGGGGCGCGAAGACGGGGTATCTGAACGGCTCGGTAAGCCTTGCCGCGGCGTATGTCGGCAGCGATGCCGATCTCAACGGTGCGACGGACTTCGCGCCGAGTGCCGGCAAGACGCTGCAGTACCAAGTCGCGCTCATGCGGCCCAAGAACCCCCTCGAGGTCGGCATCTACGGGGCGTCGGGAACCTATCCGATCTCGGACGGGACCACCGACCACTTCACCGCGCTCGCCGCCTACCTTCAGCGTGATCCAACACCCGGAGTCCCCGGTGTCCTGCTCGTGTATCAGACGACGCACGACGGTCATCCCACCGCGGGCGCAACGTCTGCGGCTAACGGCCGTGATTATACGGTGGACGTGTACCAGCCGATCATCAAGGATACCCTCGTCGTCGGTTTCCGGCGCGAGATGACCTACGACGGGATGGGCACGATCATCAACGGCAGCAACATCGATCTGACCGTGCAGCTCGCGCGGTACCTGCGACTGTTCACCGAGGCCTCGCTCTCAGGGAGCAATCCCGGCAACGGTGTGAACCGGATCGGCACCCCGGCCTGGCGGGCGTTCATTTGGTGGACGATGCCGATCGCGAAGGCAAGGCAGTAACGGGTCGAAGACAAAGCGATGCCGCACCTTACCGCTGAGTACCCGATGTCGAGCCCGCAAGGCGTGGTGGCCCCGCGCTTGCTCACCGTGCTCAGCGGCTACGCTCAACGTGACGACTTCACGCTCACCGTGGACATCGGGCTCGCCCACGCCGCGATGAGCGCTCCCGTGCGCATTCAACTTGGTGATGGACGGAGTGCGACCGCGATTCCGTTCACACTCGGCGCACGCGAGCATACTGACTGGTTTCCGGCCTTTCGCGGCGAGCTGCGCAGCGATGCCGAGGGTCCCCTCTCGTCCCGACTGCTCCTGATCGGCGACTACGAGATTCCGCTTGGAACAATCGGGACGATCGTGAACCGGAGTCTGTTGGGGAATGCAGCGGAGCGCAGCCTGCGCGCTTTCGGCGAGCGTTTTCGCGCCGACGTTCTGGATGAGATTCGCCGCGGCGAGTTGGATATTCGCCGCCACGAGCAGCACACGTAAATAGTCGCGAGCGCATTGTGCGCAACGCCGTTCAGGGCTGGGGCGATCGTCCGGCGGGGAGACGCGGAATGACGTCGAGGTAGGGTGTGTTTGGCTCGACACCCGGCTGGAGGTCGTTCGGTGCGGGCGCGCCGGCCGGCCCGAGCGAGCGGATGAAACGGTAAATCGCGCGCCGGTCCGCGATGCTCAGCGCCCGCAGGTCTGTCCATTTCATCGGCGGATGACCCCCGCGGGTCTCGACCGCGTGCAGCCAGTCTGCCTCGCTGCTCTCTCGAAACCACAAGCGGACGTTGGCCGGATAGATCGTCCCCCAGGGCCCGCGAAAACCTACCGTGCTGCCCGTCATCCAACGTGATGCCGGAAGCCGGCCGTCGCTCTCGACCCAGCCCGGCGTGTGGCATTCATTGCATCCGCCGTAGGTGACTAAGAAGCGACCGCGTTCCAAGACACCCCGCTCGGCAGCGGTCGGAGGCGCGGTGGTTGCAGCACCGGCGAGTCCAATGACGGTCACCGACAGAATGGCGATACGGTGAAAAACAGCGCGCGACATCGAATGTATGGATGCCTACGCGCGAGTGCGACCGAACGCCTCCCGTCCAGGCTTTCGGCTCCGTGCAGCAGCGTCAGCATTAAGCCGTCATGAAAAGGAAACCGGCTGCCTGGCTGGAGTCGTTGCGGGCGTGTAGGGTGCTTTCTAGGGCCCCTTTGTCCGCACTCATTTCGACTCTGAGAGGAAATCCCATCGATGAAGATTCTGTTGACGGCATTTGCATTCTGTATGGCGCTCACGTCGGCCGCGGTGTTGCCGGCAAGCGCCCAAACCGAAGAAGTCATCATCTACGGTCCGCACGGCGTGCCGCAGTATAACTCGTGGCAGTCGGCGTGGGACCGCTTCGAGTTCGATCGCCATCACGTCATCCTCGGACGCGTTGCGGCGTTCGCTCCATACCGTCTGCAGGTAGCGCGCCGCGACGGCGCCGTCCAGATGATCGATCTCAAGAACGGCACCGTTATTCTGCCGACCGGCGCAACGCCGTCGCCCTCGCAGCGCGTCGCCGTCATCGGTTACTACAGCCACGGCACGTTCATCGCCAACCGGGTCATTCTCCGCAACTGAACCGGCGAGAGGCCGAGCACGAGGCCGCCCGGGCGGTCTCGCGCCGGCCTGCCCCCAGGCGCGGGCTTCCGGGACGGTGCGACGCTCCATTTGGAGAATGCGCGCCCGGGCGGTAGCCGCTACCATGTCTCGAAGCGCCGAGAACGAAGCGGGCCCGTAAGCTCGCTTCTCGTTTCAGTTGCGGGCGCGCGTTCGTAGGGGCGGTCTCATGAGCACGGCAATCGATCGCTATTTCGGCATCTCAAGCTCGGGTTCGAGCGTGCCGGTCGAGATTCGCGCCGGCGTCACCACGTTTCTGACGATGTCGTACGTGCTGTTCGTCAACCCGCTCGTGCTCGGGAACGCGATCGTGATCCCCAACGGGTTCGCGAAGCTGCTGGTCGTCACGGCGCTGGCGGCGGCCGCCGGCAGTGCCCTGATGGGGCTGGTCGCGCGCTACCCATTCGCGCAGGCACCCGGAATGGGGCTCAATGCCTACTTCGCCTACACGGTCGTGCTGGGCCAGAAGATCCCGTGGCAGACGGCGCTGGGCGCCGTGTTCATTTCCGGTGTGATCTTCGTGCTGCTGTCGGTCCTCGGTGCGCGGCAAGCCATCGTCCGCGCGATCCCGGAGCAGCTGAAGATCGCGGTCACCGCCGGTATCGGATTGTTCCTGGCATTCCTCGGCCTGAAGAATGCCGGCGCGGTCATAGCAGACCCCGCCACCTTCGTGACGCTCGGAAAACTGAGCTCGCCGACGGTGCTGATTGCGGCGATCGGGCTGGTCATCACGGCCGCACTGCTGGCGCGCCGTATCCCCGGCGCCGTGCTGATCGGCATCGTCGCCTCAACGCTTGCCGCCGCATTCAGCCGCGCCGCCGTATATCCCGGCGCGCACGGACTGCAGGGGTTCCCGGGCTTTCCGGACGGCGTTGCGGCGCTGCCGCTTTTGCCGGCCGGGCTGACCGGAGCGCTCGATCTTCATGCCGCGGTTTCGCTCGGGGTTGCCAGCATCGTGTTCACGTTCTTCTTCGTCGACTTTTTCGACGCGACGGGGACCCTGGTCGCGCTCGCCCAGCGGGCGGGCGCACTCGACGCAGAGGGAAACATGCCGCGTGCGCGCCGCACGTTCGCCTGTGACGGGCTCGCCGCCATGATCGGTTCGCTGCTGGGGACGAGTACGACGACCGCCTATATCGAGAGCGCCAGCGGCATTGCCGAAGGCGGCCGCAGCGGGCTGACCGCCTGCGTCGTGGCGGTGCTGTTTCTCGCGGCGACCGTTCTGTGGCCGCTCGCCGGAGCGATCCCCGCCTGCGCGACCGCGCCGGCCCTGATCGTCGTCGGCGCGATGATGATGTCGTCGCTGCGCCGCATCGACTGGGAAGACTACACGATCGCCGTTCCGGTCTTTCTCACCTTGATCGGGATGCCGTTGACGTTCTCGATCGCCAACGGTGTCAGCTTCGGCGTGATCGCGTACGTCGTCATCAAGGTCCTGAGCGGTCGCGCACGCGACGTGAACGGACTGCTGTACCTCGTCGCAGCGCTGCTGATCGTCCGGTACATCTGGCTGGCGGGTTGATTCCCGCGCAGCCCCGAGAGGCCGGGCTTCCTAGCTGAGTACCGGGTGCGGCTGTTCGACCGCCGGAAGCGGACGGCCGCCGTCACCGGATTCATCATCCTCCGCAGTGCGACGCAGGCGACGCGCGCGCCGCTTGCGTTCGCCACGGTCGACGAACGACATGATGAAGATGTAGACGACCGGTACCAGAAACAGCGTGAGGAAGAGCGAGCTGGTCAGGCCGCCGATGATCACCGTGCCCATCGACTTCCGGAATTCGGCGCCCTCGGTGATCCCGAGCGCGAGCGGCATCATGCCGGCGATCATCGCAACGGTCGTCATCACGATCGGCCGGAAGCGGATCGTGGCCGACTCTTGCATGGCATCGACGAGGCCCATGCCCCGTTCGCGCAGCGTGTTGGCGTAGTCGACCAGCAGGATGCCGTTCTTCGCCACCAGGCCGACGAGCATGACGATTCCGAGCATCGAGAACAGGTTCAGCGTCTGCCCTTGGAAGACGCGCACGTCGGGGAGCAGGGCGTGAAACCCGTTGAGGATGGCCAGGATGCCGAACGCCCCCACGAGCGCTACCGGGACGCTGAACATGATTACCAGCGGCGCGAGGTACGTGCGGTACAGGACGACCAGCAGCATGTAGATCAGCAGGAACGAGGTCAGCAGCGCGAGGCCCAGTTTCGTGATCGCGTCGCCGAAGAGTCCGGCGTCGCTGTCGCTCGACGCCGATACGGCGACGCCGGCCGGAACGAATCCGGGCTGGCTCAACGCGCTCTGCACCTGCTGTGTCACCAGACCGATCGGCGCGCCGTTGGCAGCGTTTGCGTAGACGCGTACGATGCGCTGCCGATTCTGCCGTTCGATCAGCGGCGGCTCGGAGGTCCAAACGAAGCGCGCAACGCTTGAGAGCGGCACCAAGCTGACGCCGTCCGCAGCCCGCACTTGGAGATCGTCGATCGTCGCGACGTTGCTGCGCTGTGCGTCGGGCAAGCGCAGGATGACGTCGGTCAACCCCTCCGGGAGCCGAACCTTGGTCGCGATAACGCCGCCGACCGCGGCGCGCGCGGTCGTGGCGACATCCTGCGGCGTGACGCCGAGCTGAGCGGCCATGTCGCGGTCGATTTGGATTTCGAGCCGCGGCCCCGAGACGCTGTTGCTGGTTTCCACGTCCTGGGCCGCCGGGTTCTTCGCAATGAGCGCCGCGAGCTTGGCGGCGAAGGCATCGCGTGCGGCGGGAGGCCCGGTGACCGTGTAGGTGATCGGCGGCGACCCGGCGTTCTGCGCCCCGACGGCGCTGATCTGCGCTCCGGGTGCGAGCGCGCCGAGCTTCTCGGCGGCGGCGACGACGTTGTGCTCTTCGTGGCGTTGCGAGTCGTAAAGATACACCCGGATCTCGGCCATCTGGCCGCCGATGATGTCGCTAAAGCCGTTGCTGCCGCGACCGACCGTCGCCGAAACGCCGCGGACGCCTTTCATCTTTTCGAATGCGCTGGTGAGCCGTGCGGTCGCCGCGGCGGTGACGCCGATCGGCGTCCCGGCCGGATACTGCAGCGTGACGATCGCCGCACCCCACTCGGTGTAGGGCTGGAATTCGCCCGGGATGACCGTCGGGCCGCCGAACGCCGGCACGAACAGCAGGAACAGTGCGAACACCACCGTCGACATCGACCCGAAAAAGACTAGCCATGGGTGTTCGAGCGCGCGCGGCAGCCAGTAGTCGTGATAGCCGACCTTGATCCACTCGAACCAGTTCTGAAAGGCGTTGACCACACGTTCGTAGAGGCTGTGGTTGGTGAGCGGCCGCGGCTTGCGCAGGAGTGCCCACTTTGCTGCCAGCAGCGGTGTGAGCGTGAACGACACCAGCAAGGAGAAGAGGGTCGCGCAGACGACGACCAGCCCGAACTCCTTCATGTACTGACCGATGATGCCCGACATGAACGCAATCGGCGCGAAGACGACGACGTCCACCAAGGTGATCGCGATTGCAGCGCCGCCGATCTCGGAACGCCCGGCGATCGCCGCCTCTTCAGGTCCTTTGCCCATCTCGCGATGACGGGTGATGTTCTCGATCACGACGATCGAGTCGTCGACGAGGATCCCGATCGTCAGCGAGAGACCCATCAGCGAGAGCACGTCGATCGTGAACCCAAGTATCCACGCCACGAAGAACGTCGCCAACAGGGAGCACGGGATCGCGATCATCACGACGAGCGCGCTGCGCCAGACGTGCAGGAAGAGCAGCAGCACGATCGCGGTCAGCAGGATGCCCTCGCCGAGGTTTTGGAGCACGCCGTCGATCGATTGCAGCGTGAACTCGTTGTCCGCGCCGCGTTCTTTGAACTGCAGCGCCGGGTACTTCACGGCGAGCTGGCGGAACGCGGAGCGGATCGCCTTGGTCGTGCCGACCGTATCGCTGTCGGAGTCGCGTGAGACGTAGACGACGATCGAATCTCGATTGTTGACGGTCGAAATCAGGCGATGATCGACGTAGCCGTCAACGACTTGCGCCACATCGCCGACGTGGGCACCGGCCATCGTGATCCCAGGAAACATCAGCGGCAGGCTGGTCAGCTGCGAAGCGCTGGTGATGTCGGCCCGCACGCCGATCGTCGACTCCTGCATCGGCTGATCGAGGCGGCCGCCCGGAAGGCTGACGTTTCCTTGGCCGACGGCGTTGTTCACGTCGAGCATGGTGAGGTGCAGGCCGGTCAGCTTGCCGGGATCCGGCTCGACGTAGAATTGGCGCGGATAGTCACCAGCGACCAGGACGTTGCCGACGCCCTTCACGCCCTTGAGGAACGGTTCGATCTCGTTGACGGCGAGGTTGGACAGCTCGGCCGGTTTCACGCTGTTCGACGTGATCGACTCGCTGAGGATCGGCTGAGCGCTAATGTCGAGCTTGTCGATCACCGGCGGATCGAGATCGGAGGGCAGGTTGATCCGGGCTGCGTTTACCGCCTGCGTGACGTCGTTCGCAGACGAGTCGATGTCGGTGCCGAGCTTGAACTGCACGACGATGGTCGCGGCGCCGTCGACGGCGGTCGCATTGACCTTGTCGAGGTGCCGGATCGTCTGGATCTGGTCCTCGATCGGGCGCACGACGAGCCGCTCGATCTCTTCGGGGCTCGCGCCCGGGTAGGACGCCGACACCGTTACGATCGGCAGGCTGATGTTCGGGATGATGTTCTTGCCCATCGAGGCGTAGCCGATCGTGCCGAACAGGGCGACGGCCAAGAAGAACAGCGTCACGATGGTGGGCTGCCGGACGGCAAAACGCGTCAACCACATGAACGTACCTACGCGCGAACGGGCCGAAATGTTTTAGGGTTGCTTACCTTGTTCAAGATGCGGCCCGGCCGGGCCCGCCGGCGGTCGACCCGGCGGTTAGTGTATCGAGTCGGCGCCCGCTTTGCAGACGGTTGCGTCCTGGTCGCCGGTGCCGCCGCTGCAGCCGACGGCGCCGATGATGGCGCCGTGATCGATCAGGGGGAAGCCGCCCGGCGATGCGACCAGCGTGGGGTCCAAGGTCGCGACGTAGGTATGTCCCGTCTCGAACTGATTGTAGAACGCCCGAGTCTCGCGCCGGAAGCGCGCGGCGGTGCGAGCCTTGCCCTCCGAAACCCCGATCGAGCCGAGTTGTACGCCATCCATGCGGTAGAAGTAGACCAGATCGCCATTCGGGTCGACGACGGTGATCGCAAATCTCCAGGCTGGGTGTTTGCGCGCTTCGGCCAGCACCGTGCCCACGACTTGGGCGGCGCGGTCGGCGCCGATCGGCGAGCCGTACGGGATACCAAACGGAAGCGCGTCGGGCGTGCCGCCGGCCGACGGCGGGGGAGCGGGCATCGTTGCGGGCGGAACCTGCGCGCCGGCCTCGACGCCGACGAACAGGGACCCGACGACGAGCAGGGCCGTCGTAAACAGACGCATAGCGAGTCTCCAATCAATCGCAGTTACCGGAGGCCCAGCTTCCGCGAGAGGTTTGGCCGGCCCTCGACCACCGGCCGCAACTGACTCCGGCGCCGCTACGTCGTGAGGCCTGAGCAGCGTTCGCTTATGTGAGGTACGCCCGTGCCCGATCAGCCCCATCGCCTCGACCTCTCGACCCTGCTGGGACGTGCCGCGAAGTCCCTCGGCGAGCACGTCGGGGCGTTGCCCAACGTGCTGTCGGCGCGTTCGAAGACGCTGCGCCCGCGGATCGCCGGCGCCAAACAGACCCCCGGCGTCTGTCCCTACTGCGCGGTCGGCTGCGGGACGACCGTCTACAGCAAAGGCAACCAGATCATCGACATCGAGGGGAACCCCGATTCGCCGATCAACGGCGGCACGCTTTGTCCCAAAGGCGCCGCGACGTTTCAGTTGCACGTGAACCCCAATCGCTGGACGACGGTAAAGTATCGCGCGCCGTTCGCGAAAGCGTGGAGCGACGTGCCGTACGCGTGGGCGATGGAGCGCATCGCCCAGCGCATCAAGGATACGCGCGACCGGACCTTCTGCGAGCGTGACCCGCACGGGAACCGCGTCAACCGCACGACCGCGATCGCGTCGCTCGGCGGCGCCACGCTCGACAACGAAGAAAACTACCTGATCGCGAAGCTGTTCCGCAATATCGGAACGCCGTTCATCGAAAACCAGGCGCGCATTTGACATAGCGCCACGGTGCCCGGTCTGGGCACCCTCTACGGTCTGGGTGGCGCCACCACCCATTTGATGGATCTGCAGCATGCAGATCTGATCGTGATCCAGGGTTCGAACTTTGCCGAGAACCATCCAGTCGGGTTCCGCTTCGCCTTGATGGCCAAGGAGCGGGGCGCGACGATCGTCCACGTCGACCCGCGCTTCACGCGCACCAGCGCGCTGGCGGACCTCTACATTCCGATCCGGTCCGGCACGGATATCGCCTTCACCGGCGGTCTGATCAATTACGTGCTCTCGAACGACGCCTGGTTCAAAGAGTACGTCCTCGCGTACACGAGTGCATCACTCCTGGTCGATCCGGAGTTTCGCGATACCGACGAGCTCGACGGCATGTTCAGCGGGTACGACCCCGCGACGCACACCTACGACCCGAAAACGTGGAACTACGAGCTGGAGGAATCCTCGCCGCCGGCCGCCGGCGAGGGCGGAGCATCGGTGCACGGGGACGGGAAACGCCCGAAGTCGGACCCCACGCTGCAGCATCCGCTGTGCGTGATCAACGTCCTCAAGCGGCACTATGCACGCTATACGCCGGAACTGGTCGAACGCATCACGGGCGCGCCGCAGGATGCATTTCTCAAGCTGGCGCGCCTCCTGGTTCATAACAGCGGCCGCGACCGCACGGCGGTCTACGCGTACGCGATGGGCTGGGCGCAGCATACGGTTGGCGTGCAGAACATCCGCGCGGCGGCGACGCTGCAGGCGCTGCTCGGCAATACGGGGCGCCCCGGCGGAGGGATCATGGCCCTCCGCGGTCACGCCTCGATTCAAGGCTCGACCGACATCGCGACGCTCTATGATTCGTTCCCCGCCTATTTGAAAGTGCCGACCATCGAGAAGAACGAAACGACGTTCGCGAGCTGGACGAAGAGCCATACGATGCGCTCGGGGCGCTGGGCCGAGTTCCCCGCCTTTGCGGTCTCGCTC
>Ga0182015_10003365_pt1 | contig 18060 bp, 18 predicted proteins | sample 712P3MmetaG_FD_120478 | JGI IMG/M metagenome (GOLD analysis project Ga0182015, IMG submission 120478) | Permafrost microbial communities from Stordalen Mire, Sweden - 712P3M metaG | ecosystem: Environmental > Terrestrial > Soil > Wetlands > Permafrost | place: Sweden: Stordalen | collected...
ATCTACAGCGCTCGTTCCGACCTTGCCTTTCCATTCGTCACCTCCGCGTCGCCTCCTCGGGGCATCTTGACCGATCCGGTCAGCGAAACGGTGGATCAGACCCACGGATGAAGCAGGAGAGTCATATTTTGAATGCTTGTTGTGTGGCCCAGTCCCATCGAAGGCCTGACTCTGCATCAAGCGATTGGCGTGCAACATCCGAAGGACAGTCGCTCAGGGCGGTCATCGCGTCGCGCGCCCGGCTCCAGCTGACGTCGTGATTGCCAGGTACAAGTACAACGCGTGAGTGGTCGCCTTCGACAAACTCCGCTGCGAGGCGTCGCAAGAGATCATCCGCTTCAGCGTATTGGACGGCTACTTCCGCGTCGGGGTCGGCAGCTTCGGAGGTAGCACCCTGGACGAGGTCACCGCTCACAACGAGGAGATCTGGGCGTGGGATGCCTTCGGCCTGCCATCGAACAGCATCGCTCACCATCGCTGCGAGCAAGTGATCGTTGTGAAGTCGCGGACCAGCGGTCCGATGCAGATCCGAGATGTGCAGCAGGGTGGGCATGAAGAAATCGGACGTCAGATGCTCTTGAGGTAGTTGCCGAGTGCGCCTAGTACAAGTTCGGAAGGACGGATGTCGCGCGCTGCCGATCGGGCGGATACATCGGCGCACAGCTCAGAATCGAGCCGAAGCGCCTCTATAGCCTGGAGCGCGTCGTGGAGGGCTGGACAATCGCGCCCGTGCCGATAGCCGACCGTTCTCCGTAGTACTGTCACGTGGACTGCTGGGGTGTTGTCCGTCAACCGTTGCCCTCCCCCGACGATCGGCTCCACCGTAGACGCGCACACGGCTCTCGATGTGGGTCACCGCTACCTCGTCGCGACGAATTCACGGGCTCGATTCGACGCTGCTGCCGAGTCCACTTCCTTTGGCTCTCCGATTGTCGACCCAGATGGCGGTGCCTTGACGCCTTGACGATAACTTGACGCCTTGACGGTGTGGGTTACAATCGGCGCCATGGATGCACTGTCGGCCTTCGAACAGGGGTTTCGCGAAGGGCTCGCTGAGCTTTGGAACCGGCACCCCGAAATCGGGGACGTTCCAGACCCGGATGCAGCGCAGGCCGGCCGAGACGCAGCTCGCCATGCGGTCGCCCCTTTGATCTGGAGGATGGCACTGGGCGAGGTTTGGGACACAGCACGGGTGACCGAGCTCCTTGGAGTGTCCCGCCAAGCGGTCGCGCAGCGCGTGCGGGCGGGCACCCTTCTTGGACTACCAGGGCGTGGCACCACACTCTTTCCGGCGTGGCAGTTCGACGTGGCCCGGCAGGCCGTCCGGCCTATCGTCGCGGCTCTTCTTGCTGAGTTCCGTAACGACGCGGGTGTCGAGTCCTGGACCATCGCTTCCTGGGCCAGGACGCCGCAGACCGAGTTGCGCGGCAACATCCCTGCTGAGCTGTTGGCGAAGGACGAACCGGAGTTCGAATATGACGTGCTGGCTGCAGCTCGACATTCCGCCGCCCGCCTTGCGCAATGAGCCCTGGGTTCGTTGCCCCGCCGGCGAACGTCGATAACTTCCCTGCTTACGCCTTCACGGGCGCGCTCTTTAGAATCCACGCTGCCGCCAAACACCCGGGCCACTTCAGCTCGACGGGGGACGGTCGCTTCGATTTGGTCGGCATCGATGAAGCGGGAACGTGCTACCTGGCGTCGACACCGGAAGGAGCCTTTGTCGAGGTCTTCGGCGACCTCCGGCTTGTACCGAGCGATCTTCTCGCAGCTAAACGCATCAGCCAGGCGAACGTCACCGACAAGTTGCAGCTCGCAGATGTGACGGATCCTCAAGTGATCGGCCGCTTCGGCGTTGGGCAGGAGATCAGCGCCAGCCTCGACTATGACCCCACACAGGCGTGGGCACGAGCCCTCGCCCAGGCAGGCTTCGACGGCATTTGGTACTCAGCTCGCCATGACCCTGCCGGGACTAGCCGCTCGGTGGCTGTCTTCGGCCACTCGCCGCTTGACGAGCTGCGCCTCACGTGGAGCGCTCCAGAGCGAATCGCTCCCGACCTTCTCGACGAAATTGCCCGTCGATTCGGGATCGAAGTCGTCCCCACGCTTCGCTGAGGATTCGAGAGACGGAAGCTCGGAGGCTCGCGAGAGGTTCCGTGCGCGCGGACACGTGGCCGACGGCGCTGCTTCGTCGGCGGATGGGTGGGCACGCTGACGTCGCCTATTCCTATCGAACCCAAGCCGCGAAAATTTGACCACCGAGCTGACCACCAAACCGATGGACTGGACCGGACGGATATGAACCTCACTAGATGACGTACCTACTCTGACCTGCGGAAATGGACTGACCCGGACGGCGCTAGACGGTCTGGATGAGATTGGAAATCGTGTGACCTGCAAGGGTCCGTGGGTTCAAATCCCACCCTTACACCACCCTTTCACCACCCTCTCCGCTCAATCTGACAGTGGATGGCGCTCTTTCGAACCCAGTCAACGACCTGAAGCCCGCATCGACGGTGGTTGCGTCGTGGTGATGTCGTCTGCGCATCGACGGCGCACCGAGCCGATGTCCGTGCTTTGGGTCACTCGCCGATTGAGTGTTCGGTGCTGACATTTTGTATTCGCGACTGCTCCACTTGGCCTGCGCCGCAACAGCCTGAGCCAACGTCTGAGATGGTGTCACCCACCCGGTGTTCGGTGGTGCCTCATCGTTCCGTGCGTGCAACGATCGCTGACGACCTTCGCCCGATCATTGACGATGAGCTGGATGGATGGCTGACGGTGGACGACGAACGCGAACTTTTACTCGGTGGTCTCAGTGAAGACTTCTCTCGCAACTTGGTAGCTATGGTGCAAGAGGATACCGAACGGGCGGTCGCATACCTCGATGCCGACCGCTCGTTCTCTGTCGCCATGGGGCCCGGGTAGCGACCTCCTACTCCTCCTCGGTGGCGCCGCCGCGGGCTCTAGACTGCAATCGAAGTGATGCTGGCACACCGTGACGCCGGTTGGGTGGGATACATTCCGGCTCAACTGGTACCGAGTGCCCACTTTCGCGAACGGCACACGCTGCTCAAATCCGAAGCCGAATATGGACGCTTTCGAGCGCGGTTCGGCGCCACACGTCGGCGGAAGCGACCACTCACCAATCCGGCTGTCCCAGCGCTAGGGGTAGGGCCTCACGCAAAGCACTTTCCGGAGCGCCGGCATAGTCGAGTTCTGAACCCAGGTCGGAGGCGAGGTCACCCGGCAGGGATGGTGTCGATGCGCTTGGTGTCTTGGATCGTGAGGGCGAAGTCGACGCCGAACGCCGTAGCGGGGCTGAAGGCCCCACCCAGGGAGCGCGTCAAAGCTTCCTCTACGGCGCGAATGCTGGCGTCGACTGTGAAGACGTACGATTCTCCGGTTTGTAGCCACGCTTGGGCGGTGGCGCCGTCTGGGCCGGTGGCTCGTGCCCATCCGAATGACCGGAAGGTCTCGGGTCCGGCAGCCTCTCCAGCTGGTGCTTGAGGATTGAGGGCGGCGGGGTCGCCTTGGGCGGAGTACGCGACGATATTGGGGGCACCTGTAGCCTGGAAGGCTGCTTCGAGGTCACCGGTCGGGACGGGCATAGCGCCACAGGGTCCGTCGGGGAAGACGATCGTTGTGGTTCCGGTGCCGAGCTGCTGGGGCTCGAGGTGACCTGCTTGGCGGATCCAGCCTCCGTAGGGGAGGTTCTCTTGTCTGGTAGCTGCAGCGCCAGGACCCGGTTGGGCGGAGGCGATTCGGGCCGCGACCTCGAGATGTTCTGCACCGCCGATGGCGTCGCTGACGTAACGGGCTAGGCAATTGGTGGCGACGACGCCGAACCCGACACCGGGAATGATCGCGACGTCGGCTCGTTGCGCGCGCTGGTGTAGGTCGTAGAGGGCCAGAAACACCTGAAGTTCGTTGCTGATGTCGAGGTAGTGCACTCCCGCGTTGATGCACGCCTCGGCAAGCGGGGCTGCGGTGTGGAGGAACGGGCCGGCGGCGTTCAGTACCAAGTCCACCTCGGCCAGCGCGGTGTGCAGAGCGGCTGGGTCGTCCAGGCTCAGAGTCCGGTACGACAAGTCGAGGGACTCGGCCAGTGCGGTGAGGGCGGGCGCGCTCCGACCTGCGAGCAGGGGCCGGTGACCGCGCTCATGTGCGTGTTGTGCGATCAAGCCGCCGGCGAAGCCGGTGGCACCGTAGAGCATCCAGGAAACTTCCTCGCTCATGACTGCTCTCCGCTCTCGCCGTCGAAGGTCATGTCTTTGGGCATCTCTAGCTCCTTCTGTTCAGGTTTAGGTGATGTCCGACTCTCGCAGGTGCCGCGAGCGCAGGCGCTGGAATCCGATGAAGTGTCACGTGTTTTCGAGCTGGCCGGCTCGGACTCGCATGAGGAGGTCTCGGTACTTGTCGGGTTCCTCGAGATGAGGTGTGTGCGCTGAGCTCTCGAACCAGACGAGTTGCTTACTCGGTGCCTCCAGGGAGCTGGCGTACCGCTGTGCCGCTTCGCCAGGGGCTACCTCGTCCAGGCGGCCCTGTGCCAGGACGACCGGTAGCTCGAGGCGGGGCAGGGCGCGAACAAGGTCAAGTTTTGCAAGCTCCGGCAGCAGTGCGGCCTGCGTCGCGCCGATGCCGCGAACGGTTCGTATGACGTCCCCGATCGAATAGTCGGACGACCGCAGCAGGCTGGCGAGCAGTCCGCGCGCCAGGCTGCCGTAGGTTTCGTTGCTCGTGACTCCACCAAAGTTGGCCGCCCAGCGGGCCCGGGTGGAGAACTGCTTCAAGGTCAGGTGCGGCGGAGGCCCGATGGCCTCCAGTTGCCGGATCGCGCGTCGGTTGTGGCGCTGGCGGGCTGTGCCGAGCGCGAAATCGTAGGCACCGTTTGCGGCGGCGGCACCGTCAATGTCCATTCCCACCGCCACCAACGTCGCAACAAGGTCCGGACGCCGTGCAGCAGCGTACCCCCCGACCGTCGCTCCGAAAGAGAACCCGGCGACATAGGTCTTTCCACCGAATCGGTCTCGGAGGAACTCGAGGATCGACACGGTGTCGCCCACCATCCGCTCGAGGCTGATGTCGACCCGGTCCTTCTGTCTCCGCAGCGAACGTCCACAGCCGCGCTGGTCCCAATAGACGACCGTAAAGGCCTGCTCCAACCTGAGAACCTGCTCGAAACGACGCGCTTCGTTGATCATCGGCAGGCCAGGACCCTGTTGGATCAGCAGGAGCACCGGGTTGGAAGAGTCCGCCCCGCGAACCCGGATCCACTGTGCGGTGTCGCCGGCCTGGATTGTGTCGAGCGTATCGATCGCCATCTCTTCTCCCATCACGGAATTCGCTTGACCTGTTGACGTTCGTGCCGGTGGCGTCACAGGTCAAACGGTGGCTTGAGCCAACCGATCAGCCGCTCCCGGGTCGTGCGCAGGCAAGATCACCAGATCTGAGTAGCGCCGGCGCATCTGGTTGACCATGGTTGTGGATTCACGCAGTCGACGCCGGCTACCGACACCTGGAACATGTCCGTCTTCGAACACGTGCACGTCATAGGTCAGATCGCCGACCATCATGAACGGAGGTCGCCCCGGCTGGCGAACCAGCAGCGACATCGAGCCCGGCGTGTGCCCCGGCGTGGGCAGGAGAACAAGGCTGCCATCGCCGAACAGGTCATGGCTGGACCGGAATGGCGCCAGCGAAGGATCGTCAGTCGGTCCGAGCTCGACGCGCTGCCAACGCAGTCCAGGCAAATCGATATGGCGAGTCATGAGCCCGCGCATTTCGGGCAGCGGACTCGACAGCGTGGCCCACTCGGTTCGACTGACGAGGATGTCGGCCTGGCCCAGCTCACCAAGTCCCCCGATGTGGTCCTGGTGGAGGTGGGAGAGGACCGCAGTGCGTACGTCGCCCACGGCATATCCGAGTCGGTTCAACCCAACGCTCAGCGTCTCTTCTGGACCGATCTCGAAACTGGCCAGACGGTCGTAGAGCACTTTGGTGAATCCGCCCGGGAAGTAGTCCGGTTCGGTGACCGAGGCCCGGTCCTGTCCAGTGTCGAAGAGCACCAGGCCGTCGCGGTGCTCGATGACATAGGCGTTGATGGGATTGGGTCCGGTCCACTTGCGAGAGGTGAGCAGCCACCAGTAGGTGGGTCGCCACGTCGAGGCCACGTGGTCGGGACGGATCTTCACGTGGCCCGTGCTCACGACTGACACGCGGCGAATTGGGTCGTCGAGGCTCATCTTCTCTGTTCCCTTCAATCTGTGGTGAAGTACCTGGGGCAAGTGAGTGCATCGGTGGCGGGGTCGCCCGCCGATCGAGTTCTCGTTGTGAGTGAGTCGGTGCGGGTCATCAACAACTGGGTCAAGTCGGTGGCGGCTTGGGCGTGCTGGTTGTGCTTCGGTACCAGGCGACCGTCGCAGCAACAGCAGCAGGGAGTGGGGTGCCGGCAGGCCCGAACATTGACTGGTACTTGGTCGTATCGAGCACGAAGGGCTCGTCGAACTCATAAGCGATCTCGGCCAGAGATCGCATCACCGGGTTGACCAGTCCGAGGGCGCGCACAGCCAGCTTTCCCACCGAGCGAACGCCGACCAGGTGTCCGACCTCGCCAGCGACGAGCTCGAGGACCTGTCGGGTCGTGACGGTCTCCGGACCCGGCAGGTGCCATACACCGTCGACGGCGCGCTCATCAGTGCCGAGAGTGGCGAGACCTGTCGCGATGTCCGGAACGTAGCTGTAGGTATGGGGCAGATCGGGGTTGCCGATGAAGTCGGCGCGCCGGCCAGCAAGGGCGTTGGCGAAGATCCGCTCGCCCAGCGTTGATTCGGTGACACCGGCACCGAAGAAGTCCGACGCCCGCCCGATGGCGATACGGACCCGCCCAGCATCTCGGGCTGCGAGCAGCTCCTGGGTCATAGCCGCTCGGGTGCAGCCCTTGACGGTTGAAGCAGAGAGCGGGAGGTCCTCGGTCATTGGCACGCCCCCCGTCGGGCCATAGGCGTACAGGTTCTCCAGGCTCACCAAGAGGGCACCGCTGCGTTCGGCTGCTGCAAGCACGCCCCGCTGGAGCGGCGGGAAGCGTTCTGCCCACTTCGTGTACGGCGCGTTCAGGCATTGGTAGATGACCGTTGCGCCCTTCGCCGCTTCGGTGGCCGCGTCGGGGTCGGTCGCGTCTGTCTCCCGCCAGTCAACCTCGTCGAGCAGGCCAGGTGTCCGGTGTCGCGACACCACCCGTACCGGCAGACCCAGCCCGGCCAGGTGAGCAGTGAGGGCACGGCCAACCTGCCCTGCCCCGAACACCACCTGCAATCGGCCCTCATCCATGGTTCGCCTCAGCGCCCACAGGGGAGCCGATTGTGCCGGGTTCGGCTTGCTGGGCTCGAGCCTTATTTACCGACACGGCTGTCCCAGTGCTCGTAGTAGGGCCTCACGCCAAAGATTTTCGCCATAGCCCACAACGTGGGGAGCATGAAGTTCTGCACCCAGATAGGCGGCGAGGTCACCCGAGATTCATGGCGGAAGTGCCAGAAGGTTGCGCCGAGCTGGAGCGGGTTCTTCGGCGCCCCGCGGGGCGTGGTCCTGCCGTCGGCCACCAGGCCCGCGACGGCCTCGTGGAACTCCTTGGTGTGCAGTGCGGGACGGAGCTCGACCACGCCCGCGATCTCGGCCGATCCGAGGTTTCCCTCGGAGTGACGGACGCCGGCCGGCACGCAGATCGTCTCGCCCGCTCCGGCCACCTGTTCCTCACCGTTGAGGGTGAAATGGGCTATGCCTGCGTTGATGGTGAAGCGCTCCTCCTGGTAAGGATGGATGTGCTCGGTGATCACGCCACCGGGCACGCTGCGCCAGTTGAAGCGGACGAGCTCTCCTTCGTTGTCCTCGGCAGTAGCGGTGTATTCGATCCATTCGCCGGTGGCGGGGTTGAAGAACGGTCGGAAGCTGGTCATGTGGCTATGAACCTGAAGATCTAGGCGTTGGCCCCGTGTCGAAGGTGAACGGCGGATAGGGCTCGACCATTGATGCGAGGTAGCCCAGTAGGCGCGCCTGCCAGCGAACGACGCCGCGCTGGAAGTTCCAGAGGTTCTCCGGATAGCGCTCGTTCAGCAGGATCGAGATCGCCGCGATCAGCCAGACGATCCAGCCGACAAAGCCGATCACGACGAGCACGAGCGCACTCGGAATCGCCGTCACGATGCGTAAAAGCGCCGTGCTGGCCGTTGGCGAACCGGACTTGAGGATCGTGATCCGAACGGGCTGTCGGCCACTGCTGGGCAGTTCGTCGGTCAGGAGCGCCACGTAGGCGAGGACGCCGACGGTGAACGCGATCCAAGCGGTTACACGGTCGCCGTCCTCCATGAGGTAGCGGTCGCCTCCCTTCCGCGAGACGAGGATCGCAGCGGCCACCGGAAACCCGAGATAGACGAGCCCGAGCCCGCCTGAGGAGCCGGCGATCCAGGACACGAAGACCAGAAGCAGGATTCGCAGCAACACCTGCGCGCGGCCCATCTTCGCCGGCCGCTCGAGGTCGAACGTAACCGGGTAGGAGGCCGCTTCGAGATTGCTCACTTCACTGCCGGACGGTCGGCACTGAGGACGGCTCCGGGGGCTAACGGTTGCTTTGGAAGAGTCGGAGTTGAAACGGGTCGGCCGACTCGACGCAGCCACGCAGGAGACCACCAGCTGGCGGGGCCCAGGAGCTTCATCAACGCCGGTACGAGCACGCCCCTCACGACCGTGGCGTCGAGGATGACCGCGAACGCCACGCCGAGTCCGAGCTCCTTCACGAACACGAGTCGAGACAGCATCAGCGCGCCGATGGCGAGCGCCAGGCAGCACGCCGCCGTGCTGACGATCCCTCCGGTGTGCTCGAGGCCGCGAGCGATTGCCTCGGTCGGCTCGACACCAGCGTCATGCTCTTCTTTCATGCGTCCGAGCAGGAAGACGCCGTAGTCGGTCGACAGTCCAAAGACGACGGCGAGGATGATGATCAGCGACGTCGACTGGAGCGCACCTGGGGGGCTGAAGCCCAACACACTGCGCAGGTGTCCCCATTGGAATGCCCAGACGAGCACGCCGAACGCTGCCCCGATCGTGAAGATGTTCATCACCACCGCCATCACTGGGAGAACGAATGACCGCGTCATCGCGACCAGCATCAGCAGCGCGATGAGGATGATCAGCCCGAGCACGAGTGGCAGGTGGGACTTGAGGCTCTCTTGCAACGCGAGGAACGAGGCCGTCTGTCCGGTGACGGTGACCTGCCCCGGGCCGTGGAGTGCTTGCAGCGCGTTCACGGTCTTCTGCGCGGCCGGCGACAACGGTGCGGCCTTGAGTGCCACAGTCGCCTCGAAGAGCGAGCCGCCGAGGTGCTGGAATCCCGAGACGGCCTTGACGCCCGAGACCGCGGCCGCTTCCTTGCCATAGGTCGTGAGGCTCGCCGTCGTCGCCTGGCTCGAGTCGACCACGAGGTAAGCGGGTGCCTCGGAGAAGGCGGCGAACTTCGTCTGGATCATCTGATACGCCGCGCCTGCGGACTCACTCGCCGGGAGCGCACTTGCGTCACCGCCGGTGAACGAGACGTGCGAGAAGGGCAGGGCAAGTACCACCAGCACCACTACTGCCGATGTGGCCCAGATGGCGGGGCGGCGCATGACACCCATCGCCACCGCGTACCAACGACCACGCTGCTCAATCTCGCTCGCCTCGGGCCGGTGCCGCCCGGTCGCATGAGCAGCAATGCGCTCGCCGTGAACGACGAGCAGCGACGGCAGGACGAAGAGCGCGAAGGCGCCAGCTGCAAGAACGACGATCGCACCGGCAACTCCCATCGAGTAGACGAGGCGCGGCGGGAAGATGATGAGCGTCGCCATCGCGGCTGCGATAGTGAGCGAGCTGAAGAGCACCGTGTGGCCCGCCGTCGCTCGGACGGTCGCAAGCGTCTCTTCGATCGAGCCCTGTTTACGGAACTCCTCACGAAAGCGCGAGACGATGAGCAGGCTGAAGTCAACCGCGAGGCCGAGTCCGAGCGCGATCACGAGGTTGAGCGCGAAGACCGAGAGCGGCGCGACGAGGATCACGAGGCCCATGACTCCCAGGGTGATCGCGATCGCGAACAGGGCGCCGATGAGAGGGATCGCGGCGGCGCGAAGCCCGCGGAACACGAAGAAGAGCAGAAGGATCAGGAAGGGCAGGATGTAGAGTTCAGCGCGGCCGAGGTCCTGCGAGGAGACGTTGGCGATTTGGACGTCGGCGACCGTCGGGCCCCCGAGCCACGTGTTGCCCTTCAACGAGGGTTGCGCCGCGATCGCCCGCTGGAGCGCGGCGACGGCCTCTGCCTCGTTGACCGCTCCGACGGTGGCGATGACGACGGTGAAGTCACCGCTGCTCGAGATCATCGTCCGGTCGCTGGTGTTCGCGTAATCGAGGACGCTCTTTACCTCCGGGCGCGCCCGGAGCAGCGCGACGACCGTCGCGACTCTCGCCGGCAGCGGCGAGGACTCCCCGATCGGCGCTGGCGTGCGGACGACGACCTCGTAGCCTTCCTCGGGATTCGCTCCCGTGGCCCGCTGGACCTGATGCTGGGCCAGTACGACCGCTGAGCCCGGCGCGTCGTAGTCGCCGAGCGAGGACGTGAGGTGCGGCAGGGCGATCACCCCGCCCGCCAGGCCGAAGACGCCAAGCGCGGCGGCCAGCCAGAGGATCTTCTTGGCCCGTCGACGACTGTCGACCGAAGGACTTTGCGATAGGGAAGGCTCCCGGTTCATGACGCTGCCTTTCCCCGACGATTGCCTGGCCAACGAGCGCTGGCTGCGGCGAGCCTTTCGATCAGACCAACGGACCTGGTGCGTGGCGACGGCTTCACGGCGGCGTCCATTTCCTCAACGGCGTCGGAGTTAGGGGCGTCGTCGATGGTGTCCTCCCCCCTTGGGAAATCACTTCGGCGGATACTACGCTCGCCACAGAGGACCTGCTGGGCCAAGTGCGTGCCAGTGCCGCGGCTGGTACGTCGCGCTCCCTTCGGAACTTGCTCGCCGACGACGTGGAGGTGCCGAGGGCTCCGACAATTTCGGTCGACGCCAACCCAGCACCAAGTGGCTCGAAGGGCAACTCGCTGAAGACACCCCGTGGCCGAGTGAGAAAGAGCATCAGTACACGGGCGACGGTTGGTGCCGTGGTGCGAATGCTCGTGGGTACGAAACATCGGATATCTCGTCGTCCTACGAAAGCCGGTCACGATAAGTCGGCGCCGGCGTGGCTCAAGACCCGATCGACAATCGCGATGTCGGAGCCTTCCTCGGGGATCAACATCCACGCAGCCAGATAGAGCGGAACGCCTGCGCCGCCGAGAAACGACAGCGCGACGAGGACGACCCGAACATGCACCACGTCGAAGGCCAAGTATTTCGCGAGACCGGCGGCGACGCCGCCCAAGATCCGCCCGTCGACTGACCTGCGAAGAAGCCTGGGCTCCTCCTGGTCGTTCTCATTCGTCTTGGTGTTCATGACAGATTCCTTCCTTCGTTGGTAGTCGGAGCGGTGGGTTCAACCGAGATCGATGTACGTTCCTCGATCACTCTGAGTAACTCGAGCACGCCGGAGAACGGTCTCCATGAGTCGATGGCGTCGGTGCGTATTCGTCCCTCGAGCCGTCCATCCGGAGTTCTGTCGATCTCGAGGACAAGGCGCATGGTTTGGCTCGGAGTTGGTGAGGCGTCCATGTCTCTCAGTTAACCGGAGCGACCCGGCCCTGTCCCCAGGGAACGACCCTAGGTTCGACCCTGGTTTTTGGACGGAACCGACCGCAGCCGACCGCCCCGCCGTCCACCTGGTTGTCCGGCGGACCGGATCGGTCAGCGAAGAAGAGCGGGGAGCGCTTCGGCGCCAGCTCGGCGCGGCTGAGCCCGAGGAGCGCAGCTGGACTGTCGGTCGGGACCGGAATCTCCAAGGCGGCCAGTCCCGCGGCGCAGGCTCGCACATATGGATCTGCCCGAGGTCGGAGAAGAGGCGGTGGCCCATTTCGAGCTGCGCGACAGCCGCCGCCGATTCTCGACCGCGCGCAAACGCCGGCTGTCGTTGAGGCTCAGGAGTCCTTGTTCAAACGGCATCGGCACTTCTGCTCGATCAAGTTGGGCTTGTGCGAACGCCACATCTGTCCCCGCTCGCTACGGTCAGATTGCCCCGACAACGAGCAAGCCTCAGGGCTGCCGAGGCTAGACCAGCTCAACCGAGCTTCGACACCCGCTGGGCCTCTCCTCCCCATCGCGTCCTTCGCATTTGCTCTCCTCGGGCTGGCCGGGCGCAATCCGGCAACGGCTCCGAAGCGACGCCTCAGGCGGCGCGCGGGGGCGATGAGCTGGCCAACGGGGGGGCGATGGGTCCGGGAGCGCTTCGCTGGATGATCCCTTGGTGTGGCCTCCGCCGCGCCTCTAGACGGTTCCATCCCGCGAAGATCCCGCTGCCGGCGCCGTTCATGGCTGTTCGTCGGAGTGTAAGTAACGCCCCGACCTGCCATGATCGTCCGCTCCAGTTCGCGATCGTACGGCCAACCGCCCTTCCCAAGCTGCGACCGGATCTGTCGGTTACCGGTGCCTGGGTTAGTTGATGGGTAGCCCGGGCCGCCCGCCATCGCAGCTAGGGCAGCGGCGGTGGTGGATGTCTGAACCGTTTGCTCCGTACTCCAAATCGCAGGATCCGCAACGCAATACATAGACGTATTGGCCATGGTCGGTTCCGGCAAGGTTCGTCGCTCGCAGGACAGTCTGCCCGTTGCCGTTGACGTATCCCGGATCTGTAGTGCCCTGTGAATGCTTGGCCATGCTGCATCGTAGCTTGGTCGCCTTACTGCTCCCCCTATGACACTCTGGTATCTCAGCACCGCTGCCTTGTCCGTATCCAGGCAGGGCCCTTTGAGGGTGCGGACAGACCCGACTCTGAGTTCACATTCGGGCTCGAACGAATACTGAAGGTATCGACAGGCTGATCGGAGCTACGGAACCGTTGCCTCGTGCAACAATTTGAAGCTTTGCGCGCTCCAGATCCACTTTTGGTGTGCGTCACTCGCAGGCGAGCGGAGCTACTCCTAGCGACGATAGCCTGGACGTGCGGGTGCCCTATCGCTTCCCCCAAGAGAATCCTGCACATCATAGTCCAGCCCAGTAGCGCTTCAGCGGGTCCCCAGCGGCCAACGCGACTGTTGATATTGTCAAAAGGTCATGCGCCTTTCAAGTCTGGGTATCAACAAGGAACTGCCTACGGTCGCGGTTCTTGGCGCGGGAGCTTCACGCGGTGCCTCCTGCGTTCGCAAGGTCGGCATCGCTCCGCCAGTGGACGCGGACTTCTTCGTGCAAGCCCAAAGAATGCCTTCCTCAGAGTTACTTAAGCGCGACCATGAGCTCTTCGCTTTCATCCGAGCCGAGTTCGGACCGAGTGATCCACCAACGTTGGAGGTGTTTTTCACTCAAATCGCCGCTGTGGATCGTTTTCATCACGAATTCAATATAAAAGGACGCGTGAGTGCCCGATTCAGTGCGCACCTGGGGACCTTGCGCAGTCTCATCCCTCGTGTATTCAGAGTGGCACTCGGTGATTGTGATTGCTTCTGGCATGAACGAATCGTTACGGCGCTAAGAACTGGCGACGCCGTCTTGTCTTTCAACTACGACACTCTCTTCGATCGGGCTCTTCGCTCTGTCGGAGGGAAGCGATGGCTGCCTGAGGTCGGCTATGGATTCGACATGGCCTCTGGCAGCGATCTCTGGTCTCCGCCGCCGCGACCCGGTCCAGCCGTGAAACGACCGATCTTGCTTCTCAAGCCTCACGGGTCATTGAACTGGCACATTGGCGAGGACGGCCAAGGGGTCTCGATGGTCGATGAATACGCGCCTACGACGACTGGCAGCATCGTTCCTCCGACATTGGACAAGACGGCAGTCGGCCAATGGCCATGGAGCGAAGTGTGGAGGGCTGCGCGACGCGTACTCGGCTCAGCGCGGATGCTCGTAGTCATCGGCTACTCAGTTCCTGCGACCGATCAACTGTCGCAAGCCTTGTTGCGTGCAGATGTTAACAAGCTGAGTGCACTCGTCGTGGTGAACCCCGATCCTGAGGCTCGCCGGCGAGTCATCGACGTCATGTCGTCGGCTTTGGAATCAACTGCCTCTGTTGTGGAGCTCCAGACCATTGAGGAGTTTGCTTCGTACTTGCCACCCGGTCCGAATGAGTCTCCGCCGGTCGATCCTCTAGCTGAACTTGCGAAGCTTCATCGCCAGATGCGCCTCAACCTGCGGGAGCTAGCGCAAGCACAAGGTCAGCTGGAGGAATCACACGGGAGTCTTGAAGAGGAACAAAGGGAGCTCAAGTCCACCGTTGAGGAGATGGAAACAACCGTGGAGGATCTGAGCTCGTGCGCGGACGAAGTGCAGAGGCTCACAGATGAGGTTCGGGAGATCGACGCACGAATCGACTCGATCCTCGGCTAGCGCCGTCTTCGCCTCGTATTCAGGAGGCAATCTGATCACGCCGTTGCTGATGAGCCCTGTCTTGTGCGAACCGATGGTCGACTCCGTGGGCGCGTTGTCAGTCGCCGACGGTGCCGATCAACGGCGCTCGCTGTCCGCGTGAGTCCGCTGCACGAGCAGCTGCGCGTCACCGGAGATTCAACCGAGAAGTCAGCACCTTCGCAACGTGGATGTCGGCGCCGTACCTCGTACGGATTCGCATCGGGAATTTGATTCAACCCAGATTCAACCTCACGATGCGACGACTCGCCACCAGTGACGATTATCGGCCACCTTGTCTTCGCGCTAAGACCCAGCGTGAGCCCGGTATCTGCGACAAGCACCTGCTCCACCTGGGTATCGCGAAAGCGAGGACAGCTCATTAGCAGTGAGTCCGATTCGGCCGCTCTCGCACCTCTCCTTGCGCACGACCGTAGTCGATACACCGACCATCGGTTGTCTCCCTGTTCCGATCAGAAATACCTGGTGAGAAGCGGCATTTCAGGGTTCCGGAGATGTCCTGCTGCCACGGCCTTTGGGATCCGGCGCAGCTCGAGAGATGCCGTGGCCTTCACCGCCCTCCAGGCTGTGGTGAGCGAAGCGACGTCGCCGAACAGCTCGGGCCCCTTGACCGGCGGCCCGCGTGCCGGACGTGCCGGCCGAGCCGCCGAGTATCCAGTTAGATGCCGAAGAACGGCAGTACCTGCGTCGGCAGCACGCGCCGTGCCGGAAGGACCACGATGTAGGGTCCGCTATATCGGATCTCGTAGCTGATGTGGTGTAGCGCGCACCAGTGGACCAAATCGGGCGCGAGTAGGCACGGTGGTCCGTGGAGAATGCACCCCGGATTGAGTTCGGGCGTCCCAGCCTCAATGCCCGCCTCACGTTCACCGGCGCTGCTCACGAAGATCCACGCGGGCGCAGGACTCGCGGCTATGGCCTCGTAGTACGGGGGATACCGGATGAAGTCGGGCCCGGCAGGACTCACCGTGACTCTGCCCTGGGCGAGGAACGCTACGGCGTAGCCAAGCCAGTAGCTGGAAAAGGCGTCGTGCACATGCCAGCGAATGAGCGAGTTGGCGAGCGCTGTGGGCAGGTTGTTCGGGTTTGTGTGCCAGGAGAACCAGGATGTCCGCTCCACGGCCGGCACGGACACGGGATGGACGGGTTGTAGGCGCCTCGCGGCGCTCAGCGTCAGCGTCAGCCCGCCGACAAGCACGAGCGCGGCCGTGATCGCCGGCGCGAACCTTGCGGATTGGATCGCCCACGTGCCGATCTGGCACACGAACGAAGCCACCACGAGAGCGGCGGCCGGCGCAAGAAAGATCCCTTAGCGGCCGTCCCGCCAGAACCCGGTGTATGGCTGCGCCGCGTAGAGAAACGGGAACGCCGCGACAAACAGCACCAGCAACCAGGAACGTCCGCGCACGGCGGTGTAAACGACCCACCCTAGGAGCACAAGAATCAAGACGTTCACGAGATGGGGCGTCACCTTCGATGGTCCGAGCCATTCGCCACTCCCACGACTCCGAAGGCCGAGCACGAGCGGCACCACGTAACGGTCGAAGACACCGAGATGCGACCAGTACCAGCCGGGCGAATTGCGAGGTGACCTGGCAAACGAGTTGAAGTGCTGGTTGAGGTTGTGCCACCACCATGGAAGGGAGCCGACGATCAGAGCCCCCACCCCCATGAGTACCGAGACGAGTCGCAAAGTGGCCCGCCGCTGGACGATACGCACAAGGAGGTAGATCCCAGCTGGGACGAGGAAGTAGGCAATCTCTGGACTGGACCACCATCCGACACCGGCACTGAGGCCGAGGGTGATCCAATCGGTCGTCCGGCCTTCACCGTCCCCGATTCTGAGCACCGTCAATAGCACGACAAGGCCGCAGAGCAGCACGATCCGGCGGAAGCCGTCCCCGTGCCCGAAGTTAGTCACGTATGACTCGGGCCACACCCAGAACGCGATCGTCGCCACTGCGCCAACTGGACTTCCGAACAAGCGGTTCCCGATTAGCCAGAGGGGCGCAAGCGAGGCCGCAGTGAGCAGGACGCTTGTCAGCACGAGGGTGAACGGTGAGCTCCCGAGGAGGGCGAACACCGCTGCGACGACATAGGCCTCCGTGCCGCCATAGTGCACGCCCCAGTAGAAGGCGAAGAAGTGCCCGTGCAGGATCTCTCGCGCCATGAGCCCGACCACTGCTTCGTCGGAGTTCATCGTCTCTCGACCTAGTACGTAGAGTCGTAACAGGAGCCCCAATAAGAGCGCCACGGCGACGACAGCTGTTAGGGCCGGATTCTGACGCCAACGCGCCGCGACCCGCTGCCACGGCATCGATCCTGGACTCGACGGCATCACGGGCGTTGTGGCCTGAGCTGCTTCGGGTGGCAGGACGTCGGCGTCAGGTGGCACTTGCCCTCGGCCTATTTGCGAGCAAGCCCATTACAGACAAATCGCCTCCAGCTCGGCGTCCCGTCCACAGTCGGCCAAGACCGGCCGTGCCTGCAACGCCGGACAAGGCTACGTCAGCGCCCATTGCCCTCGGCAATGCTGTCCACACCACCACGAACGGCGGCGCCACCTGGGTTAGGGGAGCAGCCTGGTCCCGGCAGGCAGTGCCGCGAGGAGTGCAGTCGCTCGGCTCGCTTGCCCGTTCTGCGGTGAAGGAATGCTATGCGTCGGAGGTCACCACGAGCGGCGCAGGTCTGTTGCTCAAGATGGATGGCTGAACCCACAGCCGGAATGACGACTCATCCGCCGCCGAGTGTCGCGACCATCAGCGCCTTGATGGTATGCAAGCGATTCTCCGCCTGGTCGAAGACGATGGAGGCGGGCGACTCGAACACCTCGTCGGTGACCTCGAGAGCCGAGAGACCTCGCTTTTCGAAGATCCCGAGACCCACCTCGGTCTTGGTGTCGTGAAAGGCGGGTAGGCAGTGCATGAACTTCACGTCGGGGTTGCCGGAGGCGTCCATGACGCCACGACTGACTTGATAGGGGAGAAGCTCGTCGATCCGGTCGTCCCATTCCTCGACCGGCTCGCCCATCGACAGCCAGACGTCGGTGTAGATGAAGTCCGCATCGCGGACCGCGTGAGGCAGGTCTGCGCTGACGGTGATCCGCGCTCCCGACCGAGACGCCAGTCCTTGGGCGATCGACTGCACCTCAGAAGACGGCCAAAGTGTCTCAGGAGCGGCTATCCGGACATCCATTCCGAGCAGCGCGCCGGTGACGAGGAGGGAGTTTGCCGTGTTGTTGCGACCGTCGCCGAGGTAGCAGTAGGCCACCTCTTCGAGAGGTCGGGTGGCATGGTCGCGCATGGTGAGCACGTCGGCCAGCATCTGGGTCGGGTGCCACTCGTCGGTGAGCCCGTTCCAGACGGGCACGCCGGCGTACTTGCCGAGGATCTCGATGTTGGCCTGCGCGGAGCCTCGATACTCGACGCCGTCGAACATCCTGCCGAGCACTCGAGCCGTGTCCTTCATGGATTCCTTGTACCCGATCTGTGATCCACCGGGCCCGAGGTACGTGACGTGCGCCCCCTGGTCGTGGGCGGCC
>Ga0182015_10003366_pt1 | contig 18057 bp, 12 predicted proteins | sample 712P3MmetaG_FD_120478 | JGI IMG/M metagenome (GOLD analysis project Ga0182015, IMG submission 120478) | Permafrost microbial communities from Stordalen Mire, Sweden - 712P3M metaG | ecosystem: Environmental > Terrestrial > Soil > Wetlands > Permafrost | place: Sweden: Stordalen | collected...
GATCAGCAGCGGCTTGCCGCTCTGAATCACTGCCTCGAGCACCGGCAGCACGTCACGGACCGAGCCGATCTTCTGGTTGGCGATCAGGATGTAGGGGTCCTCGAGGGTTGCCTCCATACGGTCCTGGTCGGTCACCATGTAGGGCGAGATGTAGCCCTTGTCGAACTGCATGCCCTCCGTGAACTCGAGGTCCATGCCGAACGTCTGGCCCTCCTCGACGTTGACGACCCCGTCCTTGCCGACCTTGTCGATCGCGTCGGCGATGACGTCGCCGATCTCCTCGTCGCCGGCCGAGATCGTCGCGACGCGGGCGATCTGGTCCTTGCCGGAGACCTCCTTGGACTGCGAGGCGATGTTCTTGACGACCTCGTCGACCGCCTTCTCGATGCCGCGCTTCAGCGCCAGCGGGTTCGCGCCCGCCGCCACGTTCTTCAGCCCCTGGCGGACGATCGCCTGCGCGAGCACGGTCGCCGTCGTGGTGCCGTCGCCGGCGACGTCGTTGGTCGCCGTCGCGACCTCGCGCACGAGCTGTGCGCCCTGGTTCTCGAACACGTCCTCGACCTCGATCTCGCGAGCGATCGTGACACCGTCGTTCGTGATCGTGGGCGCGCCGAACTTCTTGTCGAGCACGACATAGCGACCCTTGGGGCCGAGCGTGACCTTGACCGCGTTGGCGACCGCGTCGACGCCGGCCTCGAGCGCGCTACGCGCCTCTGAGCCGTACTTCAGTTCCTTGTGAGCCATATTCCTCAGTTCTCCTTAGGACTCGACGCGGGCGAGGACATCGGACTCGCGAAGCACGAGCAGATCCTCCCCGTCGACCTTGATCTCGGTCCCGCCGTACTTGCTGTAAAGGACCTCGTCGCCCTTCTTCACGTCCAGCGGGATGCGCTTGCCGTCCTCGTCCAGCTTGCCGTCGCCGGCAGCGAGGACCTCGCCCTTCTGCGGCTTCTCCTTCGCGGTATCGGGAAGGACGAGACCGCTCGCGGTCGTCAGCTCCTCCTCGATCGCCCGCACGATCAACCGATCGCCCAGGGGCTTGAGCTTCATGATGTGTAGAACCTCCGTCGTATGAGAATGCAACCGGCGGCTGCAGCCACCCTCGCAGCGCAACCACCTCTTTTGGCACTCTCCGCTAGAGAGTGCCAGCTACGCACCCAACATACCGAAGTTCCAGCCGATTTCAAGGCCAGCTTGGCAGTTATCTACCGAGAGTGCCGAGCCGGCCGGCCAGGCGGTCGAGCGTCAATTCTGCGCGCCGCCGAAGCCCTTGATGGCCTCGGTCATGCCCGTGGGGTTCTCCAGGATTTGCGAAAAGCGCACGACGGTGACCGTGTCCTCGGGCGAAACCGGCCGCCCGTAGATCTGCTCGAGGAATTTGATCAGCTCCTCGTGGCGGCGAAACTCGGGGTTGTCGTGCTTGATGTCGCGCGGGGAGAGGTCGGCGAGCTTCATCACCTCGACCTGGTCGATGACGGCTTCGAAGATGCGTTCGCGCGGCGAGTACTGGTAGCCGATCGTGACGAGCACGGCCTGGTTCTTGCGGTACTTGCCGGACTTGTCGCCGAGGCGGATCGTGGCGGTCTTGCGCCCGCGCTTGAGCTCGTCGGCGAAGATCGTGGAGTAGAAGTTGAGGACCTGCATCGCGCAGGCAGGCTATCGGTCTTTGTCGAGCTGGGCCAGCGCGAGCTCGATCATCTCGCGCTCGGCGGAGTGGCTGAGCGCCGTGAGCGCCTCGCGCAGCGGGATCCAGCGCACCTCCTCGACCTCGTCGTCGTGGTCGGCGATGTCGCCGCCCGAGTGCTCGAACAGGAAGAACTGGACGGTCTTGCCGATCGTGCGCCCGTCGCGGCGGTACCAGTAGCGCGACTCGCCGAGCTCGCATACGGGCTCGGCGAGGATGCCGGTCTCCTCGCGCACCTCGCGCGTGGCGGCCTCGATCGGCGTCTCGCCGGGGTCGACGTGGCCCTTGGGCAAGGCGAGCACGCGCGAGCCGTCGGCGGCGCGGCGCGTGGGGACGATCACGACGACCTCATCGCCTGCCTGTCCCCCGCCATGGGGGGTGCCCCCTTGTGGGGTACCGCGCACGACGACGCCGCCGGCGGAGAACTCGCGCCCCTGCTCCTTGCGCGCCTTGCTCGCGCGCTTGGATCCGCGCTTGGACGAGCGCGAGGATTTCGCGGGCCTGGATCGCCTGGAGGGCTCAGAAGACATATTGCTCGAGCGCCCGGGGGTCGTGCACGGTCAGGCGCCCGCGCCCTTGGGAGATGACGCCGGCGCGCTCGAGCACGGCGAGGAAGCGGCTGGCGGACTCGCGCGAGGAGCCGGCGAGCTGCGCGAGGTCGGCCTGCGTGGCGGTCACGAGCACGTCGGCGGGGCCGCGCCCGTCCGCGACCTCCTGCGCGACGAGCTCCCCGAGGATCGTCGCGACGCGGCTCTGGACGGTCTGGAAGGACTGGCGCGAGAGGCGCTCGTTGGTCTCGCGCAGGCGCCGGCCGAGCGCGATCACGAGGCGCGCGGCGATCTGCGGGTGCTCGTTCATGAGCCTGCGCATGTCGGGCCCGAGCACGCCGACGACGCTCGTCGGCTCGATCGCCTCGACGGTCGCGGAGCGGCGCTCGTCCTCGAACATCGCGAGCTCGCCGAAGATGTCTCCGGGTCCGAAGCGCGCGAGCGTGATCGTGCGCCCGTCGCCGTGGCTGCGCACCGCCCGCGCGCGACCTTCGCGCACGACGTAGCAGGTGTCGCTCTGATCGCCCTCGCGGAACACGGCTTCGCCGGGCTCGAAGCGCCTGGGCACCGCCAGCTGCGCGATCTGCTCGAGGTCGCTGTGCTCGAGCGTCGAGAACACCGGCACGCGCCCGAGCAACTCGACGACGTCCGCTGCGCGCGTTGCCCCCATCCATACAGGGAATACCACAACCGGGGTAGCGAAAGACAGCCGGCTCGGCGGCGCGCGAGCGCCGCTATCGTCAGTGCCGTGGTGGGACCCAGGCGATCGGTGGTGTGCGCGACGGTGCTGGCCGCGGCGATCCCGGCGAGCGCGCCGGTCGCTGCCGCGTACGCGCGGGCGGGCAGGAAGGCGGGCACGCCGACGACGCTCGAACGCGCGCTGCTGCACTCGCACGAACTGTGGGCGACGATCGACGTGTGCAGCCCGGCCGACCAGCCGGACACGGTCGGCATCCGCGGCTCGATGCCGGGCGACACCCTGAAGGGCGCAGGCAAGCGCGCCGGCGAGAAGATGTATATGAGCTTCCGGCTGCAGTACATGAGCGCGAGCGGGCAGTGGCTCGACCTCGCGGGCGGCTCGAGCTTCGTGGCGGTCGGCAGCGCCGCCTCCGCGCGCCAGGGCGGCACGAGCTTCGACCTGAAGCCGGTGGCAGGCAAGCCCGCGGTCACGCTGCGCGGCGTCGTGGACTTCGAGTGGCGCCGTGGCAGGACCGTCGCGGTCTCGGCCGAGCAGCCGACGAGCGCCGGCCACAAGAGCCTCGCTGGTGCGGATCCCGCGGATTTCAGCGCCGCGACGTGCGTGATCGGCTGAGGCCGATGCCTCATGGCGCGGCTCCGAACAGCCGCGGGTCGTTGGTGATGATCCCGTCGACGCCCATCGCGGTGAGGCGCTCGATCATGCGCGCATCGTCGACGGTCCACACGTACAGCTGTCCGCCGCCTTCTGCGACGGCGCGCACGAGCCCGCGGGTGACGACGCGCCAGTGCGCCATGATCGCGTCGAAGCGGCCCTCTAGCAGTGCTGTGCGCGCGCGGCGCGGCAGCGCGGCGCGATAGCCGGTGAGCATCGCGAGCGCGGGGATCGCGGTGAGCATGTCGGTGGTGTAGTCGCGGCGCACGCGCGGCACCGACCAGCCCAGGCGTAGCGCGGGCTCGGCCGCGCGGATCCGCGCGAGCGCCGCGGGGAACATGCCGCTGACGAGCGTGCGCGCGACGAGCTCGTGCTCGCGCAGGGCGTCGAGCACGCGCAGCTCGTAGCAGGGGAGCTTGACGTCGACGTCGAGCTCGAGCCCGGCGAACTCGGGAGCGGCGAGGTGCGCGAGCGCCTGCTCGAACGTGACGGGCGCGCGCCCGCGCGCGTCGGCGTGGTCGTGCGCGACGAGCAGGCGGCCGCTGCCGTCGGCGTGCTCTGAGAGCACGTCGAGCTCGATCATGTCGACGCCGTGGCGCAGCGCCGCGTCGAAGCTCGCGAGCGTGTTGCCGGGCTCGATGTGCGCGGCCCCCTTGTGTCCGACGCGCCGGGGGCGCCTGGGCGACGACTCGATCATCGCCGCCCACGATCGCAGAGTGGCGTCAGACTGAGCGGAGCGGTCTGCGCGCGGCCTGGATCGATTCGACCGCGGCCTTCGGGCCGACGTAGGGCGCGAGCACCGTGAACGTGAGGTGATCGACGAGGCACGGCAGCCGCGCGAGCCGTCCGCCGGCGACGTAGCTGGAGATGACCGCCCACAGCGCGCCGGTGACGGCTTCGCGGGCGACGTTGGGCCCGCGGCGCGGTTCGGGCCCATGTTCGATCAGGAACTTCGTGAAGCCCTCGACTGACCGCGTCATGCGCCCGATGACGCCCGGACCGACCTCGAACAGGTCGATGAAGGCGATCCGCAGCAGCGCCTCGTGGGCGACGAGGTATTCGACGAACCTGGCCATCGCCCGGTAGACGCCCTCCTGCCAGGAGTCGACCTCGTCGAAGCTCGCGCTGACCGTGTCGAGCGCTTCGCGTACGAATTCGTCGAGCACGGCGAGGAAGCACTCTTCCTTGCTCGGGAACTGCTTGTGGAATGCCTCAGTGGAGACTCCCGCGAACTGGGCGATCTGCGGATCGGTCAGCTGTGAATAGCCCTCGTCGAGCGTCAGGTGCACGACCGATCCGAGCACCCGCGCACGCTTGTCGTCGCGCGCGAGGAATGCTGCGGGTATGGGCGGCTCGTGCCTGTGCGAGCTGATCGCGGGCACGCCGAGTCGCGCCGAGGCGGGGGTCCGGTAGGACTCGATCCAGTCGAGCACTTCGTCGGTCAGCGCGTAGAGCTCGCGCTCGCGGTAGTCGACCACGCGCGTGAACACGGTGTGGCGCACGCCGCCGACGATCGCGCGCGACATCAGCCGCGGGAAGCCGACGCCGTCGGGCGCTATCTGGAAGGCGCTGCTGACGAGCCGCTCGAACGTGAGGCTCGCCAGCTGCATGCGCTCGCGAGCCGGCGGTCCGACGCCAAGCGCGTCGACGAGCACGAGCCGCGGGCCCTTGGGGTTCTCGGCGACGTCGTCGAGCAGCGCCTTGCAGGCCGCGTGCACGCGGTTGGCCCAGCCGCGCTCCTGGGTCCAGGCGTCGAGCGCGATCTTGCGGCCGCGGGCGACCACGATGTCGTAGGTGCTCAGGAAGCACTGTTCCTTGTTCGCGAAGAGTTCGTAGAAGGCTCTGCGCGAGACGCCGGCGAGACCGATCACGTGCGCCACCGTCGTGGCCTGATAGCCGCGCTGGGAGACCGACTCGATCATCCCTCCGTACAGGCGCGTGCGCTGGTTGCGGGCAACCTCGTCGCGCTCCATACCGCTGGGCCCATGGGGCAGCCTGCGGTACAGAGGTGCGGCTTGGCTCCCGGTTCGACTCATCCCCACTGTTCTGAAACGTAGATCAAAACTCCTCCTTGTGCAAGTTCCCTCGACTTTTAATAACAAGACTTCCGAAACGATTCCAGTCGTGTCTCCGTCCCGGTCAAACGTCCGACAGACAAAGCAATTCGAGCTGGCGGTCGAATAGCCGCGGACGCAGGGGATTTGCCGATTTCGGCGTCTGCGTAAGGGCGCGTTTGCAGGCGGGGCAGGCCTGCGGTACGCCTCGGGCACGCGCGCACCGCACGACGCATACGCGGCGGACGGAGCCTGACGCGGTCGGTCAGGCGGTGAGCGTCAGGCGCCTCGGACCGGGATGGAACCCGAGCTCGACGAGGATCCCGGCGAGGCTCGAGGCGATCGCGGGCGCGCCGTCGATACGCTCGAGCGCGAGCTTGCCGACGCGCCCGCCGCGAACGGCGTCCGCGAGCGCGACGAGCGCCTCCCGCAGCGGCTCGTGCTCGTGCGCGCCGCCACCGACGGCGCGGCCGGAAGCGGCGCTGTCGCCACCGGCGAGCAGCGTCAGCAGGCTGCGCCCGCCGCGCTCGACGTATAGCGCGGGCTCGTCCGCGACGAGCACGACGTAGGCGCCGGCGACACGCGCTGGACGCCCGCTGCGAACGTCGCCCGCGACGCGCTTGGGCCACGCGAGCGCGGCGCCGTACGGTTGCGCGGGGTCGGCGGCGGCGATCACGAGCGTGCTGGGGCGCTCGCCGCCACGACCGGTGCCACGCGCTCCGAGATCGCGCGCGATGTCTCCGTCTGGCGGTGGCGCCTGCCCGGACGTGCCGCGCAGCCGCTCGACGGCGCCGGGCAGCGCGAATTGCGCGCCGCCCATGCCCTCGATGAAGTACCCGCGCCGGCAGACGCCGAGCGTCTCGAGCTGGACGAACGTGTCGTAGAGCGCGGCGAAGCCGCCGCTGACGCCCTCGGCGAGCACCTGCTCGCGCGTGACGATGCCGTAGCGCTCGAGCAGCAGCTCGGCGAGCGTTCGCCGCCGCTCGCTCGTCCCCGCATGGGGCGACGTCCCGGCCGGCCCCTCGGGCCCGCCGCGGAAGACGCGCTCGGTGAGCGACCAGCGGCCCTGGACGTGATCCCCGCCCGCCCGCGTGCCGCCGCGCCGGTGCCGTGCGGCGAAGCGCGAGCGCCCGACGCTCGGACGAGCGGAGCCGCCGCGGACGAGCGCGACCGGACCGGGAGACGCGCGCTCGGCCCGCATCCCCGAGCCGGCCAGCCGCGCGCGCAGCGGCGCCCACGCGTCGTTCGTGGCCTGACCCGCCCAGACGAGGTCCCACAGCGCCTCGCGCAGCGCCTCGGCGGGGGCGTCGACGTCGGCGAGCAGGTCGGTGAAGAAGGCGGGGCCGGCGGCGAGCCGCGCGCGCAAGAGCTCGTGCTCGCGACCATCGGGAGCGCTCGCGCCGGCGCGTCCGGCACCGGAGCCGCGTCCGGCGTAGGCCGGCGGGCCGATCGCGGGCGCGTCGTCGCGGAAGTACAGCGCGACGCGCCCGGAGCGCCCGAGCGCCCCTGCGCCGACCCACACGAGCTCGCCGCTGGCGCAGAGGCTGTCGAGCCACGACTGCGAGTAGGCGCCGGCGCGCCGCGGCAGCACGTCGCGCTCCCAGATCTCGACGGGCAGCGCGAGGCCTTGCAGCGGCACGAGCGCCTCGCGCAGGCGCTCGATGCCGGCGCCGGCGGGCGAATGCTTGTCGACGCCCTGCCAGGCGGGCAGGAAGGCGGCGAGGCGCCGCTGCTCGGCGGGCTCGATCTCCTTGCGCAGCGCCGCGAGCGACGCGCGCCGCAGGCGCCGCAGGACGTCGACGTCGCACCACTCGCGGTCGCTGCCGCCTGGCCTGAGCTCTCCACGGACGAGCTGGCCGGCGCGCTCGAGCTCAAGCAGCGCCTCGCTGATGTCCACTGCCGACCCGCGCACCCCTGCATAGCGCGCGTGCAGCTCGTCGCTGGTGAACGGCCCGTGCGTGCGCGCGTAGCGGGTGACGAGCTCACGCAGCGCGTGGGGCACGTCGGCGAGGAACGCGTCTGGCAGCCCGCCGGGAGGCATGGCGCCGAGCGCGTCGCGGTAGAGGCCGGCCTCGTCGGCGGCGACGAAGCGCTGCTCGCCGCCGACGCGCAGGCGAATGGCGCGCCGTTCGCGCTCGAGCGCGGCGAGCAGTCCGTCGGCGTCGATGCCGTCGAGCACGCGCTCTGCGACCTCCTCGCAGCTGAGGTCGCCAACGTGGCGGAGCACGTCGTGGAGGCCGTCGCGGCCGGTGGCGCGCGTGATCTCGGAGCGGTGCTGGAGGTCGTCCTCGACACGCGCGAGCGCGCCGGGGTCGAGCAGCTCGCGCAGCTCCTCCTGGCCGAGGAGCTCGCGCAGGAGGTCGCGGTCGAGCGAGAGCGCGGCGGCGCGGCGCTCGGCGTTGGGGGTGTCGCCCTCGTACATGTACGTGGCGACGTAGTCGAACAGCAGCGAGGAGGCGAAGGGGGAGGCGACGGGCGTCTGGACCTCGACGAGCGAGATCTCGCGGGTGTGCAGGCCGCGCAAGAGCTCCTGCAGGCCGGGGACGTCGAGCACGTCGGAGAGGCACTCGCGGTAGGTCTCGAGCACGATCGGGAAGTCGGCGTAGCGCTGGGCGACCTCGAGCAGGCTCTGGGCCTTGAGGCGCTGCTGCCAGAGCGGCGTACGCCTGCCGGGGTAGGCGCGGGGGATGAGCAGGGCGCGGGCGGCGTTCTCGCGAAAGCGCGCGCCGAACAGCGCGGAGCCGCCGAGCTCGGCGGTGACGGCGGCTTGCACGTCGTCGGGGTCGAGCAGCACGAGCTCGGCGATCGAGTCGGGCCCGGCGCCCCGCGCGTCGGCGTCCTCGCCGTCGAGGTCACCCTCACGGGTACAGGCCGGCAGGTGCAGCACGATGCCGTCGTCGGAGGAGATGACGTCGGCCTCGAGGGCGAAGCGCTCGCGGACGCGCGCGCCGAGGGCGAGCCCCCAGGCGGAGTGCACGCGCCGGCCGTAGGGAGAGAGGATGCACAGGCGCCAGTCGCCGATCTCGTCGCGGAAGCGCTCGAGCACGATCGTGCGCTCGGAGGGCAGGACGCGCGTGGCGGCTTGCTGCTCCTGCAGGTAGGCGAGCAGGTTGCGCGCGGCGCGCTCGTCGAGGTCGTAGTCGCGCTGGAGCGTCTCGGCGTCCTGTTCGACGGCCCAGCGCGAGAACGCGCCGATGGCCTTGCCGAGCTCGATGGGGCGCCCGACGGCGTCGCCCTTCCAGAACGGCACGGCGCCGGGGGCGCCGGGGGCGGGCGTGACGATCACGCGGTCGCGGCCGATCTCCTCTATGCGCCAGGTGGAGGCGCCGAGCAGGAACGCCTGCCCGGGTCGTGCCTCGTAGACCATCTCCTCGTCGAGCTCGCCGACGCGGCGGCCGTCGGGCAGCACGACGGCGTACAGGCCACGGTCGGGGATCGTGCCGGCGTTGACGATCGCGAGCTGGCGCGAGCCCTTGCGCGCGCGGATCGTCCCGTCGACGCGGTCCCAGACGATGCGCGCGCGTAGCTCGCCGAACTCCTTGGAGGGATAGCGCCCGTCGAGCATGTCGAGCACGTTCTCGAGCAGCTCGCGCGAGAGGGTCGAGTAGGAGTGCGTGCTGGTCACCAGCGCGTGCAGGTCGTCGACTGAGACCGCTGCGTCCTCGGGCGCGACGTCTGCCGCTCCGTCCGCGGTCGCGGCGCCTCCACGGTCGCGACCGGCGCCACCGCGCGGCGAGCCGCCGGGCCCGGCGCTGGCGGCGACCGCGACGATCTGCTGGGCGAGCACGTCGAGCGCGTTGCGCGGCACGACGGTGGGCTCGATCAGGCCTTCGTGCATGCGCCGCGCGACGACGGCGCACTCGAGCAGGTCGCCGCGGAACTTGGGGAAGATCCTGCCGACGCTGACCTGGTCTACGCCGTGCCCCGCGCGCCCGATGCGCTGCAGCCCGCGCGCGACGGACTTGGGCGACTCGATCTGCACGACGAGGTCGACGGCGCCCATGTCGATGCCGAGCTCGAGCGAGCTGGTGGCGACGAGGCAGGGCAGCTGGCCGGCCTTCAAGAGCTCCTCGACCTTCGTGCGCTCCTCGCGCGCGAGCGAGCCATGATGCGCGCGCGCGATTTCGACGGGCGGGGGTGCCTGCCGCGGATCGTCCTCGCGCGCGCCTGCGCCGGCATCGGATGCTACGCCGTCCTCGCGCCTGGCGAGCTCGTTGAGGCGCAGCGCGACGCGCTCGGCCGAGCGGCGGTTGTTGACGAAGATGATCGTGGAGGTGTGCTCGCGCACGAGCCTGAGCAGCTCTGGGTATATGGCGGGCCAGATGGACCCGCGCGTGGACTCGCCGCCGGCGACTGGCTCCAGCGGGTCCGTCGCATCGGTTGGCCCGGCGGGCTCGGCCATCGACTCGACCGGCACCTCGATGCGCAGGTCGAGCTGCTTGCCCGTGCCCGTCAGGGTGCGCACGCCGGCATCGACGATCGTCACCTGCCGGTGTGGTCCGACGAGGAAACGCCCGATCTCCGCGAGCGGGGTCTGTGTGGCGCTGAGGCCGATCCGCTGCACGGATGCCCCGGCCTGCGCCTCGAGCCGCTCGAGCGTGAGCGCGAGGTGCGAGCCGCGCTTGGAGTGTGCGACGGCGTGGATCTCGTCGACGATCGCGGCTTCGACCCCGCTGAGCATCGCGCGCGCGCCCGAGGTGAGGATCAGGTAAAGCGACTCGGGCGTGGTGACGAGGATGTCGGGCGGGTTGCGGGCCATTGCGGCACGCTCGCGCTGGGGCGTGTCGCCGGTGCGGATGCCGACGCGCACGTCCTCGGCGCCGATGCCGCGCAGGGGCGCTCGCAGGTTGCGCTCGATGTCGTACGCGAGCGCCTTGAGCGGGCTGACGTAGACGACGCGGACCCCGCGAGCGGCGCCGGCGGCGTGCTCGCCGCTGAGCCGGTCGAGCGCCCACAGGAACGCGGCGAGCGTCTTGCCGGACCCGGTGGGGGCGGAGACGAGCACATGCTCACCGCGGGCGATCGCCGGCCACGCCAGCTCCTGGGCGGGCGTGGCCGCCGCGAACGAGCGCTCGAACCACTCGCGTGTGCGTGTGTTGAAGCTCGACGGCACCATCGCTTCGAGCCTACCGCGAGCGCGGCGCCGACTCGGCTGCGCGCGGCGATCAGTCTAGGGTGAAAGGGTCTTCTGGGGTGCTCGGCTGCGGGCCCTTGTACTGGCGGCACTGGCGGACCACGAACCCGGGCCGGCAGTCGGTCTGCGGGGTCCAGCGTCTCTCCAGGGCGTCGGCGAACTCCGTGATCGTGCGCTGGTGCTGTTCGGTGAGCAGCTGTGCCCGGATCGATCCTTCGACCTCGGCGAGCGGCTTTTGCACGGCGGGCGCGGCCCGTCTGAACACGAATACGGAGTAGACGTAGTGAAGCTTCAGCGGGCCGGTGAGCACGTTCGGCTTCGCCGCGAAGATCGCCGCTTCGATCCGCGGCGCCGCGGGGCCGCCGACGCCGCTGTAGCGTTCGATCGTCTCGCGGTATGGAGACATCTTGGCGATGCTCTTCCCGCCTTCGATTTCCTTTTTGGCCTGCTTCGCGGCGGCTTCGGTTTTGACCTCGACGAGTTCGACGTCTCGACGTTCGTGGATCTCGAAGCGCGACTTGTTCTGCTGGTAGTACGCGGCTACCTGAGTCGCGCTCACGCCCGGTTCGCTGCTCTTGAGCGCGCGCAGCATTCTCGCGGACGCGAGTTCGACGCCGATCTTGAGCTTTAAGTCGGCCACGGTCTGGCCGGTGCCCTTCAGGAATTCGTCGAGTTCGTGTTCGCCCCCCGGGAAGGATTCGCGCGACTTCTGCTGGAAGCGGCGGTCGACTTCGGTGCCCGACACCGCCTGTCCGCGGTCGGCGGCCTCGCCGATCAGCCACGCTGCGGATACGAGGAAGCTCAGCGCCTGGTGCTGAAGCGCGAGGCTCGAGCCAGAGCCGTGTGTCGCCGCTTCTTGGTTCAACACCGATATCCAGTGGCTTAGCGTGGCGCCGGTGATGGCGGTGTCCCCGACCCGCGCCACGACGGCGCCGGGCGCGACGACCAGCGCCGTGGGGCTGTCCTGCCCGCCGCCACCGCAGGCGGTGAGGCCGACAGCGGCGACCAGCGCGGCGCCGAGCGCCGATATGCGGGAGATCGACGTGCGCACCGCGGACTACTCGACTCCCGTCAACCCCTCGAGCAGGATCGCCGGCGATGCCGCCGCCGAGGGCGCTGTCGGTTCCCGGTACCCGCGGCAGCCTTCGACTACATAGCCAGGGCGGCAGATCGTCCTCGCGTCCCACCTTGGAATCGATTCTCTTAGGTATTTGCCGAATGCGCGTTCGCCGCCCGCGCTGGTGAACGCCTTCTCCAAGTCCTCCGTCAGCAGGTCGCGTTTGATCAGGTACAGCTCGACTCCGAGCGTCCATCCATGGTTGCTGAGGTATTCCTGGAATTCCGATTCCTTGGGGAACAAGCGTGCCTTTAATGACTTGAATTCCCGTGCGACTTCGGCATCGGTGACGTGTACGCCCTTTTCGGCTGACTGTCCCAGGTCCACCTGGGTGCCGATCAGATAGCCGAGGGTCTGTAGCTCGAGGTCCCGATTCAACTCGCGGCAGATCACGAGTGGGCCACCGCTCGGCAGATGCACCTTGCCGACCGTGCGTTTTGCCTCGATCGCCTTCACGCCGGCGATGCACCTGCCGTAATCTGGTGGGTCCGACACCATTCGCTTCGGTGCTACGACATGCGTGGCCTCGAACGTGTCGCCCCCGAACAGGATCGGCATCCATTTGTCGAGTTCGGCCTCGGTGATGGGTACGCTCCCGACCAGCGCGAGAGCATCTGCGGGAATGCTCTTGATCGCGGCGCTCGAGGGCGGCGTCGCGGCGATCGTGGTGTCGGTGGCGCTGGTGGCTGTTTGCGCCGTCGTAGTAGATGACGTGTGCGCCGCGGTCGTGCTCGGCGCGGGCGTAGCACCGCCGCCGCCACACGCGGCCAAGGCAGTGACTGCGAGAATGCTCGCGGCGAGTGTCGAGGTGCGAGAGATGATCTTTGACATGCTGGAATTCACCCTATATCGGAGTTGGAAGTCTGTGTGTAAGTGTTTCTGAGTATTTGCTCGCCGCACGCACTATGCCGGCGTTGACACATTCTGATGGGCGCGCTTGCGCCGCGTGGCGATCACGAGCGCTCCTCCGTTCGGCGCGAAGGACACGGAGCTCCTCGCGGCGCCCTCCGAGCGCGATGCGGCTGGTCGCAGATTCACCTCGCTGAGCACCACTTGCATCACCCGCTTGATCTCGAGCTGCGCGAAGCTCGCGGCCACGCAGCGGCGGACGCCGCCACCGAAGGGGATCCACGTATATGTGCCGGCCGAGCCCTCGAGAAATCTCTCGGGCCTGAAGCTGAGCGGCTGCGGGTAGATGTCGGGGCGGCGATGCATGAGGTACACGCAAGGCGCCACGATCGTGTCCGGCGGAATCGTGTAGGCGCCGACACGCATCGGCTCGATCAGGCGGCGCATCACGACCGGCACGGTCGGACACAGGCGCAGCGTCTCCTTGACGACCGCGTCGAGATACTCCTCGCCTTCGCCTCTCAGCACCTCCTCGCGCAGCCGCGCCAGCTTGTCGGGGTGGCGAAGCAGCCGCTCGAACACCCACGCAAGCGATGTCGCCGTGGGCCCGTCTGAGAGCAGCGTCACCAGTTCGTCGCGCAGCTTCTTCTCGCTCATCGGGCTGCCGTCCTCCGCGTAGGCGCGCTCGAGCATCGAGTAGATGTCCTCGAGCTCGTGCTCCTGTGGCGCCGCGCGTCGCCGGCGAACCTCCTCGAGCACCACCGACTCCACGCGACCCAGCGCGTCGCGGAACCTGGCGCTGGCGGTGATCGAGCGTGGGCCGACGGCCGCGAGCAGCGCCAGCCGCCGCGGGTCGTTCAGCCAGTCCGTCAGCTCCACCAGGCGCACGCGCAGCCGCTCGCGGCGCTCGCTCTCGAGGCCGTCGAAGACGGCCCGCATCACGACCTCCAGGCTGATCGCCTGCATCCGCGGCCACAGCGCAAACGGCTCGCCGGTCGGCCAGTCCTCGACCTTGGCGCGCGCGACGTCGCTCATCATCTCGCCGTAGCCCTGCATGCGCTGGCCGTGGAAGGACGGCAGCAGGCGCTTGCGGTCGCGCATGTGCTGGGGCTCGTCGAGCAACATCACGGAGCGTGCCCCGAGCAGCGGCCCCAGTAGCGGGTTGGCTTCGCCCGCGCCGGCGCGCAGTAGCTCGGTGTCGGTGGTGAATACCTGCTTGACGTCCTCGGGGTTGGTGAGAAACACCCACGGCCGTCTCCCGCGTACCCGCAGTGTGAAAATCTCACCGTAACGAGCGTGGCAGCGATCCATGAACGCGAGCGGGCGCAACGCCCAGCCGACTGCCTGCAGTGCGCTCGGCATACGCGGCCCCGGCGGCAGGCCGGGCAACTCAGCGCCGGCGGCGGCATAGAGACCAGGACTCATGTTTCCCACTTTTCGCATTGACGCATCTTTCTTCAATCCCCTCAAGTTTGACTCGTCTGTTTCCGTTTCACATGTTTCCATCTTGCGATTGGTCTCGATTGACCGGCTCCAAGCCGATCGCGACACGGATTCACATCGCATTCGGCCTTTGTCTGCCTTGCCATCGCGACTTCTAGACAGTAGGTTATCCGAGACAGTCCCCGGGTGTGAGCTTTTGCCGGCGCCGCGACGGCGACGCCAGCAGAGGAGGGAGCTGCTAGACGCACCAGTACCTTAATCGGTGAAAGGGCCGGTCTTAAACACCGGTGATCCGGGTTCGAGCCCCGGCTGGTGCATCGCAATATGACTCGACCACCACCGTGACCATCAAGCTCTTTGACTATTTCGAGGAACTCCCGCGACGGGATGGGTCCCCGGCGCCGTGGGCCGCGCGGGCGCCGCGGCGCCCGCAGCGGGACTATGACCTGAAGCTCACTTCCCGCGCGCGCGATTGGCAGAGCGACGCCGACGCGCTCGCGGCACTCGCGCTGATCGAAGACGAGCCGTGGGTGCAGGCGATCGCTCGCGATCGCGACGCGGTCCGGCTGCGACTGACGGACGACTGGATCGAGGCCGCCGGGGCCACCTTGGGGGCTGGGGGCAGCGCCGAGGCGCCGCTCGGCGATCTGGCGCCGGGCTGGCGTGTGTCGGTGCAGTTCTGGGATCCGAACGCCACCAAGGCCCTGCACATCGGCCATCTGCGCAACCTCGCGATCGGCAACGCGCTCGCGGCGGCGCTCGCGCAGGCGGGAGCGCAGGTGGAGCGTCGCAGTCGCATCTCGGACATGGGGCGCGCGATGGGCGAGGCGATGGCCGGCGTGATGCAGAGCGGCCGCGGCGCCCAGGGGTGGTCCGACGGCGACGAGAAGAGCGACCATTTCGTGGGGATTTGCTACGCCGACTACGTGGCCGCCGGCGGAATGCCGGCGGCGGGCGAGCCGGAGGAGGCGGAGGACTCGCTCTCACGCGAGGTGCAGGTGAGAAACGACGCCGCCGACGATCTGATCAAGCGCGTGCTCGCCGGCGAGCGCGAGGCGGTGGAGCTCTGGTACAAGACGCGCGCTTGGGTCATCGCCGGGCAGCGCAAGACGCTCGCGCGGCTCGGCATCGCCTTCGACAGGGTGTTCTTCGAGTCGGACTTCCTGCTCGAGACCGCGACGCTGGCCGAGAGCGGCTTGCGCAGCGGCACGCTTAGGCGCCGGGAGGATGGCGTGGTCGTCTACGCGACCGGCCTCGCGGAGCTCGAGGAGATCCCGCTGGTGCGCGCCGACGGCCTCTCCACGCAGCACATGCGCTCGCTGACGTATGCGATGACCGCGCCGGAGCTGGAGGACATGACCTCGTTGCAGGTCACGGGCTCGGAGTGGGTCGCGCACGTGACGAGCATCCGCAAACTCGCGGCCGAGCTGCGACCGGGGCTCAACGGCGGCTTTCACCCCAGTCGCAGCATCTTCCACGGCATGGTCTCGAGCCAGAAGCGCGCGCTGACGTCGAGTGCTGGGGCGCTGCTGATCGACGATCTGACCGAATGGCTTGACGCGCAGATCGACGCCGACCCCGAGCGGCGAGCGGTGCGTCGCCGCCACCCGTATCCGGAACGCGTCGCCGCGCAGGTGGCGCTCGGCTACTTTCTGCCCTACCCCGTCAGCCCGGACATCGACTTCGACGTCTCCAAGCTGCTCTCGGGCGAGGAGAGCCTCGGCTGGGATCTCGCGCGTGCTCGCGCACACTATGGCGGCGGTTCGGTAGCGGGTGGGCGGCCGGTCGAGGACCGCGACTATCGCTTCGCGGTCGTCCAGTCCGAGCTCTACCGCCGCTATTTGCGCCTGGCGGTGCAGCGGCTGGACGTGAGGCCGCTCGCGCACTACCTCAAACATCTCGCCCGCTGGTACCTGGAGCGCGACCGCGCCGAACCGGTTGAGCACGTCGTGCACACGCTGCTGGATCGCAGCGCGCGCGGGCTCGGCCTGGAGTCCGCGCCATGACGACGCTGCTGGTCGACAACTACGACTCCTACACCTACAACGTCTTCCATCTGCTCGCCGCGGTCTCCGGCGAGGAGCCGATCGTGATCCGCAACGACATGGTCTCCTGGCGCGCCCTCTCGCGCTGGGACTTCGACGCGATCGTGCTCTCGCCCGGTCCGGGACGCCCCGAACGCTGGCACGACTTCGGCGTCTGCGCCGACATCCTGCGCTCGAGCGAGATCCCCGTCCTCGGCGTGTGCCTCGGCCACCAGGGGCTCGGGCACCTGCTGAACGGCATGGTGGCGAGCGCGCCGATGGTGATGCACGGACGCCTGAGCGGGATCCGCCACGACGGCGACGGCCTGTTCGCGGGCATCCCGCAGGGATTCTCGGTCGTGCGCTACCACTCGCTCGCCGTCGCCGGCGAGCTCGGCCCGGAGGGTCGCGTGACGGCGTGGACGGACGAGGGCGTGGTGATGGGCATCGAGCACCGTCGCCGCCCGATGTGGGGCGTGCAGTTCCACCCCGAGTCGATCGCGACCGAGCACGGCCGCACGCTGGTGAAGAACTTCTACGCGCTTGCGCGCCGCCACAACGCGTCGCGCTTACGGCGTCCGGACAGGCCCCGGGTGCCGCTGATCGGCGCTCGCCGCACGCCAGCGCGCGCCACCAGCGGCAAGCGGCTGCGCTTGCGCGTCAGCAGCATCGAGGGCGAGCCCTCGACCGAGCTGCTGTTCGCGCGGCTGTTCGGCGACGCGGAGTACGCGTTCTGGCTGGACAGCGCGGACGCGCCGACGCCCCTTGCCCAGCGCTCGTTCCTCGGCACGACCGCGGGAGCGCACCGTTGCGTGATCGACTACGACGTCGACGAGCGCATGGTGAGCCTGCATCGCGCGGGCGCCACGGCGGTGGAGCCGGGCTCGATCTTCGCGGTCCTCGACCGCGAGCTCGCGGAGCACGCGATCGAGCCGCCGCCGGGCGTGCCCGCCGGCCTGCTCGGCGGCTATGTCGGCTTCCTCGGCTATGAGTGCAAGGCCGACTGCGGCTCGGTCAACGTGCACCGCTCCGACGTCGCAGACGCCGTGCTGATGTACGCCAATCGCGTGATCGCGGTCGATCACGTCGCCCACCGCACCCAGCTGCTGGCGATCTGCGAGGACGACGACCTCGACGCGGAGCGCTGGCTCGAGCAGGCGCAGGCGGTCGTCGCGGAGCTGCTCGCGCTGCCCGAGCACGAGGCGCCGCAGGACACGGACGACGCTGGCGGGGACGCCGCGGTCGAGCAGGTGACGTTCCGCTGCGGGCGCGGGCGCGAGCGCTACCTCGCGGACATCGCCCGCTGCCAGGCGTCGCTGACGGCGGGGGAGTCCTACGAGGTGTGCCTGACCGATCAGATCCACACGGACGCGAGCCCGGAGCCGTTCGAGCTCTACCGCGTCCTGCGCCGGCGCAATCCCGCGCCGTTCGCGGCCTACCTGAAGCTGGGCGAGCTGAGCGTGCTGAGCTCCTCGCCGGAGCGCTTCCTCGGCATCGACCGCGAGCGCCGGATGCAGGCGCGCCCGATCAAGGGCACGGCACCCCGCTCATCGGATCCCGGGCGCGACGAGGAGCTGCGCGAAGGCCTGCTGCACGACGAGAAGACGTTTGCCGAGCACCTGATGATCGTCGATTTGCTGCGCAACGACCTCGGACGCGTGTGCGAGCTGGACACGGTACGCGTGCCGCAGCTCATGGTCGTCGAGCAGTATGCGACGGTGCACCAGCTGATCTCCACGATCACGGGCGTGCTCGAGCGCGAGCGCACGCCGGTGGAAGGCGTGCGCGCGTGCTTCCCGGGCGGCTCGATGACGGGCGCGCCGAAGCTGCGCACGATGGGCATCATCGACGAC
>Ga0182015_10003367_pt1 | contig 18031 bp, 10 predicted proteins | sample 712P3MmetaG_FD_120478 | JGI IMG/M metagenome (GOLD analysis project Ga0182015, IMG submission 120478) | Permafrost microbial communities from Stordalen Mire, Sweden - 712P3M metaG | ecosystem: Environmental > Terrestrial > Soil > Wetlands > Permafrost | place: Sweden: Stordalen | collected...
CCGCAAGCTCTGTAAGTCTTCGTGTTTCGAGTCAATCGGCATAAGCTAAATTGCTATACGTTCCACAAGATAATCTAGTTCGAATATCTCAATTCACCCGCGCAACGCCGTCAGAATATTCTGCCGCGCCGCATGCCACGCCGGAAATAATCCGCCGAACAGTCCCATCGCCAGCGCAAACAAAATCGCGTAACCGGCAACTAGCGGTGTGATCTGCAAGCTAAACACTACTTCACTAAAAGTAACCGCATTGGAGGTTCCAGTCTGCAATCCGTTGAACGGCAGCATCAGCAGAATTCCAACCACCGCGCCCAGCAGCGCCAGCAATAACGATTCCAGCACAAACGACGTCAAGATCGCGGGCCTTGAAAATCCCAGCACCCGCAGCGTTGCGATCTCGCGCCCGCGGTACGACACCGCCGCATACATCGTATTCATCGCCGCGAAACTCGATCCGATCGCCATGATGATCGCCACCACGATCCCAATATATTTGATCGGCGCGCCCGAACTCGTCTGCTTCGCGTAATAATCCGTCTCCAGCATGCCTTCCAGCTTCAACCGCTGATCGTCGCTGACCCGGTTCTTCAGAGCATCCGCGGCAATCGGATCGGTAGCCCGCAAGTACGCCGAAGAATACCCGCCCTGCCGGTCGAAATCCGACGCCATCTGATTTACGTCGCACCAGATTTCCGATTCATACGCCGATCCGCCCGCGTCAAACACTCCAACAACTTTCCACGATCCTTTGCCGAACTCCATCGTGTCGCCAATATTCGCATGCGAGAATCGCGACCGGATCGATTTGCTCACCACCACTTCCCGCTGCCCCGTCTGGAACCAACGTCCTTCAATCAGCTTCGCGCTGGGCCGCATTTCAAGCCCGTCCGGCATCATGCCGCGCACCGTCACATTCACTTCGCCCGTGCCGTCCTTGCGCGGCAGCACGATCACCACCACCCATTCTCCGGAAACCATCGGCTCCCCGTGACTATCTTTCGCAATGCCGGGCAACACCTTCAACGTCGGAAACAGCGCCGCATCGAAGCCTCCGGACAATTCCGCCTCGGACCCTTTTCGCAGCACCAAAACATTATTCGGATTTCCACTCGAGACGAACGCCCGTTGCAATCCGGAAAGCAGCGCCATCAGAAAAATCGCCGTGGTCACCGTAAGCGCGATTCCCAGCGCTGTCATAATGGTCAGCCCCTTGCGAAGCTTCAAATTGCGAATGTTGTAGCTGATCGGTATCGCCATAAATTTCTTTCGACCTGCTCAATTCAGCTCAGCCAATGTGGCGCAAGCCTTCCACAATATTCTTCCTCGACGCGTTATAAGCTGGCAGACAGCCGCTGATGAAGCCCACGATTGCCGCCACCACCAACGACGCGATCATGGTTGGCACCGTGACTTTCATTTCTGCCGGGAGCCCGATTGCTACCGGAGAATGTGTCAACAAACGCAGCAGTAACGTCGCCGCCAGCACTCCCAGAATCCCTCCAGCCACCGACAATGCGATCGCTTCGCTCACAAACATCGAAAGCACCCGCTGCCGCGTAAAACCGAGCGTCTTAAGCACAGCCACTTCGCGTGTTCGCGCGCGGATCGACATCGCCATCGTATTGCCCGATACCAGCAAGATCGCAAACACCACCGCGCCGCAGATGGTCAGAATGAACGCCTTCACATTTCCCAACGACGCCACGAACGAAAGCCGGAATGCCTGCTGGCTCTCTGTCTTCGTATGCTGCGGAGCGTTGCGGAACATCTCATCGATCGCCTTCGAAACCCGTGCCACGTCGCCCGGCGAGTCCACCTGCGTCACATACCACCCCGCTTGCCCCTTGAACCAATCCACTGATTCTTCCAGATACTTCGTATTGAAGTACAACGCCCGCACTGGCGGATCCACCGTGTAAATGGCGCGGATCGTCACCTCCGGATGCACAGCAAAATATGGGCTCTGCAGCACCAGCCGGTCTCCAATTTTCCATCCGAACTTCTTCGCCAACTCGATATCCACCATCGCGCCCGTGCGGTCGCGCTGCCATGCCAGCAACCGCTCTGGTGGAACAATCTTGTCCGGCGCAACCTTCAAATACTCGTCCGGATCGGTAACCACCTGCGCGAATGAATTCGTAGCCCGGTCATCCTTATATACGTTTCCAAAGTAAGTCATTGGCGCAACCGCCACCACCCCAGGCACGCTTCGAATCTTGTCGCGGTAGTAGGCGGGAAGAAAAAATGCCAGCGACACCCGGTCGCGAGTAATGATCGTCTTCGTTGCGTTCGGCGGGCCCTGGTCCATGTAAAACGTGCGCCAGATCGACATCATCATCGTGAGCAATAGCAGGGAAAAGCTGATGCTCAGCAGCGTCAGCACGCTGCGCCGCTTATTCCGGAACGTATTGCGCACAATAAATCCGTTTAACGTCATAAGATCGACCCGCACTCACCCCCCGCACTCAGCCAATGTGCCGCAACCCATCCACAATGTTGATCTCCGAGGCGTGATAAGACGGAATCACTGAACTCACCAGTCCCACCAAGCCTGAAATCATCAGGGCCATAGCCCACATGCCAGGCGTCACCTTCATGTTGTAAAAACTCATATAAGGCGAGTGGCTCACCGCCCCAATCAGCAAATAGGCCAAGCCAACGCCCATCAGGCCGCCCATTAGGGCCAGTGCCACCGCTTCGCTCACGAACAAACCCAAAACGTTCTGCCGCGTGAATCCCAAAGTTTTGAGCACTGCTACTTCTTTCGTACGTTCGCGGATCGACATCGCCATCGTATTCGCCGAAACCAGCAACGTGGCAAACAATACCGCCGAACAAATCATCAGGATAAACGCCTTCACATTGCCCAGCATGGCGACAAATTCCAAGCCAAATGCTTTTTCGCTCTCTGATTTTGTCGGTTGCGGTGAGTTGTGGAACATGTCATCCACCGTGCTCGCCACCAAGCTTACGTCGCCGGGAGAAGCCACCAGAATACTGAAAGTCCCCGCCTGTCCTTTGAAAAAAGAAACCGCTTCCTCCACATATTTCGTGTTGAAGTAGACGGATTTATTGTCCGGATACGAAGTAAAAATCCCCCGCACATACAATTCCAGATCTACCGGATAGATTGTTCCCTGCAAAACGATTCGGTCGCCCAGTTTCCATCCATACTTCTTAGCCAGCGAATCGTCTACGATCACTCCCTGCCTGTCTCTCCGCCATGCCGTCTGTTGCTCCTCCGGCATCTGAATGTCGCGGAATACTTTAAAGAATTCCTCCGGATCGGTCCCAAACTGGGCGAAGAAGTTCTCCGGCTTCTGATCTTTATAAACTCCACCAAACCATGAGATCGGAACCACAGCCACCACTCCTGGCACGGCGCGAATCTTCTCCCGATAGTAGCTTGGCAAACTGAAGGTCAAAGAGACGCGATGACGAACCACCAGCCGCTCTGCCGATTCCGCACTGCCTTCGTCCATGTAGAACGCCCGCCAGATGGTCATCATCAGCGTAAGCAGAAGCAGCGAAAAAGCGATGCTCAAGATCGTGAGGATACTTCTTCGCTTATTGCGAAACGCGTTTTTAGTTACGAAACGGCTCAAGGTCATCAGCGAACTCCGGAGGTGTAGAGTACATGCAAAGTTCTCTACAAACTACTGTGCAAATTAAAGCGCCTGTCTGTGCAGCGCTCAAGAATAAACGAAGGCCGATGCTTCCACAACCAGCCTGCCCATCGCGGCGGAACTGGTTCACGGCTAAATTCCCCCACCCTTCTCCACCCGTATGTTCAATCCAGCGCCATCGAACCGCCAGTGGAGATCGTCATCTGGCCAACGTGACAAATGTCACCGCCATGCCAATACGGTTAGAACGCACCGTGCCGGAAAAAAGTCACGCGAAGCCAAGCTTTTCCCTTCACCCATGCCCGTGTGCGGATTGCTGAACTGCACACATTTCGAAGGAAGAGTCCCGAATTCGCCCACACTTTGGTAACTCGAACCTGTACGGTCAGAGCGCTATCCTACCGTAACTGCCCCGGTTTCGGTCTCGCCGTTTCGCTGTCGGAAACTGCGTGGCTTCTTCTGTGAAAGAGGAACGGTACAGAAATGTCCAACAAAATCGGTCACTTTGAAATTCTGAGTGAGCTGGTAAAATCCGCTACGGGCGCGGTGTACAAAGCCAACGATCCCGCGACCACCCAAACCGTCGCCCTCAAAGCGATCCGGCTGCCGGCCTTCGGCGCTCGAGCGGCCGATCTGGAGAAATGCCTCCTGCAGGAAGCGGAAGCCTCGAAAATCCTGAGCAATCCCAATCTCACGGTCGTTTACGGCGCAGGCGTAATCGACGGCCAGTTCTGCGCCGCCATGGAATACATCCAGGGCAATAGCGTAGCCACCATGCTGGCTCGCCAGGAAGGCTTCTCTATCTGGGACCTGCTTGATATTGGCCGGCAGGTGAGCAGCGCGCTCGATCATGCGCACTCCAAACGCGTTTTTCACTTCAGCCTGGAACCCGCAAAAGTCATGTGTGGTTGGGACGGCACGGTGCGAGTCCTCGGATTCGGCGTTTCCAGCGCAGGAAAATTCACCGCGCAATTGCCAGGGGTTCCCGCAATCCTGCCTTACATGTCTCCGGAGCAGGTGCGCGGCGAAATCATCGATGCTCGCTCAAATCTCTACAGTCTGGGAACTCTGTTTTACGAGATGGTCACGGATCGTAAAGCATTCGATCATGAGGATCCGGAGTTGCTCCGCCAGAGCATCCTTCAGAGCACTCCTGCCACGCCGATCAGTGTGAATCCTAAGCTGCATCCGCTCTTGAGTGATCTCATCATGAAAGCTCTGGCGAAGAATCCGGACGAGCGCTATCAAAGTGGAAGGGAACTGCTCGACGATCTGGAGAAATGCAAGGAATCGAAACAGACACCTACGAAAGCCGCGGCGGCTTCCGCCAAGGCCGCCGCAGTTGTAGCTCCTGCCGCAGCTTCTTCTGCAAAATTTGCTTCTGCAGCGCCGGCGGCGGCTCAGCAGCGCCCTCTTGAAAAGAAACCTGCCGCCCCGCAAGCGCCCGTGGTCAAGACAACTCCGGCCCCCACGGTATATGCGAAAAGTGTAGCGGCTCCCGATGTTGCGGGTGCGTCAGCGGTAGTGCGGGGACCCGAAACGCTGCCTCGTTCCAACCAAAACATTAATGTTCAGAGAAGTCCCAATAGCTCCAGTGCGCAGCCGAATCCTGCGCCCGTAATCAGAGCACAGCCTCCTGTCGCCAAGTCCACCGCCCAGGCGGCCGTCTCCTCCGCCGTTTTGAATGAACCGTTGCTGGAAACCTTTTCGGTTCAGCAAGTCGGGTCGGGACAAGCAGGCCTCGAACCTGCCGAAACCGGACATCCAAAATTGGCTGTCGATCCCATGATGGCCGAATCGACGGCATCCCGAGGCAACAGCATCAGCTTTTCGGAGATGACGGAACTTCCTCCGCTGAAGGAAATTCACATCGCGCCCCCGGCGCCATCTCCTGCGTTCGATCAACAGCCATTGATCTCCAACAATTTCAATTCCAACGCGGACGCCGAAACTCAGAAATTCCAGCCGCGGGAAATGGCTGAAAAAGCTATCACTGAAATCAAAAACGTTCCCCCCAGGCTGATGATTTACTCCGTTGCCGGTGCGGCCGTTTTGATATCCATCATCGCCGCCGGCTTGGTTCTTCACATCAATCATCTAAACAATGACGAAGACCCCGTTAAACCGACGGCCGAACTGGCCAGCCCATATTCCGACAATCAGCCTGCCGCCGCTCAGACTGCCCAGGCCGAGGCGCAATCGATCGCTCCCGCCCAGTCTCAGGCAGTCGAATCTCAGGCAGTCGAGCCTCAGCTAGCCGAGTCTCGACCTAGAACAGCGCACGCCGCTGCCGGTTCGCGCGGAAAAAATTCCCGGAAGAAAATCGTTGCGCCAGTCGCTTCCGTCGTAGTTCCCGGACAGATGGCGGTCGATTCCACACCGCAGGGCGCGCAAGTGCAGATCGATGGGAAAACCGACCCATCCTGGATCACGCCTTTCACGTTACCCAGCCTGGACGCTGGCCAACACACCGTAACTATCACCAAGCCCGGCTATGCCGCCGATACCCGCGCAGTAGAAGTGAACTCCGGCGCTAAATCGTTCGTCGTGACGCATCTGACGCAGCTTACGGCAACGCTTTCCGTCACCAGCACCCCTCCCGGCGCCAACGTTTATATCGATGGCAAAGACACCGGCAAGCTCACGCCCGCACAGGTTTCCATCGATAAGGGTCAGCATGTCGTACTCGTGCGTAAACCTGGATTCATCGACGAGACTACCAGCGCGCAGTTTGTCCTCGCGCAAACCGTCAGCTTCTCACCTACTTTGCGCGCGCTCGGCAATGTCGATGACCTTAAGACTCTCGGAAAAATGAAGAAGCTCTTTGGCGGAAAAGAAGCGCAGGGTAGGGGAACCATTATCGTCAGGACTCAACCCAGGGGCGCGCAAGTGGCAGTCAACCAGCACATGCTCGATCAGTCTTCACCGGTCGACTTCATGCTCGACCCCGGGAACTACGAAGTCGATATCACGATGATCGGTTACACCCCAGTCCACAAAATCATCACCGTGGATAAGGGCGGAAAAGCCGTCATCGACCAGGTTCTGCAACACGACTAAACGTGGCCTTTATCTGCCTGGCTCGGGCGAGCGTGCCTATTCAAATCTCGGCATTCAGATCGGATCACATCTGGGTGATTAAACATGCCGGATTCAACCTCTGGGATTCGAAACGGAGCGTACCATTCCCGGTACACGGCCTAGGCGTCAATAGCACTTTAGTGGGGGTTCAGCGTCCTCGAAAGTAGACACTTTTTCCACAGGCTAACCCATTGCATTCATTGCCTATCGAAAAAGCTCTCTTGCAGAATCAACACCTTACGCTGAGTGGAATTTCCAACCGTGAATGTTCCACGTGGAACATTCGTGCGATTTGGACACGGCTCAGAAAGGCTTCATTTTTCCGCGTTCTTTCATGCCTTTTGTGATCGAGCTCAGCGAATTAATCGCTACGTTTATCGCGGAACCTTGAAGTTGATTGTGACCTGGGTTTGAATCTCAACCGGTTCGCCGTTGAGCAGGTAGGGTTTGTATTTCCATTTCTTCACCGCGTCAGATGCGGCGCGGGATAGGCTTGGATTGCCGTTAACAACTTTCACTGCGGAGATGTCCCCGTTCTTTGAAATCGTCGCCAGCAATTGCACCGACCCTTCAATCCCCAAACGCAAAGCATCTGGCGGATAGGCAGGCTGTACCTGCTTTACCAGCAGCCCATGCGATACGCCCTGCGAAACGTTGAGCGTTTGCAGGCGAGGTACGATTGCGCTCTCCGAACTGTTTCCAAGATTGGGTAGCGTGCCTGCGCTCGATGAGGGCATGGTCGTGATCCCCGGAATGACTTCGTCCTCCGATCCGGTTTTTCGCGTGGAGCTCTTAACGATAATCGGCCGCGAAACTGACGCTGTGGGAACTTTAGTCGCAACCGTAACTTCGGGCTTCGGCGATTCAGCCACAACCTTTGCCGGATGTACTTCGCTAGCCGCAGCATTAGGTGCGCTCGCGGAAGCTTTCGTAGTTCCGCTTGGCTTGATCACATCGGCTGGACTGGCTGGCGCTACAGCTGGCAGAACTGCAGCAGGCCCTGCTGGAGTGGTGCGTACAGGAACAGAGATTGTCGATGTTTTTGGTGCAGTAGCAAACTGTGTCCATCCGAAATAGGCAAGTACGCCAAGCGCAATCATCGCAGCGAACGCTATAAGCCAGGTCTTGTTGCCAGAGCTTGCCGGCTTCGGGGTTTCCGCAAGAGCAGGCGCGGGCTGCGGCTTCCCATCGTGTATGGGATTTTCTACGAATGCGCCATTGTTCTTTTCATCCTGAATCTGCGGCTTCGAAACCACTTGGAATGATTTATCTGGAGTGGCGATGCTTGGCTTCGATTCACGCGCGGGCGCAGGCGCACTCGCAGCACCAGTCGAATGCATTGTTGAGAAACTTGTACGCGGAACCGGCGGCACGGGGCCGACAGTCTCTTTCGTTTCCGCCGACCCCAATGGAGTGCTGGAGGCATGAGCGGCGAAGCTGGTTCTGGGTTCGAGCGTGGGTGCAGACTTGGGCTCAATCTTAGTTTCAAACTTTGGTTCGACTTTTCCCGCTTCAATTGACGGGGTGGGCGCAGTGGAAGTCTGCTTCGTGTCTGCAGGTACAGGAACACCTGGAAAAGGTTTTACAGTCGGTTCCGACTGGGCAGGCTTCAGTGTTGCCGCGGTCGCCGTTAGAGCCGGTTTGGCGGTCTCGTTCTTGCGCAGAAGTCCGCGCGCAACGCGCAGAGTGCCTTTTGCCTGCTCAATGTTGATCGGTTTGGTGAGAACCAGGTTCGCGCCAATGCGAAAGGCCTTGGCCACTCCCACTTGTCCCTCGACTACAGCCACAGCCAGTGCGGCCTGATTGTTCGGGGTGTTGCGCGAGCTTTTAAAGAGCAGCGAAGCATTCTGCTCGTTGTCACAATCGACGACGATGGCGTCGAAAGGAGCTGCCATCATCCTCTTGACGGCATCGAATGGCTCGTTGCACGAAACTACTTCGAAGTCGAGCTCGCTAAGGACTTTTGTAACCGAGCGAGCGGTCTTCTCATCGGGACAGAAAAGGAGAGCTTGATAACCCATAATAAAGTCATCCTAGGTACACTCGTAAGACGCATCAAGTTACGCCCGTAATCTAAGGCGGAGCTGGTTTCTCTTGTGGAATTTCGTTTGTCGCGCTTAAGGCCGTTCAGCGGACGCTTACAATGCATGCTTCCAATGCTTCGATCATGCGAATTCCACTCTGGATCAAATTGCTATGGACTGCGTGCGTGGCCGTGTGGATTCTCTTGTATTGGCGGCAATATGGTGCGCAGAATTTTCTGTTCTTTTGCGACCTGGGAAATTTGTTCATGGTCGCGGCATTGTGGCTAGAAAGTTCACTTCTGTTTTCCTGGCAGGCGTGCGGCTTGCTGTTATTTCAGACTTTGTTTGTGGTGGACCTTGCGGGCACGATTCTAAGTGGAAGGCATTTAATCGGCGGCACGGAGTATATGTTCGATCCGCATGTGCCGCTGCCGATTCGATTGCTGAGCCTGTTTCATGTGGTCATGCCACTGCTGCTGCTTTGGGGCATCTGGCGTTTGGGTTACGATTCGCGGGGCTGGAAGTACCAGACGCTGACCACGTGGATTGTGGTTCCGATCAACTATTTGTGGCGTCCACAAGCTGACGTGAATTGGGCGCGTGGTTTGTTTTTTCGCGAACAGCACGCCGTGCCTGGAGTTCTTTACCTGCTGATCTATCTAACCGTTGTGCCCGCCGCGGTGTATTACCCGACGCACCGGTTGCTTCTTTGGTGGGCCGCGCGCCGGAAGTTCTAAGTATCTTTTATAGTACGTTCACTTATCGTGCGTTCACTAGGCGTGTTGTTCCGGGTCGCGCTTTCCCCATCCGTACTTTCCCTGACCGTACTATCTCTTTTCATACTTTGACTTGTCGAATGTTGTTTTGTCGTGCCGGGGCCGCCATTGTCCTGTGGGCTGCCTAGCGCGGACTTCAGCGCGTCACGGTCTTTTTGCGATGCTGGGTCTGGGCTGAGAAAAAGCGTTTGCGAGGAAGATGCGAGGCCGGTGCCGGATTCTTCGACCAGATTCATGATGCTCATCAGCACCTCTTCGCGGACGGCGGCGAACTCTTCAAATTGTCTGGTCAAGACGTAGCAGAGAAGTTCGACGTTGATGGCGCTTGGCGTGAGTCCAGTCAAGCGCACCCGCGCGGTTGCGGACTCGATCTTCGGATGCTCGCTTAGAACACGCCTTATTTCTGCGATGACTGCGCTGAGATGTTGCTGCGACGTTTCGGTATGGAGGGCGAGAACGGTTTTGAAAAGAAGTTTATCGCGGCGGCTGAGATTTTCCACGTTGATGGTCGCAACCGTTCCGTTGGGAATTGCCAGGAGCGTTCTCTCTTCGGTGCGTACGCGAGTGGAGCGCAAGCCGATATCTTCGACCACCCCGGTGCGATCTCCAAACTTGCAGACATCGCCAACGCGAATGACCTCATCGCCCAATACGGAGACGCCGCCGAACAAATTGGCGATGGTCTGCTGGGCTCCGAAACCAATGGCCAACGTGCCGATGCCGACGCCAGCGAGCGCGGTGGTCAGATTAAAACCCAATACGCCCATGATGAAAAACAGCGTCACCACGAAGATCGCGGCCTTGACCAGGCGCTCCCCGAGCAGCATGAGAGAGCCTGTGCCGCTGCGACCGTGGGCCAGCGCACGCAGTCGCACCCGGTGCATGAACCAGCGAATCACACGCCACAGAATCCAGTTGACGCCGATGACGATGGCGACGGTGGTGACTTCCGTGTAGTAATGGCGCTGCAGCAAAGGCATGCCGAGGTAACCGGCCAAAATCCGGTGAATGAGGGTTCCGGCCAAAAGCCACGCCGGACCTGAAACCGAGCGCATTCGTTCGACTTCAGCTTGACCCTGCCTCCGAGCCCAAACGCGAAGAGGAATCTGCAGCAGGAGTAGGAGGAGCCACCCGGCTGCGGCAGCCGCGGGGATCATCAAGAGCAGCGCGAACCATTGCCATAGCGGCATTCCCGCCAACTGATGCTTTACCACCCACTTGGGCAGTTTGCTTTCGACTTGCCGCGCTTCGACCTGATCGTAGAGTTCGGGAATTTTGGTAAGCGTTTCCGAGGAGATCAGCCATATTTTCCCGGCGGCTGGATCGGAGACTCGAACCAGGATCAGATCTGCTTCGACGTCTCCGGAAGACATGGTGCCGAGATTTTGGCGGTCGGAGGGAAGACCTTCTTCGGGCGTGCCTTCGGGCTGGGTACTCACATGTTTCAGGCTGCCGGCCAGGGCGCGATCCATCACGACTTTCAATTGTTGCGCCAGAGTTTCGCCCTCGGCCTGGCGGCGGGCTGCGCTCATTTGCAAATATTGCGAGGCGACGGCGTAGTTGCCGGATTGCCCAGCTTCGAGAAATCCGAAGACGGTGCCGGAGGGCGTTTCGCGGTTCAGCCAGTCAGCCTCGGATTTGGAAGCGCCAGTGGCGGCCGAATTCGGCTGAAGAATTTGACCGAGCGCGCCCTGGGCCGATGCTGGAAGGCAGAGCGCGAGGCCGAGCACTAAAGAAGTAATTCGGAATAAGTTCGGCATGTATGCTTTCGAGTTCGGCCAGCGTCAGCGAGCGAACGCTTCGCTCGCAAAAGTCCGGCAAGAAAGTTCATTGTAGCGAATGGTTTGCCCTGGCGGACGCTTGAAATTACCTGCGTCCCCTACGAATCTGCGGGCTATCCGCGTTTTGGGCGGTAGACGTGGGTGCTGGTTCCGAAGAAAACTTCCGCCGACTCCATGACGGTTTCGGAAAGCGTGGGATGCGGGTGAATGGTCATGGCGATATCGCTTGCCAGCGCGCCCATTTCGATGGCGAGCACGCCTTCGGCGATCAACTCGCCCGCGCCTTGCCCAACGATTCCGACGCCGAGCACACGCTCGGTCTTGGGATCGACGATCAGCTTGGTCATGCCATCGGGGCGATCGAGGGTGAGCGCGCGGCCCGAGGCCCCCCAGGGAAATTTCGCGACTTTGATTTCGCGATTTTCTTTTTCCGCCTGAGTTTCGGTGAGGCCGCACCAGGCCACTTCGGGATCGGTGAAGACGACGGCAGGGATGGCATTGGGTTCGAAGGCGACCTTGTGCCCGGCGATGGCTTCGGCGGCAACCCGGCCTTCATGGGAGGCTTTGTGCGCGAGCATGGGCTCGCCGACTACATCGCCGATGGCGTAGATGGAGGGATCGGCGGTTTGCAGTTGCTGGCTGACTTCGATGAATCCACGAGGACTGACTTGAACCCGCGTGTTATTGAGGCCTGGGATATCGGAATTCGGCTTGCGGCCGACGGAAACCAGCACGCGGTCAAAGACTTTCTCGCGATTGTTGTCTCCGATCCCGGAACCTTCGAAAGTGGCGCGAATTCCCGCGCCATCTTCTTTCAGCGAGGCGACGGTCGTTTTCAGCAGGATTACTTCGAACATTTTTTCCAGGCGCTTGTGGAGAGGAATAACCAGATCACGATCCGCGCCGGGCAGAAGGCCGGGAAGCATTTCGACGACGGTGACGCGCGTTCCGAGAGCGGCATAGACCGAACCGAGTTCAAGGCCGATGTAACCACCGCCGACTACGAGAAGGCTGCCGGGAATGTCTTCCAGATTGAGCGCGCCGGTGGAATCCATGAGACGGGTCGAATTTATTTTGAAGGCGGGAATTACAGCGGGGCGGGAGCCGGTCGCGAGAATGATGCGATCGAAGGAGAGAGTGACTTCGGTGGAATCAGACTTCTTGATCTTTAGGGTGGTGGGATTTTCAAATGCCGCGCGGCCCTGGACGTATTCGACGTGACGCTGTTTTGAAAGTTGGCCGAGGCCTCCGGTAAGTTTCTTTACCACAGATTCTTTCCACGTACGGAGGCGGGAGAGATCGATCTGCGCGGGAGGGAAATCGATGCCCCAATTCTTAGCTTGTTGCGATTCTTCGATCAGCTTGGCGACGTGCAATAAGGCTTTCGAAGGAATGCAGCCGCGATAAAGGCAAACGCCACCCGGGTTGAGCTCGGGATCGATGAGGGTGACTTGCATGCCGAGATCGGCGGCGAGAAATGCGGCGGCGTATCCGCCGGGGCCGGCGCCGATGACAGCCACACGAAGCGTCTGAGTTGATTCCGAACCAGTCCCGGGAATTTGTTCTGAGTGCTCGTTCATGAAATGACTTTCTTTAGCGAAGCTCGCATGATCGGTAGCCGCGACTATCCCTGCACGCTCAGCAGGAAGGGCTGTTCGAAGGCTTCCGCGATCCAGCGCAGAAAGCGCGCGGCGTCGGCGCCATCGATCAGGCGATGATCGTAGGAGAGCGAGAGCGGCAGAATCATGCGCGGCTCGAACTTTCCGCCGATCCATTCGGGTTCCATGCGAGAGCGGGAAAGGCCGAGGATCGCGACCTCGGGATGATTGACGATGGGGGTAAACGCCGTGCCCCCGATGCCGCCCAGATTGCTGATGGTGAAGGTGCCGCCTTCCATATCTGCGAGTGTGATTTTCTTGTCGCGGGCCTTTTGCGAGAGCTGGGATAGTTCGACGGCGAGCTCGACAATATTTTTCTTATCGACATCGCGCACCACCGGAACCAGCAGGCCGCGATCGGTATCCGCGGCAACGCCGATATTGATGTACTGCTTGTAAATGATCTCTTCCTTAGCCATATCGATGGTGGCGTTGAATTGGGGAAAGACTTTGAGCGCGGCGGCGCAGACCTTGAGGGCGATGGCGGTGACGGTCATTTTGCCGCCCGCCTGTTCGGCTTTTGGCGCGAAACGCGCGCGCAGTTGCTCGAGTTCGGTGATATCGGCGCGATCATGCTGGGTGACGTGAGGGATGGTGTTCCAGGATTCGGCCAGATGCTCGGCGGTTTTGCGGCGAACTCCGCGCATGGAGACGCGTTCGATCTTTCCCCACTTGGAGAAATCCGGCAGCTTGGGTTCGACGAAATGTCCGGCGCGGGGCGGCGCCTGCGCGGCCCCGGACAGAGCGGCAAGAGTGGCTTTGGCGTTAGCCTTTACGTCATCTTCGCTGATGCGTCCGCCGGGCCCGGTGCCTTGGACCGAATAAATATCGACACCAAGTTCGCGGGCCAGGCGGCGCGTGTGCGGCGCTGCGGGTACGGCTTCGCGGTGTTCGGTGCCGGCGACCTTGCCAAGCTGAGCGGGCATGGAAAAATCGGCAGGGCGTGGCATGGGCTGATCCGGGGGGAGCGCCTGTTCTTCGGTTTTGCCCTCGGCACGAATGGCGGCCTGGAACGCGAGGCGTGCGCCATGCTGACCTGAGACGTGCTCGACCGGCTGGCTTTGCGTGCGAGTTGTTTCGGGCTGGGTTGATGAGGAGCCTTGCAAAGTAAAAATCAATTGGCCGACTTTAACCTTCTCGCCCTCTTTGACCTTGACCTCACTGACGATGCCGTTTACAGAAGAGGGGACTTCGATGACGGCTTTATCGGTTTCAAGTTCCATAACAGGCTGGCCTTCAGAGACTTTGGCGCCGGGCGCGATCATGAGGCGCACAAGGTCCCCCTGAGAAATATTTTCTCCAAGTTCTTGCAGGCGAAATTCGGTGGCTGCAGCATCCGTGGAGCGAATTCGGCGCTGCGGAGAATCGGGCGCAGGGGTGGGAGGCGGAGGCGCGGGAGACTGGGCGTCGGCTTTGGTTTTATCGGCGATTTTGTCGGCGAGGGTCGGGGACGCTTCGCCGGAGGGGGCGGGTTCCGCGGATTTCGAAGCGTTGCCATTTTTTTCCGCGGTAAAGATGACTTGGCCGACTTTGATTTTGTCGCCTTCCTTGACGCGAATTTCTGTAACGGTTCCGGTGATCGAAGAAGGCACCTCGACGACCGCTTTGTCGGTTTCCAGCTCCATGATTGCCTGGCCTTCGCTCACGGCGACGCCGGGGCTAATCATCAGGCGCACCAGATCGCCCTGTTCAATGTTTTCGCCGAGTGCGGGAAGTTTAAATTCGATCACTGATTCCATTCCTTCATGAATTCGGATGATGGCGAGCCGCTAAACCCGCGCAGGTTGCCGGCAGTTCAACTGATCGCCGGGTTCATTTTTTCCGGATCGATGCCTAACTCCTGAATTGCTTTCTGCAGGATGGCGGATTCGATTTTCTTTTCGCGCGCCAAAGCTCCAAGCGTGGCGAGAACAATGTGCTTGGCGTCCACTTCAAAGAAGTCGCGCAATGCCGCACGATTTTCGCTTCGGCCAAAGCCGTCGGTACCCAGAGAAACGAGCTGTCCCGGCACCCACTTTGCCAGGGATTCGGGCAAGATCTTCATATAATCCGATGCGGCGATGAAGGGTCCGGGTGCATCTTTCAGGGTCTGGGTGACGAAGGGAACTTTTGCGGGCGCGCCAGGATGCAGCATGTTCCAGCGTTCGCAATCGTTGGCGTCGCGATAAAGTTGCTTGTAGCTGGTTACGCTCCAAACGTCGGCGGCGACGCCGTATTTTTCCTTGAGGATCTGCTGCGCCTTCAAGACCTCGTACATGATGGTTCCGCTACCCAGGAGTTGAGCGCGGAGTTTTGTGTCAGGCGCGTCCGCGGCTTTGAAGCGGTAAAGTCCGCGTAACACACCTTCGCGGATATTCGGTCCCGACGGCATTTCGGGCATGGGAAGCGGTTCGTTGGTGACGGTGAGGTAATAGAAAATCGATTCCTGGTCGACGTACATGCGCTTGATGCCATCCTGAATAATGATGGCGATCTCGTAGGCGAATGCGGGATCGTAGCAGAGCAGATTGGGCACGGGCAGCGCGAGCACATGGCTGTGACCATCCTGATGCTGCAAGCCTTCTCCGGCCAGCGTGGTGCGGCCGGCGGTGCCGCCCACGAGGAAGCCGCGGCAGCGCATGTCGGCGGCGGCCCAGATCAGGTCTCCGATTCGCTGGAAGCCGAACATGGAGTAATAAATAAAGAATGGAATCGTGTTGATGCCGTGGTTCGCGTAAGCCGTGCCCGCCGCGATGAAGGAGCACATGGAACCGGCTTCGGTAATTCCTTCTTCTAGAATCTGGCCGTTCTTTATTTCCTTGTAGTAGAGCAGGGTATCCATATCGACCGGCTCGTAGAGCTGGCCGACGCTGGAGTAGATGCCTACCTGGCGGAACAATGCTTCCATGCCGAAAGTGCGGGCTTCGTCGGGAATGATGGGGACGATCAGCTTGCCTAAGTCGGGATCGCGCAGAAGCTTCGACAGAAGACGGACGAACACCATGGTGGTCGAGGCTTCCCGGCCATCGGTGCCTTTGTAGAATTCCTCGAAATAAGACTCGGGGACGGACTTCAGCGGAGTGGCGCGAACGGTGCGTTGCGGCATGTAGCCGCCGAGCTGCTGGCGGCGCGCCTGCATGTACTTGATCTCTGCACTGTCGTCGGAGGGGCGATAGAAAGGCGCATTGTGCAGTTCGTCGTCGGGGATTGGAATACCGAAGCGCGAGCGGAAAAGCTCAAGCTCTTCTTCGTTCAACTTCTTTTGCTGATGCGTGATGTTCTTGCCTTCTCCGGCTTCGCCCAGGCCGTAGCCTTTGATGGTTTTCGCCAGAATGATGGTTGGAGCGCCGACGTGATCGACGGCGGCGCGGTAGGCGGCGTGAACTTTAATGGGATCGTGGCCACCGAGGCGCATGCGAGACAATTGTTCGTCCGAGAGATGCTCGACCATTTTCAGCAGGCGGGGGTCGGTGCCGAACAGGTTCTGGCGGAAGTAGGCGCCGCTTTCGACGAAATATTTCTGATACTGGCCGTCGCTGATTTCGCCGAGGCGACGTACCAGGATTCCGTCACGATCGTTGCGGATGAGGCTGTCCCAGTCGGAGCCCCAGATGCATTTGATGACGTTCCATCCAGCGCCGCGGAAGATGGCTTCGAGTTCCTGGATGATTTTTCCGTTGCCGCGTACGGGTCCATCGAGACGCTGCAAGTTGCAGTTGACAACGAAGATCAAATTGTCGAGATTTTCGCGGGAAGCGAGCGTGATGGAACCGAGCGCCTCGGGTTCATCCATTTCGCCATCGCCCAGGAACGCCCAAACTTTTCCGCCAGTAGATTGCTTAAGGCCGCGATTCTCCAGATAGCGGATAAAGCGCGCGTGGTAAATCGCCTGAATCGGTCCAAGCCCCATGGAAACGGTGGGGAACTCCCAGAAGTTCGGCATGAGCCAGGGGTGAGGATAGGAACTGAGGCCACCACCGGGTTTCAATTCGCGGCGAAAATTTTCCAGCTTTTCTTTTGGAATGCGGCCTTCGAGATAGGCGCGGGAATAGATTCCGGGCGCGGCATGGCCCTGGAAATAAACGAAATCGCGGTCCCCGCTCTCATTTTTTGCTTTGAAGAAATGGTTAAATGCCACCTCATACAGAGTTGCGGCAGAGGCGAAGGTGGAGATGTGACCGCCAATGCCTTCCTGAATCTTATTGGCGCGCACCACCATGGCGAGCGCATTCCAGCGGACGAGGCTCTTGATGCGGCGTTCCATCTCCTGGCTGCCGGGGAACGGGGCCTGCTGAAATGCAGGAATCGTGTTCTGGTAAGGCGTGGTTGCGGAAAAGGGGAGGTTCACACCGGCGGCGCGCCGGGCATGCAGCGCCAGTTGCTGAATCAGGCGGCCTGCGCGTACTGGGCCTCCGCCCTTGGATAATACATAGTCCAGTGAATCAACCCACTCGCGAGTTTCCAGGACCTCTTGACCGTCGGTTTCCGTCTGAGCCACGTCGTACCTCGTTGTCTAAATTGTTCTTCTCAAGAATCGATTGCGAATAACCCATGATATTCAATTATGAGAAATCCTGCTGAACGAAGGTCATCGTCCTAATTATCAAGATGGCGAAAATTGGGAGTGGATTTTTGAAGCGCAAGAAAACTCAGTTTTTCGCGGCGATCCGCGGGAATCCGTGCGGCGTAAACTAGGTGGATGGTGACGGCAGCGCGGCAACCGGAGGTGGGATCGTCCGGGAATCGGAATGGATACCGCTTTCCGCCTGGGATGCAGCGCAATTTATTGTGGTTCGCGCTGCGCAAGTTTCGTCCGGCGAACCCCATATTTTTGTTTCAACATCTCACCGAAACCTACGGCGACATCGCACATTACAAAATCGGACCTCATCACATTGTTTTTCTGAACCATCCCGAGTACATCCGCGAAGTGCTGGTGGTGCAAAACGACAACTTCATCAAGGAACGGACCGTACAGCGCACAAAGATGCTGTTAGGGGAAGGCATGATCACGAGCGAAGGCGCGGTGCACCGGGCGCAACGGATGACGGCGCAGCCGGCGTTCCACCGGCAACGGATCGGGGAATACGCTCGGGTCATTGTGGA
>Ga0182015_10003369_pt1 | contig 18022 bp, 14 predicted proteins | sample 712P3MmetaG_FD_120478 | JGI IMG/M metagenome (GOLD analysis project Ga0182015, IMG submission 120478) | Permafrost microbial communities from Stordalen Mire, Sweden - 712P3M metaG | ecosystem: Environmental > Terrestrial > Soil > Wetlands > Permafrost | place: Sweden: Stordalen | collected...
GGACAGTTCGACGACGTGATCGTCGATATCCGTGAGGGTTCCCCGCACTTTGGGCGGTACGAAGTCGTGCAACTTGCGGCCGACGCGGGTCTTTCGGTCCTGGTGCCGGCTGGCGTGGCTCACGGCTTCTGTGTCACCAGCGAGATGGCCGAGATTTGCTACCTGCTCTCTTCGCCCTTCAACGGACCGATGGAACTCGAGATCAATCCCTTCGACGAAGAGATCGGTGTCCCGTGGGCCATTTCTGGTGAGGCGATTGTCAGCGACAAGGATGCCAACGCGCCGACATTGGCACAGCGTGCCGCGGCGCGCGAACTGACCAGCTTTGACTGACTCACTTCGTTTGGGCAATCCTGCCCACCGTTGCTAGCGTTGTTCAAGTGAGTACCGCACCGTTGCGCTTGGTAACCCCAGAGGATCGCGGCGTCATAATTTCGGATTCCAATCAACTCGCCCGCATTGAATCTGAAACGCAATTGAGCGCCATTCTGCTGGCACTGAGTGGTGTGGACGCCGTTGGTGCCGAGGCCCGAGTCGCGAAATTGGCCACTCGGTCGATCAAGAAAACAACGAAGTTGGCGGCCCTCAACCTCGCAATTTCCATGGTCGACCTCACCACGCTTGAGGGCGCCGACACGTTCGGTCGGGTGACGTCACTTTGCACCAAGGCCATGCATCCCGACGCCAATGACGACAGTGTGCCGCCGGTCGCCGCGGTATGCGTCTATCCTGACCTCGTCGCACACGCCCGATCGGTGCTGGGTGATTCGTCGGTCAAAGTGGCGGCCGTCGCCACCGCCTTTCCGTCGGGTCGGGCGTCGATGAAAGTAAAATTGATGGACGTCGATGACGCGGTCGACGCCGGTGCCGACGAGATCGACATGGTGATCGATCGAGGCGCATTTCTCTCCGGACGGCTCGGGCAGGTCTTCGATGAAATCGTGGCCGTGAAGGAAGCGTGCGGGACCGCCCATTTGAAGGTGATTTTGGAAACCGGCGAATTGGTGACCTACGACAACGTGCGACGGGCCAGTTGGCTCGCCATGCTGGGTGGCGCGGACTTCATCAAGACCTCGACCGGCAAGTTGCCGGTGGCGGCCACTACCCCGGTCGCCCTCGTGATGCTCGAAGCGGTGCGTGACTTCGCGGAATCGTCCGGTCGCTTGGTGGGCGTCAAAGTAGCGGGCGGCATCCGCAGCGCCAAGGACGCGATTCGTTACTTGGTAATCGTCAATGAAACGGCCGGCTCGACGTGGCTCACCCCGGACCTCTTTCGCTTCGGCGCCTCGTCGCTACTGAACGACCTGTTGCGCCAACGCCTCAAGCAGCAGCGCGGCGCGTACGTTCGCTCCGACGAATTCAGTGGAGACTGACGTGACCGACAAATCGCTTGAGAGTTCGACCTTGGGCTCGCTGCAGTACGAGCCCGCCCCCGAGTCGGCCGCCATCGCACGATTGCGACCTAGTTACGGGTTGTTCATTGACGGGAAGTTCACCGATCCTTCCACGCACGAACAGTTCGCCAGTCTGAATCCCGCGACCGAAGAGACGTTGGCCATGGTCTCGTCGGCCAATGCCGTTGACGTCGATCGCGCGGTTGCCGCCGCGCGCAAGGCGTACGACACCGTGTGGTCCAAGACGACTGGCGCCGAGCGGGCCAAGTACCTCTACCGCATTGCTCGTCTGATCCTGGAACGCTCGCGCGAGTTGTCGGTTGTTGAAACGCTGGATAACGGTAAGCCGATCCGCGAGTCACGTGACATCGATATTCCGCTCGCCGCGGCGCACTTCTTTTACTACGCCGGGTGGGCCGACAAGTTGGACCACGCCGGGTTTGGTTTCAATCCCCAGCCCATTGGCGTCGCCGGCCAGATAATCCCGTGGAACTTTCCCCTGCTCATGGCGGCGTGGAAGTTGGCGCCGGCACTGGCGGCGGGCAATACCTGCGTTTTAAAGCCGGCTGAAACAACGCCGCTCACCGCATTGGTCTTGGCCGAGATACTGCAACAGGCGGAACTGCCCGACGGAGTGGTCAACATCCTGACTGGCGACGGCGTCGCCGGTGCGGCGCTCGTTGACCATCCTGACGTCAACAAGATTGCCTTTACCGGGTCTACCGAAGTGGGTCGGCTCATCCAACAACGCACCGCCGCGAGCAACAAACGACTCACGTTGGAGTTGGGTGGCAAGGGCGCCAACATCGTCTTCGACGACGCGCCGATCGACGAGATGATTGAAGGCATCATCGACGGGATCTTCTTTAATCAGGGCCACGTCTGCTGCGCTGGATCACGTCTCCTAGTCCAAGAGTCAGTCGCTGACGAAGTGCTGCGCCGCCTGGTGCGCCGCGTGGAGCAACTGCGTGTGGGTGATCCCATGGACAAGAACACTGATGTCGGCGCAATAAACTCTGCCGCGCAACTGGCACGAATCAAGGAGCTCACCGACTACGGGGCGAGCGAAGGCGCCACTCGCTACACCAGCTCGTGCGTGCTGCCCGACAAGGGCTACTGGTTCGCGCCGACCGTGTTCGCTGACGTGACCCAGTCGCACCGTATCGCGCGCGAAGAGATCTTCGGGCCGGTCCTGTCGGTACTCACGTTCCGCACGCCCGAAGAGGCGGTCGCCAAGGCGAACAACACCAACTACGGGTTGGCGTGCGGCGTGTGGAGCGAGAAGGGGAGTCGCACGTTGTGGGTCGCGCAACGCCTGCGCGCGGGCGTCATCTGGGCCAATACCTATAACCGGTTTGACCCGAGCAGCCCTTTTGGCGGCATGCGCGAGTCGGGCTTCGGGCGTGAGGGCGGTCGCCACGGTTTGGAGGCCTACCTCAATGTCTGATGGCCGCCAAGACGTTCGCAAGACGTACAAACTGCTCATCAACGGCGCCTTCCCGCGCTCGGAGTCGGGGCGCAGTTACGAGGTGCTGTCATCCAAGGGTGAGTTCTTGGCCAACGTGGCCCAGGGATCGCGCAAGGACCTGCGCGATGCCGTGACGGCCGCGCGCGCCGCCCAACCCAAGTGGTGGGGCGCGACGGCGTACAACCGTGGCCAGGTCATCTACCGCCTGGCGGAGATGGCCGAGTCGCGCCGAGCAGAATTGGCCGAGCACGTGGGGCTGGCCGAAGGGTTGAAGGACGCCGCCGCTAAAAAATGCGTGTCGCGTTCGATTGACCGGATTGTCTGGTACGCCGGGTGGGCCGACAAGATCACCCAGGTATTGGGTGGCGCCAATCCCGTCGCCGGACCTTTCTTCAACTTTTCCTTGCCCACCCCGAGCGGCGTCGTCGCCGTCGTGGCGCCCCAGGAGTCGTCACTCGAGGGATTTGTCGACACCGTGTTAGCCCCGATCGTCGTGGGTAACACGGTCCTTGCGATTCCGAGCGAGACCCGTCCGACCCCCGCGATATTGCTCGGCGAAATGTCTGCCACCTCGGACTTTCCCGCGGGGCTGTTCAACATCATCACGGGGTACACCGGCGAATTGACGCCGACGCTGGCGACGCACGAGGACATCGACGGCCTCGACCTCGAGGGAGTGAGCAACGACGAGGCCATTGAACTGAGCGCGCTCGCGGCCGGGTCCATCAAGCGTGTCCTTCGACCCGACGAACACCGCGGTGACGCGGCGTCGCTTCGACGTCTGCGCGCCTTCGTGGAGACGTCCACGGTCTGGCACACGGTGGGTCAGTAGTGGCCAATCCCTACGAACTGGCCGAGCGTGCGAGTGTTGACCTTCGTTCCCAGAGCGGCGTGGATTCCTACGACATCGTCATTGTGCTGGGCTCGGGGTGGCGAGAGGGTGCGGCTGCCTTAGGTACGCCCACGAGTGAAATCAGCACTGCTGCGCTGATTGGCTTTGTGGCGCCTACGGTGGCCGGTCACAGCGGACAGGTCCTCACGCTTAATGTTGATGGCCGAAACGTCGCGCTCGTCTCGGGTCGGGTGCACCTCTATGAGGGCAATACTGCGAGTCAGGTTTGTCACTCCGTGCGCACGTTGATCGCGGCCGGTGCGACCAAGGTGGTACTCACCAACGCCTGCGGTGGCATTGATCCCGCCAAGGGACCGGGGACGGTGGTCGTCATCAGCGACCACATCAACCTGACCTCGACGTCACCCATGGAGGGATTCGTGCCGCCCGAGGGCTACGGCTCTCGTTTCGTGGATCTCACAGATCTTTACAGTGCGCGACTTCGTGCCGTCGTGCACGAGACTGCGCCGGAACTGACCGAAGGGGTTTACGCCGGTTTCCGCGGACCGCACTATGAGACTCCGGCCGAAATCAACATGGCGCGCACAATGGGGGCGTCGCTGGTCGGCATGTCGACGGTCCTAGAAGCCATCGCCGCGCGGCACCTAGGCGCCGAGGTGCTGGGTCTCAGCCTGGTCTCTAACTTTGCCGCGGGCGTGTCGCCCGGTCCACTCGATCATCTCGAAGTCCTGGAGGCGGGACAGAACGCGGCCGGATCACTCGGCGCGTTGTTGGGTCGACTCGTACCGGTCCTGTGAACCAACAGCTGGTCGAAAAGGTCACCACATGGATGGCTGGCGACCCCGATGAGACGGACCGCGCGACGCTCGCCACATTGCTCGAGGAGAGTGACGAGTCAGAACTTCATCGCCGTTTCGATGCGCCACTGACGTTCGGCACGGCTGGACTCCGCGGACCAGAAATGGCCGGGCCGGCCGGCATGAATCGCTACACGGTGCGACGTGCCACCCAGGGGGTCGTTGCCTGGCTGAGCGAACTCGACCTCGAGTTCTCACGTGGTGTCGTGGTGGGTCGTGACGGGCGTCACGGTTCTGAAGCCTTTAACAATGAAGTTGTTGCCGTCCTGCTTGGTGCCGGCGTGCGGGTGTACGAAATGCCGGGGCCGCTGCCGACGCCGTTGGTGGCCTACAGCGTGAAAGCGTTGAACGCGGCCGCCGGCATCATGATTACCGCGAGTCACAACCCGGCCCAGGACAACGGCTTCAAACTCTACGCCGCCGACGGCGCGCAGATAGTTCCGCCCCACGATCAGACGGTCGAGCGCTTCGCCAATGACGCAGCAACTCCGGTACTCGGCGACCGGTCGAGTCCGCTGTACTCACTCGTACCGAGCGAATTGTGGTCCGACTATCAACGACACTTCGTGGAGCGCTTTGGCGTGCCCTTTATCAGCGTGTTGCGCGTGACGTATACGCCACTGCACGGCGTGGGTGGTGTGCCCATGATGGAGCTCTTGACCTCGGCCGGTTTCAGTGCGGTGACGCCGGTGGGCGCGCAGTTCTTACCCGACCCTGACTTCCCGACCCTGGCTTTCCCTAATCCGGAAGAGCCGGGCGCTCTCGACCACGCCATCGCGACCGCTGACAAGAGTTCGTCAACATTGGTGATTGCCAACGACCCCGACGCCGACCGTTTGGGTGCGGCAGTGCTGGGGCCTCAGGGATGGCGAATACTGCGTGGTGACGAAATCGGATGGCTGCTTGCGTCAACACTGCTAACTGATGCTGATCCCTCGCAGGACGTAGTCGCGACGTCCATTGTCTCGTCGACGATGCTCAAGAAAATGGCCGACGCACAGCACGTGCGCTACGCCGAGACCCTGACGGGCTTCAAGTGGATATCGCGATCGGCCGGTGACGGCGTGTTGCGCTTCGGATACGAGGAGGCGCTTGGATTCGCGGTGGATCCGTTGGTCGCTGATAAAGATGGCATGTCGGCCGGTCTCGCGCTGTGTCACTTGGCGCACCGTCTCGCACAGCAGGGCCAAACTTTGCTTGACCGTCTCGACGAGATTGAGTCTCAGTATGGCGTGCACGCCGTCACTCAACTCTCGTTTCGCGTCGACGGTCCTGAGGCCGTGTCAACAATCGCGGAGACGGTAAAACGAATGAAGGCGTCGCCACCAACGATCCTCGGTGGTCTTCACGTCAGCGCGGTCATAGACCTCGAGTCGGGATGGCACGGTCTGCTGCCAACGGAAGGATTGTTGTTGCAACTGGGATCGCACGGGCGCGTCGTCGTGCGTCCCTCAGGCACCGAACCCAAGTTGAAGGCCTACGTCGAGATCCTGGGTGACGCGAATTCGGATCAGTCGCTGCAAGAACAACGTGACGTCGCACTCGAACAACTCGCGGCGGTGGGAAGTGAACTGACGGAACTGTTGAAGTCTTAGGCCGAGCGCAGTTCGTTGTAACCGGCCTTGATGACGTTGTCAATCATCGCGAGGCGCAAGTCAAATTGGAAGAAGGCACTCTTTGCCGCATTTAGCGTCAGCCACTGCATGTCGTCCAATGTCCATCCGAAGGCGTTCGCGCAGACTTCGAACTCGCTGCTCATGGTGATGCCGCTCATGAGACGGTTGTCGGTATTCACGGTGACGCGGAAGCGTAGTTTGCGTAGCAATTCAATGGGGTGCGTGGCGATTGAACGCGCCGCACCGGTGTGCACGTTGGACGTGGGACAGACTTCGAGCGGGATCCGTCGGTCACGGATGTAGCTCGCGAGTCGCCCCAGCTCGTGGTGGCCGTCGATGAGTGTGATGTCGTCGACGATGCGCACGCCGTGACCGAGCCGCTCGGCATTACAGAACTGCACGGCTTCCCACAGCGATGGCAGTCCAAAGGCCTCACCGGCGTGAACCGTCAAATGGAAATTCTCACGCTGGATGAGGTGAAAGGCGCGCAGGTGCTCGGTGGGTGGGAATCCGTCTTCCGGCCCAGCGATGTCGAAACCGCACACGCCTTGGTCGCGAAATGAGATTGCCAGGGCGGCGATCTCTTCGCTCACGTGCGCCTGGCGCATGGCCGAGATGATTGTCCGCACGACGATGGTGTGGCCCTCGTTCGCGGCCTCCTTGGTGCCGATCTCGAAACCGGACAAGACCGAGTTGACGACGTCGGAGAGCGACAGTCCGTCACGTGTGTGCAGTTCGGGCGCAAAACGGATCTCGGCATAGACGACGCCATCGCGCGCGTGGTCAATGGCGCACTCCGCGGCCACCCGTTCAATCTGCTCGGGCGTCTGCATGAGCGCCGTCGTGTGGGCAAAACCTTCGAGGTAGTGCACGAGATCGCTGCCCTTCGCGTCGGCAATGAACCACGCGGCGAGTGCGACGGGATCAAAAGTGGGTAGTCCTTTGTAACCAATCTCCTGGGCCAGTTCGGCAACCGTCGCGGGCCGAAGTCCGCCATCGAGGTGGTCGTGCAGGACAACTTTGGGTGCGCGCTTGATAATTTCCGGGGTGAGTGCGATACCAGCCATTGAGTCAGGTTACTAAAGCGAGTTTCCTAGTTGCTTTCGATGCGCTCAATCAGCATCGGCAACGGCGTAACCGGTTCATCACCAATGACGAAGGCGTCCTTGATGGTGTCGCGGCCCCGCACGAGATGCTCGAAGTCGTCGGCGTGCAATTCAAAGAGCGGTTGCTTGGCTTCGACTTCCTCGCCCTCTTGGACCAGACAGAGCAGTCCGGCGGCGGCGCTCACGGGGTCCTCTTTCTTGGCCCGACCGGCGCCGAGGCGCCACGCCGCCATGCCCACGCACAGGGCATCAACCGACTGGACAATGCCGGCACGCGGTGCGACGACGGTTTCGCGAAACTTCGCGATAGGAAGTTTCGCCTGACTGTCGCCGCCCTGCGCGTGGATCATCTGACAGTAGACATCGTACGCCGAGCCGTCGTCGAGTTTCGTTTCGGGGTCAACGTCGAGACCTACGAGTTCAACCATGATCCGCGCGAGGCCTAGGGTCAGCTCGCGTATGTCGTCCGGGCCCCCGCCCTGTAATACGTCGACCGATTCGGTGACTTCGAGTGCGTTGCCGACGGCGCGCCCGAGCGGCGCGTTCATGTTGGTGAGTTGGGCAATGGTGGCCACGCCGTGCGCGGTGCCGAGTGCGACCATGGTCCTAGCCAGTTCACTCGCTCGTTCAGGGTCCTTGATGAACGCACCGCGACCAACTTTCACGTCGAGCACCAGCGCACCCGTGCCCTCGGCAATTTTCTTGCTCATGATCGAGGAAGAAATGAGCGGGATGGATTCCACAGTTGCGGTCACGTCGCGCAGCGCGTAGAGGCGACGGTCGACGGGAGCGAGTCCCTGACCGGCAGCGCAGATCACGGCGCCCACTGATTCCAATTGCGAGCGGACTTCGTCATTGGAGAGCGTTGCTCGCCACCCTGGAATGCTTTCGAGCTTGTCGAGTGTGCCGCCAGTATGACCGAGGCCACGACCCGAAAGCTGCGGGACTGCCGCTCCACATGCCGCCACGAGCGGCGCGAGGATCAGCGAGATCTTGTCACCCACACCGCCGGTGGAGTGTTTGTCCACGGTGGGCCGCGACAGACCGCGTAAGTCCAGTCGTTCTCCGGACGCGATCATCTGGTTGGTCCAGGTGCGTAGTTCGCCCGGGGCCATGCCGTTAAAGAAGATGGCCATCAGCAGCGACGACATCTGCTCGTCGGCGACGTCACCGTTCATGTAGGCGTCGAACAGCCACGTGATGGCGTCGTCGCTTAAAGTGCCGCCGTCGCGTTTAGTCGTGATGACATCAACGGCGGAAAAAGACGTCACGTGTTCTTTCGCACTGGAAGATCGTCGGGACCGAACGCGTCGGGCAACAACGTCGACAAAGGCCGGGCCGGCGCATCTTCGCCGGCGTCAATCAGTAACTCACCGCCCCCGTGTTCGAAGAGCAGTTGGCGACAGCGTCCGCAGGGGGCGATTGGCCTTCCGTCACCGGCGACGATGGAAACCGCAACTAGTCGTCCGCCGCCCTGGCGAGCGAGGTCGCTCACTAGCGAACATTCGGCGCAGAGGGTCAATCCGTAACTGGCGTTTTCGACATTCGCGCCATCAACGGTGCGCCCGTCGCTCGTAAACCCGGCGGCACCGACCGTGACGTTTGAGTAGGGCGCGTAGGACAAGGAAGTTGCCTGGCGAGCCCGTTCGCGCAGTGATTCCCACGGAATCTCACTCAAAGTGCTCACCGGACAAGGGTACACTTCGCTGTGCGTGAGCAACTTTAAACACTCTTCGGTGATCATCAGCGACGAAGTCCAAACGGCGCTCGACGAAGGACGCGGCGTCGTCGCACTCGAAACAACGATTGTGGTGCACGGTCTGCCCGCGCCCACCAATATTGAAGTTGCGGCGTTGTGCGAGGACGCGGTGCGCGAGAGCGGATCGGTGCCCTCAACTGTTGGCGTGCTCGATGGCAAAGTCATCGTGGGGATGAGCAAGCAGGAACTGGAGCGTCTCGCGGCACCGTCGCTCGAGGTAGCCAAACTGTCGGCGCGCGATATCGGTCTCGCGATTGGACTGAGTCAGGACGGCGCGACAACGGTGGCGGGAACCATCGCCGTTGCTCAACGAGTGGGCATCTCCGTGATGGCGACGGGCGGAATCGGCGGCGTGCATCGCGACGCGCACAACAGCTTCGACGAGTCAGCTGACTTGACTGCACTGTCACGGACGTCTGTATTGGTCGTGGCCTCAGGTGTGAAGTCAATACTTGACATTGGTGCGACACTCGAGCGACTCGACACACTGGGCGTACCGGTTGTGGTCTACGGAACGACCAAATTCCCGGGCTTTTACCGAAGTGATAGTGGCTTCGAGATTGATTGGTCTGTCGCCACAGCTCGCGGCGCGGCGTCGGCGTTTCTCGCCCACCGCGAGTTCTCGCCTACTGGCATGCTGCTCGCCAACCCGGTGGATTCCGAGCAGCAACTGGACGCCGAACTCCACGAGCAAGCTCTGGAGAGTGCCTTCGATGCCGCTCGAAAGCTTGGCGTGACGGGAAGGGACGTCACGCCGGCATTGCTGGCCGAATTCTCTCGCTTTACCGCGGGGCTCAGTGTCGCGGTTAATCGTGACCTCGTGATTGCCAACGCCAAACTGGCGGGCGAAGTCGCTGACGCGATGAGTCAATCGTCGCCGTGAATCTCAAGAGGATCGTCGTCATTGGTGACGTGATGTTGGACGTCATCGTCCAGCCCACCCAGAGCGTCGCGCCCACCAGCGACACGCCGTCCAACGTGTCACTGGGTCGCGGCGGTTCGGGGGCCAATGTTGCCGTGGCGCTCGCTCACTACGGCCACGAAGTGATCTACGTGGGCGTAGTCGGCAACGATTTCGCCGGTCAATTATTCGCTGACGAGCTCGTGCAATCTGGTGTGACACCCCAACTAACCATCGGCGCGGGACCAACCGGGGTCGTGGTGTCGTTAGTCGCCCCAGACGGTCAGCGCGCGATGATGACGGACCGGGGAGTGAACGAGCAGCTCACTGTTGACCACGTCGCGACCGTGCTCGAAGAACCTCTTGACCATCTGCACGTATCGGGGTACACCCTGCTCGACGACGTTACGCGGCCCATTGGCAGTGCGGCTCTTGAGATGGCTCGGTCTAAGGGTGCGACGACGTCGGTCGACGTCTGTTCGGTTGGTCCACTCGCGCGGGTCGGCGCGGCGGTATTTCTCGACGCTGCGATGCCTGTGTCGATGCTGTTCGCAAACGCCGAAGAGGCGTTGATGTTGTCGGGTGAACACGACGCTCAGACGGCCGCGATCGAGTTGTCACCATCGTTTGATGAGGTGCTGGTGACGTTAGGACGAGAGGGTGCCCTCGCGGTCAGTGCCGGTGCAGTCCATCGACAAGCGTCGCGCAGCGTGGACGTGCTCGACACCACGGGCGCCGGCGACGCCGCGAGTGGTGCCTACCTCGCCCATCGAATCGCCGGTGCATCGATTGACGACTCGTTGGTGGCGGCCATGGACGCGGCCGCTGTCGTCGTGCGAGGGCTGGGTTCGCGCGGCTAATCGCGCTTGTATGGTTGGCCGTCGGCGGCGGGGGGACGCACTCGTCCAACCAGGCCCGCGACGACCGCAATGGTGATTAAGTAGGGGAACATGCCCAAGATCTCGGTGGAGATTGGGATGTTGTAGGTCTGTAAGTTGAGCGCCAAGTACGCGGAGATTCCGAACAGCACGGCGGCGGACACCGCGCCCGAGGGACGCCAGCGGCCGAATATCAACGCGGCCAGAGCCACGTAACCGAGCCCCGAGGTATAACCAACTTGGAAGGCGCCCTGGGACGACATGAAGGCCACCCCGCCGACACCCGCAATCGCGCCACCCAAGACAACGTTGATGTAGCGGGTGCGGATGACGTTGATGCCCACTGACTCGGCCGCCTTCGGGTGTTCGCCCACCGCGCGCACGCGAAGCCCCCAACGTGTCTTGAACAGACCGAAGCTGATCAGACCAACCAACACGATCATGAAGTAGAAGAAACCGCTCTCATTGAAGAAGACCGGACCGATGATGGGAATCTTGCACAACAAAGGTATGGCGATGTTGCTCGCCAGATTGCCGGTGTTGAGGTTGGGGTAGGGCGAGAGGACCTGAAGGTTGAGGTACGAGGAGAGGCTCGACATCATGGTCACCAGCACCACACCGACGATGATCTGATCAGACAGGTAGCGCAGCGAGAGGAATGCCAGGATGAGACCGAGTAACGCGCCGGCGACCGCGCCCGCCAGCGTCGCCAGAAGAAAATTGTTGGTCGTGGAAGCTATGACCGAGCCGAAGAATGCGCCGCCAATGAATTGACCCTCGATGGCGATATTGACCACGCCCGCTCGTTCGCACATCACGCCCGAGAGCGCGCCATAAATCAAGACCATGGCGAGTGCCGAACTGCCAATGAGTATTGACGTCAGGTTGACGTAGGGAACCTGCGAGGGTCCGGGCGCACGACCGGCCCACAATAGCAACGCGAAGAGCAGGAGCACGGCGCCCACGCCGAAGCGGACCATCGCGCCCTTGGGCGGGCGACGAAGAATCATGTCGACGCCGATGCCTACGACCACTAATCCAATAGCGACATTCCAGTAGCGCGTGAGCACGGTGAGCGCGCCGAGGCTCCAGGGTGCATTGGTGCTGGTGTTGACGGGGGTGAACGTCAGCACGGAGTGCGCGTTGCCCGACGAACCGAGACCGAAGGCCACCAGGATGAAGAGGCCGAGAACCGCGATGATGTAGCCAATGACCCGCGTACGTCCGACCGGTTTGATATTGGGTAACGCCGGTTCGTTGAGGGGGGTGGGCGTCACGATGTCGCTCATGAACTCCATCCCTTCGTCGCGAGTTGGATGCCCTGGGCCGAGGACGAACGCAGTCGGAATATCTCTTTGACGAGCACTGGTGTGGCGACGAATAACACCACGACTGACTGGATTATGGTCGCGAGGTCTAACGGGATTCCGGTGGCCGCTTGCATATTGCGCCCACCGACGCCCAGCGCCGCAAAGAGCAACGAGCCCCAGACAATGCCCATGGGACGGTTTCGTCCGAGTAGGGCGACGGTGATTGCCGTAAAGCCAATGCCCGCGTTACCGATCAGAAAGTTTCCGTCAACGTAGTGCGTGGTGCTGGCGACTTGGACTACGCCGGCCAGTCCGGCCAAGCCACCCGAAATGAGAAAGACGACCACGACGACTCGCCGAGCGTTGATGCCCGACGCCTTCGCCGCGTTGGGATTATTGCCCGTGATCCGAAAATCGAAGCCGAGCGACGATCGGTCGAGGAACCACCAGGCGAAGTACACGACGGCCGCGGCGATGAAGATGCCGTAGCTGACCCGTAGTCCCGACGCCGTGCCAAAGAGTGGCGCGAGTTGGGCCGAGGAGTACATGGTGCGTGAGATGTCGTTGGATTGATTGGGCAACTGGAGTGCGGTGGACAACAGGACGAATACCAAGAAAAACGCGATGACGTAGTTGAGCATCAAGGTGACAATGACTTCGTGGGCACCGGTGTACGCCTTAAGGAATCCCGGAATCGCTCCCGCGATCACCCCGCCAATAATTCCGGCGGCCAAGGTAAGCGGAATGTGGATGAACGCGGGCATATTGATCATTGAGCCAACGGCGCAACCGGCGATGCCGCCCATGATGGCTTGCCCGTTCGCGCCGATGTTGAAGATGCCCGTCTGGAACGCGATGCCCACGGCGATGCCCGCGATAATCAGCGGCGTGGCGTAGGTGAGCGTTTCGGAAATCGGTGTCAGGGAGTTGTCCCACTGTTTTCCGGTGACAATGGAATGCCAGAACTGTGGAGGGTCAATGACGGAACCAGTGAACAAGGCTCGGTACGCAGCGCCAACGTTGTCAAAGGTCACCTTCAGCGCGTCCCAGGGCGCCCCCCAGGAACTGAAGATGTTGCGCCACGCGTCGAGCACCGTGTTGGTGGAAAAAATGATGACCAGCGCGCCGATGAGAAAACCTAGGACGAGCGCCAGCAGCGCCAACACAATGGGACTCTTCGAACTGAATCTTGTCCACAACGATCGTCGCACCACGGGTGTGTCGGGATCGGCCTGGGCCAAGACGTCGTCCATGTTGTCAGTCATGATCGACCTTGATGCTGGAACCCGCCATCAGTAGTCCGATGTTCTCGCGGCTGGTCGTGGGATCAACCACGCCGGTGATCCGGCCCTCGTGCATGACCGCGATGCGGTCACCGAGTGCGAGTACTTCGTCGAGTTCCGACGACACAATCAGCACACCGAGACCCTCGTTTCGTTGGTTGACGATTTGGCGATGCACGTACTCAATGGATCCCACGTCGAGCCCGCGCGTGGGTTGTGAGGCGACGAGAAACGCCAGCGGACGCGAGAGTTCGCGCGCGACGATCACCTTCTGTTGATTCCCGCCCGAGAGGGCACTGACCGGTTCACGTATCGAAGTGGTGCGGATATCAAAGTCCTTCACCTGCTTGAGGGCGTTCTCGTCGACGGCGGACAGATTGCGTGAACCGCGTCGAGCGAAGGGCGCGCGTCGGGGGGTGTTGAGCACCAGGTTGTCCGCGACGGACATTGGCAGCACGAGTCCGTCACGCTGGCGGTCTTCGGGGATGTGACCGAGTCCTCGGTCCAACATCTGACGGGGTTTGGAATTGGTGACGTCACGTCCCTTCACCGTGATCGTGCCAGATTCGATTCGTCGCATTCCCGCGAGCGCCTCGACGAGTTCCGTTTGACCATTACCCTGTACCCCGGCCAGGGCCATGATCTCGCCGGCACGCACGTCGAGTGTGACGCCGTTCACCGCGGCCAATCCCCGGTCGTCGCGAACGACGAGGTCTCGAATCTCGAGCACTTCCTCGCCGGGCGGGGAGGCTTCCTTGTTCACGGTGAGGTTGACGTCGCGACCGACCATCATTGACGCCAGTTCGGACTCGGACGCGCTGGGCGGCACGGAACCGACCACTTTGCCTTGCCGGATGACGGTGATCACGTCGCCCACGGCCTTCACTTCTTTCAGTTTGTGGGTGATAAAAAGAATTGACTTCCCGGCTTTGGCGAGCGAGCGCATGATGGCCATCAGCGCTTCGATCTCCTGGGGCGTCAACACGGCCGTGGGTTCGTCCAGGATCAAGAGTTCCGCGTCCTGACTGAGGGCTTTGAGTATCTCGACGCGTTGCTGAAGTCCGATGGGCAACTCTTCAATGACGGCGTCGGGGTCAACTTCCAAGCCGTACTCCTTGGAGACCCGTCGGATCTCGTCGGCCGCTTTTTTTCGGTCTAGTCGATTGAAGGATTTAGTTGGTTCGAATCCCAACACGACGTTCTCGGCGACAGTGAAGACCGGCACCAACATGAAGTGCTGGTGGACCATGCCAATGCGTCGGCGAACAGCTTCACCAGAGTTGTTGAACTTCACCGTTTCGCCATCGATGACGATCTCGCCCTCTTCGGGTTGGAGATGACCGAAAATCACGTTCATCAATGTGGACTTGCCAGCCCCGTTTTCCCCGAGCAAACAGTGGATCTCGCCGGGCTCAACAATGAGGTCTATCTGATCGTTTGCGGTGAAAAAACCGAACTTCTTCGTAATCCCTCGAAGCTCAATTCGCATAAGGATTCATCGTAGCCATAAAGAAGACCCGGGTCATTATGACCCGGGTCTTCTCGTGCAGCCCGATTCTATGAAACGTGCAGCCTTAACCCACTGGGTAGCTGTTCGGGTCCGTGGAAATCGTGCCCGCCTCGATGCCCTTGGCGATCGAAGCGATCTTGGCCTTCAACGACGCGGATGCGGCGATGTCGTACGCGAAGCCGGTGCCGTTGTTCTTCAACGTGCCGATGTACGAGCCGCCCGTGAAGGTGCCCTTCGCAGCCGACAGTGCGGCAGCTTCTACCGAAGGCGTGACGCCCTTGTAGACGGTGCCGTCAATGTACTTGCACTGCGCGGCGTCGAGTGCCTTGGTCGCGCAGCTGTCCGTGTCAACCCATACGACGTAGTGTCCGCTGCCGGCCTGCTGGGCCGCGGCAATTGAGCCGAGTCCAACGGATCCCGCAACGGGGAACACAATGTCGGCGCCCGCGGCAAAGTCACCAGCGGCGATGGTCTTACCGGCAGTCTGGTCGGTGAAGTTACCCACGAAGGTTCCCTTACCGGCGCAGTTGGTCAACGTGCAGACCTTGGGCGGGGTGTAACCCAACACCTTGACGCTGGCCTTGTTGATCTTGTCGTAGTAGCGAACTCCCGCGACGAAGCCGTCCATGTAGACCGTGACCGGTGGAATGTCGGCACCGCCGTAGGTCGCGACGACCTTCGAGGTCGACGTCGCAGCCGCGTAGTAGCCGCCCAAGAATGCGCCCTGGTTGGTCTGGTACTGCAGCGCCAGAACCTCGTGGGACTTCTTGGCAACCGGTGCATCGTCAACGATGGCGAACTTCTGTGTGGGGTCAGCGTTGGCGGCAGCGGCCGTCGCGGCGTCCATCAAGAAACCGACCGTGATGATGATGCCGCAACCTTCCTTCTCAAACGTTGAGATGTTCGGCGCATAGTCAGACGAAGACGTGGACGACAGGTACGAAGGGGAAATGCTCTTGTCCGACTTCGCCGCGTCCAACAAACCCTGATACGCCGACGCGTTAAACGACTTGTCGTTGATGCCACCGGTGTCGGTAACAACACAGGCTTTAAATTTTGACGCTGCACCAGCCGAAGCGGTCGTTGCAGCGACAGTGACGGTCAGCGTGCCCAATACGAGCGCACCTGCCCCCAAAATTGATCCGAGGCGACGAATGGTCCCCATTTTCTCTCCCTTATACATTGATTGCTCTCCTAAAATTTTTACTTCCCGCACGGCACTCACCGACCTAAGCCGCCGCTCGTTCAGATACTTACAGTCGTGAGGCTAGCCTCGTGCGCCAAGTTCTGCTGGGGGCTAGATGGCGGCGTCGGGCGAGGGGACTTCAGGTTTGATTTTTTGTTGGCGTCCCGTGAGGCGCGGCAACGCGAAGCTGACTATTAGGCCAATGAAGGTGATCAGGGCTGAGATTTCGAACGCTCGTTGGTACCCACCGACGAGCGCAATCGGCGAGGTTGGGTGCAAAAAGGTTGCCGACTTAGACGTGGCGGCCGTCGCAAAGATGGCCAAGGCAATTGCTCCGCCCACGGTGCGTGCGGCGTTCAGCACTCCGGACGCGAGACCGGACTCGCTGCGCTCCACGTCCGCCGTGGCGGCCGTCGCCAAGGGCGCAAAGAGAAGTCCAATGGCGAACGCGGTGATGACCGTCGGCACGAAGAGATCTCCCCAGTACGTGCTGGTGGTCTTGATCAGAGAGATCCAGAGGAAACCCAACGTGGCGAGCGACGTGCCGACGAGCAGCAGGGGCTTGACGCCAGTCTTGGTGAGTATTCGCGAACTGAGTTGGGCGCCCGCGATGATGCCCAACGCCATGGGCAAGAACGCGAAACCAGTCCGGACCGGGTCATAACCCAGGATGTTCTGGAAGTAGAAGGTGAGGAAATACCACATCGCGAAAAACGCTCCGCCGACCAAGAACATGACGATGTTGGCGGTCGACAGCGTGCGCGAGCGAAAGATCCGAAAGGGGACCAACGGGTGGGACGCGACCTTGAGTTCCCAGAAGAGAAAGCCAATCATGAGCACGGCGCCCAGGAAGAACCATGTGAGCGTCGAACTAGACCCCCAGCCGTGAAGGGTGGTATTTACGACGCCGTATATCAACGACGCCAGTGAACCGGTGATGAGCACTGCGCCCGTGATGTCCAATTTGACGGCCGAATCGCGGTTGCGCATTTCTTGCAAGAACGTCGAGGCGAGCACCATCGCAATGATGCCGAACGGTACGTTGATGAAGAAGACCCACCGCCACGAGACGTAGCCCGTGAGAATTCCACCCAAGAGTCCGCCGACGGCGCCGCCGGCACCGGCCACGGCACTCCAGGCACCGATGGCCTTGGGCAGACGCGCGCCCTGGAAAGTGGTGACGATGATCGTGAGCGTCGCCGGCGACAGAATGGCGCCGCCCACGCCTTGCAGAGCGCGGATGGCGATCATCTGAGTACCTGAGTTCGCGAAACCGGCCCCGATGCTCGCGAGCGTGAAGATCGTGAGACCCGTGAGGTAGACGCGGCGGCGACCGAAGATGTCGGCCGCCCGTCCGCCGAGCAACAGGAAGCCGCCAAAGGTGAGGATGTAGGCGTTGACGACCCACTGCGCATTGGACAGCGAGAAGTGAAGCGACCGCTGCATCGACGGCAACGCCACGTTGACAATAGAGACGTCGAGCACCACCATGAACTGCGCCATGCAGGCAATCAGCAGGATGATCCAGTCCGGTGCGGGGCGGTGCGACGTCGCGAGGGTCTCTGGTTCTATCTCGGACATTGAGTCACTCTAATTGGTGACCTTCGCCGTTTGCGCCGGTCGAAATTCGGACCCCGCCAATTTGCGCCACACTGGATGGCGTGGTTGCCCAATTCATCTTCACCATGCGAGACCTTCGCCGTTTTTATCCGCCCGATCGTGAGGTGCTACGCGGCATCAACCTTTCCTTCTATCCCGGGGCCAAAATCGGCGTGATTGGCGCCAACGGATCGGGTAAGTCGTCACTGCTGCGCATCATGGCGGGTCTCGATGACGGATTTACCGGGGAGGCTCGACTCACGCCCGGATTCAGCGTGGGGTATCTCTCCCAAGAGCCCCAA